>Ga0115563_1000038_pt1 | contig 92685 bp, 90 predicted proteins | sample COGITO_mtgs_1105_2_FD_87198 | JGI IMG/M metagenome (GOLD analysis project Ga0115563, IMG submission 87198) | Pelagic marine microbial communities from North Sea - COGITO_mtgs_110519 | ecosystem: Environmental > Aquatic > Marine > Epipelagic | place: Germany:Helgoland, sampling site Kabeltonne...
TGGAGATACTCCATTTTCTTTAGAATGTTCTTTTTTGACTAGCACTCACCCTTCTATCAATCTTTTGGATTTCAGCCAGCGCTATATGCCTGATAATTCAAAGCCAATCCTTGTAAGGTTTCTCCACAATAGTTTTAACTCGATTATAGACTGTTCAATGTTCAGCGCCTGCAAAATATTCAGTATCAACAATACAGGTGATTTAAAACAGGTTTATGTAGTAACAGGCAATTCAAATTTTTCCATTGCTACGCAACAGAAACACCTGCTTGTTGTACCCTCTTCTTATCCAAGGCTTTTTAACGAGATATCTAGTTTACAGTTCGATGTGCATTGTTTTAATCCTTACAAACAATGCGCTACAAATGAACTCATTGATGCTTACAATAAAGATCTCCATAAACATGCTTTGGTCTCTACTCGAATAGCATTTAAGCTGCTTCTTAATGAAGCTTTTGTGTTCTCTAAACTAGATCTTTCATCTGTTTTTGATGTAGATGATTCTGGTTTTATAACACCAAGGAAAAAGACTGAAATCATGCTTAATGAAAATGGTAACGGCTTAATATTTTCAAACCATGAATGAGTCAATTAGTCTTCAAAATCATGATGGAATCCTTATTGAAGGAAAAATTACAAAACTGGAGAAATGGGAATTGGAAGTGGAAATCACTAAGCCTTTTCGTAATTGGCGAAATAGCTATAAAATGGATGAAGTTGAAATTAGGCAAGGCTGCCTAATGGTTAACGAATACGAGGATACAGGACGATGGTTATTGGAGCAGTCATTCAACGCATTAAGCACACTTGACCAACGATTTGAAGATTATTTGTCAATGTACGAGCGAAAGCTTCAGCAAATAGATGCTATCCAAAAAATTCCCGACCAAGCAGTTAGAAGTCGATTGACTTCGAAAATAGATAATGGATACGGAAGGATAGAGTTGCATCAAATGGGGCCTTATAACGTGATTTTCGATGCATTTATCAAGACTGGAAAAATCATTTATCGCATTAAAGGCATGAAATTCAATAACGAAACATTAAGAGCTGCTGTAAAGGAGTGGCGAAAAGATGAAAGTTTAGCAGAAAAGGAGTATGGCCACATCTCTGATTGGGACACCTCTGAAGTGACGGATATGTGTCGGATGTTCCAATATGTTGAGTCCTTCAACCAGCCCTTAGAGAAATGGGATGTAAGTAATGTGACGGATATGTCTGGGATGTTCTTACGAGCAACATCCTTCAACCAACCCTTAGAAAAATGGGATGTAAGTAAGGTAATGCATATGTCGTGGATGTTCTCTGAAGCAGAATCCTTCAATCAACCCTTGGAGAAATGGGACACATCGGAGGTGAGGATTATGAGAGGCATGTTCAGTTACGCAAAATCCTTCAATCAGCCATTAGAGAAATGGGATGTGAGTCAGGTGATCAATATGTCGAATATGTTTGAAGGCGCATCAGAATTTAATCAGCCGTTAGAAAAATGGGATGTAAGTAAGGTGACGGATATGAAGGATATGTTCATTGAAACTGTAATAATGGAAAAGAAACAAATTGAATTTGTAGCCACCGATGGAGTAATGGTAAAAGGAAGAATTACAAACCTTCAAGAGTGGTTTATTGAAGTAGCAATTTTAGAACCTTATGTGGGATGGACAGAACATTTGTCATGTAATGGGCCCGGTAGAAAGAATCCTTCCAATTTTATATCAAGAGCTGAGGATCTCAGTGTTACGCTCCTTAGCAACTTATATAACAAAATGAAAAATTTTGATGAGTCGCTGCCAGAATATGTTGAGCGCTACAAACTGCTATTAGAAGAAAAAGAAGCATTAAAGTATATAGATGACGATGAGATAAGAGATAGTATAGACAGTAAAGTTTCCGACTCCTATTTACCACTTGGAATAACTTTTTTAGATAAGGAGAAGTTTTTGAAGACAATCGAGGATTTTATTGCAACGGGTAAAAAGACTTATATGCCTCTCTATTCCTTAGATAATCCATTTTGGTCTGTCAATACAGCTTATTGAAACCTTAATACTTCCGATTAAGAGAATAAAAAGTAATGGATTATTCTTGTTGCAGACTTTTTACGTGGAGGGCTATATAGTTGACTAATCACAAACAATAATCTGGGTATCAAATTCAACAACGAAACATTAAGAGCTGCTGTAAAAGAGTGGTGTACATATGAGTCCGCTAGTGGTTTGAAGAAGGCACTCTTTTCTAAAAGATATATCATTGACCAATAATTTTTAAGAACACTGGATAGATGGTTAAACAACCCCAAATACAAACAGCTTTATGGATGAAACTTTGAAAAATGAATGAATTTCTTCCTTTTAAGGAGGCAAGAGTAATGGCGAGAAGCCTAAATCTTAAATCTTCGCGTGAATGGCAGGATCTACTAAAGCAGAGAAATCCCGAAGAAAAGTTTAAGGACACTATGAGTGTGTCGGGAAGACGTATGTTATTCAAGATGGACAGGAAAACTAGTCTACTCGACTTCTTTGGTTCAGAAGAAGAAGACCACGACCAGCGAAAAGCTAAAAAAGACGCGACTATAGGAGCTCAAATAAAGTCAATAGTTCCAGACGGAACTACAAAAGCTGAATACGATGATTTTCATATAATAGAAGCTTACCAAAGATTAGTCGCTGGCAACATGTTGCATAACCTGATCAAAAAACAACTTAGAAATAAAGGTGGTATCATGGAAGGCCAAATTGTTGAAGGTTTTCTGGAAGATGTTAAGGCTAACTTATTTGATAAATCTTTAATGAGGTTTAATCCTGAAAAAAACGATGACTTTGGCGGCTTTGTTATTAAAGAGTTGACTAGCTATAGTATTCCAAACATTATTAAGGAATATAAAAAACAAGGTAAAATTGTTAGTGTGGAATCCGATATTCCAGCTAGTAATCCTGCAGAACCGGTGCCTATTCCATTAAACGATGATGAGGGTAGCATGGACTTGACTGACAAAATCCTAAATAAACATCAGGAGCTAATGGAGCTTGACAAAGTGATAAAAACTATTCGCAACAAGTATCCGGATTTTACTGTTTTAGAAGGATTCAGAATAGCTGAAAAAAAGCGTTCTGACATTGTTAGCTCATTGGAAAAGCTTAACCAATCATACCTGGAGTCTTGGTTGGAATTTGGAAAACCAAGCAATATTCCGTCTAATCCCAATAAAACATACAAAGGTAAAGGTTGGATAGACTGGCCTGATTGGTTAGGTTATAAAAGAATTGATTTCCTGGACTTTAAAGAGGCTAGAGTAATTGTAAGAGGCGAAAAGCTTGAATCTAAAAAAGAATGGCAGTCTTGGCTGAAATCCGGTCACAGACCAAGCAATATTCCATCGGTCCCTCAAAAGATGTATAAGGACAAAGGATGGAAGGACTGGGCTGATTGGCTAGGATATAAAAATGTCGATTTTCTTCGTTTTGAAGTTGCAAGAGAAGTCGCAAGAAGCTTAAATCTCAAATCTCAAAAGGATTGGCATGTCTGGTCTAAATCTGGAAAACGATTTAACAGTATGCCATCTAATCCGTCTAAAATATATCGAGACAAAGGATGGTCAGGTTGGGCTGATTGGTTAGGGAAGTAGGCAATGATGCTGCCTTGAATCAAAAGTCCGTCTTTTATTTCTTCGATAACTTCTCGTCCTTGATAGTTTCTTTGTTCTAATGATTTTAGTTTGAATAGTTTATCCAAATTAAAATCAGTGCCAAATATTAGAGGATAAGTCTCTCTAACTATCTCGTGGAAAAAATATGCAAGCAGAAGAAAATAGAATCTTCAATGTATTTCATTTTCATTTAACTCAGTTTTACGTCTCATTGAATTAAATGTATAATTTATTTTTAAATAATTGAAAATAAGATAATTACATTTAATTATTTGGCAATAAATATTTATTCTTCGGAAAGCAAAGTATTTTTGAATTTTCATTTAAATAATATGATGTCGATCATATAATATCTGTACAAAAATCAGATATCATGAAAAACAAGACAACAATTTATCATCTCATCTTAGACGGCAGCGCTAGTATGGAAGACCTGAAAACAAAGACAATAGAGGGGTTTAACGCACAAATTAGCACTATTAAGGAGTTGCAGCAGACTTATCCAAAACAGAAGTTTCTTATCTCACTTACCGTATTTAACCAAAATGTTGATCACAAGATTGAGGCTGTTAAAGTTACTAAGCTAGATTATCTCGATCAGAATAGCTATGTGCCTCAAGGCTTGACTGCACTTCTCGATGGTATAGGGGAGAGTATCCTCAAAACCGACAGGAAATACGGTAAACTGGTTGACAGTGAAAAGGCTAGCGTGGTTGTGGTAATTATTACTGATGGATACGAGAACGCCTCGAAGCGTTTCGATTATAGCGCCATATCCTTGATGATCCAGGAAAAAGAACGTTCAAGCCAGTGGTCGTTCAGTTTTATTGGCGCCGATATCGACGCTATTCAGGCTTCACGCGGGCTTAAGATGAGAAAACAAAACGTGCATTCTTTCGCCAAGAAAAATTTCGATGGTATGATGGAGGATGTCGGTAATTCTATGCGTGCTTACAGCAATCAAAAATCGAAGGGAATAATTGAAAAGGATTTTATGGCTTCTATTGAACGAGATTTGAGTGGGAACTCACTCGAGTTAAATGTTACTCGTTTTTGGGTAAAGGAAAGCACATATCAAGACCTCTTAGCTTCAGGTGCGGATCTTCATATTAATGTCAATCCGCGCAAAGGAAAGCATCCACGAGGCAGCTACTTTATTCCTCATAATGCCGCATTGAGCTTTATTGAGGGGAAGCGGAATACTCCAAACTGGGATACTTATCAAGATTTCAAACAAGACGGTATTCCTCGTGACCTGCAGCCGTTTTTTCATCCAAAATAGTGGGTCATCAACACACGACGGATATTGGACTTTAATCTTATTCTAATAAGGCTATACCATAGTAAAAACTTCAGCCCCATAAATAATGCTAGACAAGCCTTAGATCAGGTCCTATCAAAATAATCCTTTAGATCTCTTGGCACTCCGTCTTGGTGAAAGTTTTGGTTTTTTATCCAATTGATGCCCTTCCCATTGCGCTTCGTTTCAATAAAAGTGATGGCAACATTATTTGGTATTTTGTAAGTCCCCTTTGGATGTTTACCTGTCGTGGGAGCTACATGCAACACATATGTTGCTTGACTTTCTTTCAGTTCTAGATAAATCTTCTCATCAACATAAAAACGAGTACGCGTGGGCTCTAGGTGGTTTTTATCCAGTGGCTTGACTGAACCTGGATCTGGTATTGGTACCTCGGGGTCAGGGTCCCCATCCCAAAGCCTTCTGAGAAAGGGGAAATACTTGTTGATCAAGAAATTCCTGAAATCATTATCTGTCACATGTAATTCGTCGGTGTGAACTACCTTGTTAAGGTGTTTAAGAATTGACTGCCCAATAGACAGTTGTCTCCCAAAATAACCAGGACTTTTTGATAAAGCATATAAAAGCTTTGCGCATTCTACTTTATCGTCTTTGTCATAGTCTAAAGCATCCTTTAACACCAACTCAAAATGTGTTCTTAGGTCTTTTAGCTTATGCTGATTGGTCGCTTCCTGCTGAATTATTTCGTGCAATCTAGCATGCAATGACAGTTTTGACATGTGTTTTTAGCGTCTAAGATTAATTATTGCAAAATAAACGTTTTTGATTCTTTCTGTACCTGCAGATAAGACTGCTCTAGCTGCTTGTAACTCTGCTTTTGTTTTTTCATCTACTTTTAGTTTTTAGTTTTTAGTTTTTAGCTTTCAGGTTTTAGTTGGTTTTGAGGGGTAATTGACGTTTTTTGAGTCAAAAAGCACTAAAAATGGTCAAAAAGAGGTGAAAACAGTCGTTTTTGGACAAAAACCCCACCTCATTTAAATTTTAAAATTTCCGATTTAGAGAATAAAAAGCAATGAATTATTCTTGTTGCAGAATTTTTACGTGGAGGCCTATATAGTTAACTAATCATAATCAATAGTAAAGACATGAAATTCAACAACGAAACATTAAGAGCTGCTGTAAAGGAGTGGTTAGATGATGAAAGTAAAGCAGAAAAGAAATATGGACACATCTCTGATTGGGATACCTCTGAAGTAACGGACATGTCAGAAATGTTTGCTAGAGCAGAATCCTTCAATCAACCCCTTGAGAAATGGGACGTGAGTCAGGTGACAAAAATGTCTGATATGTTCTTTGCAGCAAAATCCTTCAACCAGCCCTTAGAGAAATGGGATGTGAGTAAGGTGACGGATAAGGCAGGTACGTATAATATAATAAGAGGAAAAAACAAGTCCAACGACTACACAATCTTTATACCTGAAGAAACAGTGGGTGTTGCAAATGGCCACTATGAAATATGGGACAGAGACTCCAAAGGGTCTGAGTTTTACGAGGAAGGCCAATTAGTATTTGAAGACAACGAATTAATAGATTATGATGGTACAGCTGTGCTGTCTGAATCAATCATAAACGAAATAGGGAAAGTAAGGAAAATAACATTTTGATTTCTAGGCTTTCTAAATCAACATTTATCCGTGGACTTCAATGCGAGAAGTCATTATATCTCTACAAGCATCATTATAGATTAAAAGATCCTACACCCTCATCACTTCAAGCGGTATTTGACCAAGGAACTAATATTGGGATATTAGCACAACAGTTATTTCCTGATGGTGCTGATGCTTCTCCCGAAAATCATTTTAAAATGGTTGAATCAGTTGGGAAAACACTGGATTTCATCAAAAAAGGAGAAAACATTATCTATGAGGCTACTTTTCTTTACAACGATATCCTTGCAGCTTTAGATATCTTGGTAAAAGATGATGAAGGTTGGAAAGCGTATGAAGTAAAAAGTTCTACTAAGGTCTCCGATACGTATATTAAGGACGCGGCAATCCAATATTATACTATTACAAATTCTGGCATTGACCTGAAGGATATATCGATAGTTCATATTAACAACCAATACACAAAAGATGGAGAATTAGATATACATGAATTGTTCACCATTGAATCTGTGTACGATCAAGTTTTAGAGTTTATCCCCCGAATCCCGAACGAGGTTAGCAGACTTAAAAGTGTCATTGAGAATCCTGAAGTTCCACAAAAAGATATTGGTCCTCATTGTTCTGATCCTTACGATTGTGACTTTATCGGAACATGCTGGAAACACATCCCTGAATATTCGGTTTTCAATATTTCGAGACTTAACAAAGACAGGAAGTTTGAATTATACAATCAAGGTGTAATTACATTAGATCAGGTTGATCTTGATCAAACAGACCTGAGCCCAAATCAAGTATTGCAAGTTCAATCTGAAATAAATGGAACTACTCACATCGAAAAGAATGAATTAAGAAACTTCATAAAAGGATTAAGCTACCCTTTATATTTCTTAGACTTTGAGACTATTGGTCCTGCGGTTCCCGCTTATGATGGAAGTCGACCATATCAACAATTGGTGTTTCAGTACTCACTCCACGTTCAAGAAAATCCAACATCATCAATTGAACATCGAGAATACCTTGCGGAGCCGACTGAAGATCCCAGAATTGGATTCATAGAACAACTCATTCAGGATTGTGGTACCAGTGGAGATATATTAGTCTACAACATAGGCTTTGAGAGAGGGAAACTCAATGATTTAAAAGAATTATTCCCTGGATATTCAAATGAGTTGGGAGGAATTATAGATCGTCTTAAAGATCTCATGATTCCATTTCAACAGAGGTGGTACTACACTCCACAAATGAGAGGGAGTTACTCAATCAAAGCCGTCTTGCCTGCATTGGTTCCTGGACTCTCATATAACGACCTTGAAATAAAAGAAGGTGGTTCCGCGTCCAATACATTTCTTTCAATGGTGAATGGGACATTTGAGGGAGACTTACAAGAAACGAGAAAACAACTCTTGGAATATTGTAAGATGGACACCTTTGCCATGGTCAAAATACTTGAGGCAATTCAAAAGGTGTTGGGCTGATTTTTATGAAAGACAAAATATATCTATTCTTAGATTCGATATAAACCAAACTATAACAAGAGAGAAAATGGGGAAAAATTGGAACTCAAAAAAACAGGAGTATTCGCCCGTTGTGCGCGAAGAAACTAAGCAGCTAGCAGGAGAAGTTAAGTCTTTAATTGACCAAGGCTACTCAAGAGCTGAAGCAGCAAAGAAGGTCAATAAGTCCGTTAGCAGAATTCGCGAACTCCTGAAATAGCGAATAGCCTTGTTTTCCATCACTATTAAAACCACTCTTTTTGCAGAGAAAGAGCCTCTATATGATCATCCTTCCAGGGAACAACCTTACTCGATGGATTCTGGACTCCGCAAAAATCACGCGCATCACAATATTCTGTATTCCTTAATCCGGCAATTTGTGAATCTGCAGATTTTAAGAAATATTCTTCTACGTAAATACATTGCAATCTTCTTCTAGACCTTTGGTTTTTAACTATTGATTATTGTTAGAAACAAATGGAAATATCTAAACACACAAATTGTAATATTGAAATAAGAGGAACTTAGTTTTTTCAGGTCACGATACTTTCCATTGTCGTCAGTTTTGGCTCAAGAAAGCCTTTGATTTTAACTCTTCTAATAAGAGCTTTAATGATGATGAAGCATCTCTCGAATTAGGAGTTGGTAAGAACATGGTCACAGCAATAAGGTATTGGTCGCGTTGCTTTCAAATGATTGATGATGAGAATTTACCCTCGCAACTTGCAACTGACTTGTGTTGGCATTAAATCATCGCTTGATCAGGGAGTTGCAAAAATCTAACATGCTAGAACATTCTCTGATTTAAATAAGTTCCAGCTTACTGCAATCTTCTATATCTGGAGTAGTGTGTCCAATACTTTACCCGAGTATTAGATAACACATAAAGACCTTGGACAAAAACGCTAGTTCCCGATTTGACATGGCCTTTAATCTTTGTAAACAGTTCATTTGAAAATGAATGAAATAGATGGTCTCTTGGCTAGAGATCTAGTCCACCGATTAGTCCACCTGAATAGGGTAGAAAGGGGGTGAAATTGGGTATGGGGTAAAACAAGAAAACCCCACGAAACGTGAGGTTTTACTGCATATTGCGGTTTATTTCCGCTTTTATAAGCGGTCCGGACGAGACTCGAACTCGCGACCCCCTGCGTGACAGGCAGGTATTCTAACCAACTGAACTACCGGACCAAGTTTCCAATCATACCTAAGTGTGATACTGACAACAGTCAGTCGATGCGGAAATTGCTACTCCCTTTTTTCAAAGGACTGCAAATGTATAGAAATTCAAATCTGTTCCAAGTCAAAAGATGAACGACATGCGTTTTTTTTTCGAAATAGGCTATATATCGAAATCTGATCCTTCCATATCCCCGCCGCGACCGCGATTCGACGACTTCTTCTGATTCAGACGATATGTGAAAATCACCAAGAATTGACGTGCCTGCCACTGAAACTCACTTTCCGAATACAGATACTCTGTATCCACGATCCATCTCCGCTTCCGACTATTAAATACATCCTTGGCGCTCGCCGTGATCGTGCCATTGCCTTTCAGTACATCTTTCGAAAGCCCTAGGTCCAGTGTATACATAGCCAACGTTTTCCCTTGTGTGGAAATTCGAGGTGCGCGATATCGACCGGCCGCCTGCAAATTAAATGCCTTCGGCAGCTTCACCATTACCGTGCCTCGACCCGAGGCCGTGAAGGTTTCACTCGACAAGCGACGCCCGTTGTACGAGCCTTGAGTAGAGGCTTGGTAGAGATTCGCGCTTAATGAAGTACGCAGCCATTTCGTGATTTCGTATTGAAGATTAAACTCTACACCGTATGCGTCCATAGTGCTCAGGTTTACCGGAAACCTTCTCAGTAATCCAGTGCTGTCAGTCACGGTGATACGCTCCGTTGGCCCTTTAGTGTGTCTATAATACAAACTCGACAAGAGGCTTCCCTTTTCAAATTTCTGGAGATAACCAACTTCATACGAATCCGTGAGCTCTGGATTTAGGTCCGGATTTCCAGAATAGAAATTCCGTGGGTCTGTGTATGAAAAGAAGGGGATGAGCTCCCTGAATCTTGGGCGACTAATGCGTCTGCTATAACTTGCTTGCAAGGCGTTTTTTGGGTTCAACTCGTAGCTGACATGTGCACTTGGAAACAAGTTTAAATACGATCTCGGATTGGATTCGTTTGTAGCCTTAAGCAGGGTTTTGATCTCCGATTGTTCTAACCGCAATCCACCTTGGTAGCTAAACGAACCAATCTTGTTGCTGTGCATAGCATAACCCGCGTAGATGTTTTCGTTATAAACCAATTGATTGGTGAAATCAGTCAAGGCATACCAATCGCCGGTGTCCTTTAGCTCAACCGAATAGTTGTTTTGAATTTCTCGCAGAGAAGCCTTCGCACCAACTTCGAACTTGGCGTCCTTCCCAAATGGATGTACATAGTCTGTCTGTACTTCGTAGCGGCGCTGATCTTCTGTATTGCTAGATCGCTGAAAGGATTCGCTCTCGATATTTCCGAAGGTTTCAGTTTGTATTAAGTTCGATTCTTCGGTATCGTCGTTTTGATTGATGCTCACATTGCTGACCCATTCGTGGCCCTTACGTTCAAAGGTCTTTTTGTATGTCACATTCGCCTCAAGATCGAGTCCAATCTCATTTTCTGATTCAGATCTCAGTGTGTTGAAGAAGACTTCACCCATTGAATCGAGGTCGTTGTAGTCAATATCGGCGGTGTTGTTTGCGTCAGAATAGCGCAACATAAGAGCAGTGGTCAGCGTGTTGTTATCGTTGATGAAGAAGTCTGCCCCAACGCGACTCACATTCGCTAAGCCACCTCGACGCTGCGCCCGCGTACTTTCAAACTGATAGGATGTGTCGGGGCTTTGAAATTGATTGATTGCCGATCCCGAGCCGGGAGAGGAACGATACGAAATGCCACTACTGGCAAACAGGTTTACCCAATTCTTGCGATAGTTTAAACTGAATGATGCACCGGCATTTGTTGGATATCCGGCCTTCAGTTCAAAAGCCCCATTCAATCCCTGTTTTTTCTCCTTCTTTAATATGATGTTTATGATTCCCACCTCACCTTCAGCGTCAAATCGGCTTGATGGATTCGTAATCACCTCAATCTTGTCAATGAGGTTTCCTTGGAGCATTCGAAGCGCGTCGGCACTACCGGCCGTCATGCCCGATGGACGTCCATCAATAAGCACGCGCACATTTTCGCTTCCGCGCAGACTCACATTCCCCTCAATATCTACATCCACCGAAGGCACGTTTGCCAATATTTCTGCGGCATTTCCACCGGCATTGCTTAGATCTTTGCCAACGTTGAAAACACGCTTATCCAATTGCAATTCCATCTGACTTTTTTCTGCGGTGATGTCAACCGCATCCAACATGGAGGCGTTTGGTTTCAGCTCTATGGGTTCGAGGCGCACAGGTTGCCCTCTGATTATGCTTATAGGAGAGGATGTGTAATCATCGAAGGAGAGGAAGCTGATCTTGATGAAGTATGCGCCTTCTGGTGCGCGCAGTGAAAAGCTTCCTGATTCGTCTGAAGTAGTTCCCTTTAAGAGAAGAGAATCGGAGGTGTAGAGTGCGACGGAAGCATAGGGCACAGGTGACTTGTTGAAATCCAAAACCGAACCACTTAGGTTTGGAGGTCGTTTTTCAGCGCCAGGTTTCTGAGCCATCAATGTCCCAAATGAACACAGTAAAAAAGTAAAAAGTAGCGCCTTTGTTTTCATTATTGGTCACAAAAAAGGGGCGCATCCCTTGAAAATCTTATGAATAATTGCTTTACAATTAGTCCATTCTAAACCTATCAACTTTCCAGAAGAGTACGCCCCAAAGTCATTCGGCTGACTTCTTAATCGATGGTAAACCACCGAAGATTTAAATCTCATTAGCTTACGCTAGTGTCAAAAAACCAGTGAATCCGTAGCCGAATGTCGCAGCGCACGCCTAAAAATACCCCTATCCGTTGGGTGCGCTGTCGATTCTTTGTGCGAAGATATCGCATGTTTTAATCCGCCCAAATAAATAGGCTTATTTTTCCATATGTACATCGATCTGTGGGAATGGAATTGTGATGCCCGCCTTGTCTAGCGCTTCTTTCCCTGATTCATAAATGTCAAAATAAACATCCCAATAATTGTTTGGATCTTCGTATGGCCTAACAGCAAGGTTAACTGCGCTGTCGGCTAATTCAACCACCCCAACAAATGGAGCTGGATCTTTCAAAACCAATGGATGCGCCTCCATAACTTCCATGAGGGCCTTTCTTGCCGCCTTAATGTCCGAGTCATAACTGATGCCCATAACCATGTCTACTCTGATCACACCTTCCACTGTGAAGTTTGTGATGTCGCCATTTGAAATAGCGCCGTTTGGAATAATTACCGTCTTGTTTTCTGGAGTTAAAAGGATGGTTACGAAAATTTGAATCTCCTTCACCACTCCCAAGTGACCCTGCGTGTTTACCAAGTCGCCAACCTTATAAGGCTTGAACATTAGGATCAAAACACCACCAGCAAAGTTCTGTAGTGTTCCTTGAAGCGCCAAACCAACGGCTAAACCAGCGGCGCCAAGTATTGCGATAAAAGAAGTGGTCTCTATCCCAATCATACCCGCCGCACTGATAATAAGCACTGCCTTAAGAATGATGTTCAGAAGACTCTTTAAGAAAGGAATAAGCGAGGCGTCCATGTTTCGGCTCACCATAACCTTTTCGGTCATTTTAACGATTCGGCCAATGATCCAAAAACCAATGACAAGGGTTATTACTGCTCCAATAATGCCTGGTCCCTTTTCCATAAGGAAGTCCATGCCACGTTGGCCCATGTCTTGAGCCGCTGTCATGCTATCTGTTATCTATTTCATAGTTTCTTTTTATTAAAGTTGATTAGTATGTACGTCCATTTGTGGGTAAGGGAAGCTGACTTTTTCTTTGTCAAACGTCTTCTTCACATTTTCAATTAAATCGAAATGAACCGCCCAATAGTCGGCCGCATTTACCCAAACTCTAGTGGTAATGTTTACCGAGCTATCCGCCAATTCTCCTACTCTAACAAACGGCTCAGGATCTTTTAAAATCCTAGAATCCGCATCAATAAGAGATCGAATAAGGCTTTTTGCTTTTTCAAAATCATCGTCGTATCCAATTCCAAATGAAAAATCTACTCTACGTGTATCCATTGTGCTGAAGTTGGTCATGGCGCTGTTTGCCAATCCTCCGTTAGGGATGATTATGATTCTATTGTCTGGTGTAGCCATAATGGTGTTGAAGATTTGAATCTCCTTAACCGATCCGGTAAATCCTTGAGCTGACAATACATCACCAACCTTAAAAGGTTTGAAGAGTAACAACATGACTCCACCAGCAAAGTTTTGAAGCGTTCCTTGTAACGCCAAACCGACGGCAAGACCAGCGGCTCCAAGAATCGCAACAAACGATGTCATTTCAATACCGATCATTCCCGCTACACTTATAAAAAGCGCGGCCTTAAGTATTATGCCAATAATGCTACTTAGAAAAGGTATTAAACTCGCATCAAGGTTTCGCTTGATCATCATGCGCTTCAAGAATCCAACAAGGATCTTGATAATCCAAAGTCCGATGAGTAGGGCCGCTACTGCTCCAATTAGTTTGATTCCATATTCTACGATGAAGGCTTGGATCATAGCCATTGACTCTTCTAAGTTTCCCATGTTTATTATTTGGTAAAGGGGTTGTTGTTAATTTCTTCTCCTATTGTCGTTTCAGGTCCGTGACCGGAGTAGACAGTAAATTCAGGCGCAAGAGTATAAAATTGGCTTTTTATGGAATGGATAAGTGTGTCATAATCGCCAAACGGTAGATCTGTTCGACCAATGGAATGATGGAAGAGGACGTCCCCTCCAATCACAATTTGTTCCGAATGGTTTATGAATGCAACATGTCCGGGGGCGTGACCAGGAACGAAGCGAACTTCAAACCCTACTTGCCCCAGATTAATGGTCGTGCCTTCCTTTAGAAACGATTCGGCATTTGGTGAGTCTTGAAAACCATCGATGCCATACAATTTGGCCTGGCTCGGAGCCATGTCGAGCATAGGTTGATCGAGCTTGTGATACTCGGGAAGCAAGCCGTATTCTCGATGCACAAAGTTGTTTCCAAAGATGTGGTCTAGATGGCAATGTGTATTGAGTAATTTAACTGGTGTTAGCCCTTCCTCTAGAATGAATTCTTTAAGCGCCTGAGACTCTTCTTCATAGAAGCATCCAGGGTCAATAATCCACGCTTCTTTATCTTCATTATACAAGACATACGTGTTCTCCTGGAAGGGGCTGAATACAAATTTTTTTATTTGAACCATACGGTATCTCAATTTGTTTCGTCATTCACTGCGCGGTCTGTACCTTTAGAGCAGTAAATTGGCGACGAAATTTGAATTTTAGCAAATGTAATAGGATGCTTATTCTGGGTCTCATGTTGACCTTAACAATGCCTCTTTATGCCCAATTTTATAATGGAATTCATCATCCGTTTGGTAAGAATCGGATTCAATACGAAGAATTTCTGTGGAAGAAATATGAGTTCAAGGACTACACGGTTTTCTTCTACGAGGAAGGTAGAAATCTAGCAGTATTTACGGCAAGGCAAGCCGATCAGACCATAAGCGAGGTCGAACGATTCTTTGATTATCCTGTAAGAAGCGAACGATTGCAGTTCGTGATATATGAGAAAATGGAGCACTTCCGCCAGAGCAATGTGGGCATTCCGGAAACGGACGAATCTAATATTGGAGGAACTACCCAGATTGCCGGAAATAAGATTTTCCTCTACTTCAATGGCGACCTAAACGATCTGCGGCGGCAAATTCGAAAAGGAATTTCCGAAGTGCTTATCGCCCAAATGCTCTTTGGAGATAATTGGCGTGAAATGATCAAAAATTCTACGCTCTTAAATTTCCCAGATTGGTATATAGACGGACTTACATGGTATGCGACCGAACCTTGGAGCATTGAAGCGGATGATCGATTAGGCGATATAGTGTTGAGTGGTCGATACAAGAACTTTAACCGTTTGAAGGGAATTGATAGTGAAATAGCCGGAAGGTCGCTGTGGTATTATATCGGCGAGACCTATGGCTCTAAGGTGATTCCCAATATTATGTACATGGCTCGGGTTAGCCGAAATGTGGAAAGCGGATTCATGTTTGTCTTGGGTATATCCATGAATACCTTGCTTCAAGATGCACAGGAATACTATGAGTTTAGATATGAGCAAGACGCAGAAGGCGCACAAGAATTTGGTGATTTCATACCCATAAAAACCCGAAAAAAACTGGACTACAGCGACTTGAAGGTCAGCGATGATGGCAAATACATATCCTACGCTTCGAATGACTTAAGTAAGACCAAATTTTGGGTCTATGATACGGAGGACGATAAGCGAAAAAGGTATCTAAGGCAAGGGCACAGGCTTGATCGCATCAACGACTTATCTTACCCCATCATTGATTGGAATGAAGCCACAGGTCGTTTCATGGTCATTACAGAGCAGAAAGGGCAAATTTGGATGTATCAGGTAGATCCAAAGACTGGTATTGAATCCAAAAGCGAAGTGCTCCGTCTAGAAAAGGTACTCGAAATGGATGTGAGCGACGACGGAAAACAAATTCTATTCTCGGCCATAAATAAAGGGCAGACTGATATTTATCTCTACAGTGTAGCGGCACGCAGTCAGAAACAATTAACCGACGACATATTTGATGATCGGTATCCGTCTTTTTGGAACGAGCAGGTTATGTTTTCTTCTAACCGAACCAACGATACGGTCGACCTCGCCAATTCATATGTTGACTACGCTCCGGCCAAATCATTTGACCTATTTGCACTTGATATCAATGGAAGTAATGAGGCTTTAAGGCTGACAGACTCTCCGAATTCCAACGAGATACACGGACAGATGATAGATGAAACCTCCTTTGTTTATCTGGGCACGGAATCGGGAATTCGAAACCGTTATATCGGGCGGCTAGATAGTTCCATTGTTTCTATCGATACCGTTATCACCTATCGATACTTCACCCAAACGGAGCCGCTCTCTGGTTATGTGCGCAACATAATAGAATCAGATTATAAGCACAGAGATGACTACAGCTTTGATCTTATACGCTTTGATGGAAAGTACCGCGTACTAAAGACCGAAAGCGCATCGACTTCTGCATTTTTTGAACCTGCCAATTCTAATTTTGTGCAGTCACTGCTCAATGAAGATGTGGTGCCGAGTCAGAATGCAGATCAAGGAGACTCCAACGGGATAAAGCTCATTCGACATAAGGTTTTTGAAGACGCTGAGGTCTTTCCGATTGATACAACTGCAGAGGAGCCGAAATTTGAATTGCCTGAAGTGGATAGCGTTGGCAAAAGTGGATTGGTAGACATTGATAACTACCAATTCGATGATGAAAGTATAACGGAAGCTCAAGAGGATAATACGTTGTTTAAGACGGAATTGTCGCCAGATTCAGCAGACCTTCCCGCCAAGACAGGGTTTAAAATTCCCGAATTAAGAAATTACAAACTGTCTTTTGCAGCCACAGACCTAACCACTCAATTTGATTTTGATTACGCCACAGATTTGTATCAACCATTTAACGGTGGTCCATATATTATGCCTGGCATGGGCGCTTTTCTAAAGGTTGGAATGCTGGATGTCTTTGAAGATTACAAGCTGGAGGGAGGCTTTCGTTACTCATTCAATAGCAGCGGAACAGAATACTTTATTTCATTGGAAGATCGATCGAAGCGGCTCGATAAGAAGTATATCGTGCAGCGTCAATCGCTTATTGACAATAACCGAATCGATTCTATTCAGCGAAATTATTTGTACCAAGGACGCGTAATTCTGCGATATCCATTAAGCGAAGTTGGTGCGTTTCAGTTTACGGGTACGGGTCGATATGACCGTCAGGTAACAGAGGCTGTTGAGGGTGGGTCGTTGCGTACTCCAGATAAGAGCTCATATTTTATCGGAGTGAAGGGAGAGTACATTTTTGATAACACTTTGTTTAAAGCACTCAATATTCGAACGGGCTCACGTGCAAAAGTCTTCGCGGAGCACTACCGCGATGTGCTTAATCTGAACTCTGGATTTTCAGTAGTTGGTTTAGACGCTCGAAACTATATTCCAATACATAGAGACCTTATTTGGGCCAATCGCTTAGCAGGAAGTTCGAGCTTCGGTGGACGTAAGTTGGTCTATTACATGGGTAGTGTCGATAATTGGATCGTGCTCTCCTCACGAGATCGATTTGATCGAACGACGAATGTTCCAAGCGATCAAGGCTACGCGTTCCAGACAATTGCTACCAACATGCGGGGATTCATTCAGAATGCGCGAAACGGAAATAATTTTGTTGTCTTGAACAGCGAACTCCGCTGGCCAGTAGTGCGCTACTTCACCGATAAGCCAGTCAAAAGTGAGTTTATCTCAAACTTCCAAATCATTGGATTCGCTGATGTAGGATCGGCATGGAATGGGCCCAATCCATATTCTGATGAGAATGCCTTCAATAATATTACCGTAACCAATGGAGCTGTAACTGTGGTTTATAAAAACCAAAGCGATCCAATTATTGGCGGTGTGGGATGGGGACTACGCACCAAAATTTGGGGTTACTTCGTTCGGTTTGACTATGCATGGGGCGTGGAAAACGGCGTATTTTTGGACCCAATTACTTACCTCTCATTTGGTTTAGATTTCTAATGACCATCAACGAAATAATCATCCTCGCAAGTATCGGATTGGCCGCTGGAGCTTTTAGCGGCATGTTCGGCATCGGAGGCGGAATGATCATGGTTCCCGCCTTGGTTTTCTTTCTTGCCATGTCGCAGCACAGCGCCCAAGGAACCAGTCTTGGCGTGTTGGTTATTCCAGTCGCTGCGATTGCAGCCTGGAATTATCACAAGGAAGGGGAGCTGAATATAAAGTTTGCCGCAATAATCGCATTGAGTTTTGTCGTCGGTGGATATTTCGGATCAAAACTCAGCCTGGGGTTGAGTGAGTTAATGCTTAAACGTATGTTCGGAATCTTGATGCTGGTGATGGCGATTCGATTAATCTTCTTCTCAAAAGCGACACCGGTTTGATTGAAAGAATAAAAGAAGAAGCGAGCCGACTTCTGCCTGAAATGATTGAGGTAAGGAGACATCTTCACCGGCACCCTGAGCTATCTTTCGAAGAGTTTGAGACAAGTAAGTTTATCCAACAACGATTAACTCAACTTGGAATTCCATTTGAAGTGGTTTCGAAAACGGGTGTTGTTGCATTGATACAATGTGGCGCCGAAGGGAAGGTCATCGCACTTCGCGCTGATATGGATGCCCTGCCCATACAGGAAACCAACGATACGGAATATGCCTCAAAAAATATTGGTGTCATGCATGCGTGCGGACACGATGTGCACACCACTTCTCTTTTAGGTGTCGCAGCTATTCTCAAAAATATGGCTCCTGAATTGAAAGGGACGATTAAGCTCATTTTTCAATTGGGTGAAGAAAAGCTTCCCGGGGGCGCGAGCCTTATGATCCGAGATGGAGCACTCGAGAATCCAGCCCCGACAGCTATTCTAGGTCAACACGTTTACCCAGAACTTGAAGCTGGAAAAGTTGGATTCCGATCCGGAAAATACATGGCGTCGGCAGATGAAATATATCTTAAGGTGATAGGCAAAGGCGGGCACGCCGCATTGCCAGATCGAAATATCGACCCAGTTCTTATAACATCTCACATCATTGTTGCGATGCAGCAAATTATCAGTCGCCGGCGTCATCCGAACATGCCATCTGTCCTTTCTTTCGGCAGGGTAGAGGCGCTTGGAGCAACCAATGTGATACCTAACCATGTGGAAGTGGCAGGAACCTTTAGAACCTTTGATGAAGAATGGAGATTAAAGGCGCACGAACTCATTCGTGAATTGGCTGAGAACACGGCAAAAGCCATGGGAGGAAACTGCGAAGTTGATATTCGAGTCGGCTATCCGTTTGTGAAAAACGACGAGGTACTTACCAAAAATGCGAAAATGCATGCCATTGATTTTCTGGGACCAGGAAACGTAGTTGATTTGGAAATGCGCATGACAGGAGAAGACTTCGCCTACTACTCGCAAGTTATGCCTGGTACGTTCTATCGCTTAGGCACAAAAGAAGGCGCGGACGGCAAAATGCGCGGCCTGCATACATCAACATTTGATGTGGATGAAACATGTTTAGAAACTGGCGCTGGCTTGATGGCCTATCTCGCAATTAAATCGATGGAAGAATGAATTGGAAATTAGTCGCGTTGATAGTTGGGCTCGGGGTGGTGTTGTCATCTTGCTCGGATCCGAAAATGGATAAAGTAGATGCGCTAAAAACGGAGTGCATTGAGATTCACGATGAGGTGATGCCGAAAATGGGCAACATCGTTGAGCTAAGCACAGATATAAAAGATTGGAAAAAGACCTTAGATGGCGATACCAGTGATTCGGTTGTTGCTTTCCGAGGAATGCTCGTTGCGCAGGTGACTATATTGGATTCGGCCCACGAGTCGATGATGGCATGGATGGGAGACTATGAAGTGTACTACGAGGCTTCGCATGATGCGGATTCCGCTATTTCATACTACGAAAATGAAATTGTTCGAATTGCACAAGTACGTGAACTAATGTTGAAGAGTATTGATGATGGAAAGAAGGTTTTGGAAGGGCGCAATTAGTGCGATTTTACTGCTCGTTATTGGAGCATCGTGTACACAAGAAAAAAGAGAACTCCCGGTCCTAGGACCGTATGCGGTTACGGATGTAATAACCGATGGTAAGCTGATCACCGATACGGCTTACACGCAAATTCGGCCATTCTTATTCTATGATCAAGATGGAGCTGAAATTACAGAAGCGTCTGTCGAGGGCAAGGTTTACGTAAGTGATTTTTTCTTCACATCGTGTCCAACAATCTGCCCGAAAATGAAGCAGCAAATGCTTCGCGTTTATGAGGAATACTATGATAATCCCAACCTATTGTTACTCTCCCATTCTATCGACCCAAAGCGCGATTCGGTGGCTCGACTAAAAGAGTTTGCGACCAAATTGGGTGTGGAGTCATCGAAGTGGCACCTGATGACAGGAAACCGAGATAGTATCTATAGCATGGCAAAGCACTATATGATCGCGGCACAAGAAGACGGTAAAGCTCCTGGTGGATTTGCGCACAGTGGCGCCTTTTTACTGGTAGATCAGAATCGACAGATCCGTGGCATTTATGATGGAACCGATCCGGAGGATGTAGACGTGCTCATCGACGATATTGAAGGTTTATTGAACAACACCAAAGATGAGAAGTAGGGCAGGTGCAATTCTGATTCTTGCTTCGGTGTTCATAGGTGGCAGCGGATGCGACTATAAACCACGAAATCAGGGGAAGTCTTTGTACAATGCAAACTGCCTGAGTTGTCATATGGACAATGGTGAAGGATTGGAGGCGCTGTTTCCACCCTTAGCCAATGCCGATTATGTGCTTGAGAATGCCGATCAATTGGCGTGTATTATCCGCTATGGTGTAAAAGGTGAGCTAACCGTTAACGGTGTGAAGTATGATGGGGAGATGGCTGGAAACCAACAGCTGTCGGAAACCGAGGTCAGTAATATTGTTCATTACATAATGGTAGACCTCAATCATCAAGAAAGCCACTCAGGAATTACTGAGATACGTGCGCAGTTAGAAAACTGCAAGGAAGATTAAGGCTGAATCTTTACTGGCTGCTGCTTTAGCTTGATAATGCCAACTTTGTCAAATATCCAGATCATAATATAGACTGGATCAACCTCGTGCCATTTTACTCCAAAGTTTGGACGACCTCCAAATTTATGATGATTGTTGTGATATCCTTCACCTAGCATAAGCACGTCGACAGGTAATAAGTTCTTAGAAGTGTCCTCTAATTTAAAGTTGGTGTATCCATACTTGTGCGCGAACCAGTTGATGACCGCCCCGTGTGCAGGTCCCATCACGAAGTGAATTGGTAATAATAAGTACATCCACCAATGCTCTGCGAATATGGCATAGAAAACAACATAAAAGGCGCCCCAGAAAATTCGAACTGGCCAGCTGTCAGCAAACTTTTCAAACGATTCCCAAACAGGAAGGTCCTTTTTCCACTTGTCTTCGATCTCTATTCGACCATAGAAAATGTCAGAATAGATGGTCTTTGTTCGCCACATCATGGCAAACAAGTTCTTGTCATACTTTGGAGAGTGCGGATCTTGTTCTGTATCGGCAAATGCGTGGTGACGACGGTGTAAAATTCCGTACGTGTAAGCGCTCAAGTAGCTTGAGCCTTGAAACACCAAAGACAAAATTTGGAAAAAGCGTTCCCAACCTTTACTCATTGTAAACATTTGGTGGGCTGCATATCGATGGTGAAAAAATGTCTGAGTAAACAGAGATAGATACCAGTGAGCGACAAAAAAAATCAGAATTTCCATAGGCTATTTTACGTCAATTGCTCGTTATGAGTCTAGTTGTAATACATAACGAACATCTGGCCGCGAAGATAGTTCAATAAAGAATAGATAATTCAGTTTGCTTGCTCTGGTTTTGCGTTCGACTAGATGATATTAGTCAGCCGGCTTTTCTAGCACGCCCATCATCTTTTTAATCTCCTCTACTTTGGCCGTGTCACCAAGCTTTGTATAGCTGTTAGATAGGTTGCTTAGGGCTCGAATTAAGATATCTACGTTTGTGCAAGGTTGGTAGTATTTCGGGTCTTGTTCCAACTTAAGCTGTTCCAGAAAGTGATCAATTTCCTTCACGCTAAAGACAGTTCCTTTGCTAAATGGATTGATGTAAAACAGCACATCAGCGGTGTAAATGTTGTTCGTTTTGTACAAACTAAATCGATCTAAATAGGCCAAAACAAAATGACGAGGAAGGTTAACCCCGTAAATTGGTAGATCTAAATTTTGTGCAATGATGGAATAGATCAAGCTAAGACTGAGCGGGTTTCCCTTCTTAGATTCTAATACAATATTGAGGAAGGAGTTCTTCGGATTGTGATAGTTGTTCGTGTTTCCGTTAAAGCCATACACCTCATATAAGATGTGATTCATGACCTTGACCTGCTCAAATGCGGTAAGGTTGGCATTGAGCTCAAGCCAGATATCCTGCTGAATTTGTTCGAGTGTCTTGAGCATTTGCTCCTGATCGAAGTCGGGATATTGAAATCGATCAATAAGTATGACCCCATCTAATAAGCTCGCCGCACCCGCGTTTTTCCACATTTCAAGGTGCTTTAGCAAAGCCTCGAATTGAATGTCGTGTATCAGCTGCTCAATTCGGTTTTGAAATAAAACACCGAAAATATTTGTCTCCCAAGCGTTTTCCAGATTTGGAATTATCTCCTCGCCTAAAGCTAAAATCTGAATCCTTATATGGCTATAGATGCCTTCATCGGGATCGTCTAACAAATGAATTAAAGAGGATATGTCTTGTTCGTCTTTCACTAATGCCCAAAATTAAGGGCATTAAATCCCGGAAAAATTTACCAAAACTCAGCTTATGAGTCCTTGATTGTTAATTGCATTAACCTACTGATTATAGGTTGTTTAAGGTCGATTTGATCAAGTTATCTATAGCTGGATGGTAGTCTTTACTGAACTTTCCAGCCAAGCGATTGCCAATTATGACGCACATACACAAGCATCTGTGACCAAGTGCCTTTCCAAGGCTGTAGAGAGCTGAGCTTTCCATCTCATAGTTGATGATTCGGCCACTTTCGTGATGAAAGGATGTGAGGCTCTCATTTACGTTTGGTGTAGATAGTGGTAGTCGCAAAACCCTGCCTTGGGGGCCGAAAAAACCATTTGCTGTGACAGTTATTCCAGAACTTCCTATTGTTTCAAATGTTGATAAGAGTTGCGGGTCAGCTGATGAAGCGTATCCCTTATTGATCTTTTCATTAAACCCCATGTGAGCTTGAAATGCAATTTCTAGCTTTCGTTCTGCGCTGGAAGGTTCGATGTCATAGAAATGTCGCACACCATCTAGTCCAATACTATGCTCCGTAATCGCCACGCTGTCCACATCGAGATCTGCCTGAAGAGCGCCGCAGGTTCCGAGTCGAATCAGATTTAATGAGCGGAGTGATGAATTGGTTTCCTTGGTCGCAGGATTAATGTTCACCGCCGCGTCCAATTCATTCACTACGATGTCTAAATTATCGGTGCCAATACCTGTGCTCAAGGCAGTAACGCGTTTTCCATTGTACATCCCAGTATGCTTGGCAAACTCACGATTGGATATGGTGAATTCAATGGAATCGAAGAAACTACTGATGCGTTCCACACGCCCCGGGTCGCCCACAAGCAACACGGTGTCGGCGATGTGTTCATTTTTCAGATGCAAATGATAAACACTCCCATCCGCATTAAGTATCAATTCTGTCTCGGGTTGACTCATGTTGAAAAATTCAGGAATCAAACCTACATCAAATTGATAGTTTTAACCCCGAATGAAGGCACAGATAATCACCATTGGCGATGAAATTTTAATCGGTCAAATTGTTGACACAAATTCAGCGTGGCTGGCAACCGAACTTAATAGTCTCGGGATCTCAATCGACTCAATTTTCAGCATCGCCGATACAAGAAGTGCCATACATGGGGCGCTTGATATTGTGCCGAAAGATGTTCGATTGGTTCTTATGACGGGTGGATTGGGTCCAACAAAAGATGATATAACCAAAGACGCTTTAGCCCGCTGGTTTGACAGTGGCTGGAAAGTAGATCCAAAAGTATTGGAACGAGTGAAGGAGCACTTTCGGTTGCGTGGAATTCCCATGCCTGAGGTGAATGTGAATCAAGCCAGAGTCCCCGAAAAGTGCGAGGTGTTAACCAATTCACTTGGGTCTGCCCCTGGAATGTGGTTCGAGAAAAATGGGTGCGTATTCATTAGCATGCCAGGGGTGCCATTCGAGATGAAACACATTTTCTCAGACGCGGCGGTCCCGGAAATAAAGAAGAAACTAAAGCTCCAAAACATCATTCATAGAACCATTCTCACCCAAGGCATCGGCGAAAGCTCCTTAATGGAGATAATCAATGAGTGGGAAGATGGGCTCGCAATAGACAATGTGAAGCTGGCATATTTGCCGTCGCCGGGTGCGGTTCGATTGAGGCTTTCTATAAATGATGAGTCGGGCGGGAAAGGTCAAGAAATCATTCACGACAGGGTTGAGGCCTTGTTGCCACTCATTAAAGATTATGCGTTTGGGTTCCAGCGCGAAACGTTAGAGTCTGTTGTGGGTAAACTTTTAACGAGATACGGATATACATTGGCCATAGCAGAGAGCTGCACGGGCGGATATATATCGCATTTGATAACTTCAATTTCTGGCAGTAGCTCCTATTTTATGGGGTCAGCTGTTACCTATAGCTATGAAGCTAAAACCAGAGCGTTGGACGTGAGCCAGGCTGATTTAAATGATGTTGGAGCCGTCAGTGAGGAGGTTGCCAAGCAAATGGCTGCGGGCGTGCGTGATTTATATAAAACTGACTTCGCGATTTCGTCCACTGGCATTGCCGGCCCGGGTGGCGGTACTCCGGACAAACCTGTTGGAACAGTGTGGATTGGGGTGGCCACGCCAACCGAAACATTTGCTTTAAAATTTAGCATGGGAGACAAGCGCGAACGCAACATTCGAAAGACAGCATTACAAGCACTTCAGCTGCTTAGAAAGGAGATTATTAAGAGTGTAAAAATTAGTGAGCTCGAATCGCTTTATTTAAAATAATAATGATCTATATTTGCAGCCCGTTTTAAACGGTTAAAAAGCACGTCATGAGAATTTGTCAGTTAACAGGTAAGATAGCACAATCAGGAAACAACGTTTCACACTCAAACGCTAAGTCAAAGCGTAGATTTAATGTGAATTTGCAGAAAAAGCGATTCTTCATTCCAGAAGAAGATAAATGGATTGAACTTCGAGTAAGCGCAGCCGCTATTCGAAACATCAACAAAAACGGAATTTCTGCGTGTATTAAAACCGCCAAGGAAAAAGGATTTATGTAGGTTGTTAAACCTAAAAGAAAAGGCCATCCGCTCGATATTATCGAGTTGATGGCCTTTTTTGTTGCTGTTCACTTTAAGGGGTTAGTAACTGCGCGTTTGGCCACGAAATACGACGCTTCTTCCCTGTTGTTTTGTACCATGGCACGGTATACCCATCAAGCACTTCTTGTATGCGTTTTTTTAGGTCTTGGAATTATGGATTTTCAAGCCCAAGAAAACAGTCCGCTCAAGTTCGCAAACCTTCCTGTGATTGATGAAGAGCTGTCGGCAGATTTTTTCGTTCGAAACAGGAATAGGCTGCGAGATACCATGGGCGATAGTGTCGTGGTGGTATTACTCTCCGCTCCACAAAAAACGCGATCAAACGATATCGACTATAGGTATCATCAAGATCCTGACTTCTATTATTTCACTGGAATTGAAGAACCGAACTCAATGCTCCTTTTGTTTAAGGATTCAGTTGAAATTGACGGCGAATGGCTAAATGAAATTTTGTTCGTCGAATCTAAGAACGTTAAGAAGGAACGATGGACGGGGAGAATGCTGGGGCTTGCTGAGGCAAAAGAGGTAAGTGGCGCTGCCAATGTCATGTCTAACATCGACTTTATATCGATGCCCATTCCTTTCAAAGACTTTGATTTCGTATACAGCAACGCCAACCAGTGGATCGAACGGGACGACAAGGAACACCCCGGCGATCTGATGAGCATGGATAAGCACCTTAAAGCAAAAGCAGAACGCGCCGGTGTTCAGATAAAAGTAAATGCTGCTGAAGACCTGTTTGGATTTTTGCGGCAACATAAGTCTGCGGAAGAGATCGCAATGTTGCAGCAGGCAATCGACATTACGTGTGAAGCTCAAAAGAATGCCATGCGATCAATAGTGCCTGGGATGACCGAATATCAAGTTGAAGCGCTCATTGAATATACGTTTCGATCAAACGGCGCCAGTGGAGCAGCCTTTCCTTCCATCGTTGCTGGTGGAAGCAATGGAGGGATTATGCACTATACCTCAAACGAGTCGTTGCTCATTCCAGGTGATTTAGTCGTTATAGACATAGGAGCGGAATACGAAGGGTATGCCGCAGATGTAACCAGAACAATTCCTATTGATGGCACATTCAGCGCAGAACAGGCCATTATCTACCAGATTGTTTTGGATGCACAGTCCGTGGCCATAAGATACGCTACACCGGGATACAAGTTTTGGACGCCACACGAAGAGGCATTCCGAACCATCGGGAAAGGATTGATCAAAAATGGGATCATTACACAGTGGTCAGAAATTGGGGACTACTTCATTCATGGTACAAGTCATTATCTAGGACTTGATGTGCACGATTCAGGCATTTATAGTTCACTTCAACCAGGTGAGGTCATCACCATTGAGCCAGGAATATATATTCCACACGGGTCGCCCTGCGATCCAAAGTGGTGGGATATTTACGTGCGAATAGAGGATGATATCCTTATCACCGCAGGGGCTGCAAAACTTCTATCCAGCGGAGCGCCGAAAAAGATTTCGGAGATTGAGAAAATTATGGATCGAGGACAGGCCAGCGCTGATTAACTCAGGAGCCTTCGGGCAATTTTGTGATTCAGTACCCTCCCAACAATGCACTCTTTTCGGCAAGTAAATAATTACATGACATCGGTATGAAATCAACGTAACTAGAAGTACTTTCGCGGCCTCAAAAAAAAGGGGTAGAAATTATGTTCGATTTTAAGGAGATTAGTACGGCAACAATGGTGCTTTTTGCAGTCATTGATATTATTGGTTCTATTCCAATAATTATTCAGCTTAGACAGAAGGTAGGTCACCTCCACAGCGGAAGAGCGAGCATTGTGTCTCTGCTAATTATGGTGGCATTTCTCTACGTTGGGGAGGAGATTTTAGGCATCATCGGAATCGACATAAACTCCTTCGCCATCGCAGGTTCATTTATTCTATTTTTTCTATCCCTTGAGTTGATTTTAGGAATTCGGCTCTACCGAGATGAAATGCCAACGAGTGCATCCATTGTACCACTGGCTTTTCCATTGGTTGCTGGTGCGGGAACGATGACTTCATTAATCTCGCTTCGAGCAGAGTATGAAGTGCAAAATATCATTGTTGCCATTTGTGTCAATGTGCTCGTCGTGTATGCCGTGCTAAAAACAACAAAACAGATAGAGAAGATCCTCGGTCAAACAGGTATTGCGGTGATTCGGAAAGTATTCGGAATTATTCTGTTGGCGATTGCCGTAAAACTCTTCCGAACCAATATTGGCGTGATGTAATTATCGGATTACATTCGCCGCGTGAGTTTGAAATCTACAGCGGCGGTCTTATTGGCCAAACGAGATGTTCGACGCATGAAAAAGTGGGCAAGTGACCCCATTCGTGTGCAACAACGGACTTTCGACACGCTGTCGACTAAGCTCAAAGTCACCCAATATGGGCGCGACCTCAAGCTCCCAAACCAACTAACAATGTCGGATTGGGCAGCGGCGGTGCCACTAGCCACATACGAAGATCTAAAGCCTTATGTAGAACGCGTGCGCAGCGGCGAACGAGATGTTCTTTATCCTGGGTTGCCAAAATACTTCTGTACTACCTCTGGCACCACCTCGGGTTCAAAGTATATCCCAATGACAGAAGAAGGCATTAAGGCGCAGGTTCAAGCTGCGCGAAATGCACTCTTGGCCTATATGTATCAAAGCGGGAACAAGTCCTTTGTAGACGGCAAAATGATATTTCTTCAAGGTTCACCGGTCACAGAAAAGAACAATGGAATTGAAACAGGGAGATTGTCTGGAATTGTGGCCCATCATGTGCCAAATTACCTTCAGAAAAATCGCTTGCCCAGTTGGGAAACAAACTGCATCTCAGAATGGGAAGCAAAAATTGATGCCATCGTAGAAGAGACAAAAGACCAAGATCTTCGATTGGTGAGCGGGATTCCGCCTTGGGTTCAGATGTACTTTGAAAAATTACTCGCCAAAACAGGAAAGAAAACGATTCGTGAGGTCTTTCCAAACCTCAGTGTATTCGCGCATGGAGGAGTAAACTTTGATCCGTACAGATCTGTGTTTAACAATCTTATTGGCGGCGAAATTGACAGCATTGAAACCTATCCCGCTAGTGAGGGTTTCATAGCGTTTCAGGATGATCAAGACGTGGAGGGCATGCTGTTGAACCTAGAGGGGGGTATTTTCTATGAATTTATACCTGCGGACGAGCTGCACAATGAGAATCCGAGTCGACTGACCTTGGGTCAGGTGAAGATGGGGGTGAATTACGCCATTGTATTGAACACGGCAAGTGGCCTTTGGGGATATGTCATCGGCGACCTGGTTCAATTCACATCTGTGTCGCCATATCGAATTGTGGTGTCTGGAAGAATTGCGCACTTTATTTCTGCCTTTGGGGAGCATGTAATAGCCCATGAAGTAGAGTCAGCTATCGCAGAAACGGCTGCCAAGCATGCTTTAACTATTTCAGAATTTCATGTTGCACCGCTTGTGAAGCCAGAAAACGGGAAGCCACGTCATCAATGGTTTATTGAAGCAGATGATGAGCTAAGTGAGGCGTTCGCGTCAGACTTAGATGCCGCCGTTCGATCCAAAAATAAATACTACGACGATTTAGTCAAGGGCAATGTGCTTCAACGATTGGAGGTAGTCAAGGCCCCGCGAGGAACATTCAATATCTACATGGAGTCTATCGGGAAATTGGGAGGACAAAACAAGCTTCCTCGCCTTGCGAATGATCGATCCATTGCGGATCAACTCAAGGTCTAACGATAGTTTCCCTTTTCCCACCAGCTGTATTCGCTGGCCTGGCCGCCTTTAAGTGCAAATGTTAGGTAATCCTTGTTTCTCCAGAAGTAAACAACGTAATAGTCGCCGGCTGGAATTTTGAATTGAGGCGGCAATGCTTTTCCTAACATTTTTCCACCACGTCCAACAGTCACTTTTTGATTTTCATAATCCGATAGTGGGCCTCTATAATAAGGCTCCCCTAATTGAGCAACAATGGCATCTGCATTCGCTTTGCTTGTATTTAGCTCTTTTGCCAGCTCTTCCATCAGCTTGTGCATGTCGCTGTTGGTTGTGTCGCAATATGGATTGCTGTAAGACTTCAGCCTTCGATACTCTTTTCCCAATTCATCAATGGATGCCGTTTCAATGCTCTCCAGTGTTGTTCCGCATGCGGTTGGTTCCTGGGCTTGAGTGGTCTGGATTCCGAAGCAAAATGCCATCAGAATAACAGAGTTTTTAAAAAGTGTAGTGCGCTTAATCATTGGTCAAAGTTAATGAACCAACTTGGGATCGGTGTTAAAGCCCAAAAGTGAAGCCCGCGTTGATGATCGGATTTCGATACGGACTGTAAACGGATGGAAGTAAATTGAACATGGCCGTTATGCCAAATCCAGCCTTAGAGCCAATTCTGTACATGTATCCTCCTCCAACAAAAATGCTGTTAACGTTAAAGCGTGATCCAGTTCCAACCCAGTTTCCGTTCAACGTTTCCGTTGCGGCATGAGCGAAAAAATTCTCGAATATGAAGTATCGAGAAAACAGCGAACCACCATAAATATTATCCTCGTATCGATAGTTCGAGTACCTGATATTCACATAACTATATGTCGCCTGGGTGCCAATGGACCAACGATCGGTGATTTTAAACCCAACAAGTGGAGCAACATTGATCAAGGTATAGTCCCCAAACTGAGCGCCGAGATTTCCTCCGAAATAGAATCGTTCTCGGATTGGTTTTTTTGGTTCTTCCTCTTCCTCAATTGGTGTTGATTCCAAAACTTGAGCCTTGGATTCAAGCGAACCAAAAATTGCTAGGAATAGCACAAAAAAAAGCGTTCTAGATACAGTCATCATTGCAATAACGAAGTTACGATCATAATCGTTTAAAATGGTTTGAATCGAGGTTGCAAGAGCTCTATCACAAAAACATGAGATTCGATTCCTTCGGAATAAATTCTGTGTTCTACATTTAGCCCATGAAGCATTGGCTGCTCTGGGCACTTTTGATAATACTCGCCTTTCCTGGCTTTTCTCAAATTGATAGTTTGAAAAAGGCGCTGGACCGATCTGAGGGGAAAGAGCAGCTGACTATTCTTGATGCATTGGCGCAGGCCACGGTCAAAACGCAAGATGGATTGTCTTGGGCGGATAAACTAAAAGCTGCTGCGATCGATCAAGGCGATTCGTATTACATTGCATTGAGTCATCACTACCGTGGTTCAGCATTCGAATCGGAAGGCAATATTCCAATTAGTATCCTAGAGCATTTGGAGGCGATTAAACTGTTTACCCAAATCAGTCGGCTCGATAAAGTGGCTCGACAACATGTCAATATTGGGAATAGATACGCAGACATTGGATTGTATGATAGTGCACTTTCTTCTTATGGTAGAGGAGAAGAGCTCGCAAAACTTGCCAATGATACCATGGCCTTGTATGGCTCCATAGTGAACATAAGCACCATTCACCATGATCGAGGTGATAAGGAGAAAGAGCTTGAATACTTGATGAAAGCACAAGACTTGGTTGCCGGAATCGGCGATCCTGATCAATTGGCACTCATGAAGTATAATATCGCGGTGTTTTATGCCGAAGATGGACAGCGAAAAAAGGCCCATGACCTCATAAAGGAGTCATACGCCACCTACCAGAAAACGAACAATGCTTTTGGAATGGGAAGTGTGCACACGCTTTGGGCCGAATTCCACTTTAAAGACGGAAAACAAGATTCGGCATTGTTGGAATTAGACAAGGCAATCGAATTGTATGAAAAGTCTGGAGATGTGAATCGAGTCGCGCTGATTCTAATGAACCAAGGTGCAGTTCTAAGCACATTTGGAAGGTCCGAAGAAGGGATTCGTAAAATCGATATGGCTTACGATATTTTTAAGGAAATTGGCGATAAACGATTTGTCGGGAAGACCTTAATAGCAAAGGCAGAACATCAACGAGCGAAGAAAGATTTTACGGGGGCTATTAAACTTGCGGAGGAAGCGGTTGCCATCGGAGAGGAGATTTGGGTCCGCGCAGATCTGATAAACTGGACAAGATTATTGGCCGATTTGTACGTTGAGAATAAACAATATGAGAAAGGGTTTAATGCCCTAGAACGGCACTCGGCGTTTAAAGACTCGATCAACGAAGAGAATAAATCGGAGGCGATTGCGAAAATGGAAGCGCAGTTTCAAACGGAACGAAAGCAGCTTGAGATTGAGAGTTTGAAATCTGAAAAAGCATTTTAAGACATTGAGTTGGAACACGAGGAAAATAAGAGATTAGGACTCACAATAGGATTGATTTTGACGCTATTGATGGTAGTTGTAATCGGATTTGCATTAGTTCAAAAGAAAAAAGATAATCGTCTGATCAGCGCTCAAAAAACTGAAGTTGAATTTCAGAACAAGGAAATAGAACTGCAACGGATCGTTCTCGAGGAAAAAAATAGAGAGATAACCGATTCCATCACCTACGCCAAACGTATTCAAGAAGCAATTTTGCCAGAGGAGGAATTTTGGAGTACTCACTTGCCTGATTCGTTTGTCTTATACAAGCCAAAGGACATTGTGGCTGGGGATTTTTACTGGATGGAGAAGCGAGATAACCTTGTGTTGTTTGCAGCTGCTGACTGCACAGGCCATGGCGCACCTGGAGCTATGGTAAGCGTTGTTTGTCACAACGCATTAAATCGAGCCGTTCGCGAGTACGGATTGATCAGGCCAGCGGAAATATTGAATAAGGTCCGTGAGCTCGTTGTGGAAACCTTTGAATCTCAACTAGATCAGACGTCCGACACCATCAAGGATGGAATGGACATCGCTTTGTGCTCGATGGATCTGAACGCGAAGACAGTTTCATATGCGGGCGCACACAATCCGCTATGGCTGATTTCGAAACATGATCATGATTTGGCAATGCGCACCGAAAAGGACGACTTAAAGCTCTATGAAATAAAGGCAGACAAACAACCCATTGGATCGTTTGAGGCGGCTAGGCCGTTTGCAGATCACACGATTAAGTTGAATAGCGGCGACACTATCTACGTATTCAGCGACGGTTATTCTGACCAGTTTGGTGGGGACAGAGGGAAGAAGTTCAAACAGGCTTCAATGCGTGACTTGATATTGAACATCCAAGGAACCTCGCTGGATGAGCAGAAAAGTACGCTTGGAAATACAATAGACTCATGGCGCGGCGAACTTGAACAAATAGATGATATATGTGTAATTGGAATTCGAGTATAATATGAAACAATTGATCGTAGCGATATTGGTTTTGGTTGGAACTAGTGAGGTGTTCTCCCAAGGTTTTGAGCGCTTTGGGATGAAAGGAGATACGGCCCCATCGGGAATTACAGTCGGCTCGAAGGCTCCAAACTTTATTGCGATCGATCAATTTGATAATCCAGTTGAATTGGCCGCTGAGCTGAAAAAAGGGCCAGTCGTTCTTATCTTTTATCGTGGAGCTTGGTGCCCATATTGTGTTCGATATTTACAGAACGTTACCGACAGCATTTCATTCATTCAGGAGGTCGGAGCCAGCGTATATGCCGTGACCCCGCAGCTGAGTGAGGGGATAAGTGCTGTTTCTGATAAGACGGATGGACAGATTCCAATTTTGCACGATCAAAATGGTGATATTATGAATATGTATGATGGATCTTTTGAGGTAACAGAGAAATATCAGGAACGTGTTGCTAGTAAAAAGATGAACCTTGCTGAGTCGAACGGTCAAGAGGTTGCCGCACTTCCTGTGCCTGCCACATATGTCATTGATGCATCTGGGGTAATCTTATATCGACACTTCGATGTAGATTATAAAAAGAGAGCTACGGTAGCCGCAATTATTCATGCATTTGATTCAGAGTAGGCGTTAAGCTTAGTTCTTGTTTTTACATTTTCAGATTTAGGACGTATTGGGTCTTAAAATTTTGCATTGTAAATTTGAGTTATGACGAATTATTTGCGCCTTCCGATTTTCAGCTTGATTCTAATTTTGACCATCACTTCTTGTAAAGAAGATGAGGAACCGATTTTACCCACCAAACCCAGCCTTCCTCCTTCAAATTCCTTCATTGTGGATATGAGTGGATTTGGGCAATCAAGTGCAAGAGGAGGAGATAGTAATTACAACTATGCCGCAGCAAATGTTGGTCTTTGGAACACGGCATTATTTTTACATACCGCATTACCAATTAAAGCATGGAACGAAGTCAGAACAGCCACTGCTGTTTGGGATAAAAATGAAAATGCCTGGGTCTGGAGACGAGAATTCAGCAACATTGATGGTAACTACACTGCTTCTCTTTACGGTTGGGTGGAGCAAAAGAAAGTACAATGGAGAATGTATGTTACTAAGCATGGATTTTACGAAAGATTTCTTTGGTATAGAGGAACGTCAAACACCAAAGACACCCGCGGTGATTGGAGTCTTTTCAAGAATCCGAATAGCGACAAGCCATATTTGGAAATCAATTGGGTGCGAAATGATGATGACCTCTTGGATGAAATATCTTATACGAACGTCGCCCCAAATGATCCGAACGTCGGTAGCTACATACACTTTGGGTTTGAAAATGAATTGAAGCCAGATTATCCAATGTACTACGACATATATGGAGCCCTCTCAGATCGCTTAATTGGAATAGATTACGACGATGAAACAACCGCGGGTCGAATAAAGGACTCTGTCTATTTTGAAACTGATTTATGGAACTGCTGGGACGAAGATCACGTTGATATCGAGTGTCCGTAAATTGAATTAGCGTTTGAATCGAGCGCGAATCTGTTCTGCGCTGAAACCACTTATCACCAGATCCTGAACAAGTGCGTTGCCAATGGCACGTTTCACAATAAAATTGCACAAAGTTGGATTGCGCATCGCAATTTGAATCCAATAGTTTAATCGCAATTCGCCCCACATTCTTCGATAGATTTCTCGATCGTATGCCTTCATTGACTTTGCTGAATAATCGGCTGCTGCGCTTTTGATATAATCGGCCGCTACGCGCCCACTTCGGATGGCGTTGGCAATGCCTTCACCCGATAATGGGTTGATCAAGGATGCCGCATCACCCAGCAGTAAATAGCGCTCTCCGCTGAGATTGCGCTTCTTGCTACCCAATGGAAGGCCAAATCCCTTCACCTCTTCCAGTGCCTTCGCATCCTTAAACCGATCTTTAATGTTGGGGTGATTTTCGATAATATCCTTTAGTTTTTTCTTCAGGTTTGGTTTGCGCTTCGAAACATAAGAGCTTAACATTCCGATGCCCACATTCGCTCTATTTCCAGGAAGAGGAAAGACCCAGAAATATCCAGGCAACAGGTCCTTGTAGAAGTGCAATTCAACCGCATTGTCTTCTGAAAATCCAGTAACACCTTCGTAGTATTGTCGTAATCCTGCGCAATGGTGATTCTTGTCCATTTTGTCCTCCGATAAAATTCGGGCCACGGCAGAATTCGCTCCATCGGCGCCTAGAACCACATCGGCTTTAATGCTTTCTCCATTAGCTAGTTCAATCACCAAACCGTCGGAATGTTTCTGTATGGTTTTGATTCCCGACCCAAGAATCGGCGTTACGCTCTCAGATTTTATGGCTTGTGAAAACATGAATTGATCGAAATCGATTCTTGGCGAAACGTAGCCAGTAATGTTTCTTTGATTGAGGCTTACATCAGCATGACTGAAGTTTGGCGACACAAATCGCACAGCCTTGCACCAGATTTTCTCTTCAAACTTATCGAACATTGAACCCGTTTCTAACGGCAACATGTTGAGTTGATTTACCACATCTGGGCTCAATGCGTCGCCGCAAATTTTGTCTCTCGGAAATTCAGATTTATCGATCAAGGCCACGCTCATATCAGAACCGTGCAACGAGATGGCCGCGCTACAACCTGCGGGCCCAGCTCCAACTATGGCTACATCGAACGATTTCAAGGTGCGAGCGCTTTTCGAATATTGATAAACGTGTCAAAAGGAACATCTACGGCAGCGGTATTGGCCAACCATTCGGGAATGTTCCCTCCCGGATCTGCATGAACGATGTATTCTAGTTTTATTGATTTCTCATCAATGGGTGTGGCTATCCAGTACGTGTCGGATAGAGCAATGCGAACCACGTCCTCAATTTCTGGTAAGTAAGTGGGCAGTGCCTTTGCCTTGGTCACCAATTGACCGGTTTTCTTATTGTACTGAAATACGAGCTTGTATATACCATCTCGGTCGCTCACAGGCCATGGCGCATCGGTCAACGCGTATTGGATCTGGGTGGAGTCGTTTGGGCGCTCTAAGATTCGAATCTCTTTTGTATCCGGAAATGCCTCTGGATGCTCATCCATATGCTTTAGGAATTTCGTTATTTCCGGCACCGTGAGATTGATTTTCATTTCCGCTTTAAATGAATCAAACGGATGACCATCGTTCACCTTAGTGTAGACTTTAATTCCGTCTTCATCTTTTCTTAAGTCCCATGATTGAGCGAAAAGGACAGGTGAAGTGCCAAAGATGAGGAGAGCAAAACTTAATATTCGAATCATTGCGGCGAATTTAATGTTCGGATTCATAGAAACGTTTTATTTCGTGCCCTTGAATCCGCGAGTGAAACAATATGTCGGAGAGTTTTTAGGAACTTTTTTTCTAGTGCTAGTTGGTACAGGTGCCATTGTGTTGAATGATTATACACAAGGACGCGTAACACACCTCGGCATTTCATTTGCCTTTGGAGGAGTCGTAACTGCTATGATCTATGCCTTTGGTAAGTGGAGTGGTGCGCACATCAATCCGGCTGTGACTATTGCATTTTGGGTAGGTAGGAAGATGGAAACCAAATTTGTTGCTCCGTATCTCTTATTTCAATTGCTCGGTGCATTTCTTGCTTCCATCGTCTTAAAGATTGTATTTCCGGATAATGAAACATTGGGTGCAACGCTGCCAGTTGCTGGGATAACGGAGAGTGCGTGGATCGAGTTTGGATTGACCGCATTTTTGATGCTCGTTATCCTTGTTTTTAGCTCAACAATAGAAGCACTCAAGCCATATGCTGCAATCGCAATTGGCGCTACAGTTGGGCTCGAGGCATATTTCGCTGGACCATACACAGGTGCGTCTATGAACCCCGCAAGATCCATTGCACCTGCGGTTTTTTCAGGTCAATACGAAGGAATTGCCCTTTACATATTCGCAACCACCATTGGTGCTGTGCTGATTGCATACACCTGGAACATCATCATAAAAGAAGCTTAACCAGCTCCGCCGCCAATCGAAAAGTCGAATATGGCTGTATCAGAAACTTCTTCCAATCCTTCTCGCTTGTGGTACAATTCTGATAGATGTTCAAACACCTCATTTTGGTGATTTACAAATCGATGCGATAAGGTGTGGGCTAATCCCATTTTTGTGTCGTCGTGTCGTTCAAAAAACTCTTCGAGTTTTTGCTCGAAATCTTCGCGGGTTCTCTTCATGTTTGGGCTTTTTGTTTGGTTGGAGTAATACAACGGTCGAACTGTTCAAGATCACTGTCGTAATTAATCTTGCGCAAAAGTATGGATTGTTCCTATCGGAAATTCGGGGAGATTGAATCAGGGTAAGCCTCAAAGAAATCTAAGTGCTTCCTATCTATTAACTAGGTTTGAACAACTGAAATTTGATTCATGGGTATACCCTTCTCGCGCATCTATGTATTGACTTTGATCTCTGTTCTTATAGGGATTGGAGTTATGTGCTCTCCGGATCCAAATGAACAGAAAAGCCAGGAATTTGCTGATGTATATGATGAGGGAGAATGTGAATTGAATCACGGATTCCCGGATTCAGCAACGCTCATTTTTCCTAATGCAGCAAACAATAGTTGCGCTGGATGTCACGCCGGCGTGGAGCCGATTCGTGATCATCGATCGGGAATGATGCAAGAGATTTTTGCCATTGCCGAAAAGTCTGGATTCAAAGACAACGAATGCATCGTCTGCCATGGAGGTAATCCAGAAACAAAGGATCCGCTTTTGGCACATAAAGGATCTATTGAGTCGCTTTCAAACCTTAAAGGACCTGATGCGTTCTACCCCGATCCGGCAAGTGTTTGGATCAATGACAAGACATGCGGTATGTGTCATAAAGAGCAAGTAAGCACGCAATACACCTCGTTGATGTTTACCGAAGCCGGCAAAATTCAAGGAACAACGTGGGGCTTCGGCGGATTGCAAGGATATGATCACAATGTTGCAAATGTAGCTGTGGAAGAACTGCATGTGCATGATCGACTGGGATCCGAAACCTATAAAAAGTATATGGCTGAGCTTAAGGAAGCAGAGCCTCAAGTGTTCCCTGGTAAGATGAAGGCATTGCCCGAAGCTCCGACTCCAGAGGAGATTGAAGCGCATCCAGAAAGAGCGGTGTATACCTATTTGCGAACCGAATGCCAGCGTTGTCATACGGGGGTGAAAGGACATCAGGCAAAAGGTGATTTCCGCGGAACAGGTTGTGGATCTTGTCATATCCCGTATTCGAATCGAGGATTGTATGAAGGCGATGATAAAACCATCGACCTAAAAGAGCCCGGGCATATGTTGGTGCATGCGATTCAGGGCACGCGAGACGCCAAGGTTACAGTGCATGGAAAAGAATACTCGGGAGTGCCTACCAAAACATGTACGGCCTGTCATAACCGTGGACGCCGCATTGGCGTTTCATACGAAGGATTAATGGAGACGTCCTATACTTCGCCTTTCATGAGCGATGGGGGCGATCAGGAAAAGATTCACAAGAAGAACTACATGCACCTGCAACCAGATGTTCACCTCACCAAAGGCATGGTTTGTCAAGATTGCCATACCTCAGGTGATATTCATAGCCTCGGTGATTTAAGCGGAGCCATTCAAGGAGCGGTGGAAATAGAATGCCAAGATTGTCATGGAACACCGACGGCCTTTCCATGGGAACTTCCAATTGGATATGGCGATGAGATTGCTGGCGAAGCTCCAAAAACAGGGGCACCACGAGGGGTGAGTGAAACCATTCCGGATTACCTCAAAAAAGGGTCGGAAGATTGTGGACGTGATGGATATCTCATATCGAGCCGTGGAAATCCGATGCCACATGTAGTAAAGAATGGGGATGAGATCACACTTTATTCCGCGGGTGGAAAAAACATTCGATTGACGCCGTTGAAGAAGCTGACAGAAGAAGATAGGCTCAGTCCAGAAGGCAAGGTTGCCATGACGCAGGTTTCCTCACACATCGATAAATTGGAATGTTATGCGTGCCACGCAACATGGGCGCCGCAGTGCTATGGCTGCCATATCAAGATTGATTACTCCAAACCTGAATTAAAACCAGATTGGGTAGAGATGGCAAAGAATGCCAATGTCAACGGCCAAACGCCAGACGCTGTTTCAGATATGGAATTGGCTAAGATTAAGGACTATATCATTAGCGGGAAAGTAGAGGAGGAGCGAAGCTATTTGCGATTTGAAGATCCACCATTGGTTGTAAATGGAGATCATCGAATTTCACCTGCCATTCCAGGTTGCCAAACCACGGTGACTGTCATTGATGAGAACGGTAAGACGAAGCTGCTCAACCATATTTTCAAAATCCCGCATGTAGAAGGGGCAGGCGCCGAGGGGCAAAATGCCATTGATATGTCGCCGTTGCAACCGCATACCAATCAATTTGAATCTAGAAGTTGTGAGAGCTGCCATACCAATCCAAAAGCGATGGGATTTGGTATTGAAAGTGGCAAAGTCTTTAATCGACCAGATTCCAACTTCGTCATGGATTTACTGGACGTCGACGGAAACCCGATTGCGAAGCAAGTCGATACGCAGTTTAATGCCATTCCAAATCTCAAGAATGATTGGAGTAGGATTATTGACGATAGTTTAAAACAGCTACAGACAGTTGGGCATCATTTTTCCGGATCTCGACCATTGAATGCTGAAGAGTTAGGAAAGCTTGATCGAAGAGGCGTATGTATGTCGTGTCATCAAACCGTTCCCGATGAAGATGTAGCTATTGATCTGTTGAGTCATGTCGGGAAATACAGCGGCCTTGAAATTGACAATGAAACGCACGGCGATATTCTCAACAAAAGTGTGCGTTATGCCGCTTGGCTTCAAGTGCTCGTTCCGATAGTATTGCTTCTCGGAGCCTTTATTTGGTGGAGAAGGAGGAAACGCTAGTCTGTATTAGATTTGTGTCGTGGAGTTTATCCTACGACCAATATCGATCACCGATTTATACGCACTTGTTGAGTATGCAAACAACCTCAAGATTGCTTCAAACATGACAGATGGGTTTCCACACCCATATACCAAAGAGGCGGGCGAAAAATTTATCAATATGGCTACTCAGGGTACTCCACCTAATATCATGGCAATTGATATTGACGGTAAGCTATCAGGCGCCATTGGATTGCACGCTCAAACCGATGTGCTATCAAAGAGTTTTGAGTTAGGCTACTGGCTCGCTGAACCGTTTTGGAGCAATGGGATCATAACCAGAGCCGTGCAGCAAATGATAGTATATGGATTCGAGCATTGGGACGTTAACCGAATATTTGCGCGACCTTATGGTCCAAACATAGGCTCACAAAGGGTCTTGGAAAAATGCGGTTTTCGAAAGGAAGGATTTTTCAAAAAAGCGATATTCAAGAATGGAATCTATCTCGATCTGAATGAATACGCCATTCTTAGATCCGATTTAGAGTTATGAAATGATAGACATGTACTTGTCTCTGTGCGCGTAGATCAAGAATGCATCGATCGCAAAAAGCACAACTCCCATTCCTGGCATACCCATTATGAAGAAATCAAAAAGCATGATGTTTACGATGATTGGAGCAACAAGTATGTAGGCCAACTCCTTCTTGAATTGTGCCAATAGCATAATTGCAATCACCACCTCAAGTACTTTGATTACGGCCATATATCCGCTATCAGAGAGCAATGTCATAAACGCCATTGCATCACCTTCCATTGTAGGCATCGGTATAAAATTCAAAAAGTGGTTAAATCCTAATACTAGAAATGGTATTGCCAATACTTAGTTAGCAATGCGTGCAGCGATTTTCATGGTATGCTTGATTTAGAGATTAAATGTAGGTACATTTAATCTAGGTCAAACATGTTTGACAATACACTTATCTTTTGCTCGTTCAATCCTATGCAACCACTCTTTTTAAAAGCAATAAAAGTCGTCTGGAAAATGATTTTAGGTGTTTTAGTATTTGTTGCCTTATACGTGACTTTTGTATTCGTCGTTCCAAAGATTCCAGTGAATAGGACGCATGTGGAATCAGATTCCGAGATGGTTGATGTCTATATTTTAACCAATGGCGTGCACACCGATATTGTGATGCCTATCAACTCACGATTCTATGATTGGCGTCCCTTTATTGATCCATCCGACACCAAATCCCAAGACCCAGATGTGCGCTATGCGGCTTTTGGTTGGGGTGATAAAGGCTTTTACTTGGATACGCCAACCTGGGCTGATCTCAAATTTAGCACGGCCTTTAAAGCCGCATTTTGGCTTGGCTCCTCTGCTATGCATGTGACCTATCACAAGGAGTTGAAAGAGGGCGATCGCTGCAGGCGAATGCAGGTTTCAAAGCAGGATTTTTTGAAAATGATCGAATATGTGAAATCGAGTTTCCGAATGGCCGAGACGAATGGGCCAATCCTAATCGGCGGTGCATCCTACGAACAATACGATGCGTTTTACGAAGGCATAGGAACCTATAATCTCTTCTTTACCTGCAATACCTGGGCAAATGATGCGCTAAAATCAGGCAATCAACGGGCGTGTTTATGGGCGGCACGACAGGAAGATATATTCAGCAAGTACGAGTAGGATGGTTATTGAACGATCGTTCCCATTGAACCAAATGAGAAGTCTGCCTGCACGGCTGCCATGTGATTCGTGACCAAAAGGTCGACCAGTTTGAGTTTGGCTTTCATGTAGTTCATTTCACGCGAATTCACCATAAATAAGGAGCTTTCTCCTCCATTAAAAAGCTGGCGCTCACCATCGAGTAGCTTGCCATAGTCAAGGACGGTTCTTCGGTAAAGGTTTACTTGTGAGAACGATGTGCTCCATTCATTTATCGCCATTTCAGCCTTTGATCGGATAGCCTGTTCCATGGAAGCTATCTCATAATTTGCTTCCTGGATTTTCAAATTATTTAGACGAACATTTCCGCGTTCTTTTCGGAGTAAGAGCGGCATGCTCACTTCAAGACCCCAGTTGTAGTTTGAAGGTGAATATGTGCTAAAAACATCACCATTTACTGGAGTTGACAACGCATTGTATTTCAAGTTCACCGTTGGTTTTAACTGCTCGTTTTTCCATCGTTGTTCCACTTCCAATCCTTCTACCATAAATCTATATTCAAGCAGTTTAGGATGGTTTGTGCCAATGGTGTCTAGGGCATTGAGGAGTCGAAATTCTACATCTGATGACTCCGTGTTGTCCATGGTTGGAGGAATGGTTGTCGCCGCTAATTCCAGTGGAATAATACCGTCTTCCCAAAGAAACACTTCTAAATATGCCGACGCATTTTTAAAGTTCATCCTAGACTCTTGGAGCATTAGATTCCGGTTTTGCAGTTGAATGCCGGCCTCTAGCGTATCGATATATGGTCTGTCTCCTAATTCGGCGCCACCTCTAACTGCATTGAATCGCTGGTCGGCTAAGGCGAACCCCTCCTCGTATACGAGCATTGAATTATAAGCTTTGAACCATTTCCAATAGGCCTCGGCGGCTTCCAATACCAGTTGGTTTAGAAGAAGCTGTCTCTTGACTTTTGAACTTTCCAAGTGAATTTGCGCCTGTCTTAGAGCAGCCCTACGCTCGTCCATAAATAATCCCTTTCCAAGCGCCATTGAGAGACCGGCATAGATTAAGCCATCTTCAGGAGTTTTGAATTCTGGATTCAAGTTTTGACCACCTGTTTGATCGTAACCGCCTTCCAACTGGATGCCAAACCACGTCGGGACCTTTAGACCCGCATTTAGCATGGAGTAATAGGAATCGCCATCAAAGTACTTTTGTCGTAAATCACCTCCAACTTTAGGGTCAAATCCGCCCCGCGCTTTCAATACGAGCGCATCGCCTCGATTAATTTGAAGATCGGCCTGTTTTGCGAGCGGATGATGCAGCGCCACTTGACGCATGAAAAGCTCTGCCGAGAGTATGTCTTGGGCCTCAACACTCAAGGTGAAAAACAAGAGCGTAAATAACAGTATGAATCGATTCATGCTTATTTCTTTTTGGCTGGAGTGTTGTTATAGTAATCTGGTGGGAAACCATTGATCTGGCGCCATAGCTCATACCAAATCGGAACGTCTTTCATCAACATGAAGTTTTTGGTTCCAGCGCCAACACGCAGAGCAGTCGGCCACTCATGGTCATTCGGGTCAGGGGAAACTAGAACACGATAAAGCCCATTGTCTGAAATGAAATTATCAATAGCAAAGACCTCACCGCCGTATGTTCCATAGCTGGTGTTTGGCCAACCGGAGAAAACGATTGCTGGCCAGCCATCAAATTGAATTCGAACATGTTGCCCCTTTTGAACCAATGGCAGATCTATAGGTCGCACATAGAGGGCAACGGCGAGGTCATAGACTGAAGGCATAATACTCACAATTGGCTCTCCTTCTTTTATAGATTCACCTAGTCCCGATTGAATTGCTTTGGTGACATAGCCAGATTGTGGTGCGGTAATGTAATACATGCCTGTTCGAATAGAGTAATTCATGTATTGGTTTTGCAGCTTTGTTACCACTGCTTCCGCGTCATACATGTTTGACATGGCAGTGTACTTGTCTGATTCGGCCTTGCTTATATCATCGCGATACTTGGCTTTAATAGATTGAATCTCTACAGCGGCGTTGATCAATTCGTTTCTAGAAGTGAGTAATTGGTTTTCAGCACCGATCACTGCTGCCTGGGTTTTTTGGACCGCAAGTTTGCGCGATTCCAAATCCGTTAAAGACTTTAATCCCTTTTCATACAACTGCTGCATGCGGCGTAGCTGTTCTTTCGCTATTTCGTAATTGGTTTGAGCGGCCTCATAATTTGTGCTATCGCTTTGAATCTTCAGCTCAGCCTGCTTAAGCTTGTTCAATGTTTGCTCAAGTTTAAGTTTCCCAGTTTCGCTGAGCGCATCAATTTGATTGTCTAGGGCCTTTACTTTTTCCATGTAAGAACCAACTGATAGCTCTTTAGATTTTAGTTGGGCCTGCGTTCTTTCTAAAAGTTGAGGGTCGAAATAGTCGTCCTTAACCTCTGATATGAATAATATAGTGTCTCCTTTGGTAACGAAATCGCCTTCTTTTACGTGCCACTTTTCAATTCGACCACCAATGATCGAATGAATGGTTTGAGGTCGTTGGTCTGGTCGCATAGTGGTAACATCGCCACCTGACCGTATGTTTTGTGTCCATGGCACAAATAGCATAATCAAAATGAAGAAAAAGAGTCCCCCCAGAAGTCTTCTGAAAACCTTGTTTGACGCTCGGCTTTCAACGCGATTAAGCACCTCGGGCTCGTAACTGCGAATTTGTTCGCTCACTCTATTTTTCGAAATGTTAAGCATGTTGTTTAGATTTCTGAAATGATTTTCTTGAGTTGTGAATAGCTGCCAATCTGTGCAATAGAACCCCGCTCAAGTAATGCTACCTGATCGCACTTACTAGCAAGATATGGATCGGTTGATGCGCAAATCAATGTCCAAGGGTGTTGCTTATCTGTGATATAATCAATGACCTGTTTGCGGTGCCTAGGGTCGAGAACTTCGAATGAATCCTCGATCAGCAATAGCTTTGGGGAACACATGACGCTGCGCGCTAAAAGCATGGTTTGAACCATACTCTTTGGTAAATTGGATCCCTTTGGTTCTACATGAAAATCAATGCCTTTTGGCTGCTGAGACACGAATTCCCAAATTCCTAAATCCGTCAACACTGATTTCAATCGATCAGTATTGATGGATTTGTCTCCTAAGGTTAAGTTTTCACGAAGTGAACCTTCAAATAGTTGCTCCTGAGACAGCGAATCCCCCTGAATTGCTCGAATGGATGTTGTGGAGAGCCCACTTTTTGGTAAACCTTGATAGAGAATTGTTCCGGTTTCTATGTCATACAATCCAGCGATGATTTGGAGTAGCGTGCTTTTACCTGATCCGTTGGCTCCGGTAATCACAGCGCGAGTACCTGATTCTATCTTAATATTTAAATCTTTCAGCGAAGGTGCGATGGCGCCAGGGTAGGTGAACGTTACCTCCAACATTTCAACGCTAACTGGCCTCTGTTGGCACTCAACGCTCAGATCAATGCCATCTTCAGCTTCGAGTTCAAGGTCAGTTACTCGACCAATTTTTTCGATTCCAGTCAACACATCATAAATGGTCTCAATACTCAGCACCAGTTTTTCGACGGAGGCTATAATGAGAAGAATAATGATTTCGGCCGCAACAAACTGACCAAGGTTCATGAGTTGTTCCATGACCAAAACACCACCTATTGCGAGTAGCCCAGCTACGATGAAAACTTTGAAGATGACCATGAAAGAATATTGGCGTAGCAATATCTTGAAGTGACTTTCGCGGCTGTCAATGTATTTACTCACAGCGCTGTTTGTGCGATCCATCGGAAGGCGCGAGTTGCCAGCCAGTTTAAATGTGTTTGAAGTACGTGCGAGCTCTTCAAGCCAATACACAACCTTGTATTTGTATTTAGATTCATCGAGGCTTTTCACTAGGCCCTTGGATGCCGTAAGCCGGAATGCCGCGAATACGAAGAGGATTAGGACTAGGCTAAATAGGATGAAAAACGGATGGTAGAGTGAAAGAAGAATCAATCCAAAGGTGATTTGAAGCACGGCTGCCGAGAAGTCAATGAGGATTTTTGAAAGGCCCTTCTGCACAGATGTAATATCAAAGAAGCGGTTCATCAACTCCGGCGCGTATTGCTGGTAGAGTTTTTCCAGTTTAATTCTGGGGATTCTATAGGCAAATTCGAATGCAGCGCGGGTGAATATTTTTTGCTGTAAGTCTTCGACAATGCGCAACTGGAATATTTGTAGTGCGCCAGAAACCCCAACCCCAATAACTACGATTACAACCAAAACAATCCAAGAGGTATTGATTGCGCCTCCTTGAATGAGGTTGACGATGGCCTGAACTCCTAATGGAAGACTAAGGTTAATAAGGCCATTGAAGATGGCGTAGACATACACGTTTCGAATCTCACGCTGATCTGGCTGAAGTAGTTTCCAGAACCGCTGAATGGGAAGGAGAGTTGTTTGCATTTTTATTTTTGAATTGTGTCGTGAACCAGTTGTTGGAAAAAGCACTCTATGGAGTCTTCCCCTTTGAGGGAGTCAGTTAAGCGTGGAAGGTGATCCGCGAAGAACCGTTCGTGATGTGTACCTTCAATAACTGTTGAGATAAGCATGTGCGGATACTTGTAAGTTGGGTTAATTTCCAGGATGATATCAGCGATGGTTTCAACAATTCTTTTATAATCGGAAAAGACACCTTCCTTATTGATTTCATCCACGAATTTTTGGTGGTAAGCTTTTGAAGACTCCTCGATAACAATACGCTGGAGCTTTGTTTCATTTACGTGCAGAAAGTTTCCGTCTTCCTTTGTTTCAGCAGTGAGTAAATGGATGGCTCTTTTTAATCGATCATCTGCCGATTCAACATTGGTAAGAGCAAGTGATAACCTATAGTCGGTCCAATTCCAATACCAAGAAATGAAGTATAGGAGCATTTTGTGCTTGCTTTCGAAGTAGCGATAAATAGATGCTTCAGTAGATCCAATCTCAGATCCAAGTTTTCGAAACGTGAACTGCTCAAACCCTAATGTATTCATAGATTCTATTCCTTGAGAAACTATTCGCCTTCCCAAATCGCTTGATGTTGGATCTTTTATGAAAGTCTTTTGATTTACGCTTATTTGAATTACAGACATGATATTTCGTTGTATGAAACGCGAATATAATAGTATTACTATCATTATCGTGAGTATTAAACACGGATTTCAAAAAAAGGTTTAAAATGAGTTGATTCGGCTCCTTAAAAGATTAGGGACGCCGCTTGAAAAATTTAAGCAGGTAAGTATAGATTTGCCCGCTATGAAAATCCTTGCAATTTTTCTGATCATATTTATTTCCAACGTGGCCTCTGCACAAAGCGTGCTCGGAAATTGGCAGCAGTATATCAATAACACTTCATTCTCAGATTCACCGTGGCGATTTCAGGGAGACATTATTCATCGTGATCATAATTTGGTTGGAGACCTCGATCAAATTATCATTCGTCCGGGTATTCAGTACGTGCATGCCGCTTCTAAATCCAGTTACTTGATGGGCTATGCCTTTTTCTTTATTCAAGATGAAGGCACTCCGAACAACACAATCTTGGAGCATCGCTTGTTTCAGGATGTTGATTTCAGTCACGGGGTAGGCCGTGTAAATATTCATCATCGATACCGGTTTGAAGAGCGGTTTGTTGAATCAAGTCCGTTTGCCTTTCGATTCCGATATGCATTGTTTGTGAATATTCCCTTGAACAAAGAGAAAATAGAAGCCGGTACGGTATACATCCCAATTTGGAATGAACTCTTTATCAACGCCAAAGGTGCACCTTTTGACAGAAACTGGTTGTATGCGGGAATAGGGTATCAGCTAACAGATAATTTTGGAATGCGGTTTGGCGCTATGAATGAATTTCGAAACATCAAACCCAAGGCTCAGTTGCTGCTGTCCTTGCATCATAAAATGCATTTTGGAGATATAGAATAACCAGCGATGGCATATTTGGCCACTTTTTCCAATCAAAATTAAATCTGGACTTATTTAAGATTTGGGAAGTTGCAAATGCATTCTCATATTTGAGATCAATAAGCCAAAAAACACAATAGTTATGATGAGTATTGATGAAGTAATGAATCGCCTGAATGAAGGAAACAAAAGGTTCAAGCAAGATAGATTAGAAAATGTGTTGGTTGATCAGCCTCGACGAGATTCTCTTGTTCCTGGTCAAGAGCCCTACGCCATTATTTTGAGCTGTGCTGATAGTCGAGTTGTACCAGAACGTGCCTTTGACTCCGGACTTGGTGAGGTGTTCACGGTGCGGGTCGCAGGAAATATTGCAAATACAGATTCTATAGCCAGTATCGAATACGCAGTAGCTAACTTAGGTTCGAAAGTGATTGTGGTGCTTGGTCATCAAAGTTGCGGTGCTGTAACAGCAGCTATGGCAGGTGGAGATAATGGCTACAATTTGAATCACTTACTTGCGCAAGTACAACCAGCCATCGCGGCATGCGATGAAGGTGCGGATGTAAACACCGTGGTTAAAAAGAACGCTTCCATAACAGCGAATGATTTGATAAGCCGTTCTTCAATAATTGCAAGCGCGGTAAATGAAGGTCGAGTGAAGGTAGCTCCGGCATACTATCATTTGACCACTGGCCAAGTGGAATGGTTGTAGTCCAAAAAATGATTTAAAAAAAAGCCCTGAAGTGATTCAGGGCTTTTTTTATTGTGTCAATACCTGTTTGAGGTAGGGTGTTTTTTGGCTTCCATCTTTCGATACCTTTTTTAGGTAATATTCCATGTGATTCACGTTCACATCATCAAAGCTTCCGTTCACGCATACAGTGATGTCTCTGCGTTCAGCCTGGTCCATGAAGTCATGCAGGATGTCGATCACGTCTGGATGAATGTAGTGTGATTGAGTCGCGTCAATAACAACTTGGCTGTTATCTGGGACAGCTTTGAGGGCCTCCATAATATTTGCCTTATTAAGGAAAGTCACGTTTTCGCTGAGTTTAAACTCAATCGGTTCCCCTGGTTCAATTTTCTCCGAAAAGCTAAAAGGAAGGGCGTAGTTCCGATATAGAATCATCAAGATTCCAAGTCCAAGTCCAATCATGATTCCAATGAGAAGGTCTGTGAAAATTATGGCAAGAACGGTTACCATGAACTTTATGAATAGTCCTCTGTTCTTGTTATACATCTCAACGAAAACAGACGGTTTGGCAAGCTTATATCCTACCACAAATAGGATAGCCGCGAGACTTGAGAGGGGAATCATATTCAGTAAATCGGGTAACAGAAACACACTCACAACAATCAATAAACCGTGGAATATGGCCGATAGTTTTGTTCTACCTCCTGATTGAATGTTCGCCGAACTGCGCACGATAACTTGTGTTACTGGAAGACCCCCAATAAGCCCAGAAACCATGTTCCCGACCCCCTGAGCAAGCAGCTCTCTATTTGTTGGGGTTACGTTTTTATCGGGGTCGAGTTTGTCGGTTGCCTCCACGCATAAGAGCGTTTCCAAGCTCGCAACAATGGCTATAGTAAATGCCAATAGCCAGAGCTGTTTGGACCAAAGCATACTCCAGTCTGGGGTCGTAAATAGGTTTAGCACTCCACCAGCTTCAGTAGCAGTTGGGATACCTACCATTTCATCCATTGCAAAATTGAATGTACCAAGTTGTGGTAGAAAGTTATAGGCGAATATTCCGAATGCCACGACAACTAGTGGGCCTTGAATAATCCCGAAAACCTTGATGCGCTTCATAAATGGGCGCTCCCATAATATCAGAATTGCCATCGAAACAAGAGTTACGATTACCGCAGCAGGGTTGATATCACCAAGTGCTACCCAAATCTCAGTGATTGTGTTCTCTCCATCCGATTGCCAAAAACCATCAAATCCTTCGGCGATAACATCATGTCCAAGTGCATGGGGAATTTGTTTTAGAACGATCATGATTCCGATTGCGCTAAGCATACCTTTAATAACGGCGTTTGGAAAGAAGTATCCGACGATTCCTGCCCGTGCAAACGCCAGTGCAATTTGCATCGCACCCGCAATTACAACCGCAGATAAGAAGATGGGAAAGCCAACTGCCATGCTGAATACGCCAGCTTCGTTTGTTCCGAGTTGAAGAATTGCATCCGCGACAATAACGGCAAGTCCAGCAGCAGGACCGCTGACGCCTATGTTAGAACCACTTAATGATCCGACAATAATACCACCGACCATACCTGCGATGATTCCAGAAAAGAGAGGAGCCCCGGAGGCTAGTGCAATACCTAAACAAAGCGGGACTGCAACCAGAAAAACGACCAACCCAGCGGGCAAGTCTTTACCAAAAGAAGAAAAAGGACTATAAACTGACATATGAATTTTGTTGTGGATAATCTAAACCATCCGTTGCTTAAAGAAAAGGGAAATGAATTTAAGCATGGCGCTCCGGAGGAGGCGAGTCAATTTCAAAATGTCCGTCTATGCTCTTTTGAGCATTTGCATTTTTAAAATCAGTGTAATTGCTCGTGCTATCGGCACTGTCAGAATCGTGATCCGATATGGAAACTATGTAATCTGCGTTGCATTCCTTCTCGCAATTAGATTCTGATTCTTCCTCCAATTCCATTCCAATAAACTCAGCATCCCAAACACCAAAGTTCAAATTCAATATGCACATCATTAGGATGAGACATAAAGCTGTGTGTGTATTTGGAATTTGGATATTCATTTGAGTTTAATAACCTCTGCAGCTATTCGATCACAAACTTAGTCAAGAAAGTGTGTATTTAGATTTTGACCTTCGTTAAAAGAATATACATTTCTGGTAAACAAAACGATGTCTGAAACTCTCTTACTGAAGAATATCTTTTCGCCAATTCTGGTTTCCATCTTGGCGCAAAACGTGAAAATTGTTCATCCTGAATTTAGGGAGAAAGACTTTATTAATCGCATAGAGCCCAATCTGGATAGCTTAGAATTAAAACAGCGTGCTCAGTTAATATCCTTAGCGCTACATGAGTTCTTACCACAGAATTATGTCGATGCGTGCAGGATAATAAAAGCCTCAATGTCGCTTTCGGATTCCGATAGACAGAAAATTGGAAAGTATCCTGAGTTTTATTTTATGCCATTTGCCGAATACATCGCAGCCTATGGTTTGGAATATTTTGATGATTCAACCTCAGCGATATATGACTTAACGAAGGTTTTTACTTCCGAGTTTTGCATACGACCATTTATTGAAAAGTATCCATTGGAGATGAACCGAATGCTGCATCAATGGGCGATGGATGAGAGCCAACATGTGCGGAGATTGGTGTCAGAAGGAACGAGGCCGAGACTGCCGTGGGCGAGTCGGCTCCCGGCGTTTCAAAAAGATCCCAAGCCCGTTTTCGAGTTGCTCGAAAAATTGAAGTCTGATCCGGAGTTGTATGTGCGCAGGTCTGTCGCAAATAATCTGAATGACATTGCCAAGGACAATCCCGACCAAGTAATGAAGTGCCTTCAGCGCTGGAGCTCTGTCAATGACGTCGGCACACAATGGGTTATCGGGCATGCTAGTAGAACCTTAATTAAGGATGGACATATTGAGGCATTGAAACTTCAGGGATTTGATCCAGCAGCGCCTCTTAAGGTCGAGGCTTTTAAAGTCGACGGCCTCGTCAATTATGGCGGCAAACTCACCTTTGAATTCAAACTCACAAACACAGGAACAAGCGCATCGAATTACCTCATTGACTTCGTTATCCATTTCATGAAATCCAATGGAAGGCAAGCTCCAAAGGTATTTAAGCTCAGTGCCAAAAAGTTGAGGCCTGGAGATTCCGTGCATGTAGTTAAGGCACATCCAATAAAGCCAATTAGCACTCGGAAATATTACAATGGCCCGCAGCGCATCGCAATCCAAATTAACGGAGTGGAGCGGGCAGAGGCTTTATTTCAATTAGAAGGAGTTAGTTAGAATTTGCGCTTTTTAAGCTGAGAATGTTAGCGTCGGCCTCTTCGGAATCCAGGTTTACTCGACCCTTCCTTCTTTTTGCGATTCGCGAAAAACTCTTGCTTCTTTCTCTGCTTTTCTTTCTCGAATGCTTTTTTCTCGTCGGCATTCATTGCCCGGTCCGTCTGTGGAAATGGGTTTTCCGTGATTACTTCAATTTTTTGCTTGATTAGCTTTTCAATTGCGGCGACATCAGTGTTCTCTTCCGGTTCGCACATGGAAATGGATATACCTTCTTCACCTGCCCGTCCACAACGTCCGATACGGTGCACATAGGTTTCAGCCTCGTTTGGAATGTCGTAATTGATCACATAGCGGAGCTTGTCAATATCGATGCCTCGCGCTGCGATATCCGTGGCCACGAGCACTCTAACTCTTCCATCCTTAAAATCTTTCAGCGCTTTTTGACGTTGATTTTGGCTTCTATCGCCGTGAATCGCCGCACTTTCGATACTCTTTTTTCGTAAATCCCTTACAATTCGATCCGCTCCGTGCTTGGTTCTAGAGAATAACAGAACTTGTTCAATATCTTGATTCCTAAGAATGTGTAAGAGCAGTTGCCCCTTTGTATTCTTATTGGTCTTGTATAAGTACTGCTGGATAGTTTCAGCCGTAGAAGAAACAGGGCTTACCTCAACCTTACGCGGATTCACTAATATTTGCTGAGATAGCGATACAATGTTCTTAGGCATTGTTGCTGAAAAGAAGAGTGATTGCCGCTTTTTAGGAAGCTTGGCGATAATCTTCTTTATATCATGTATAAAGCCCATGTCCAGCATTCGATCGGCCTCGTCCAATACAAAATACTCAACATCTTGCAGGGAGATAAAACCTTGGTCCATAAGGTCAAGCAATCGACCTGGTGTAGCTACCAATACTTCTACACCACTGCGTAGCGCATTCGTTTGGGTTCGCTGTGGAACCCCACCAAAAATGACGGTGTTTTTTATCTGGGTGTATTTCGCGTAAGCCGTGAAATTTTCACCTATCTGTATGGCCAATTCGCGTGTAGGTGTCACTACAAGAGAAAGTACTTTTCGTTTGCCTTTTTGGTTGGAGTGATTCTTAATTAAATGCTCGATAATGGGGATGGCAAATGCTGCCGTCTTGCCCGTTCCGGTCTGAGCGCTGCCTAGAACATCGAGTCCTTGCAAGACCAATGGAATTGCTTTTTCTTGAATTACTGTTGGCCGCTCGTATCCTTGATCCTGAACTGCCTTGAGAATTTGATCTGATAATCGTAAATCTTCAAATGTCATTTACCGTGTTCCTATTGTTGTTTTATTATTTGCCAAGTGTAGGGATTAATTCATCCGATGAGAATGGCGTCTATCATTAATCGCCAACAAGAGAAGATAGACCTTTGTTTTGATCTGTGGGCTCAATTAGGTCCCATAAATTGCCATAGAGATCGGCGAAGACGGCAACAGTGCCATGAGATTCTACTTTCGGTTGGCGGATGATTGTAACTCCACGATCCACAAGTTTTTTAAAGTCGCGATGGAAGTTGTCGGTGAATAGGAAGAGAAAGACGCGTCCTCCTGTTTGGTTTCCGATGGAATTTCTCTGTTCATCGTCCGCAGCTTTTGCCAATAATAAACAGCATTCTTTGGCTCCTGGCGGGGCCACCATCACCCATCTTTTTTCATCACTCAGTTTGGTGTCCTCTATTAATACAAAGTCGAGCGTGTTGGTGTAAAATTCGATGGCTTCATCATAGTCTTTCACAACAAGAGCGATATGTGCAATCCGCTGGTACATGCTAATGACGATTATCGCATTGGATGTAAATGGACGGTTTATCCTCGTCTAAAAAATCGATGTCAGGACAACCAAAGGAATTGCCCAAAAAACCAAATAAGCATGGACCCCTATCGTTAAACAGGTTTCCTGTCCATTGATAATTTATAGGTTCTCGACCTTCTTCTGGAAAATTGAGCGGCAGGAGGTACGTGCCCTCGGTGTCCAAGTAGATTTTCTGAAACACAACGCTATGCATTTTGTGCTCTTGAACAATTAGATGCCGGCCAATTACTTGATCATCTCGAATCAAGTTTTGTACATAATAGGATAGGCCAATCATGCGGCACTCAAATGCGATGGTGGAGTCATAGCGGAACTCAGCTAAAACTGCGGCTTGATATTCGGTTAAGTCTATATGAGGAAGCGTGGTTCTCACCTCAGTTTCTTCCCAGGCAATCGCATGCGTTTGACCAGTCCTGAATGGGTTTTCCTTTCCAATATTTATGAATGTGTTGCTATAATAATCGCCCATCTCTTTTAACGAGATTTGATCTTCATTCAACTCAAAACCAATATGATACTCTTCTTGTTCTACCGGATTGGATGTGCCATAGGCCGATAGATGTGCGACAAGCCTTAGCGAACGAACAGGGAACACCATCGTTGAATCCAAGAGCAGGTTGTGAACAAATACTTGATCCTCTTCGCTGATCTTGACCGTCGATAAAAATCGATTCCGGTAGGCTAAACTTAGCTCGTGGTAGTTGTCTCCCTCGAAGACTGTATCACCTAGGTTCTCCTTTGAAATGACCGATGTTTCCCACTGATACCTATCGGTTAAGGATACGAATCCGACTTTTTCCGTATCGCTGAAATAGAAACTTCTTAGCGCGTAAACCTCAAGTTCTTGAGCAACTGAAACGGTAGACTGAATGGAAAGCAATAAAAGGAATATTAAGGTGTATTTCATGCCTTTTCCTTCCATTCTTACTTACCCTTCATATCTTCAAATTGGGCATCGATGCGGTTACGTTGATTCAGATAGTCCGAGTAAACTCCCACATGCGCCATCCGATTATTCACGCAGTCATCATAATTCCCAATAAGTCCGATAATAAGTTCTGCAATTTCGCGCACAGCATGGTTTCCTCCTTGATTGGCCGAGACGTAATCGCACATCTTATTTCTCAAAATGAAATCACTAAGCAAAACAGAAGAATCACGTCTGACACAAAAAGCCGCTTTGCAAAGTTCGGCGGCGTTGAGATCGAGGATGTCATCAAATACAAACGCGCTTTTACCCGGCGATATATTGAATTGTTCGCTCAAATGAGAGAGGGTCGTGCGCTTGTCTTTAGCATTGATGTAGATGGCATCTAGGTGTTCCCGCTTTGCAAATTGGTGGGCGTATTTATTGTTTGCCCCTGTAATGATTGCCGTTACGGGTAATCGACCATGCTTCAACCAATGACTGAATCGTAACATATTAATACCCATAGAATCTGGTTCGGAAAATGGGCTTCCATTTTCATCCATCTTGGTTCCGTTGTTGAATACCCCATCCCAATCAAAAATGTAACATTGAATGGAGCTTAATGCCTCGGCAATACGCTCAGCCGGGGTTAAGAATTTCCCTCCAATTTGTTCGAATTGCTGTTGAATGGACATCTTACAAGGTGTGTTGAATATCAATCAATCCTGCGAAATTGTCGCCATCCATTGCTACTAAAGTATCCACGCCTTTTGTGACAAACACGTTTCGCGCATCATGCAACGAACGGTCTACTTCTATGGTGAATGATACCTGTTCAGGAAGGCTATCCAGTTTGGAGTCTTGCACGTTGTCACCGTTTTGTTGGATTAACCTTCGTAGGTCACCATCTGTAAATACTCTTCTAAACGATCCGTCATCATTTAGTATTGCAACTGCACCAAGTTTCGACTTCGTCATCATAAGAAGGGCGTCAATGATTTTCGCCGAACTGGAAATGGATACATGCTCTGTGACCACAACGTTTTTCACCGTATTCATCAAGGCGCGAGTATCCTGAATAAACCGATCGGTTCCAATGGTTGTAAAGTGGTTTTCAGTTAGCTTTTGCATTACTTTCCATGGAACGGTAATGGTGTGGACGCCAATGCTCAGGGCATTTTTAACATGTTCGGCGTGACGCACGGAGGAGAACATTATTTTGGATTTATAACCATAGCGCTTCGTTATCTCAACACATTCCTGGACCAACCCCAATGCATCGTGACCTTGATCTTGCAATCGCCCCACGAGTGGACAAACATAAGTGGCACCGGCTGCAAAGGCCATAAATGCCTGTTGGACAGTGTAAACAAGATGGAGGTTTACCTGAAACCCCTGATCTACCATAATCTTACAAGCGCGTGTTCCTTCCAGTGAAACGGGAATCTTAAAAACGGTCGAATCTTTTGGTAACCCCAATTCTATCAGTCGATTTGCCTCGGCCATAATTTCCTCAGCTGTATCGCCTAATGCTTCCACCTGGAGAATGTTGACGTACTTCTTGATCTCAAGAATTTGAGCGTCAATATCTTTTACACCTTCCTTCACCATGAACGTTGGAGTAGTGGTGAGCCCCGTCAGATAACCGAGCTTGCTGGCTTCCTTTATCTCCTCTAGGTTTACCGAGTCTAAGTAAAGTTCCATATCTATCTATAGCTTTTTTCAATGTGATGAATTTCGATGAGAGGTTTCAGAAATTCTTCAAGATCATTAATGTTTAGTTGGCTGGCCGCATCACACAACGCATTTTTTGGGTCGGGGTGAACTTCGATAAAAAGCCCGTCGATTCCAGCTGCCACTCCTGATCGTGCAAGAGTTGGTAGGTATTCGCGTAAACCACCGGAAGGGTCCGCGCTTGGTATTCCATACTTTCTGATGGAGTGTGTGATGTCGAAAATTACAGGGTATCCCATTTCTGAAAGATCGTAAAAACTTCTGGGGTCCACAATTAGGTCGTTGTAGCCAAACGCGTATCCGCGTTCGGTCAAGAGTATGTCCTTGTTTCCTGTTGATTCCACTTTTTCCACAGGCTTGATCATGTTTTTGGGAGAAGTAAACTGACCATGTTTGAGGTTGACTGTTTTACCTGTTTTTGCCGCCTCAACTACCAGTGTGGTTTGCATGCATAAGTAGGCAGGAATTTGAATGATGTCGAGTACTTCGCCAGCCGCTTTTACTTGCGATGGGAAATGCACATCTGAAACAATGGGAAGCTCAAAATCGGTCTTGATTCTTTGGAGCATCTTTAACCCCTCATCAAGTCCCGGCCCAGTGTAGAAGTCCACTGAACTGCGGTTATCCTTCATAAACGAAGACTTGAAAACTACAGGCAGATCTAGCTTTTCTGACGTTTTTTTTAGGGCCTCAGCCGTACGCATCATGATGCTTTCCTCCTCAATCACACACGGGCCCGAGAGCAGGAAAAGTTTATCCCAATTCATAGTCGATTCGTTCAAATAGGGTTTGTTCGCAGATCAATTGCCAAAGTAAAGGCTTTGGTTCCATTATGCTCAGGTGCGAGACAATTAAGTCCGCTGCCTTACTTGCGCCTGCGGTTTGCATTTTTATCTCCCCGTGTTTTTGGCTTTTTAAACTTATGCTTCGTCTCATTGTGGTACTTACTACCCAAGTTTACCTTGCTGTTTTTAGCACTCTTTTCGTGAAAGGAAGGACCAGGAAAGAATTTATTATTGTCGTTTCGGTGCGGATTGGGTTGATTTGACTCTTCCTCCTGCTCTCCAGGAATAAGCTCTCGAGAAATTTTCACCTCTGCCGGAATATCCAATATGGGAATCGAGTAGTCCATTAACGCCTCTATCTCTTTCTTATGTTGTTCTTCAACCTCTGTATAAAAAAGGATCGACATGCCTTTTTGCTCAGCCCGTCCAGTCCGACCGATACGGTGCATATAATTCTCAGGAAATACCGGGGTGTCAAAGTTCACCACATGCGTGATATGATCAAAATCGAGCCCCCTCGCGATTACGTCCGTCGCGATTAGGATTCTGTGCGTTCCATCATCAAACGTATCCACCGCTGCCAAGCGTGCATTCTGGCTTTTGTTTGAGTGGATAATTGCCATGTCTCTTCCGAAATCGTCGGATAACCGCTCATATAGTCGATCAGCAATTTTTTTACTAGGTGCAAAAACCAACACCTTAATCATATTGGGGTCTTCCTCCAAAATATGAGATAGCAGATTTGCCTTGGTGTGAAAATTTGGAACTGGATAGCTTACTTGGTTTATGTTTTCAAGTCGGGTTCCACTCGGTGCAATGGACAGTTGAATCGGGTCGAAAAAATATCCTTTGATTAGTTCATCAACCTCCTGGGTCATTGTGGCCGAAAACATGATGTTTTGACGCCGGTCGGGAAGCAGCTCAAAAATGTTGCTGAGCTGAAATATAAAGCCAAGATCAAGCATAACATCTACCTCATCAATTACCAGTTTTTGAATTGATTTCAGGGATACGGCACGCGCCAAAACTAGATCGTACAGTCTACCTGGTGTTCCAACCAAAATGTCTACACCTTCCTTTACAGCAAGGCCTTGAGTATTGATGTTTGTGCCGCCGTAAACGCCAATAACACGTGTTGATTTGTATTTGGTGAAGGACTTTATTTGCTCCACAACCTGTACCACCAATTCTCTTGTTGGAACGATGACGATTACGGTTGGATGTTTCTTGTCAGAAAATTTTAGGCTCTGCAGAATTGGAAGCATATAAGCCAATGTCTTTCCCGTTCCTGTTTGGGAAATTCCAAGGACGTTTTTCCCGGAAAGCACAGCAGGATAGGCAGCCTCTTGTATCGGAGTAGGTTCTGAAAAACCCAGGTCGTCTAGTGCGTTTAGCAACATTTTTGACGGGTTCAGATTCCGGAATGAATTCATACTTGGTTAGGGTTCAAAAGTGACGGTGAAAGTACATATCCCATAGTTGATGATGGCGGCCTAGCCTTGATCAATGATCAATGAGCGAACCACAGTCAATCAATCAATCTGTCATCAGAAATGACCTTGATTAGGAATCAGTCGTCCAGTGTATCGCCCGTGATGGTTTTTGGTTTTATCAATGTGCTGCCAATACGTCCGCCTATCCAAGCCATAGGAATATATGCGAAGGCGATATCCGCGACTGTAAACCAGATGGGTCCAGGTAGCATGATGTTTATCGCGATTCCGCCTAGTAGGAATAGACCGCCAATGGCCAAAGCGAATTTCATTTTGTGGGAAACTGCCATCAAGGCGGCAATAATAGCGCCTGCTAGCGTACCTAAGGCATGCGCCAAAAAGGGAAAGACAAAGAATTCTGCTGTAAGTGTGGGCATGACTTCGACAAGCGCGTCAAAGTCCTTTGGATCGATCCCTTCAATTGGGAAAATCGAATGTCCAACATTGACAAGGCTCATGTTGACGATGCTGCCTCCGAGCCAACCAACGGGAATTGCAAGGATGTTTAGAGCGAGACGAACGTATGGATGCATAGTCTATTCTTTAGAACGGCGAAGTCAATTCATCCGTTGTGTTGAGGGGCGCAAGGTACAATCCTCATCAATTCCACTCGCCTCCGATCTTCTAATCAGCGACTTACGTCAATGATTCTAATTCAAAAATTGTGATTTCTGGTCGGACATTGAAGCGAACTTGCCATAGGTGTCCTAGTGCCCGATTGATGTATAACGTACGGCCATCCATTAGATCGATTTCTCCAGAGCTAAAGTTCTTATTTGCAACAGGCAACATAGGCGCTGGGAGGAAAGGTGGTTTACATTGTCCACCATGAGTATGCCCTGATAAAATCCACCCTTGGTAATCATTCCAAACATCGAGATCGCATACATCGGGGTTATGACACAATACTAAGTTCGCCTGACCTTTGTTGTAATGCCTCATCGCCCGTTCTGGGTAGAAAAATGGTCCCCAGTAGTCATCAAGTCCGATGATGTTTAACCCATCAATTACCAAATGATCGTTCCGAAGCATTGAAATTCCAGCAGACTCTAGTTGCGTTGTTATTCGATCCGCAACCTTTAGTTCGGACCATTGTCTACCATAGTCGTGGTTTCCAAGAATTCCTAATGTTCCAATTCTGCCTATCACGGTATGCTCCAATACTTGCTCCAGCTGATCGTGCTGTTTTTCATTTTCATAGCTGACGAAGTCGCCCGTATACACAACAATGTCTGGCTCTAAGGATTGTGCTTTTTTAAATGAATCGATAATGAATTTGTAATCGAACCTATTTCCAACATGGATGTCGCTTATCTGCATGATGTTCTTTCCTTCCAAGGATTTTGGAAGGTTGCGTATGGGCATTTTCTTGTGGACAAACTCTAGCCAAAAGGGTTCAAGTTGCCACGAGTAAAGTCCGCTGGCCACTATTGCGCCCATCGTACCAAAGGATGCGCGTTGAATGAATTTTCTTCTATTCATGCCACGTCAACGTTGGCGCCGGAAGAAATTGCCGGAAACTATCTAAACGATGTTAATGGTCACTTGCTTTTTAAGCCTTTCGCACGAATTCAGACTTCAACGTCATTGAACCAAAGCCATCGATCTTACATGCAATATTGTGATCACCCTCAACCAGGCGTATGTTTTTCACTTTTGTGCCTGCCTTAACAGGCTGCGGCATTCCTTTTACTGGAAGGTTCTTTAATACAATTACACTGTCTCCCGTTTGAAGCACTGTACCAAGTGAATCCTTGACAACGGGGGCTGCGTTTTCGGCTTCTACTTCGGCAGGGCTCCATTCATGACCACACTCAGGGCACATCAATAGCTCACCACCAGTTGAATAAGAAAACTCAGATTTACAAATAGGACAAGGAGGTAGTGTTGACATCAGTAGACAAGTTTAGGTGATAAAGATACGGGCAGCAGTGCCGCGTTGGAAATATATCTTCAAGGGTTATACCCACCACCAATCTCGTCCCATTTCTAGGTCGAAGCCAGCTAAGAAATCTGAGATTCCGTTGCGGACAGTCTCGTCTGGGAATACAGCAGATAATACTTGAGGATTCTCAACTTCCGCAAACCGATACAAGTGCTCTAAGTCAACTTCGATAAAGACTTCGCCATGTTGTTTCAAAAATCGCTTGATCAGTTTTGCTTTTTTGTTTTTGCCCATGACCATTAACGGTCGTTCGGAATCGCGCTTTTCCAGTAAAAAATGCTTCAATTTCAGGTTAAAAAAGGCTTCTTGCTCGTAGTTTTTTGAATTCCTTGAAGTGCGCTTTGGGTGCTCTCTCCAAAGATGTGTAACCTCGTCAACTGTGGCTATTTCGCAGCCTTGTGAGTGCCAGTCAAGAACGATCTTATAATCTTCAGGATACATGTCGGAAGCAAATGCTACAAGTTCCTTCGGTGCCATCCAATTGGCGCTCGCAATTACGCACTCTCGATAGATCCAGTTCCAATGATCTTGCTTTTGGATGCGCTCATTTAACCATGATTGGTACTCTAAATAGCCTTTTGATATTTCGCCCTTCGAGAAGTACGCGACCTTACCTGTGATAATGGCAGCTGGGTGGGACTTGTGGGCGCCCATAAACCATTCTAGTTTCATAGGCGGCATAACGTCATCGGCGTCCATTCGAGTAATAAGGTCCGAATTGGTGTGGGTGAATGCTGTGTTCAGGGCGTCGATGATGCCATGACCATCATTCTGAAATACCTGAATTCTAGAATCGATCGCCTCGAATGACTTTAATATTTGGAGTGAGCGGTCTGTAGAGCCATCGTTCACAGCAATTAGTTCCCAGCGAGTGAATGTTTGAGACAGGATGGAGTCCAAGCATTCTTGAAGCCAAGGTTCGGCATTCTTCACGGGCATTATTATCGATACCAGACTTTCCTGATCCATGGCCACAAAGAAAGGAGCCTAATCCATTGCTGAGCCATTTTCGACCCACTTTTCTATCGTTCGTATCTCGCATTCTTTTAGTGCATTTCCCGGAGGCATGATCGGGTAATTCCCAGATCCACGCAAAACTCCAGAAAGTGATCCGTCAGCAGCACTGGCAGAAATTTGATCGTAGTTGGTCAGCAACACGCCTGCATCAGGATTGGATCCGCTATGGCAAGATTTACAATAAAGATCTGTGGTAGTTTTGATGTTTTCATTGAATGAAAACGTACTTGTGTCGCAGGAGAAGGTAGCACACTCTACATTTTCAGCGCCTTGCTCAATCCAATTATAAATAACAGCGATGTCGGCGTCACTCAGTTTTTCGCCCGGAGGCATTTGTTTGTCTCCTGATTCGTTCAAGACCTTATAGAATTCGCTCTTTTTGGCATTGCCAGACTTTATGCCTCCGGTATTAAGTATGGTTGAAAAACTACTTAAGTCTACGCCTTCCTCTTTTGTTGCAGCATCATGACAACCCGAGTAGGCACAATTCGCAATTATTATCGGGGCTATTTCCGTGTCATAGCAGACTTCCCCTGCTGGAAAAGGTTCCGTTTTGCATCCTTGTAACATGACAAAAACAATCAGCATTGAACCGAAACTGAAAAGAGAGCGTGTGTGGAGGTGAAGCTTCATATGCGATGGGTTAATTATGTGTGCATAGTATTAAACTCCGATTTTCTCGCAATGGTATGTACGCACTGCTTAATGTGAATTTATAATGGACGTGTGGTTGAAAATCTCGGTTGGTACATGCACATCATAGCGTTAGCAACCTACCGTGAAAAGTGATCGCATGCCGCGGTAATCCGATAGATTTGTCATTGAATGAATTCTGAAAAACGTCTATTGTTTGTTGCATTACATCGACCCGATCGCTCGCCATCACAGCGTTTTCGTTTCGAACAATTTGTTGGTTTTCTTGAAACCAACAATTGGAAATGTGATTATGCCTATGTATTAGACGCCGAAGGTGATAAGGCCTTTTATACTCCAGGTGCTTATTGGAAAAAAGCTATGGTTGTCATAAAAGGCTTTCTCAGAAGAATGAGTGACATCGCCAAAGCCGATCAATATGATGTGATTTTCATTCAAAGAGAAACGTTTGTAACGGGTTCCACATTTTTTGAACACCGATTTGCCAAAACCAAAGCCAAGGTCGTATTCGATTTTGATGACGCTATTTGGCTTTTGGATATTTCTGACGCCAACAAGAATCTGAGCTGGCTAAAAGATCCATCTAAGACAAAAAAAATAATTGGGCTCTCTGATCTTGTCATTGCTGGTAACGCATTCCTTGCCAACTATGCTAAAGAATACAACGAAAATGTGCAGGTGCTGCCAACGGTTATTGACACCGATTTCTACAAGACCAGAAAGAAAAGAGTAGAGGGAGTGATTACCATTGGGTGGACGGGCTCGCAGACAACCAATCGTCACTTTCTACTTGCCGAACCCTGGCTTCGGATACTCAAAGAAAAATATGGGGCCAGGATCAGATTCATAGCCATAACCGAACGGCCGATAGAAATTAAGGGACTTGATATTGAGACCATTTATTGGGATCGGACCCGGGAGATAGAGAACTTAGATCAGATTGATATTGGAATGATGCCACTATCAGACGATGAGTGGTCGAAAGGGAAATGTGGGTTTAAGGGCATTCAATACATGAGTTTGTCTATTCCAACAGTAATGTCGCCAGTGGGTGTCAATCCAGAAATAATTCAGGACGGTGTCAATGGATATTTACCAAAGACAACGGATGAGTGGGTTAGTCGCATTTCCAATCTTATTGACTCCGAATTGCTTAGGGGTGAAATTGGAGCCGCAGGTCGCAAGACCATTGAAGATCGGTATTCAGTAAATTTCGCTCAGGGAAGGCTGCTTCAAATGCTCAACGAATTGGCTGGAAAAAGCTAGGTTTGCGCCTCTTTTTTAGAACCTCATACACATCACATGAAGAAGACTGCACTAAACGATAAGCACTTGGCTCTTGGAGCGAAGATGGTCCCATTTGCTGGTTACGATATGCCAGTTCAGTATACAAACCTTGGCGAAGAACACCTCAATGTTAGAAATGGCGTTGGCGTTTTTGATGTAAGTCATATGGGCGAGTTTTTTGTATCAGGCCCTGGATCGTTGGATTTAATCCAGCGTGTTACCACAAATGATGCATCTAAACTAACTCCTGGAAAGGTTCAGTATTCGTGTTTGCCAAATGAAGAAGGCGGAATTGTAGATGATCTACTTGTCTACTGCCTTGCCGAAGACGATTACATGCTTGTGGTGAACGCCTCAAACATGGAGAAGGACTGGAATTGGATTTCAAAATTCAATACCGAAAATGTGAAGATGACAGACTTGTCTGATAATTTCTCTTTGCTCGCTATACAAGGGCCAAAGGCCACAGAGGCCATTGCGTCGTTAACAGATATAGATATCGCTTCAATGCCGTATTACACGGTTCAAGTCGGGACGTTTGCTGGTCAGGAAAATGTGATTGTTGCAACTACTGGTTATACAGGTTCTGGTGGGTATGAAATTTACTTTACGAACGACATTGCTGAAAAGGTTTGGGATGCTGTTTTCGAAGCCGGCAAATCAGTTGGGATTGCCCCTGCAGGTTTAGGAGCAAGAGATACCTTGCGCATGGAGATGGGGTTTTGCCTTTATGGTAATGACATCGACGATACTACGTCACCACATGAGGCTGGTCTAGGATGGATCACTAAGTACACCAAGGAATTCACTAATTCTGAAGCGCTGAAGGCACAGAAAGAAGCAGGTGTTACGCGAAAATTGGTCGGCTTTCACGAAATCGAAAAAGGTCCTATTCCACGTCAGGGTTATGAGATTCAGGATATAGATGGAAATGTCATTGGACATGTAACCAGTGGAACGAAGTCTCCTTCTATGGATAAGGCCATTGCGATGGGATATGTCAAGAAGGAGTTTAGCGCTGTGGATACCGAGGTTAGAATTATCATCCGGAACAAATCGCTCTCCGCTAAAGTCTGTCGTTTTCCGTTTTTGAAACTTGGCGAATAACTTCATTAAGCCAATTCGACTCATCGCTCACAAGAGGCCCTCGATGAAATCAATGATTACATTCGAATGATGCTGAACATCGCTCGAATAGCCCTTCTGTCAATTCTGTGCATTGCACCGCTGGATCTGTTTTGCTGGGGTTTTTATGGCCATAAGTCCATAAACAGAATGGCGGTTTTCACATTGCCTACAGACCTAATGGGTTTTTACAAGCAACATTTGGAATTTGTTTCAGCGCATGCCGTTGATCCTGATATGCGCCGATACGTGGTGAAGGAAGAGGCAGCACGGCACTATATTGACATCGATCACTTTGGCGAAAATCCATTTGACGCCGTTCCTCGAGAATGGAACGATGCCATTGATAAATACACCGAAGACACACTTCAAGCATACGGCATTGTGCCATGGCATGTAGAACGAATGTATAATAGACTTGTTCACGCATTCAAGGAGAAAGACATCCCTTACATTCTCAAGACATCGGCAGATATCGGGCATTATATTGCCGATGCACATGTGCCGCTGCACACCACCGAAAACTATAATGGTCAAATGACCAACCAACATGGAATTCACGGGTTTTGGGAATCAAGATTGCCGGAATTGTATGCCGAAGACTACGATTACTTTGTGGGCAAGGCCAAATTAATCGATAGACCGCTCGACGTGATTTGGGATGCGGTTGAAGAGAGCCACAATGCTGTCGATTCTGTCTTGGAATTTGAACGCGCGTTGACCGAAGAGTTTCCATCCGATAGGAAATATGCCTTTGAGGAACGAGGTCGGTCGACAGTCAAAGTCTACTCCCGTGATTTCAGTGCAGAGTACCATGTCATGCTAAATCATATGGTGGAGCGCCGAATGCGTGATGCAATAATCTCCGTTGGTAGTTTTTGGTATTCGGCTTGGGTAGAAGCAGGGAAACCCGACTTGGATAAGCCAATTCCTCAGGAACAGTTAGATCGGATCGAAGAGGAGCGCAAAGAACTCGAAGCAGCCTACAAAGTGAAGCCGGTTAAGAGCCGCGAACACGACGAATAGTTGAAATTCGACTTATACTAGCTGTTTGATTGCCATGTTATAATGCTGCGATCATCTCCACAGGTCGCCAATAGCTGTTCTTCTTCAAGCCAAATCCCAGCATTCACGGAATTGATATGTCCACCGGCCTTAGCCCGATCTAGTCGAGTAGGGGAGCTTAGGTCATCCGGGTTCCAAATCTTTACAGTCTTGTCACGGCTCATGGTTCCAACAAATGTTGGAGTAACCACGATGTCGTAAATAGCAAAGTTGTGGGCGGGTACGTTGATTGTGCGTGTAAACCCGTCCTCGACAGACCAGCGGCATAGCATTGCATCCTTGCCGCCACTGAGCAAATCGCCGTTTGGCAGAAATGCCACGGAATTGGCTCCGTCTTCATGTGCCTCAAGATCATATACTAGACGGAACTCGTTTGTTTCAAATATCCGAACGTGTCCATCGCCGCATGCAGTCGCAAGTAATCCTCCATCAGGGCTCAAGGCGAGGCGTCTGACCTTTTCACTCGTGCATTGAATGTGTCTTTCGAGGCTCCAATCGGTGCTGTTCCATACGCTTATGCTACCATCAGCGCATGCACAAACGATTTGGTTTGCAGCTTCGATCGCCAGCATGTGAAAAATTCCCTTTTCATGAAACTGGAGGAGTCGAATCTCTTGTCTCGTTTCAAGATCAATTACGTGCATGCCGCCAGTTATGGTGCCGATGACCAGTCGTTTTCGATCTATATTTAAAAGGCTATAAACAGTGCGTTCTGTTTTTATGGCAAATGGGTTTGGTTCCCCTGTTTCCAAATTCCATTCGGCTACAACATTATCTGCACCGGCGCTGAACAGTGTTCCAACCGATCTCCCGGGTGCTAGCGCATACAGCGATGCACTATGTGCTTGGAGTTGGTCGCGCTTATTTACCAAAAGAAAGGGCATTTATTGATTCAGCCAAGGCCCGATCCTTATCCGTGATAATTCCGCCTGCATCGTGCGTATTTAAATGAATGGTGACTCGATTATAAACGTTGCTCCAATCTGGGTGATGGTTTGCCTTTTCAGCTAGGATAGCAACTTGGGACATAAAACCCCAAGCCTCCACAAAATTCTTGAATTGGAATGTGCGTGTCAGTCTTGACTTTCCTTCTGGTAGAGATTCTTCGGTCCAGTTCATATTCTTGTTTTAAGCGATTAAAATAAAGCTGATTAAGCGAATTTATGTTCATACTGTTGGTCCAGTGGCGGTAAAGTTTAGTTCTTCGTCCAATGAATAGATTGGATTTACCTTGTGCCTCGCCGGCCTTTTTGTGAGTTCTTTTTTCGAGGACCCGTATCGCGGTTGTTCGCCTTTGATGATTTCTTTTTTGATGAAGCCGGTTTACGACTAAACCCAGCTGGTTTCTTCCGGCTTACACTCGTTTTTGATCCAGAGTTAGACCCAGAACTAGCCTTTGATTTTGAAGCGGCGGGCGCTTTTTTTGCACCTTGAGTCTTGCTGGAGTCGCGTGTCATTCTCAAAATTTCAGCCAATTCAGCTTCCGTTAATTCGCGCCAGTTTCCGGGTGGAACATCGAGCTTAACATTCATGATTCTTGTCCGCTTTAGCTTCTTCACATCGTATTCGAAGTACTCGCACATACGTCGAATTTGACGGTTCATTCCTTGTACCAATGTGATTCGGAAACTATGCGGAGTGATCATCTCTACCTTGCATTTTTTTGTCCTCGTTCCCATGATCGGAACACCCTTACTCATTTGATCAATAAAGCTTGGAGTTACCTGCTTGTCTACCGTAACCTCATATTCCTTTTCGTGTTCGTTGCCAGCACGCAGTATCTTGTTAACGATGTCGCCATCGCTTGTCATAAAAATCAATCCTTCGCTTGGCTTGTCTAGCCGGCCAATTGGGAATACACGTTTTGGGTAATTGACAAATTCAACGATGTTGTTTCGATCGCTCTCATCTGTGGTGCAAACTATCCCAGGAGGTTTATTGAGCACCAAGTATACATCTGGTTCGTCCGGCTCGGAAACCACGCGGCCGTCAACTCGGACTTTTGATCGCTTAGTGACACGTGTTCCAGGTTCGGGCCGCTTGCCATTGATTGTGACACGACCCATTGCAATCCACTTATCCGCCTCTCGTCTAGAGCAGATTCCCAGTTCGCTTAGGTACTTATTGATTCGTGTGCCGTCCTGATCCATTCGTCGCGAAGCTACTCACTTCCTTCGTTCAGGAAAGAAGTCATTATGCGATTGAATTTTCGATGCTGTTCTATGTTTGGAAAGTGCTTTGATTTTTCGAATTTGGTGAATTGGCTTTGCGGAAAATACGCGTGCATCTCTTGGCCTCGATTTAACCGAACGATATCGTCGTGTGCGCCCCACAGGATGAGCATCGGGAACGAAAAGTCGTATTCCATTGCGGCATATTTCTCCTCTTCTGACTGAAGGTGGATGAGCAGTTGCCGCATGTCATTGGCGACGGGTTCATATTGTGCGGCGTAAAAACTTCGAAGGAATGGAGTAGGGATAGGTGGCGCTCGGTAGAATCCTGCATGAATGAGCTTTTTCATTCCCTGATGGTCATACGGCACGAAGAAGTCTTGAATCTCATTTACGTCATATGTTTTGCAAACATGGTCGATATCGGCTTGGCCATAAAACTTCAAAGGGGCATCAAACAAAATCAACTTTTCGATTTGCTTGCTCGATTGACGCGCAACTTCGCCAGCGACCAATCCGCCATAGCTTACGCCACAAAGGACGTAGCTTTCAATCTCTAAATGTTTCAATAGGACTTTTACTAAATCTACTTGTGATTGGAGTTCATATCGCGGAATGTTGGTTGGTCTGCTTTTCCCGAAGTATAAAAGGCTGGGCACAATGACCCGATGTGTCTGACTCAAGGCCTTGACCTGTCTAAACCATTGAATTGTTGGAGATGTCCCAAAGCCGTGTACCAAAACGATGGGGGGCTTTTCGCCTCCGCTATCCCAATAATCTATTTGAAAGTCATCTACCTCTAAGAGGTGGTTTTTTAGGCCACCACGTTCAAATTTTCGCCCAACATAGTGCTCCGCCATTTTGTATGAATTACAAGATGATAGAAGCAACAGGATGGACCAAGATAATAGGCCCTCAATAAAGAGAGGAGTTCGCATGGATTAAAGGTGCAGATAATCTGAAAGTTTGGACGAAACTAGGCCAACTCGACGGTGAAAAAGATCATTATACTACTACGATTTCTGTTTTAAGTAATTGATTTACAGGGATGAAATTATTTTTTATTCAAAAGGCACGAATTGGTGTTTTGAATTCAATTTGAATCTAATTTTACGTATGAATTGGACAAGGCGAAACCCAAACTTGTTCATTTTAAATGATTCATTCACTCATGTTTCTATTCGATAATTTTGAGCCATTATTTCCATCGGAATGGTTTTGGTTTTAGTCTAGATTCATCGAGTTTTTATAGTTCTTCATTTGTTCTTTCGGTCGAGAAATTCGACACACTCTGCGAAATTTCTTTTCGCTGATATCTGCATATTAAACTACCAACATTTCAATAAACCTGAGTGGATGACCATCAATGTTAGCATTGATCTTCGCATACCTTTTAACCCTAAATACGTAATGGAAACTAATACCAAACCTAAAGTCATCACATCATTTGTCAATGTGAGCGATGACTTACAAGAACAAATAAAACTTGCATATCCAGAGGGATTCCTTGAGCATTTAATTCGCTTTCCATTCAAGGGTGAATTGACATCGGCTTTGAGATTTGAAACCGAGGATAAAATATATCTCTTGAAAATGACGAAGGCACGTGCGGCCGAAATTATTGAAGAGGACGATGATTACGATGACGATGGTAACCTAAAGGATGATGTCCGCGAAGGCTTTGAAGATAAACATGGTGACGACGAGGATATCGTAGAAAGTATGGACGAAGATTAATTCAACTTTCGTCAAAGTGATCTAGAAATTCGTCCTCGTTGTCGATTTGATTATTCGGGGTTTTCCTGAAAAAACTGAGTGTTTTTGTTGATCCAATCCAGAGGATCAATGACAAGATTGTTCCCAATACTATGGGTGCAATCATACCAGAGACGTATGCACTGCTCACATTTGGTACGTTGAGGTATGCGCCAGATAATGCGCCAATTAAAACGGATAGAACATACATAAGTGCGGCCAGGGAAAGCTTGCCTGCTATATTCAACCGATTCCAGTTGAGCAATACAAACATGATCACGAAAGCTACTGGGCCAATGAGCGCTATATGTATGGGTTCAATTGGAATCATCCATGGCGGTTAAACCGTGGCGTTTTGCCATTTCGCATACTTCAAATACACGGCAGATAAAACTAACATTACTCCAAAGTAAATGAATTCGTCTATCCAAACCACGATGAGCGATACATCCATTATTTCGATGGCTACGTAGGCATAAAGCACGTACGCCACCACAGTGGCAAGTTCTAAATACATCGCGTGTGCCGTGCGTCCAGTGCCAATTATGACTTTAGACAAGACCATAGCCACAGTGAAGATGAAGCTCACACCGATCATCATTCGCAAAATGTCGATGGTGCCTGCGGCAAGGTGCTCATACTCGGTAAAGATCATGGCTAATTTGTCGGGCATAAACCAAAAGAAGGGAGCGAAAATGAGGTTTGTAATCCAACCCAAATAGACCGACTTCCACGCCATTTTGCGCACTTCATCGGCTCTGTTTTCGCCAAGTAAATTGCTAGTCAACGTCGCTACTGCATCGCTTAGACTAAAGACTGGAATGATTACAAAGACATACACTATCCTTACCAGGTGAGACACGGCTAATTCATATGTCCCAAGGTGTTCGATTAACGTGAAGAAGGCAAACCAAGCACTGAGGGTGATGAAACTTTGAAACATCGCCGGTCCGCCGATTTTAAAGATATTTTGAATGATTGGGAAGTTTGGCTTGGCAAACCTTGGAATGTTGTAGGGTTTTTTGTCTGTGAAGAATGAGAAGTAGAAGACAAAAGCGCCCAACAAAAGAATCTCAGAAATCAAAGATGCCCAGGCGGCGCCTTCAATTCCAAGAGCAGGAAAACCTAGTTTTCCAAATACCAGCACGTAGTTGCACATCACATTGACAATGGCCATGGAAACATTTGCCAGGCCAACGATGCGTGTTTTGGTTATGCCAACATAGAATGCATTGAAGCCAATGGCGATGGAGACGACAATAATTCCGGGTGCGCGAATTTTGAGATATCGAGCAGCTTCCGTGGCAATTTCTTGAGAACCGCTTAATCGATGCATCAATGACTCACTGAAAAAATAGATCGCAATAAATCCAAGAATACCAAGAGCGATATGCGCATAAAAAGTTTGCCAGAAAACAATGCCGATTTTGGCTTGATTGCCCTCTCCATTTCTACGACCAATGATAATTTGGCCCCCTAGGCTTAACCCCATTAAAACCAATATTGGTATAAAGTAGAGGATAGCCCCATTGCCAACCGCACCAATTGGAATTTCGCCCAATCGGCCCATAAATGCGGTATCTGCCGCATTAATGACATTGTGAGATAGGCCCATCAAAACCATGGGAAGGGCAACGTTTAGGATGCCTCTAAAAGAAATGTCTGTGTGCTGAGACATACGTGAGCGTTAAACAACGCTAAATTGAAAATTGATTGAAATTAATTGGAGAACGAAAGCTCCTGAATTAAGGAAAGCTTACTCCTTTTTTGGATGCATAGAGAACTTCATTTCCATGAGTTCCTCATATTCTTGTGCCGCTTCTTCCATGTCCTCGTCATCCTCATCAAAGTACCATTCTACCACCAAGTTGGTTTGTCCGGCATCGTTCAGTTTTTTAAGCGTGCGCATCACATCCCAAATCTTTTTAGAAGAACCCGTATTGAAGTACTCTAAATCAATTTTCATTCGGCTTTCTGGCTTAGGAGCCTCGGCATATTCAAGGATCCAAGCGATCAGCGGCTCGTAAAACTCTTGTGGATTTGCTGGAATCGATCTTCCACCTAGAAGCATTACCCCTGTGCTTGGGTCAAAATCAACCGTAGGATGATGATCTGTTCCTGCGATAGTAATGTGCTTCATGGCTTCATAGAATTATATGTGCAATTTAAGAGTTATACCGCAACAAGTGATAAATCCAGTTGAGAATTTCATAACGGCGGACAGGAAACACGAAAATTCAGCTCACTTTACTCGTGTGATTTTCGCGTTGAAAAAGGAATAATGGGAACGCTACGGCGATTCCAAACAACATAGTCAGAATCCATAATTTCCACGGATGTGCCATTTTTAATTTCTTGGCTTCTGTATGAGACCATAAAAAGAATACGCCCACAACGAAGAACAAATCAACCATGAATGCCGTTGAAATCTGGTTGGCAAACATTCCGTCGATCGTGGCTAAGGGATCCAAGTAGAGCAGAATGTTTCCCGTTTCAATCGAAACAAGTGTGACAAAAATGTTTGGTGCAATGAAGCCCGCTACGGCCAATGTCAAGTAAATGGTTTTCATAAATAGATCAGTTTTTATCTTCCTCCTTGATATTGAAAATTTCCTTCAAACTAGAAACAACAGTGGTGGCGATGATGGCACCGAGCGTCGCTAAAAACATATCCTTCTGAGCATCCCATATGTCTCCCTGTGTGCCTAAATACGCAGCTCCTTGTTCGGTGAATAGAATGTCGGCGACAGCCCACTCAATTAATTCATATAATCCGCTCACGCTTAACGTTATTTCGATAGGAAGGGCCCAACTGACCCAGCGTGGAAATTTGATCCATTTGAGAAACATTTCACGCATTGGGTAGGCCAGAAGAAATCCAAAACCAAAGTGAACTATCCGGTCATAGTGGTTTCGTTCAAAATCCATCGCGTCTTGTAGCCAATACCCAAATGGGTTTTCAGCGTAAGTATATTTCGCCCCATAAACATGCAAGCACAAGTAGATGCAAAAAAGCAGGTAGGTCAGGTCGCTAAACTGATAACGCTTGTAGGTTACGATTAGGAAGATTGAAAACAAAACCGTCAGTGTGTTTTCGAGTATCCAATTCGCCATGTCGGTAGTTCCGATAAGCGTGCTGCCCCATATTCCCAGAAAGACGATGGCGAATAATTGCATCCATCTGTTTTTCAAAAAAGGCGTGCGATAAGCCGAAATGGCATTCGAGAATTTCATGGGTTTCAATTTACGGGCAATTTAGCAAATCCACCTTTTCAAAATGATTGTGAATCAATGAGAATAAGTCAAACTGAACGCGCATCTTTGCGCGCCCATTTTGAGTGAGGTATAATGGACGAAGACAAGCGTAGAGGAATAGCAATTTGTGGATCCACAGGATCAATCGGCACCCAAGCCTTAGATGTGATTGCGCAGCATTCGGATAAATTTCGAGTGGAAGTACTTACCGCATATTCGAATGCTGATTTACTCATAAAACAAGCCCTCCTTTTTAAGCCAAACGCAGTTGTGATTGGCGATGAATCCAAATACGAAGTTGTTCGCGATACGCTGTGGTCACACGACATTAAGACATATGCAGGTGAAGATGCCCTAGAACAAGTTGTTCAAATGGAAGGCATCGATGTGGTCTTAACGGCCATGGTAGGTTTTTCAGGATTGAAGCCGACCCTTAAAGCAATTGAAGCCGGAAAACAAATAGCCCTTGCCAACAAGGAAACCTTGGTAGTGGCAGGAGACATTGTTACAAAAGCGGCGCAAGAAAAGGGCGTAAATATCTATCCAGTAGACTCTGAACATAGCGCCATTTTTCAATGTCTGGCCGGTGAGTTTCAAAACCCAATCGAGAAGATATACCTGACCGCTTCAGGTGGCCCATTTCGTGGAAGAACGCGCGAGCAGCTCCTTGGCGTAACAAAGGAACAAGCGTTGAAACACCCAAACTGGGAGATGGGCGCTAAGATCACGATCGATTCAGCCTCCTTGATGAACAAAGGACTTGAGGTGATTGAGGCCAAGTGGTTATTCAATTTGAAACCCGAGCAAGTTGATGTAATCGTGCATCCTCAAAGCATTATACATAGCATCGTTCAATTCGAGGATGGAAGCATGAAAGCACAGATGGGGCTGCCGGATATGAAACTCCCCATTCAATACGCGATTGGATACCCGAACCGCTTATCAAGCGATTATCCACGGTTCAACTTTATGGATTATCCATCCCTCACATTTGAAAAGCCGGATACGGATACCTTCCGTAATCTTGCATTGGCAATTGAGGCTATGAAAACAGGAGGAAATATGCCGTGCATCATGAATGCGGCGAATGAGGTTGCGGTTGCGGCCTTTTTGAAAGATGAAATTGAATTTTTAGAGATTCAAAAAACTATTGAAGAATCAATGAATCGAGGTGCTTTTGTGGCGAAACCATCGCTTAGCGAGTACTTAGAATCAGACAAGGAAACACGGGCCATTGCTCGTGAAATCATTACAGCACTATGACGGAATTTTGGATTAAAGCAGGTCAACTGCTGCTCAGTTTATCAATACTCGTGACATTGCATGAATTGGGGCACTTTATCCCAGCTCGGCTATTTGGCACTCGGGTAAAGAAGTTTTACCTCTTCTTCGACTTTCTTTTCCCGCTTCCGAACGTCATGAACTTTTCGCTTTTCAAAATCAAGCGAGGAGAAACTGAATATGGAATTGGTTGGTTCCCAATGGGTGGATACGTTCAAATTGATGGAATGGTCGATGAGAGCATGGACACCGAAGCGCTTAAGCAAGAACCAAAGCCTTGGGAATTTAGAAGCAAGCCAGCATGGCAGCGATTGATCATCATGGTTGGTGGTGTAGTAGTGAACCTAATTCTTGGATTTCTCATTTACAGCATGGTCTTGTTTTCATGGGGCGAGGAAAAACTACCCATCGCAAATATGAGCTATGGTGTGACGGTTGACAGCAGCATGGCTGTCTATGGTTTTCAGAATGGAGATAAGATATTAGAAGTAGGAGACGCCAAGTATTTCTCACAGATCGGAATGGAGATCATGGTGAATGAGACTCGAAACATTAAGATTGAGCGCGATGGTGCGGTGCAAGAGATCATGCTTCCAGAAGAGGCAAACCTCGAGTTAGTTGATAAAGGGACAAAACGATTATTTGCGATTCGTTTTCCTTTTGCTGTAGATACAGTGATGCCTGATGGCAATGCCTTAAAGGCAGGGTTGTTGAGAGACGATGTTATTGTTTCCGTTTCAGGAAGTCCAACACCGGATGCCGCCACTGGAATAATGGCTATTCGCTCTCACAAAGGCAAAACGATTGATTTGGTGGTTGTTCGAAATGGCGCCGAGATGAAATTAAACGCTGAGGTAAGCGAAGAAGGTCAAATCGGATTTAGAGTTAAGCCGATGCAAGAATTCTTGGAAACGGAGACGTATACATACGGCTTTTTTGAATCGATTCCTGCTGGATTTAAGAAGACAGGAGAAAAGCTCGGGGGTTACATCAGCAGCATGAAGCTTGTCTTCACTAAAGAAGGAGCTTCCCAAATTGGTGGTTTTGGTGCCATTGGTGGCATGTTCTCACCAACATGGGATTGGCATTCATTCTGGTCCATGACAGCGTTCTTGTCCCTCATCTTAGCATTCATGAACATACTTCCGATTCCAGCTTTGGATGGTGGTCATGTGATTTTCTTATTGTATGAAATTGTTACGGGTCGAAAGCCCGGCGATAAATTCATGGAATACACACAAACGGTTGGAATGGTCTTGTTGCTTGCGTTGTTGGTTTTTGCAAACGGAAACGACATAATTAGGTTGTTCAAGTAAAAAAGGCAGCACCAGCTTATGCCAATACTGCCTTCTACCTAACTAACCTAGCTTTCTCTTAGAACTGGACTTTGTACGTCATAATAGGAAGTATTCCTAGCATGGTTGACTTTTCCAACTGATCCGTTTCTGGGTTGTAATACTCGCTCCAATAGTTCTCTCTGTTCGTCGCGTTCTGCACGTCAATCTTAAACGAGTGTGTTGTCTTTGGTCGATCAATTCGATACGTTAACTGTGCGTCTAATCTGAAGAAATCGGGCATCTTATCGTCATAAATCTTTGTGTTGTCTCGGACGGTATATCCAGCCACTCTTGATTCGTCCAAAAGAATTGGTGTGTAACGCTGTCCTCCTGCCCATACAAGCTTAGAGCTAACGCTTATCACACGACCTGGTTTTCTGAGGTTGAATTCTTTTCCTCCTTGAAAGTTGTTCACGTAATTGGCATTCCAAAGCGTGTTTCGCTCCTTGCCATCACCCGCTTTATACTTCGATTGGTAAAGCGAAGAGGTTGCCATCATAAACCACTGATTGGTGAAGTATTTCTCAATTGTTATTTCAGCTCCGTAGTTGTAACCTGTGCCTTTATTCTTCATCGGAACATCCGCATACCCATCAAAGGAGTTGATGCCCGAAACGCTGCTATTGGCGGAGTCGATAATTGGTACGTCAAAGAGGCCTTGATAATACACTTCAACCTTGGTGCGTAAGCTCGGAGTGATCATTTGTTCATAGCCAAGAACATAGTGCATGGATCGTGTCATTCCCAGCTTCTTGTTTGTCTGATACATGATACCATTGGCGTCGGTTGTTTCGGCGCTGTAAACACTTAGGTCGTGCGTGGCGCTGTGAATTCCAAAGCCGGCGTTGATCCATTTTGAATTGCCTAGTGCGTATCGTATACCCGCTCTAGGTTCTATCACATTTTGCTTGTTGAGATTGAAATACGTTTGGTGTAAGCCTGTATTGATAGTTAAGTTCTCCGTTGCTCGAAACTGCCATTGGGCAAAGGATTCAATTCGATCGGCGGATTCATCAGAGAGAGGATGTTTTTTCGGGACGTTCCTTAAGGTGCTTTTTCAGGAGTGCGATTTGCCCCATATGATAGTGCGTGTGCTCAATAATCCCATGAAAATTTCGATAGTGATTGCCATATTTTGGTTCTGAAAAAGATTCCCAAAGTGTACGTTCTGGCACCGTCTCAATTAAGTCGGCTAACACCTCTGCGCGCTCCCAAACGCCTTGCTTCATGCTATTCCAATCACTTTCCGATTCAATTGCCGAAACATCATAGCTGAATTTGTCATGCGCAGTCAACGGTTGTCCTTGTAGTACCGGAATTATCGCTTCAGTGAAATATTGAATGTGATACAGCAATGCAGCAATGGTGTTGAAGTTGGCAACTTTTGCAGTGGCTTCCTCCCATGTTACATCAGACAGAAGCTCTTTTAAATTGGTGGTAGTCCAGTTTCCTCCAAAATGTACTTCTCTGTAATGTTTTGCAATATGATTTACCGTCTTCACCTTAATCAAATTTAAAGCTCTGCTGGATTTGTCAAGCTAAATCTCACGACTTGATTGAACAAAAAATCTCCTAACATTGAAGACGCGATCGCACATGAAAGGAAAATGGAACTTGCTTATTGGTTTGATACTCGGCGCCATTCTAGGATGGATGCTGTTTTATCTGCGATTCCCTGCGATTAAAATTCATCATCAATTTTGGGCTGGACTTGTATTTGGCGTTTCAATAATTTCCCTCCTTCAAGTGATCCGAACCAATTGGTATAAGTCCTCAGGGAAGCGTTCAAAATGGTTTTGGTTCCTATCCTTGATAGCCGGTATAGTGGCGCTTATTTGGGTTTTGGAGTTAAGAAGCGTCGAAGAAAAGATCACGCTTGAAAAGGAACATTATGAACGATTAGAAGATATTGCAAGGGGCGAGAACGCGGAAAGAATTCAGAGTTTAACACCATTGATTGCCCAACTGATCGATCAATTAGATCGCGATATATCGGCAGATCCAGAAAGAAGGGTGGGCGATGCAATGGTCAAGCGGATAGCAGAACTGACTCGTTCCCTAAAACCACGGATAGTAGAAAAGGGTAGCGTTGTATTCAATAATCCGCTGAGCCCTGAACGTGCGCAACTTTTACATGCTCTGATAGCACTGGAAATGAGTCCGGAATCATTTGACCAAATAAAGAAAGTCGCTCACTTTGGACATTCCGATTTGATTGACGCGGATCTTTCAGGAGTCGACCTCAGTGGCATTGATCTTCATGAGGCAAAGCTGAACGGTGCAAACTTGATAGGAACCAACTTCACCGGTGCATCCCTTCAGGGATGTGAACTTCAACGGGCGGAAATGGATAGTGCTGTCTTTCAGCATGCCGATTTGAAGCGATCGAATATGAGCTGGTCAAATGCCAATGGAGCTGTTTTTATCGGTGCCAATATGGATGGTGCGGACCTATCTAGCGCAAAATTCCGAATGACAAATTTTCAGGAAAGCAGTCTGCAATGGACAACTGTGGCAAATGCCATTTTTGAAGACTCTGATTTTTCGAATGCCAACCTAAAGGGAGCCAACGGCCGACGTGCGAACTTCAGAGGCGTTAATTTGACTCATTCGAATATCAGTCGCACCGATTTTAAGGAAGCCGATTTATCTGAGGCTAAGCTGGATTATGCCGGTGTAAAGGAGGAAACGTGGATGAGAAATTCGCTCGAATGGAACGCGGAAGGTTTGGATGAATTAGGTGCAAGATTCAACCTTGTGAAGGATTCAACAGGCGTTGTGAAATTTCGATTAGAGCCTAATCAATAGTCGATTGGCACAAATCAGACTGACTTATTTCCTAATACCAAATTGATTTTGGTGCTAAATTTTTGAATCACCTTGTCAGATGGTTTGAAGGGGTCGAATCCAATTCCAAAGGCCCAACTGTAATGATTTTGAAGATCGTTTAGATAATCTGATAGAAGCTCGGGCGTCCAAATGGTCTGATCGGTGATGGAATATTTTAGTCCCAATTCTATTCCAATTTCCTGGCCCCATTCGTTGTTGACAATATCTACGTAATTATCCATTGGGTTCTTGTCGGGATCGATGAGTTGTTCTTTTGAAAACGCGCCCGTAAGCAGTTCTGGCATGGCGTGCCTCTCGTGCGAATCAGCGATGAAATCTGCCAAATCTTCGGAATGGAAGGAGGTTACAAACGCTTGTGCCGTAATATGATTAAACGTATTTATAAAGCCTTTTTCACCCGTGTCTTTGGCCGGGATATGAGGCAATTCTTGGCTATTAATATTTCTGAGCGTTTGCACAGCAATATCATAAAATGCCACATCGCCTTCTTTGAAAAGGTCAGGGCGTCGTCGTGCCAAATAATACACAGCTGTTAAGGCCGACCGATTCTGAATTGCATAGGGGGAGTTTATTGCTAGGGTGACTTTTTCAATTATTCCACCTTCTTGCGCAGCACGAAAATCACCCTCGTCAACGCCTGACTCTAAAATACTGACTACCTCTTTTCCCTTGCTACAATGCGATACACGGACAGCAGGACTCAGAAAGCCTTCAGAGCCATTCAAATACTCGATACTCATTATGGCTTCGAGTGATTTGAGGTTTGGATACCGCGTGGATAGTAAAGCTCGGTTGCTCACTTCGGATCCAGTGAATTTCGAATCACAGTTATTCATGTATCCTTTGTCTGATTGGTGACTGCACGAACAAAGGCTAAGCATAAGCAGCATGAGTCCAATATTCATTGGTGTAAATATTCGCCTGTGCTTATGTCGAGAGTTGCTTGGGTGCATTGCCATGACAATTGTAGCGATTCGCTGGCAATCGATGACATTGGCTATCTTCGGCCGTCACAGATTGAATTGGGAAAATCAACGTGAGATATTTATTAAGATACATACTTTTTATGGTGGTCGGCCTGCTTGGCTCCTCCATGACCTGTTCGCAAGATTCTGATTTTGGTGAACTCCCGTTTTTGAGTATCGAACCTGTAATTGATGGAAGCATTGATGAGTGGAAACATATCGCCTTCAATGATGGATTATGGGATCTGCAACGCGTTAAAAAGGCTTCATGGTATCATCCAAAACGCAATCGTTTAAACGTTGAAGTTTCGGAAGACACAACACAAATCGACTTAAGCGCATCCTACTATATGGCCTGGGATGAAACCTATCTCTATTTGGCTGCTGAGGTTCGAGATAATGTGAATGATGTGGAAGAAGAAAACCATGAACCCAAGCGCTGGTATTACAAGGATGCGATATCGTGGTTTATTGAGGCTCCAAAGGACGAGACTGCCGAGAAATTTTCCCTTGGCGACCATTCCTTCGCTTTTGTAATTGACACGCTTAAACCTGATTATGGTGCATGGTGGAGGCATGGAACCGCAACTGAATCTTACGTAGAGGAACCGATACCGGTCCAGAGTGTTGAATACGCAATCAAAATGAATCCATGGAATAGAAGTCCTGCTGATTATATCCTTGAGGCGCGTGTGGCCAGATCATTACTCGTTCCTGAACAAGGTCTTGATGCTGGATCCATAACCTCTAATTCAATCGGAATGATGATCGTGCATTGCGATCCTGATGGCGGCGAATATGGTGGTCATTTATTGATCTATGGCAAGGGAGATGATGACTCCACTTGGTCTGAATTTAAGTTGTCTAACTCTTCGGACAAACAAAAGCAAGACAGCCATGCGAAATAAGCCAGTGATAGGAATTGTGATTTGCCTCTTGGCCTTTTCGACACTTGGCTGGTCGCAGCAGATGCGGTTAAATGTGTTGAATTTTGGTGCGAACAATCTTGCACAAACGCTTTCCACCATCTCAATCCAGAACACCATCGATTCGTGCTATCGCATGGGAGGTGGTATCGTGCACCTGCCAGCAGGAGATTATATGAGCGGGACACTTGTGTTGAAGGACAATGTGACCCTATTATTGGATTCAGGTGCGATCCTCCACGCAAGTCCGAATCTTCAAGATTATCGTGCGCCCCTGCAAGATGCAGTTAGGCCAACTTTAATTTATGCCAATGGAGCGAAGAACATCGGAATCTCAGGAAAGGGAACGATTCAAGGCGACGCAAAACGAACATACGAACCTCTTAGAAAGGTCGATCGGCAAATCGCGAAAATCACTGAAAGTGCAAAGGCCGCTGGTGTGGAAATGAAACGTTTTTACGCTACTTCACCTGACGTAGCCCTCGTCGTAATAACCAATTGTAGCAATGTCAGAGTCGAGGGTGTGTCCCTTGTTGAGTCAAGTTTTTGGTCGTTGTTATTGTTTCATACTCAGGATATTGAGATACGAGATATTCACATTCGGACGAGCCTTGAAAAGGGAGTGAACTCCGATGGGTTGGATATTAATTCATGCTCAAATGTCAATGTTTCGGATTGTGTGATCCGAACTGGAGACGATGCAATTGCGCTCAAATCTTGGGACAAGGTGCCGTGCGAAAACGTGAAAATTTCGAATTGTGAATTATCGTCATCAAGCACAGCGCTAAAAATTGGAACCGAAACTCAGGGAGATATTAAACACGTTCAGTTTACGAATTGCAAAATTCTGGATGCGAATCGAGGAATGAGCATTGTTGTGCGCGACGGGGCGAACGTAGAGGATGTTCGATTTTCAAACATTGAAGTCACATGCACAAGACGACACTTTAATTGGTGGGGAAATGCCGACCCGATTTGGATCAGCTTATCCAGACGAGCAGCGCACATTCCTCTAGGGTCAATCAAGGACGTGACCTTCGAAAATATCCGAGCCTCTGGCATGGGAACGAGTAAAATTGAGACTTCAGAAGAGTCCGGTATAGAAAACATTCGTTTAATTAATGTTCAGCTCGACATGCATGCCGAGAATTACCTGGATAAGAGATCTACGGATGCGCTGGTTATTCAAAATGTAAAGGATGTTGAACTCACCAATTTACGAGTTGATTGGGCTATTGACGAGACGGAGCCAAAGTGGGGGAGCGCACTTGTTTTAAAGAAAGTAGACGGGTTTTTGATAAGAAATTTTACTGGTAGGCAAGGATTGATTGACTCGGATATTGCAGCAATTCAACTAGAGAATGCAAAGCGCGGTAGTATTCAGAATGCAACGGCCAGTCCAGGCGCACGAACCTTTATTTCACTCTCAGGCCTCGAGTCTTCGGATATAAAGATGTCTCGTATTGATAAAGCTGGCAATTCTACTCAACCATTTATTATGGATGATTCGGTATTGAATCGTGATCAAATAGAATGCTGCGAATGAGGCGCACGGTAAAATATCTATGTGCAACCATCATGCTGATATTAGGATCTATTGGTGTGGCACAAACACAGCAAAGTCATGAACAATTTGTGCTCCATGAACATGCGCAGATTACCTACAACAAGGTAAAAATGAGGTCTAGATTCTACAAAATTGAGGCAGGAGACGCGTTGGTGTTTGAATATATTTCAGACAATGGAGGAGAGCCAGGAAATGAGTCTGAAGCGAAGTCTTACATCTCTTTTCAGATTCCAGAGGATGTAAAAGAATTTGAATATACCGACGCAAATTTACAACAGATTGGAGCGATCTATGTCCAAGATTGTAGATGTCAGGATCGGGGAATCATGCGCATTGAAACCGGTTCTATCAAGGGCGTTAAACGTAAAAAAGACGAATGGGATGTTGAACTTGATCTTAGCATAAAGGGTTACTTAACTGGGTACATCTATCGGTATAAGCGGACATCAACATATATGGCAACACCAAGTGAGTAGGACGGTTTCATATCTGATCCTTGCCCTGTTTATGTTGGTATTTGGTTGCGCCGAACCACAGAAACCTGATATGGTCGCGAGCCAATTGCGTTGTGAGTATCTTCAAGACCCCATGGGGATTGATGCGGTTAATCCCCGCTTATCTTGGATATTAGAAGGAACAAAAAAGGCGCAGGCCCAATCCAAATATCGGATCATAGTTTCGAGCAATAGCGAGCTAATTGGGAAAGATATCGGCGATCTCTGGGAAAGCGGCGAGATCGAGTCTTCTGAATCTGTTAATGTCAGATACAACGGATCAGCTCTACATTCTGGAGTAAAGTGCTATTGGAAGGTCAAGGTATGGGATCAAGACTCAGTGGAATCGGATTGGAGTGGCGTGCATTCATGGAGTATGGGATTGTTAGATTCAACTGATTGGAAGGCAGATTGGATCGGATATGATGCAGCGTGGCAAGACTCAACCATTCAAACCAAACCATATGCAAACGGAATTAAGACGAATCATCAGTATAAGCCGCTTCCATGCCCGTATCTCCGAAAGGAGTTTACAATTGAGCAGCCCTTCGAATCGGCAACATGCTATGTGACAGCTTTGGGTTTATATGAGCTCTATATCAACGGCGAGCGGGTCGGAGTTGATCATTTTTCTCCGGGTTGGAGCGACTATGGGCAACGCATTTATTATCAAACCTATGACATTGGTCCACTTCTTCAAACAGGCGAAAATTCGATTGCCGCAATTCTTGCAGACGGCTGGTATGCTGGAAATGTGGCAAACCGCGGTCAGTATAAATACGGAAAGCACCTTCGCTTAAAGGCCCAGGTGGAGACCAAACATGAGGGTAAAAGCTCCGTGGTCGTGCTAACCGATGGAGATTGGAAGGCATCTTATGGCCCAATTCGAGAGGCGGATATGCAAGGTGGAGAAACACACGATCGTCGCTTAGAAATGACAGGGTGGTCGAATTTAGAGTTTGATGACTCTGGTTGGACACACGTAGTGGTTGACGATACCCTCACGGCTCCACTTCAGTCTTATCCAAGCGAGACTGTAAGGCGCTTTCAAGAAATTACGCCAGTCTCAGTTTTTGAAACGAAACCAGGAGTTTATATCGCGGATATGGGTCAAAATTTTGCGGGTTGGGCTCGATTAAATGTGAAGGGGAAATCGGGGGATTCAATCGTGCTTCGGTTTGGAGAAAAACTACATGCGGATAGTTCGTTGCTTGTCAGAAATCTGCGCACAGCAAGATCTACCGATACGTATGTGATGCGCGGTGATCACTCGGAAACGTGGGAGCCAAAGTTTACCTATCATGGATATCAGTATGTGGAAATATCGGGTTACAATGGTGCATTTACCGCCAATAATATCACGGGAATTGTCCTGCATTCAAACCTTTCAGAATCAGGGACTTTTGATTGCTCTGATGGTCTTGTAAATCAGATTCATCAGAACATACTTTGGAGCCAGCGTTCAAATTTCTTTGAAGTGCCGACTGATTGTCCGCAGCGCGATGAGCGTCTTGGCTGGACAGGTGACGCTCACTTATTTCTACCTACAGCCGCATACAACGTGGATGTAGCTGCCTTCTATTCAAAATGGCTTGTTGCCGTGAGAGATGGTCAATTTGAAAATGGTCAACTTCCGAGCAATGCACCTAGGGTATATCGTCGAGTTGCGGCCGGATGGGGAGACGCAGGAGTGATTTGTCCGTGGGATATGCGAAACCTTTATAACGATCAGAAAATTCTTGCGGATTCATATGAGTCGATGGTGCGATGGGTGAATTATTTAGAACATAAACAAGAGGGTTTAATCAACAAACAACTCACTTATGGAGATTGGCAAAATGCGAATAGTGAAACGCCTCTTTATCTAATATCGGCTGCATATTTTAAACATAGCGTCGATCTCTTGGCCAAGGCTTCCTCAGCCTTAGGCAAAGTGAGCGACGTGGAGAAATACAACCAACTTTCCTCAGATATAAAGAAGGCATTCATCGATGAATTTGTCTCGGATAGCGCCAGAGTTATGGGCAATACGCAAACGGGATATTTAATGGCAATTTCGTTCGATTTACTTCCCGACTCATTGGTTGAATTGGCCCAGAGCCGATTGGTTGAGTTGATTGTGGAAAATGACTATCGATTAACCACTGGAATTTTAGGCACAAGGCTGCTTTTACCCACGTTAACGAAGATTGGTGAGGTAGATATGGCGTATCGACTATTACAGAGTCGAGATTATCCTTCCTGGGGATTTCAAATTGAGAATGGGGCAAATACGATTTGGGAACGATGGGATAGTTATTCCGAGCGTGCAGGATTTCATAAAGACAGTACAAATTCATTGAATCACTTTGCCTTAGGTTCTATAGGCGAATGGTTTTATTCCACGATTGGGGGCATCAAGAACCTTGAGTCGGGATACAAAGTGTTTGAAATTCGACCTAGAATTGGTGGAGGGCTCACCCATGCAAAAGCGTCGTATGCCTCTATTCGCGGCACCATTGTTAGCGATTGGGTATACGATGAGACTGGTTTTACGCTTAGTGTGTCCATTCCAGTGAACACTACATCAGTGGTTTATTTGCCAATGCTTGAGAGCACAGATATCGATCAGGTCAAAGAGAAAGCCGTGGCTGAAGGTGCTGTGATTTTGGAGCAAACCGATCAAGAAATGATTCTTGACGTGCCCTCTGGTCAATATATTTTTCGGGTGCCACGGAGCTAGATAATGGCCTCCTTCAGCCGATATCCTCGAAGGGCATAGAACAGAATATAACCGTAGCAAAGAAATCCGACAGAGAAGGAGATTTGAACTCCGAAACTATCGGCCAAGAGACCCTGGATTAAGGGCACAATAGCACCACCAACAATTGCCATTACAAGTAGACCTGAACCGCGACTGGTTTGTTTGCCCAATCCACTGATAGATAGAGTGAATATGTTGGGAAACATTACCGAATTGCATAAGCCAACTAGGAGTATGGCCCACATAGCCATATGTCCAGTAGTCATAATGGTGATTAAGACCAAGGTCAATGCCCCGATGGCTGCGATTGCGAGAAGCCGCTCGGCCTTTATCTTTTGCAAAAGAGCCGATCCAACAAAACGACCAACCATGGCGCCACCCCAGTAATAGGAAACATAATTACCTGCAATTTTCTCAGGCATGTTTGCGATGTCGGGCTCTCCAAAAAAGTTAACTAAGAAGCCACCGATCGAGACCTCAATCCCAACATACAGGAAAATGGCAATCACCCCGAACGTTAGTTGTTTGTGATTCCAAATGGATCCGGTTTCGATGCTGGAACTGGATTCAGCTTTTTGAATAGACGGTAGTGAAATACGCGAAAAGAACAGCGCCAAAAGAAAGAGGGAAACGGCGAGTCCGATATATGGGAGTTGCACAGCCTCCGCTGAATTGGCCAGTGATTCGCCGGGATCATGTAGAATCAGATAGGTGCCAAAAATTGGAGCAATTGTGTGTGCCAATGAATTGAAGCCCTGGGATAAGTTCAATCTACTCGAAGCTGTTCGTGGATCACCAACGGCTGCAACAAACGGATTCGCCGCAACCTGCAATATGGTGATGCCTGATGCAAGTATAAAGAGGGCGAAAAGGAACAGGGGATAGAAAACGATGACAGATGCGGGGTAAAACAGCAACGCACCAAATCCCATAACTACCAATCCGGTTACGATGCCTTTGGTATAGCCAAACTTGTCTATAATGAGACTTGCGGGCATCGACATGGCAAAGTAGGAACCGAAAAAGCAGAATTGAATAAGCATGGCCTCGGTGTAACTCAACTCAAAAACTGACTTCAAATGCGGAATCAGAATATCGTTTAACGATGTGATGAACCCCCACATAAAAAACAACATCACAAGCAGCATAAATGCTGACCTGAACGTGTTGGATTGCTTCTGTTCGTCTATCATACTTGTCTTTTGCTCTTATATAAAACTTGAAAATCGCTGACCGAGAAAGACTCGTATAGGAGATCCGTTTTATGGAGCACCTATCTATCTCAATGATAAATCTAGCGATGGCAAAATAGCTGTTTGATTCGTTAATTCTGTGGAGACAGATGCATTTCACAATTGTCAATTGTGATTTCTGCAAAAGTGCATGTCTGGTGGAAGGTTAAGGTTGGATTCGTTTCCGAATTCAGTTTTTTTTACTCAAATTCTAGAAATCGACCGTTAGGAGAAAATCAAAAGACTTACATTTCCAATCCCCTATTTCTAATCCTTGATAAAGACCCTAATCAACACGCTTCTGGATGCAATCGGTATGACCCGAGCAGTGCTCTACCGCATTTTCGTTGCACATTCTTGGTCGGCCCCCCAGCCCATGTTTAATGTGATGAGAGTTCGCGAAGGGCGCGTCGAGGACTTTAAGCGATTTCTGGTTGAAAGCGAACAGAGGAGTCTCAAATACAATACGCCGGTCTCCGTTGGCCCATACTTGGACTCCGACCTTAATACCTACCTCTACGTCACGCATTACGCTTCAACAAAGGCTTTCTTGCAGGTGATGATGTCTCTTACTTTTTCTGGTCTGGCTACGCTCAGAGCGAGCTGCACTGAAGCCACTTCGTGGACATATTGTAATCCAGAATCGTTTGAGGACTTAGGTCGGGACAACATAATTATGGTAGGCGTACAAGGTGATGTATCATCATTCCAATCCATGCTAAACACCATAGGGGTGCAGCCAACTGGGACAATCAAAAGCATAAAGAATGTGCGAAGTCATTCATTGGGGAATTCCTTCTATCCAGGTCAATAAAAAAGCCCCTTCATAAAGGCCATATCGGGTTGTTACACGCAGCGGATTCAATTTGTCCTCGAAATCCTTAAACTGCGTACCATCTGTGAGTGCGGTGATATCCTTAGAGTCATAGTTCAGTGCCACAACCAAGGCTGTCACAGCGCCGGCGGAGGTTCCTGCGACTCCTTTAATTCCTGGTAACAGATCATGCGATTCCAATTCTTCAATTGCTCCGGCATAGGCCATTCCAAGAACACCGCCGCCTTTAAATACTAAGTACTCAATTTCATTCCCAGTTTGGGTTTGTTCCGTCTGCGAAACCGTGGGAAGGGAGCGTGTTAAGAGCAGAGATACAAGGAGAAACGTAAGGAGTTTGCCGAAATGCATAATCGATAGGGGTCAGAGGGTTAGGGAAGGAGCCAGAGCAAGAAATATGGCTTTCAAATTCTGAAAGATATGCCTTAAACAAGGAGATTGCAAATGTGGCAAAGGGCTTTTGTGGATATCGCCTTTAATGTGATTGATCCAAAGGAGAATTGAGAAAAAATGGGTGATTTAAGCAATGAATTCAGATTGAATTCATTATGGTATTCGAACACCGATGACACACACATCGTCGATTTGTTCGTGGTTGCCCTGCCATGTTTCAAAGCCGGTATTGAGGGCTTCTTTTTGATGCGACATCGGTTTGGTGTGTATGTCGATTAGCATTTTCTTGAAGGCCGATGACTTTAATTTTTTTCCTTTCTCTCCGCCAAACTGATCTGCGTATCCATCAGAAAATAGGTATAGAATGTCGCCTTTTTCAAGCGCGATTGTATGCGTGTCGAAGCTTGTTCGATTGAAGTATTTGCCAATGGGTTGCTTGTTGGCTTTGGTCTCGAGGAGCTCACCATTTCTGATTATCCAAAGCGGATTGCTTGCTCCAGCATATTTGAGTTCCATGCCATTTAATGCGCAGAGCGCGATGTCCATGCCGTCCATTACATCTTCATCCGATTTTTCAAATTCCTGAATAACTAGATCTCTGGTCTGATCAAGAATTTCACCCGGTTCAGACAAACCAAATTCATTGACCGATCTGTTTAGTCCACTATTGCAAATTACGCTCACCATGGCTCCAGGCACACCATGTCCTGTGCAGTCTGCCGCAGCAAAATATGTAGTTGTGTCAGATTGAAACAGCCAATAGAAATCGCCGGCAACGATGTCTTTGGGTTTGTATAGAATAAAGGAGTCAGGAAGTGCCGTTTTTATGAGTGCGTCAGGTGGTAGTATAGCCGTTTGAATGCGCTTAGCATAATGAATGGAGTCTAGGAGTTCCGTGTTTTTTTCGTGTAACGATTCATGCGCAATTTCGAGGTCGTTGGCCTGCTGAATTATCAGTTGATTTTTAGAGAAAAGCTTACGGCCAGTGAGTTCCTGAAGATAAGACGCTAGAACCACAAACCCAATGGTTAAGACGGTTAGAAAGGAGTAGATCATTATGTGGATCCAATCTGTTTCCGCGTAAAAAAAGAGATAGAAAATAAACCCCACCATGTAAGTCAAAGGGCCAAAAAAGGTTTGAATTAAACTCAATCTCATTTGATACAAAGCGAATAACACATTAAAGACAATTGCTGGAAGCATAAAGTCCAGTCCATCCGGAATAAAGGTGGCGAGATATATTGTTAGGTTTCCAGAAAGGGTGTTGCTGAACGTAGATGCCACCCCAACATATTTCCCAATTATTTCCTTCTTGGTGAGGTATATAAAGGTTCCGTAGAACGGAAAAATGGTGCATGAAATCAATGTAACGAGCTGGTAACGCTCTTCCATTCCAACGGCGATCATTATCGCAATTACGCCCAGCCAAATTGGAAAGGATGGATATAGTCCTGTAATTAGGTTTTCAGCCTGGCGCTCGTCTGAGTAAGACTGATAGCTAGTCTCAAGTGCGCGATCGTGAAAACGAAGCGTGATTTGATTTAAGTCAAAGTTTTGTCCCAATGAATGATGGAGTGGATAGGGTTAAACGCCAAATTCAGAAGCCAAGGTAAGATATATTCGAATCAAAAATTTACTGGCCGTCAACACCCTTGTGGAAATACTACTTCATTGGAATTATCTGTGGATTGGATACAAAATGGTCTGTTAACCGCTTATTCAGCATGCTTTCTCATTCGATGGGAAGGATAAAGCTTGAGGGAAAACATGAACTTTAATGGATTTCACTTTATATCCGCTAGCGTCTGCTGGCTTTTAGCTTAAATTCTGTTGAAGTAGCTCTTATACTGCCAGACTCGAGGCAAGAACGATAGGAGCAAAACAGGGTAGAAAAATAAATCGAGTAAAACATTACCGGTGGAGTAGCTCATGTCATCTTCAACAATGGTATGCCCTTGATCTCGGTGCAAAACGTGCCTGTGTTTCCATTTTTTAAGCGGAAAAGGCAATTGCCGGCCTTCGTCAATGAAATAGTATTGGTGTTCCGACTTTCCATTTTCCGTTATTTCGCTGATCCATTCACCCGCAAGAGGCAACTTTAAGTGGACAATGTCACCCTTCTTTGACCCACCATAGGCAATCAATTCAGCACCAGGGGGCAATAGGTGATGAAATAGAGCTTCATCAAAATTGCTCTGCACAAAACGGATATCTCTAGCCACCTTCGACCTTAGTTTGATGTTCATCATGCCTAAAACTTTTGCTTAGTCATATTAGAGTGCTGCCTATAATTTCTTTCCAACGTTTTCAGCTACTTTTCGCCCTTGCATCATCGATGCATTGATGCTTCCGTTTGCTTGGAAGTCACCACAGGCGTATAATCCATCACGCAGGGTGTATTGGTTTTCAGGTGCTTGGTGCAACACGTTTTGTTGGTTTGGTAGGGCGTAATCTACCTTCTTCGTATGAAGATGTTCCCAATCCAAAGTGGCCTTGCCGAACCATGCTTGCAATTCTTTTTGAATGGCTTTGGGTAATTCCGACTCTTTTAAACCTGTATCACCAACTACTGAAATTGAAAGCAAATGTTCGCCATTTGGAGCATAGCCTTCAGCGACATTACTGATGGTGCAAATGTTATTAGCTAGTCTTTTTTCTGAAGTGTTAAGCGCAATCATGGGCTTTTTAATAGGATCATCTTTCACCACAAAATGCAGATGCGTAGTGCTCTGATATTTCGTGTTTATGGAAGCATATTCTTTCACCAAACCCGAAGCTTGTGTTGCTAGGATGATATGAGGAGCGCTAAATGTTGAGCCATCTTCAAGAATGACTTCCTGACCATCGATTTTATTGACTCTGGCGCTGGTGATGAGGCTTTCTTGCGGCAAAGCGGCTGCCAATTGTTTGGGTATTTCTTCCATTCCCAAGCTAGGAACAGCAGTGTCATTTTCGCTGAACATTTTAAACACATAGTCAAACATCCGTCTGCTGGTTTTTAGTTCGGTCTCTAAAAAAATCCCAGCGAAAAAAGGCTGGAAGAAATGTCGAATGATTGTTTGGCTAAAGCCATATTCATTCGCAAGCGTGTCTATGGTGGTGTTTTCCTTCTGCTCAAATATTTCCTCAATGCTCATGCTGGCCAATCTATTCTTGAGTCTCCAGGTTTTGAATTTATCAGATAGACTCCCTGCATTAGAGAGTAGAGTAGGAAACAAGCTGCTGAAATCTCTTAAGGGATCGCCCAGTTGATCTTTTGATCCGTCAGGATAGAGTAGGAGCGCACCCGGATTAAATGAACACAGATCAAGCTTATCATAATCGAGCCAGCGTTGGGCTTCGGGGTATGCTGTGAGTAGCACTTGGAAGCCATGATCGAGCCGAAAGCCATTTAAAACATCCGTTTTTACACGACCGCCAATTCTATCGCTCGCTTCAATCAGTTTAAAATCAATGCCTTGTGAATGGAGCTGGCGGGCTGCGGTAAGACCCGATAAACCTCCTCCAATAATGATTACGCTTGATTTCATTTGTTGTGGTAGATTGAGTTTTAAACCAACGAAGGGCTAAGAAAGTTTAAGGCAATGTTTTAGGTGGTGGAGACTTAGGGGTCTCGGCTATGAAGCGTCCGGCTTTCAATCCAATCATTTCATCGCCAAGATGAATTTGGTTTGAAAGATAATACGTGAATGTTTACCGTTCACCGAGCATGTTTGCTTAGCCTATGTTGGCGCACGTTTTTTCTTTCCTTTTCTTCTGTTTCTGTGTCTCTGGAAATTTCATTTTTTATCTCAAACACTCTGAAGTGGTCTAAACAAAAGTCAGGGTCTTTAAAGTCTTTTGCACTTGCTCCTTGACAGTGTGTATTGAATCCGCCAATTTCTAGGTATCCGTCATTATCTATGTCACCGAAAAGTTCCTTCGTTAGAGGTTCGGTTTGTCCAACAAGTTCAACCTTCTGTCCTATCCGTTTTAGTATGTAATAATAGTTCGGTTCTGGTCGATTGTTTGCCGTGATCAAATAGTATGAAGTCGAATCTATCATAAAGACGTATTCATGGTTGAGTTCAAAGCTTAGTCCTTCTAGTTCAAGAGTTTTTGATTCAATAGTTACTTGGCTACTGTCTTTTGACTTGACTTCAAAACGTTGATAGAGTCCAAGGTCATATGGGTCTGTCAAATTGGAAAAAATGAATTTCAAGTCACCAATTGAATGTTCAATCGAAGGTGGTGTTTGTTCCTTTGGTGGTTCAACTTCCTTGATTGCCTTATCAATTTTGTCCCAAGTTTCCTTGTCGGGCTTTTGTTGTTGTCCGCAATTGGTCAGAGTAAGCAGTATTAGTATTTGAAGTAAGGTCTTCATTTTAATGTGCGCCAACGTTACTGGCTATGGCTAGTACGGCATTTTGAAAACGTTTCCGCCCGCCAACTGGTGGGTGGTTATTGAAAGTACAAAATATTATTTTTTACTTTCAAACCAGCATTAGCTATAGCCGCTGTTGTGCACCGTATTTATTATTATTTCAAGTGATAAGTTGTCAATCTTTTATCGCCTGATTTTGAGAATAACCCTTTTTCAATTCCAGTTTTTAAGTCTCTACTGGCTGAAGCACTGCTTAATTGCTTGAAGACTTGCATATAGTCTTTTCTGGTAAATGAGTCCATCTTTAGAGAGCAGAAGTGTTGTAGTCTATTTTCCTGTGTCATATTCACAGATACAGAATTTCCAATTAATTCTGCTAGGGTGTCATTTACAACGGAAAGCATATATTCAATGAATTCAGTCGATTTTCCTGTTTTGTCACAGATGGAGAGTACTTTGTAATAGTCTTCTTGTGACTTTGATATTAATGTTTCAAAGGGTAAATATTGAAACACAGGATATTTTGACATTAATATTATTGTTTGCCATAATCGCCCCATTCTGCCGTTTCCGTCTGTAAAAGGATGGATAAATTCCATTTCGTAGTGGAAAACGCAACTTTTTATTAAAGTGATTTCCTCGTCATTTTTTAAGTAATCAAAAAGGTCTTTCATTAAATATTGGACATTTTCAGATGGAGGTGCCAAGTGCTCAATTTTAGAACCTTTTACAATACCCACTCCTTCTTTTCGAAATGCTCCTGGATTATCTATTAATCCTTCCATTAGTGTCTTGTGAGCTTTTAAAAAGGAGTTAATTGAATCAACTTTATAGTCAATTATCGACTCGTAAACTTTTATGGCATTTTGAACTTCTTTGATGTCTTTTGATGGGCCAATCACTCTTTTATTTTCGAGTATTGCGGTTATTTGCTGTTCTGTTAGAGTGTTGCCTTCAATCTGCAAAGAAGAGTGAATCGTTTTGATTTGATTTTGTTTTCGAAGGCTAGGGGAGGACTTTATTAAAAATGAAGCATTTACTTCTCCAATTTTCTCGGAGACACTAGTAATTAGTCCTAAAATCTTAGTATTAATTTCATAGGGAGGCTTCATAATAGTATCATTTGATAGTATCAAAGATAGGTTTTCTATGAAATTGGTCGGCTTTTTTATATGGTGTACAACATTGTTGTGTATAGTTAGTTGCGTGATTTAAGCACGAAAGTTAGCAAATAAAACACAAATAGAAAGTCCGCGAGTACTTTCGTAAATTGCCTAAAACCAAGCAATTAATTATACACGGTGTTATATGCAGGCTTTTTATTCTGTATTAAATCAGATATAGCATTCCAAAGTTCAATTCGTTTTTCTAATGATTGTTTAGCTACAGTTAGTGTTTCATTCCATTTTTGCTCATCATCTTTACATAATTCAGAAATCATCTCAAGAGATAGAGGACCGTGTTCGTCTCCGTCAAGTTCAATATGTCGTTCGAGATAGTAATTTATTTTGCTATATAATTTGTTTTCAGAATCTGAATTTTTAAGAATTTCGATAAACATATCTGGAATAACGTCTTCTCGCCCAAACGTAAATGCAGAAGCTACGAGGTGTGGCTTATTTGTTTCAATAATCGAAAATGTGAATTTAACAAAATCAGCTACTCTGTTATCGACA
>Ga0115563_1000043_pt1 | contig 89854 bp, 81 predicted proteins | sample COGITO_mtgs_1105_2_FD_87198 | JGI IMG/M metagenome (GOLD analysis project Ga0115563, IMG submission 87198) | Pelagic marine microbial communities from North Sea - COGITO_mtgs_110519 | ecosystem: Environmental > Aquatic > Marine > Epipelagic | place: Germany:Helgoland, sampling site Kabeltonne...
CCAGCTTTGACGCCGCCCTCGACCTCGCCCGCAAAGCAGCCCAGAACCTGCCCCTGTCAAACTTCGCCATCTGTTCCGCCGTCAGCCACATGCAAAACATGTCCGCGATGGACGCCGCATATGCCGAAGCAGTCGTTGCAGGCGTGGTCAACACCCAACCCGACGCTCGCGCCCGCCTTGCCGCATTCGCCGACAAATCCGCCGCCCGCGTGCGTCCCAACAGCTAAGCGAATACGGGTGGCCTTAAACCGCCACCCGTGGCCGCCCTGCTGCCTCAACCGTCAAACTCGCCTCGATAAACACTTCGCGCCCCTCGACACCGGCCATGCGCAGGTCACGTGACACCGACATCTGGATATCCTCCGCGCCTGCCGCCTTGGCCTGATCCATCGCCAAATTCCGCAGCACGTCCTCAAGGTATTGCAGCGCCATGACCTGATCGCCAAAATCCTTTGGCCCCTCCAGCAGATGCACCCGAAACTTGCCCTCAGAGGGCGACGTGACCGTCCCGCTTTCCCGCATGGTCACGCGCCCCACCACGGCACCGATCGCATTGGCCACGCCTGCATATTCCGGCAAAATCATCTCGCAGCCCAGCCGCTCACCCACAGCGGGATAATAGCTCGCCGCAGAGGCACCCAAGCCCACAACAGGCACGCTTAACCCCGTCTCAAGCTTGACCAAACCCTGATGCCCCGCCATCCCACGTTGCATCAACACATGCCGCGCCAACACCTCCGGCGTCCCGTCAAACGGTACGTCTTCATCCGCAAACGCGGCCTCAAGCAAGGCCAGCGCTGTCTGATGCGTCAAGCGGTCAATGATCATCTGCGCCACATCATCCTCGGATGTCGAAAGCACTGTCCCCGATCCGGTCCTGCGCCGCCCGAACAACGCAAGCGCCTTGCGCGCGGCCCCTGCGTCCCATTCCATCACACGGCCCAACACATGGCTCGCATCCGACGGCGTCACGCCCGCAACCTGCACCAACCCGCGCTCCACCAGCTTCTTCAACGCGCCCTGCTCTACCCGCGTTTTCAGCACGTCCCCCAAGGGATGCACACCCTCGCCAATCCGGTCCAGCAACGCCTCCTCGCGCGGCCCCACACCTTCACGGCTCAACCCCTGCACGGCACGCACAAATCGCGCGTCATGCTCTCCGGGTGTCACGCTGCGCAGTTGTGCATCCAACGCCGCATGCACCACCTCGGGCGCATCCACAGCAACCAACGACACCGGCAGCACGCGCTTGGGGCCCAGCGTCACGCCGCCTTGCAGACCTTCAGAGACGAAATGCACCTCACTATCGCCACCAAGTCCCGTGGTCCGCATCGCAACCGCCTCAACCATCGTCCGGTACGGGCCCACACGCGCGCCCGCTGGATCAATCGCAGGCCGCCCGTCTTTCAGCAGCGCCACATCCGTTGTCGTCCCGCCGATGTCGCTGACCAGTGCCAAATCAGCACCCGTCATCCACCTTGCCCCGACAATAGATGCCGCTGGCCCGGACAGGATCGTCTCAATCGGCCGCTCCCGCGCCTGCGCACTTGAGATTAACGCCCCGTCCCCGCGCACCACCATCAGCGGCGCGGTGACGCCCAATTCTAACAGTGTATCCTCGGCCCGCCCGATCAACCGGTCAATCATCCCGATCAACCGCGCGTTCAGCACCGCCGTCAACGCCCGCTTCGGCCCGTTCAATTTCGCAGACAACTGATGCGACGCCGACACAGGCCGCCCCGTGATCTCGGCCACCAACTCCATCGCCCGCAACTCATGCGCAGGGTTGCGCGTGGCAAATTGCGAGGCAACCGCGAACCCGCTGACCTGATCCTTCTGCGCCTCTAGAAACGCGCGCAACCCGTCTTCATCCAACGCAACAGCCTGCCCTCCCGCATGATTATGCCCGCCGTCTAACACAATATACGGATCGCCCTTCAACGCATCCGCCAAACCATGCGCCGCCAAATCCTTCTCTCGAAACCCGATATAAATCAGCGCCACGCGCCCACCTTGCCCCTCAACCAGCGCATTGGTCGCCAGCGTCGTGCTCAATGACGCCAGCGCCACATCGCTCGCCGCAACACCCGCCTGAGCCAACACCGCACGCACCGCATTGCCGACCCCGATAGCCAGATCATGCCGCGTCGTCAGCGACTTGGCCGATGCAATTACCTCTTCTTCATCCCGGATCAAAACCGCATCCGTATAGGTGCCGCCCGTATCCACGCCCAACAAAATCGCCACGGCGCTCTCCTTGTCCAAATTTCGCATGATTTTAATGGGATGCGCGCGATGCACCACCCCGATAACGTCACTTATCGCGCAACCGCGTCACCGCCCACCGCGCCGCATCTGCCACTGTGGGGTCGGCATCCTCAACCAACCCCTGCGCAGCCCCTGCCAGCGCAGGCAGCCCCGAATTCCCAATCGCATACAGCACATTACGCACAAACCGGTCCCGCCCGATCCGCTTCACCGGCGACCCCGAAAACCGCGCGCGAAACGCCGCATCATCCAAGCCGACCAGATCAACCAAATCAGACGCCTGAACCTCGCGCCCATGATACCGCATATCACTGGCCTGAACGGCGAACTTATTCCACGGACAAACCGCCAGACAATCGTCACATCCATAAATCCGGTTGCCCAACTTCCCGCGCAACTCCAGATCAACCGGCCCCTTATGCTCAATCGTCAAATATGAAATGCACCGCCGCGCATCCAGCTTATAGGGCTCGACAAACGCATCCGTCGGACAAATATCCTGACACAACCGACATGTCCCGCAATGGTCCACCTCCGGCGCATCCACCGGCAAATCAAGCGTGGTAAACACCGCCCCCAGAAACGCCCAGTTTCCCCAGTCACGGCTAACCACATTGGTATGCTTGCCCTGCCAACCCAAACCCGCCGCCTGCGCCAAGGCTTTCTCGGGCACCGGTGCGGTATCCACAAACACCTTCACCTCGCAGTCCGCCTGCGCCACCAACCACCGCGCCAACCGCTTCAGCCGTTTCTTGACCACGTCATGGTAATCGCGCCCCTGCGCATAAACCGAAATCGCCCCCTTGGACGGCTCCGACAACACCGCCAGCGGATCATGCTCGGGCGCATAACTCTCCGCCAACATGATTACAGACTTCGCTTCCGGCCACAAAACACTCGGGTCTTCGCGCCACGAAACCCTGTCGGCCATCCACGCCATCTGCCCATGATATCCAGCCTCCAGAAACGCGCCCAACCGCGCAGGAACATCCGGCACATCCCAAGGTCGACACACCCGGCACGCAACAAACCCCATCCCGAGGGCCTCAGCGACCAAACTAGATTTCAGCCCCTGATCCATTTTCAATTTTCCAAATAAACCTCTGCGGGGGGTCTGGGGGGCGCAAAGCCCCCCAGCGCTCTTCGCTTAAAAATCCAGATCGTTATAGTGCTTGGGCGGCGGAAACCCCGATACCTGATCAGCCAAAAGCGCGCGAAACGCCGGGCGCGATTTGATCTTGGCGTACCAGTCCTTCACAATCTCGCTGCGGTTCCAATCCACATCAGAGATGTAATCAAGCGATGACAAATGCGCCGCCGCCGCAAAATCGGCCAAACTCATGTTGTCACCCGCCAGCCAGCGCCGATGATCCAGCAACCAAGTCATGTAATCCAGATGATACTTGATCGCCTTTGCGCCCGCTTTGACGTTTGTACTGTCAGGATAGCCCAGCTTCATCATCTTCTTGTTAACCCGCTCATACAGCAGCTTGGACGTCACTTCTGAATGGAACTTGTCGTCAAACCAATTGACCAGCCGCCGCACCTCCAGCCGTGCCACCGGATCGCTGGGCAATAACGACGGGTCGGGCCGGGTCTCCTCGATGTATTCGCAAATCGCGGCGCTTTCGGACATCATGATGCCGTCCAATCGCAGCACAGGCACCTTGCCCGCCGGATTGCGCCGCATGAAATCAGGGTCCTGCTCCCAATACCGTTCCTCGACCAATTCCACTTCGATCTTCTTCTCTGCAAGGCTCAGACGCACCTTGCGACAAAACGGGGACAGGGGAACGTGAAACAAGCGCGCCATGCGTGGGGGTCCAATACTGAGCTTCGGTATCTTTCAATGCCCGTAACGCCAGACAGTTTCAACTCTCGAAACAGGCACTGCGCCCATCTGCGCGGATCGTCGCGGCCCCGCTGCGGATTTGCCGCGCCCGTTTTTGCATCGCATTTGACGGGCGCACAGCCGACCGTGTCTTGGGCGCAGGCAGGATCGCCGCCAGTCTGGACGCCTGCGCTGCCGACAGATCAGCAGGGGCCACGCCAAAGTAATGCATCGCCGCTGCCTTTACCCCGAACACACCCTCATCGAACTCCGCGATGTTCAGATATACCTCCAGAATGCGCCGTTTGCTCCAAACCGCCTCGACCATCGGGGTCAGCATCGCCTCCAGCGCTTTGCGCACCCATGTCCGGCCATGCCACAGATAAACGTTCTTCACCGTTTGCTGCGAAATCGTCGATGCACCGCGTGATGATCCTTCGGCAATCGCCAGCTTGATCGCAGCCAGATCAAAACCCCAATGCTGACAGAAATTGGCATCCTCCGCCGCGACTGCGGCACGCGCCATCACAGGGGCGATATCCTCCATCGCGACCCAGTCATATTTGACCTGACCCAACCGCGTTTTTTCACCATACATATAAGCAGTCGTAGGCGGGTTCACGAAAACCCCCAGCACAACCAATGCTGCCATGACCAGAAACACCACCGACACCGCGCGCAGCACAAACCGCCGCACACGCCGCCGCACCGGAACTTGATCCTTGGTTTTCTTTTTCGCCGCACGTGCCATGCCCCCAGCTATAAGGGGCATGGCGCTGTTTGTGAACGGCGATGAATGCAGCGAAGGCCCACCTGTTACTCGGCAGGAACGGCCTTCTGTTCATGGCTCAATGGTGCCGGTAAATGCACCAGCATCTCCTTAGGGCAAATCTGCAAGAAATGATGCTTTTCGCTGTCCCAATGCTGCAAGATATCAGCGGCCTTGCGGCTGCCTGTCTCTGCCAGATGCCGCTCCAGCAACTCTTCCAACTGACCCATCCAATGATCCACCGTGACCGGGCAGGTCACAATCGTCTCATGGTTCATCATCCCCTGCGCAGTTCCTTTGGGATCATAAATATACGCCATGCCGCCGGTCATGCCTGCGCCAAAGTTCGCACCGATCTCGCCCAAAATCACCGCGATACCGCCGGTCATGTACTCGCACCCGTTTGATCCACAGCCCTCGATCACGACTTTTGCACCAGAGTTGCGCACCGCAAACCGTTCGCCCGCACGTCCGGCAGCAAAAAGAAAGCCGTTCGTCGCACCGTACAAAACCGTATTTCCGATGATCGTGTTCTCGGACGCGACAATGGTACTGGCCATTGGCGGACGCACGACAATGGTGCCGCCTGACATGCCTTTGCCGACATAATCATTGGCATCGCCGGATACTTCCAACTTCAGCCCCGGCGCTGCAAACGCGCCCAATGATTGTCCCGCAGACCCCATCAGTTTCACGGTCAGATGATCGGGCTGCAAAGAATTGCGCATCCCGAACTTCTTGACGATATGGCTGGAAACGCGCGTGCCCACGGTCCGGTGCGTATTCTGCACCGCATAGGACAGTTGCATCTTTTCGCCATCCTCAAGGAACCGTGCCGCATCACGCACAATCTGCGCATCCAGCGTATCAGGCACCACATTGCGTGGCTTGTCGCGGTCATAGACGTTTTCATGCGCGCCATCGACCGTGATCAACAGCGGGTTCAGGTCCAGATCATCCAAGTGTGCCGACCCTCGGCTGACCTGCGTCAACAGGTCCGCACGCCCGATCACATCGCCCAAGGATTTCGCGCCAATCGACGCCAAAATCTCGCGCACTTCGGTCGCATAGAACGTGATCAGGTTCACGACTTTGTCGGCGTTGCCGGTGAACTTTTCACGCAATGCCTCGTCTTGCGTACACACGCCCACGGGGCAGGTGTTCGACTGACACTGACGCACCATGATACAGCCCATCGCGATCAACGCCGCCGTGCCGATCCCGTATTCCTCAGCTCCCAGCATCGCCGCCATGACAATGTCGCGGCCCGTGCGCAAACCACCATCGGTGCGCAGGGTCACACGGTCGCGCAGGTTGTTCATCGACAACACCTGATGCGCCTCGGTCAGACCCATTTCCCACGGCAGGCCCGCATATTTGATCGAGGTCGCAGGCGACGCGCCCGTGCCGCCATTATGACCTGAAATCAGGATAATATCCGCTTTCGCCTTGGCCACTCCGGCGGCAATCGTGCCAACGCCACTAGACGCCACCAACTTGACCGTCACCTTACAGCGCGGATTGATCTGCTTGAGATCATAGATCAGCTGCGCCAGGTCTTCGATCGAATAGATGTCGTGGTGCGGCGGCGGTGAAATCAACGTCACGCCTTTGGTTGAATGCCGCAGCCGCGCGATTAGGTCCGTGACCTTCATCCCTGGCAACTGTCCGCCCTCGCCGGGCTTGGCACCCTGCGCGACCTTGATCTCCAACTCTTCACACTGGTTCAGGTACTCGGCTGTCACGCCAAAGCGACCCGATGCCACCTGCTTGATCTTGGCGCTTGGGTTATCGCCATTCGGCTCAGGCACAAAATGCGCCGGATCTTCGCCGCCTTCACCGCTGTCCGACTTTGCGCCAATCCGGTTCATCGCAACGTTCAGCGTTTTGTGCGCCTCAGGCGACAACGCCCCCAAGGACATGCCCGGCGTCACGAACCGTTTGCGGATCGACGTGATGCTCTCGACTTCTTCCAAGCCAATCGGCTCACCCAGCGGTTTGATTTCTAACAGATCGCGCAGATGGATCGGCGGATTGCTCTGCATCTTTTTCGAATACTGCTGCCACATCTGGTAGGACGCTTTGTTGCACGCCATCTGCAGCATGTGCATCGACGACGCTTCCCATGCATGCGTCTCACCAGATGTGCGCGCCTTGTAGAAGCCGCCAATCGGCAGCACCACGCCATCGCCCTGCCAGCCTTTCAAATGCACTTCTTCCACTTTGCGCTGGATGCCTGTGACACCAATGCCGGAAATCCGGCTGGTCATTCCGGGGAAAAATTCCGCGCACATCGCGCGGCTCAGGCCCACCGCCTCAAAGTTCAGACCGCCGCGATAGCTGGAAATCACCGAAATCCCCATCTTGGCCATGATCTTCAAAAGACCCTGATCAATCGCTGTCCGGTAACGGCCCACGGCCTCGGTCAAGGACACATCCAACAGCCCACGCTCAATCCGGTCAGCCAGAGAATCCTCTGCCAGATAGGCGTTCACCACGGTCGCACCACAGCCGATCAGCACCGCAAAATAATGCGGGTCCACACATTCCGCGGACCGAACATTCAACGATGTAAACGTCCGCAGCCCTTTGCGCGTCAAATGCGAATGCACCGCAGATGTCGCCAAAATCATCGGCATCGCAACACGGCCCTGACCGCTCATCTGGTCGGTCAGCACGATATGTCCCGCGCCCGACCGCACAGCATCTTCCGCCTCGGCCCTGATCCGCGCCAGCCCTTCGTTCAGGTTGTTGCCACCCGCCACGAACGTACAATCAATCGTTACCACATCCGCATTGAAATGCTCAAACAACGCCTCGAACTGCGCATTTCCCACGAACGGGCTGTCCAGCACCAAAATCTCGGTCTGGGATGAATCCTCGTCCAGCACGTTCTTCAAATTCCCGAACCGCGTCTTCAAGCTCATCACCCGGAATTCGCGCAAGCTATCAATCGGCGGGTTCGTCACCTGACTGAAATTCTGCCGGAAAAAATGGCTCAACGGACGGTACTGCTTGGACAAGACCGCCGACGGCGTATCATCGCCCATCGACGCCAGCGTTTCCTTGGCATCTTCGGCCATCGGCGCCAAAATCTGCTCAAGCTCCTCAATCGAATAGCCTGCCGCCACCTGACGCCGCCGCAACTCATTCCCGCTGAACATCGCCTTTTCCGTGACACCGGCCAGCGGCTCGTCCAGTTCGACAATCTTGCCGACCCATTCGCCGAACGGCAACGCCGCAGCCAGCTTGTCCTTGATCCGCTTGTCGGTGAACAGCTTGCCCTTTTTCATATCCACGGCAATCATCTGCCCGGGACCAAGCGCGCCTTTGCGCACCACATTCGCCTCATCCAGCGGCACCATCCCGGCCTCGGATCCCGCGATCAGCATACCATCTGCCGTCACGACATAGCGCATCGGGCGCAGCCCTGACCGGTCCAGACCCGCACACACCCAACGCCCGTCGGTCATAGCAAGTGCCGCCGGACCATCCCAAGGCTCCATCACAGAGTTGCAGTAGGAATACATATCCTGCCACGCTTGGGGCAATTCCACCGTCTGCTTGGACCACGATTCAGGCACCAGCATCGTCTTGGCCATCGGCGCAGAACGCCCCGCGCGCACCAACACCTCAAACACAGAATCCAGCGCCGCAGAATCCGATGATCCCGCCGCAACGATCGGTTTGATATCCTCGGCCATGTCCCCGAACGCACCGGACGCCATGCGAATCTCGTGCGACTTCATCCAGTTCAGGTTGCCCTTCAGCGTGTTGATCTCACCGTTGTGCGCCAACATGCGGAACGGCTGCGCCAGCCACCACTGCGGGAATGTATTCGTGGAATAGCGCTGGTGATAAATCGCAAACGACGATTCAAACCGTTCGTCCATCAGGTCTGGATAGAACTCCGCGACCTGTTCGGCCAACATCATGCCCTTGTAGATGATCGACCGGCACGACATCGACGCGATATACATCTGCGGCACCTGTGCGGCGATGGCAGCTTTTTCAATCCGGCGGCGGATCACATACAACTCCCGCTCGAACGTCTCTTCATCCACACCCTTGGAATTCGAGATCAAGATTTGCTCGATCTCGGGGCGGGTTGCATTGGCTTTTTCGCCAAGACAATCAATCTTTACCGGCACATGCCGCCAGCCATAGATATAATAACCCATGCGCAGAACTTCGGTCTCTACAATCGTCCGGCAGGTTTCTTGCGCGCCAAAGTTGGTGCGCGGCAGAAACACTTGGCCCACCGCGATCATCTCGTCCTGACGCGGTTTGTGCCCAGTACGGCGTACCTGATCATAGAAAAAAGGCACCGGAATTTGCACATGGATACCCGCGCCATCGCCGGTCTTACCATCCGCGTCCACCGCACCCCGGTGCCAGATCGCTTTCAGCGCCTTGATACCGTTCTCAACCACCCGGCGCGATTTGGTCCCGTCGATGTTCACGACCAAACCCACACCACAGGATGAATGCTCTTCCTCGGGGCTGTACAAACCCGTTTCGGCCATAACGGCGCGTTTGGCTTCTTCACGGGCAACCCACGCATCATCATACTTGGTCATCGGGCATCTCCTTCAACAAAATTGTTCTTTGCCTCATACTCTGCGCGGGTCTTGCGGCGGTGATTGCCTGCAAGGGGCGCGTAGTTCGGCGCTCGGTCTGTGTAAATTTCGGACAGCAGCACAAAGCTGCCCGCGTCTGGAAAGAGCCCCGGAAACAGCTCGATCTCTGTCTCCGCCTCATCGGTATTGCGCAGCCAGATGTGGCTGCCGCATGTCGTGCAAAATGCCCGCTCGGAAAACGACGATGACGCATGCACAGTCACTGGACCGCGCACTGTAACGGCATCCCTTGCCGCGACAAAGCCACCGAACAACATCCCGTTCGATCGCTGGCACATCAGGCAATGACAAGCGCCAACTGCGGCGATGTAATCCCCATCGACATCAATCACCACGTCACCACACAAGCACCGACCCTGCATCTGTCCCGTCCGCCGAAACGGCGCGATGATGTCTTCGCGTGTTACATCCTCACCCATCGGCCCCTCCCGAAAACAGTGCAATTGTCTCCTGGCTCGTCAGCTTTTTCTGATCACCAGCCAGCGCATAACCCTGCGGACACTTGTCCACAAAAAACTCCAACTTCAGCGGCGCACCGGCGGCATTCTGGAACAAACCCGCAGACAGGTTTCGCGCCCCGTCATGTACAGTCCCATACCAAAGCGTCGATCCACAGGTCGGGCAAAACCCCCGCTCGGCCCATTCGGACGACCGGTAGCTTTGTGTCGGCCCCTCGACCACAATGCTGTCAGGGTCCGCCGCAATAGAGAAAAACGCGCCGGATGTATGCTGTCGACACATGTCACAGTGACAGGCCCGCAGCATGGGTTTTGACAGGATGGCCTGCACCTGAACCGCCCCGCACAGACACTGACCTTTGATCTCTTCAGGCATTGTTAACTTCCACTTCATGCCGCGGCAGGACTGCTGACCCATTCATCATTCGTTCACATTTCTCATGCGGACCAGCGTATGCACGCCATCTGTACGCCCGGTGTACGTCCTGTGACTTTTTACGCTTTGTTAACCTACTCGGCTGCAATCGCAGCAGATGCGTTCATTTTCTCCAAAATCGCCTGCGCACAATCGCGCCCGTCCTTGATGGCCCAGACCACCAATGATGCACCCCGCACGATGTCACCCACCGCGTAGACGCCGTCCATTTCCGTGGCACCGGTCACATAATCAGCCTTGACCGTGCCCCAACGGTTTACCGGCAAATCGGCCTCACCCCAAAGCGTCGGCAGGTCCTCGGCCTCAAATCCCAAGGCCATGATCACCAGATCGGCGTCCTCGACATAATCGGCACCCTCGATCACTTCGGGTGCCTGACGCCCCGTCGCATCGGGTGCGCCCAGACGCATTTTTTGCACCATCACACCGGTCACCGGATCACCGACAAATCCCTTGGGCGCGGTCAGCCATTCAAACTGCACGCCCTCTTCTTCGGCGTTCTGCACCTCGCGCTGGCTGCCCGGCATGTTGGCACGGTCACGGCGATACAGACACTTTACCGATGTCGCGCCCTGACGAATGGATGTGCGCACACAATCCATCGCCGTGTCACCGCCACCGATGACGACAACGCGCTTGCCTTGCGCGTTCAGCCGTCCGCTGTCGAATTCTTCTACCGCATCACCAAAGCTTTTGCGGTTGCTCGCTGTCAGGAAATCAATAGCCCGCTCAAGTCCCTTGCCACCGACACCCGGTGCCTCGATTTCCCTTGTTTTATAGACACCTGTGGCAATGATCACCGCGTCATGCTTGGCCCGAATATCGGCAAAGCTGATGGTGACACCCACATCACAATTTAGCTCAAAGTTCACCCCGCCTTGTGCCAACTGGTCGTTGCGGCGCATTACGATGTCTTTCTCCAGCTTGAAGCCGGGAATGCCATAGGTCAGCAAGCCGCCCGCGCGGTCATAGCGGTCATAGATCGTGACCTGCACACCCTGACGCCGCAGCACATCCGCCGCCGCCAACCCACCGGGGCCAGCGCCAATGATGCCAACACTCTCGGTGCGCTCAGCGTGCGGTTTGATCGGCTGCACCCAGCCTTTTTCCCACGCGGTATCGGTGATGTATTTCTCGACTGAGCCGATGGTTACGGTGCCGTGACCCGAGGATTCAATCACACAGTTTCCCTCACACAACCGGTCCTGCGGACAAATGCGGCCGCAAATCTCGGGGAAGGTGTTGGTCATCTGGCTGATTTCATAAGCCTCTTTCAACCGGCCTTCAGCGGTCAAACGCAGCCAGTCGGGGATGTTGTTGTGCAGCGGGCAATGGGTCTGGCAATACGGCACGCCACATTGGCTGCACCGGCTGGATTGCTCCTTGGCTTTTGCATCAGCGTACTCTGCGTAAATCTCGTGGAAATCAGTCCGCCGTAGATTAGGGGGCCGCTTCTCCGGCATATCCCGCTCAACGCTCGCAAATTTCAGCATCTGTTGCCCAGCCATGATCCGCAATCTCCCTCAGATATCAGAGACTTTGAATATAGGACCGCTTTCAATAAGAAAAGACAGCAATGCTGACCTTTTAATACAGTTCTGACCCAAAAAGGCAATCCAAGGCATAATATTTGCTAAATTTAGATCCGATCCGGATCTAAATATCAAAGTCCCGCAGACAAAGCCACCACAGCGACCGACCCGACGATGATTCGCCACCATCCAAACAGCGCATAGCCATGCTTGCTGACATAGCCCAACAGCCACTTCACAACCAGCACGGCAGACAGGAACGCAAACACAAACCCGACGGCGATTTCACCCAATGCAGACGCATCCAGCACATCGCGGTTCTTGTACAGATCATAGGCAAACGCGCCCGCCATCGTAGGCATCGACAAGAAAAACGAAAACTCTGCCGCTGCCCGTTTGCTGGCCCCCAACAAAAGGGCGCCAACGATGGTGGACCCTGATCTCGATGTGCCGGGGATCATCGCAAGACATTGAATAAAGCCGATTTTCAAGGCCATCGACAGGGGGAACGCCATTGCGTCATCATGTCGGGGTTCAGGGGCAAACCGCTCCACCACCAGCAGGATAACACCACCGATGATCAACATCACGGCAATCAGCATGGGCGTTTCAAACAGGACCGTCTTGATAAAATCATGGGCCAGAACACCGATGAAAACCGCCGGCAAAAACGCAATCAATATTGACCAGATGAACCGCCGCGCTTGTGGATCATGCGGCGCCGCCGCGAACACCATCCACAGCCGCGCGGCATATATCGTCAGGATCGCAAGCACCGCACCAAGCTGAATGACAACTTCAAAGGTGTTTCCCGCGCTCTCGAACCCCAGAAAATGACCCGCCAACAACAGATGACCGGTTGAGGATACAGGTATAAATTCGGTCAGCCCTTCGAGCAGCCCAAGGAAGGCCGCAACTAGCGTCGTGGACTGATCCATCAGCTGTTCCGCAGGTTCTGCGCACTGTCCTTGATCGCGTCATATTGGCCAGAAGGCCGGAACCGCCACAGGTAGTCGGGCAGGATCGACGCCATCGACACCGGCTTTATCCCCAGATCTGCAAACCCTTTTGCATCCTCGGCAACGACGTTGTCTTTGCTCAGATTCTTGACCTGATCGCGCGTCAACACACCGTTGGAAATCAGACCAAAGGTCACCGCCTGCAACATATCGAATCCGAACGCCATCAAACGCGCAATCCAGCGCGGCATGTTCAGGATCAAGCGCCGCCGGTGGATCACCGCCAGCATACGCTGCATCAAACCGCGAAAGCTCAGCTTTTCAGGGCCACCAAGCTCGTAAACCCCGGCTACCGCCTTGCCTGTCACGGCCATTTCCGCGGCATGCGCCACATCATCGACATAAACCGGCTGGAACATCGTATCGCCACCAACAACGGGCAAGATCGGGCTCATCCGCGCCATACTTGCAAAGCGGTTAAAGAAGTCATCCTCTGGCCCGAACACAATCGACGGCCGCAAAATAACGGCATCCGGCATATGCCTCAGAACACCAGCCTCGCCGTCACCTTTGCTGCTGGCGTAATCGCTGTCAGCGTTCATATCCGCGCCAATGGCAGACACGTGGATCATCCGCGCCACACCATTTTCCGCAGCCAGCCGCGCGATGCGTTCCGCGCCTTCGGCCTGCACAGAATCAAATTTGTTCTTGTCCGTCTCAACCAGAATGCCGACGCAATTCACCACCGCGTCCGCACCCAGCATTGCAGCATTCACCGATGCATCATCACGAATGTTGCACAAAACCGGCTCAACCTGACCGACAACGCCGTAGGGCCGCACGAACATGGCCTCATTGGGACGCCGCACAGCAACGCGCACGCGCCAGCCTGCCTTGGCCATCCGGCGGGCAATATAACGGCCGACAAAGCCCGATCCGCCATAAATAGTCACCAATTTAGCCATGCGTGATCCTCCGTGCGTGCGTAAGACTTGACCGCAGATGTACGCCCCACGCGAACCGTGGACAAGCAACAATTGGTCGGTGGGCCAAACTCCACCAGCCTGAACTTGCAAATACCGTCAAATTGCAATTGACACCGCCCCATGCGCCCCTTAGATCGGCGCAACGTGACCTGCCCAGGTGGCGGAATGGTAGACGCGCTAGCTTCAGGTGCTAGTACTGGCAACGGTGTGGAGGTTCGAGTCCTCTCCTGGGCACCACTTTTTCAAAGACTTCTGATTACGCGATGGCGAACGGGTCGTCTATCACGCCAAGCCATGGCATCAGGAACGCTCCTTCTGCAGGATCCAGCGCTTGAGCATAGGAACCGTCGATGGCGGCTATGGCCAGGTTTGTACCGTTAGCGGTACCATCAAAAAGCAACATCGCATCTGTCGCGTCGGCCACATCTGACATCCCTTTGTGCACCGCAAAATAGGCACCGATGTCCGTTTTGGTTTCTATGAACGCCTGATCCGCGATCTGTTGATCGACGAAATCCTGACCAAGTTCCGGTTTGAATTCGGCTTTCGCGCCCTGCAGCAGACGCAGGATAAAGCTGTCGCGCTGCAGTATGCCCGCGTCCAGCAACCCAACCCAGAAATCACCGCCACCAGCATCAGCCGCACGTCCCAGTACATTACCATAGACCTGATCCACAAAATCACGGTTCGCCGTGCCCTCGGGATAGGTGGCGCGGGTTTCATCCTGATCCACAAAGCTGCGTGCGATCTGATCTAAGGTGTATCCATTGCCAAAAGCCACGCCCCAGAAATACAGACCCTCGGCGTCAGGTGCCCTGTTGAAATACGCGATGTAAAGCTCGATCACGCTTCTAAAATCCGTCTCGGAAAGCCCCGTCAGGCCATTGTAGAAACCCAGATCAAACATCGCAGGGCATGACGGGGTGCCAAATTGAAGGTGCTCAATATCAATCAGCGCATCCGACCCATCGCGGCCGACAGAACGGTCACTCAGCGTTGTTCCCGCCGCGCTCAGCGTCAATGTATAGCCTTTTTGCGGGCCGCTAAAGACCGCCGTATCAACGCCCTCTCCGCCATTAAGGACGTCGTCACCACGACCGCCGCGCAGGACATCGTTGCCTGCATTGCCGAAAAACTGCTGTGCTGCGCTGCGACCTTGCAGAATGTCGTCTTCGGCTGTGCCATTTATGCTGTACGAAAACTCTAGCCTGCTGCCTTTCGCGATAAATCCCAAAAAGCCGACATCGGGCGGATTGGGAAGGAAGGCGTCGACGCTTACGCCCACCAGCTCCAACAAAGTACCAATCGTCGAATTGCTGTTCTGGCTAAACACTTCGTAGTCAAAGTTCTGGTCGTTGATCGCCAGCGCAAATTGATCAATCAGAACCGCGACAGCATCAGGTGTCCGGCCACCAAAATCCAGCAGGACAGTGTCGAATATATCAGGCCTCAGCGTGTTTTCCGTCGAAAACGCGCGCGGCACCCACGCACTGCCTTCGTAGGTCTCGATATACAGATCGCCGGACAAAAGGGTGCTGTCGGTGTAGGCGGATAGAATGAGTTCCGCGCCACCATCAGTAGTGTAGAACAACGCAAGATGCCCCGCACCTGTAGGGATTTCCTGACCAACCCTGCGTCCCGCAATGCTAATTGACGCCATCCTGAAATCCTCTAACCGTGCCGCACTGCACACCGCCCGCAGCCAATGGAATGGTGACCTTTCCAATTGGGCCGTTCAACTGCCATCGTACAGAAATCACCAAGGTCCGAACAAAGTGGCGGTTATTCGCTGCTGTTCAGCCGCGCGGCGTTTGGGGTGGCGGCGTCGCACCGGGCGCGCCCATGCCGAATGCCGCGTCAATCCCACCGTGACGTGCGATCAACGCGTCCTGATCCGCAAACGCCAATGCGTCGGTCGCAACGGGATCGCATATCGCTGCCAGTTCGTGGTGCAGCGCAGCCAAAATGTCGGCGTTAACCACCAGTTGCGCTACATTGCACAGCTCTTCAGGGTCGTCGTGAAGATCAAAGAGTTCATCTTCAAAACCAACGTAGCGGATCAATTTCCACCGCCCTTTGCGCAGCATAAAAGCACCGGAAACCGCACCTGCTGCGTGATACTCGCTGAACACCACACGGTCCGTGTCGGGTGGCGCCGAGGCAATTGTTGATAACGGCGCGATGCCCGCAGCACCCTTAAACGTGGCACCGAAATGATCTGCAATCGTCGCTGACACATCCAGCAGACTGACGGGCGTGTCACACACCCCGACAGGCATGTCAGGCCCCGCCATGATCATCGGCACCGCCACGCTTTCCTGATAAAGATTGGATTTACCCCACAACCCCCGCGCGCCCACATTATCACCATGATCCGAACTATAGATAACGGTCGTGTTTTCGGCCAAACCGGCCCCTTCCAGCGCCCCCATGATCTGACCGACATTATGATCCAGCCATGAACACAGACCGTAATACGAGGCCATCGCCACAAGCCTTTCTTCGGCGGACGCAAACTTTGCCTCACTGTCCATAAAGGCATTTTGCTTTTCAACCCAAGGGTGACGCACACAGCCCCCTGACGGGTGTAACTTCACGTCAGGCATCAACGCAGTTGGATAAAGATCATAAAATTCCTGCGGCACAACCAGCGGGAAATGCGGGGCGACCAATCCGACATAAAGACACCAAGGCACCGCATCATCCGCGCGTTCGGTAAGCCATGTTTTTGTCTGTGTCACCACAGCGGCATCATAATCGGTATATTTGCTGTGACCCGGCCCGATGTAATCGCCCAGCATGCGACCCTGTCCGATTTTGCGGGTGTCTTCGCGCCTGACCGACGCCCAGACCATTCCGACACCGTCAGCCACCATCATGGGGATATGTTCAACATCAAACCCTGCGGGGTCTTCTTCGTCGCGGTAATGCAGCTTGCCGATGCTTTCGACCGGCACACCCTTGGCTTGCAGGGCATGGCCCCAGCCGCGAATGGAGCCGTCATAGGGCATCGCATTGTCCCACAACCGCGTCTGATGAGGATAAAGCCCGGTCGCAAAACTGGCCCGTGCCGGTACACAAATCGGGCTGGGCGTGTAAGCGTTGGAAAACCGCGTACCGCGTGCCGCCAGTGCATCCAGATGCGGGGTCTGCACAAACGGATGGCCTGCACATCCCATTGCCCGCGCCTGATGTTCGTCAGACAGGATCACCAGCAGGTTTGACGCACTCATGGCAATTCCCGAAATTCTGCTGCCTGATCAATCACATCCAGCACTTTGAAAAACACCTCAAGCTCTTGTGCTGTCGTACCAGCAACCAATCTGTCCTGACGCATCTGCATGATCGGCATCATCTGGTCATTGATCGCCATCGCCGCATCCGTCAGCGCCAGAACCTGTTTGCGGTGGTCGGTTTCATCCTGTTTCGTCTCGATCAGGCCTTTGTCGACCATCGCGCTGACCTTCCGGCTCAACTGGCCTTTGTCGATCTGCACCTCGAAGGCCAGCTTGCTCATGGTCGCCCCCTCGAACAGGCGGATCAGTTGGATAATCCGCCACTCCACCAAGGACAAACCGCATTGCGATTTCAGGAAATGGGTGGCTTGCGCGTTCAGTTTGTTCTGCGTGCGTGACAACCGGAACGTCACAAAGGACGTCAGATTGCGCAGCGGTGATTTGAGACGATTCAACATATTTGTACAGTTTAGAAATTTAATTGACAGGTCAACTAATATGTGGATTGTGTGTGGAAAAGCCAACAAAGGCTTGGAGAATAACGGGGAGGAGACCCAATGAAGACGCTTATCAAAGCCGCAGCAGCGGCTGCTTTGCTGACAGCATCCACAACCACCGCAAGCTTTGCCGACGGTCACGGATGGAAGCCCGAAGGCCCGATCAAGATGATCATCGCTTTTGCCGCCGGGGGTGGTGCTGACACTTCTGGCCGCCTGATCGCGGATGAAGTCACTGCCGCGACAGGTTGGGACATAATCCCCGAACAGATCACCGGAAAGGGTGGCATCAACGCGCTGTTGGCGCTCAAGGACATGCCCGCAGATGGCACAAGCATCGCCTTGGTCGTCACAGAATCACTTGGCTACAACGCAGTCGCGGCTGAGGGGGCGGGCATCACGCCGGGTGGCTTTACGGGCCTGACAACAACTGCCGGTTTCCAGATGGGCGTTGTCGCCAAAGCAGACAAAGGTTGGGCCACTTTTGCGGACATGATCGCAGCAGCAAAAGCGGGCGAAGACCTGAGCTTTGGCGTGATGAGCCCCAAGCTTGCTGATCTGGCGTACCTGCTGGGTGAGGCAAACGGCGTTGAGTTCAACATCGTGTCGGTGCGCGGTGGCAAGGCCGTGATGAATGGCGTCACAGCCGGTGATCTGGATGTCGGCTTTATGGCTGGCATTCAAGGAAAAGGCGTGGCATCGGGCGATCTGGTCAATCTGGCCTCTGCCCTTAGCGAACCGCTGAAACAGACACCGGAAGCGCCCAAAATGTCCGATCTGGGTGTTGAGTTCAGCGCTGATGGCTACTTTGTCTTTGTCGCCCCTGCGGGTCTGCCTGATGACGCACGCAAGGCGCTGACAGATGCGCTCTCGACGGCGGCTGGCACAGGCAAAGCGGGCGGCATGATTGAAAAGGCCTTTGGTGGCACGACGATCATCACTGGCGACGATCTGGATGCCTTGTTGCAGTCTGACTACGACAGCTCAGGCGCTTTGATGAAAGCGGCTGAGTAAGCAAGCGCGCGCGGGGTCGGGCCATGTTCAAACACCTTACCGGTGACAAGTGGCTCAGCCTGACCGCAGTAATTGCAGCACTTTTGCTGATCTTTGTCTGGGTGCCTTTGGACATCGACACAGGATTGGTCGAAAAGGTGCGCAGACAGATCAGACTGGGCGACAGCCTTGGCCCCGTCACGGCGGGTGTGGTGATCTTGTTGGGCGGCATTCTGACATGGATGCGGCCCAGCGCGGACCCGCAAAGCCTGTCAGTCGACAATCTCAAATGGATGGCAACACTGGCGGTCACGATCGCAGTTGCGTTCATCGTAATGCGCTTTGCCGGGCCGCTGATCACATCACTTTTTACCGACACCCCCTACCGTGCACTGCGGGCCACGCCGCCGTGGAACTACATCGGCTATATCGCTGGTGGCGCGCTGTTGGTTGCGACGCTCATCTCGCTCGCGCGGCGCAAGGTATCGCTGTCTGCCGCCCTGGTCGGGATCATCGCCAGCCTCGTCTTTGCCCTGCTCTACGATCTGCCGTTTGATGATTTGCAATTGCCGCCGAACGGGGACGTGTGATGGGCATCTGGGATCATGCGGTCATGGGGTTTATGTCGGTCTTTTCGGGGCCAGAGGCATTCACGCTGCTCGGCATCAGCGTCTCAGTCACATTGGTGATGATCCTGATCGGCTTTCTGATGGGCATCACAGTCGGGGCCACCCCCGGCCTTGCCGGACCGATGGCGATGGCCATTGCGCTGCCTATCCTGATCTCGATCTTTGGCTTTTCACAGGATGCGTTTCTGCCTGTCATGGGGTTTCTGATCGGCATCATGAAAGGGGCCACTTTGGGTGGCTCTGTCCCCGCTATTCTGTTCAACACGCCCGGTACGCCCGACGCCTATATGACCACGCTGGACGGCTATCCGATGGCGCAAAAAGGTCAGGCCAAGAAGGCGTTGAAGGTCGCGCATCTGTCGTCAGTTTCCGGCGATACGTTTTCAGATGTTGTGCTGGTCCTTTGCGCACCGTTCCTTGCAGTGCTGGTCGAAAGCTATCTGGACCTGCCGGAAAAAGCGGCGCTGCTGATCCTTTCGCTCGCGTTTATCGCTGCCGTGATCGGCGGGTCGGTGGGCAAAGGGTTGATCTCAATGGGCCTTGGCCTACTTGCCGCGATGATCGCCACAGGAGAGGATTTTTACCCCCGTCTGACCATGGGATCACCCGCATTGGCCGAAGGATTTCCCATCGCCACCGCGATCCTTGGCGTGCTGATCCTGGGTGAGGTTTTCAAATCCATCGAAGACATGATCCGCAGCGGCATTCAATCCGCCCCCAGACCCGCCGCCACCGTGGCAGGCGACCGCCTGAGCTTTGCGGAGATCAGACGCCTCGCGCCGCACATCGGACGCTCATCGGTGATTGGTACAATCATCGGCGCGTTGCCCGGTATCGGCTCAACCTTGGCGGCGACGCTGGGCTATACGTTCGCCCGCGCGCGCTATGACAACAAACGATCCGCCAGCGACCCCCGCTTTGGCGAAGGCGCGCCCGAAGGCATCGCCGCGACTGAGGCTGCAAATTCTGCCGTCTCAGGCGCGAACCTGATCCCGGTCTTGTCACTGGGCATTCCCGGCAATGCTGCGGCGGTGTTCCTGATCCTTGGCATGGAAAGCATCGGCGGCTTTAACCCCGGCCCCGCCGTGTTCCGTGTGCCCAGCGACGGGTTTAACCCCGAACTGATCATGGCATTCGGCCTGTTCACGGCGATGTTCCTGACCAACGGGCTGAACTGGACCATCGGCGGCGTGTTCATGCGCGCCGTGGGTGTCATGGCCCGCGTACCAAAAGAGGTGCTGCTGCCCGTCGTGCTGTTGCTGACGTTAACGGCGATTTACGTGCAGGAAAACACCATGGCCGCGATGTGGATCGCTGTGGGGTTCGGCATGCTGGGCTACATCATGCGCCGCGTGGGCATGTCACCGCTGCCGTTTGTCATTGCCTTTATCCTTGGTGGCAAGCTGGAAGAAACCGCGAGACAAGCCTTTGCCGCCACCGGGGGCGACCCGTTCTTTTTGTTCACACACCCGATTGCCGCCGCCTTTATGGTGATGTCGTTAGCCGTGATCGTCTTTAACCTGAGAAAGCCCAGCCCATGACCAGACCAAACATCCTTTTGATTTCTGCGGACCAGCACCGCGCGGATTGCTTTGGTTTTGAAGGACGCAATATCAAAACTCCGCATCTGGACCGGTTGGCCGCACAAGGCACGCATTTCTCCAACTGCATCACGCCCACGGTTGTGTGCCAGCCTGCGCGCGCCTCGATCCTGACGGGGCAATTGTGCCGCACGCACGGGGTGCACGACAATGGCATCGACCTGAAACCCGAAGTTGGGGAAAAAGGATTTGCCGGCAGTATGGCCGCATCGGGGTACGAAACCGCATTCTTTGGCAAAGCCCATTTTTCGACGTTCCACACGTTTGAGGCAACTGGCACACCGGAATGCCTGAAGTCTTCTGCCGCCTATCCTGACGATTGGAACGGCCCCTACATGGGCTTTGAACATGTTGAATTGATGTTGGTGGGTCACAATTGGTTTTTGCCGGAAAAACCGCCACACGGGCAACATTACGAGCGTTGGTTTTATGCGGATGGCGAGGGTGACAAGAAAAACGATCTCTACCGCGAGAACGCAGGCGATACAAAGGACGCGGCCCAGACGTGGCATTCAAAACTGCCGGTGGCATGGCACAACTCCACATGGACGGCGGACCGCACGATTGAATGGCTCAAACATGGCCGTGATAAGGATGAGCCGTTCTGCACATGGGTCAGCTTTCCCGACCCGCACCATCCTTTTGACGCGCCCGAACCGTGGTCGCGCCTGCATGATCCCAAAGACGTGGACCTGCCCAAGAACCGGACGCGTGATTTTGAGGGCAAACCGTGGTGGCACGAGGCGGTCCTGACCTCAGAGCCGACAGGCGACAAAAAGGGCGCCGAAATCCGCAAAAGCTATAGCCGCATCCCGCCCCAAACTGACGACCAACTGCGCGAGATTATTGCCAACACCTACGGCCAGATTGCGCTGATCGACCACAATGTGGGCCGTATTCTGATCGCGCTGGAAGAGGCGGGGTTGGATGAAAATACCATCGTGATCTACATTTCCGATCACGGCGATTGGCTGGGGGATCATGGTTTGATCCTGAAAGGGCCAATGCATTACGAGGGGCTGCTGCGTGTGCCGATGATCGTCAAAGGACCGGGCGTTCCTGTCAGCAAACGGGTGGATGAACCAGTCTCGACCCTAGACCTTGGCCCGACATTTTTTGACTATGGCGGTGCGGATGCACTGCAAACCCAACACGGCCAATCCCTGCGCCCGCTAATTGAGACAGAGGGTGCCACCCGCGATTTTGCAATGAACGAGTGGGAGTTACTGCCCACCCGCGCCGGTGTTCCGCTTAGTCTGCGCACCGTGCGCACCAAGACGCACAAGATGACCGTCGATTTCCATTCAGGCGCGGGGGAGCTTTATGATCTGGCCGCTGATCCAGATGAAATGCGCAACCTTTTCGACAACGCCGGTTACAGCGATCTGAAAGATGGTTTGATGCAATACATGCACCAACGACCCGACGACGCGATGCCCATCCAAACACAGGTAGGCATGGCCTAACGTCTATTTGTAATGCGCCCGCCGGTCCCCGAAATCACGCACGCGCTTGCGCCACGCCTTGTAGCTACCGGGCTTGAGCGTGTCGCGCATCAACGCTTTGACGTCTTTTTCGCCGATCCCGTATTCGCGGCGGATATCGGCAAAGCTGACGTGGTCCGACAACGCCATTTGCACCACGTCGCTGACATGATCGGGCGGTAATTTCACTGCTTTGTTCATGTCACACAGTTAGGCGTTTTGCCGCCTGCGGCAAGCGGATACGATTGCAGAAACCGCATCACGCGTCATTTCGTCTCTGGCTCTTTTTCGGCCCGACTGTAACGTGGGGCTCCATATCGCGGGGAATTGTGTAGATGAAAAAATTGCTAATCACAGCAGGCGTTTTGGTCGTAATCTGCGCAGGCGTTTCCCTGTATCTGACCCGCAACACTGGCCCCAGCCATCCGGCCCTTCAGGCCGCTGATCTGCCACCGCTGATCCCGACACGCGCGTTCTATGCCGATCCGCGCGCCGCATATGATTACGTGGTCAATTCCGACGCGACTTTGATGGCTTACACCAAGGCAAGCCTGCTGGGCCGTGACATTTTTGGTCGAAGACATCGCCACCCGCACCAAAATCGGCACGCTCCCTTTGGGACTGTCGTTCCTGCGCTGGCACCCCACGGAACCACTGATCCGTTTCATCTTTGAAGGCAACGATTGGGAGGTAGACCCCTACAACCCCGACCGTCAGAACTGGAAACGCATCACACCGGTCAAATTGTCGGGTGGCTGGTCCAAGAACGAAATTGCACAAACAGCTGATGATACGATCCTGACATGGGGCAAGACTTGCAACCGCTGCGGCTCAAACATGTGGCTGGTCAGCCAGGACGGGCTGGAGGCAGAACAGATCGCCGAGGGGACCAATGAAACGGTCTATTGGGTCTTTGACGAAAACGACGCGCCCGTGCTGCGGGTCGACAGTCTGGATGCGGCGCACCAGCGGGTATTTCGCAAGGACGGTGACGTCTGGAACACATTGTTTGATGTGAACCTGAATGATGCGTTCTATCCCTTGGGGCAGGTCAGGGGCGACAATACCGTGCTGGTCACATCGTCGCGCGGACGCGATACCACAGCAATGGTGTCCCTTGATGTCAAAACGGGTGAGGAAACCGTCGTGATCAGCACACAAGGCGCTGATCTGGGCTGGACCAATGACATCACTTTGGACGGGCAACCCGATTTCATCCGTCTAAGGACAGACACAGGTGAGCGACGTGCGTTGACCGATGCCGGTCAAGTGTACCTCGATATTCTGGCAACATTCCCCCAACCTGTTGCGCTGGGTGCCACCAATCCTACGGCGGGCGGGCGGTATGTGGTGCAGTCGCTCTCACCGCAGAACCAATCCTATGTCACCATCCTGATCGACTTGCAGGAAAAGTCCTACATCACCCTTGGTGAATATCATTTCCGCAGGTTTGCCGATGATCTGGTGTTGGATCAGGCGATCACCTTTCCCGCGCGGGACGGTTTGGAAATCCCCGCGATGCTGTTGCGCCCCAAAGGGACAACCGGACCGATCCCCTTTGTCGTGATGATCCACGGCGGCCCAGCACAGCACTGGGGTTCGGGTTATGACCACATGTCGCAATTCCTGCTGAACCGGGGTTACGGGGTGCTGGGCGTCAACTTTCGCGGCTCCACCGGTTATGGCAAGGATTTTCAGGCCAAAGGTTTTATGGAATTTGGCCGCGCCATGCAGGACGATGTGACCGACGCCGCCCTTTGGCTGGTTGAGGAAGGCCTGGCAGATACCGATGCGCTGATCGCGATGGGCGCCAGCTATGGTGGGTATTCCGCTGCATTGGCGATGTCACGTGATCCGGGTCTGTTTGATGCCGCAATCGTCGAATTTCCGATGCTGGATGTAGAATTTCAATCGAAATACCACCCCGGTTTCTGGGACAGTGGCATGTTCGGCTGGTCGCGTTATTTCGGGGATGTCGAGAACCCTGATGAACTGGGCCTGATGCGCAAATATTCCCCCGTGAACCAGATCGCCGATCTGCACGGTCCCGTCCTGTTGATCGGGGGCGTCAAGGATCAGATCACCGCCGTTCAACAAGTGCGCGATTACGAGGCCGCCGCAATCGCGGCGGGCAAACAGATCGAGGTGGCGTACTTTAAAAACGCGGGGCACGGCGTGTCCCATTGGCGCGACGAGTTGCGGCGCGCCCGGTTGATCGAGGATTTCCTTGCCACCCATGCAGGGGGTCGCTCGGGTGGGTTTGAATTTGTCGAATGGGCACCAGATTTCGTCGACTGATGCGGGCAATCTTGCCCTTACCTTGCTGTGCTGCCTAAAGTGCGCGCAACAAGGATACGAATAAGAGGCAAGCAAATGACTGCGACAAACACTCGGGCGGAATTTCTGCTGCCCACCGACGAGCTGCGCGATGATCTGCCGTTCTATACCAAAGTGCTGGGCATGCGGCTGGAGAACATCTTTCCCGCTGATGATCCGTCTGTGGCCAGCTTTTCAGGGCATGGTCTGCGCCTACGCATCGAAAAAGGGGCGAATGTGGCCCCCGGCCATCTGCGGATCCTGACCGATGATCCCGACGGGTTTGCAGGTGGGCAACGCCAGTTGACCGCCCCCAATGGCACAAAGATCGACATCGTCCCGCTGACCCCCGCAGTGGTGCAACCCGAAACCGCACATGAGTTTGCCGTGCGCCGTCTGCGCGACGAGGCCCCTTGGGTGATTGGACGCGCGGGCATGCATTACCGCGATCTGATCCCTACGCGTCTGGGCGGGTCGATCATCGCCAGCCACATCCGTATCCCAGATGGTGGCCCGGTTCCGGATATGGTGCATTATCATACCGTCGGGTTCCAACTGATCTTTTGCTACAAAGGCTGGGTTGATGTCCTGTATGAAGATCAGGGCGATATGATCCGCCTGCACGCGGGCGATTGCGTCACCCAACCCCCCGGCATCCGCCACCGCGTGGTTGAAGCATCTGCCGAGATTGAGGTCATCGAAATTGGCGTGCCCGCCGAACATGTAACCACCATCGACCACGATTTTACCCTGCCCAACGGCACCGGCGATCCAACCCGCGAATGGGATGGACAACGCTTTGTGCACCACGTCAAGGAAGGGGCCGTCTGGCAACCCTTTCGCCTGCCCGGATTTACCGCGCGCGATACCGGCATCGCGCAAGGCACCAAAGGTGTCGCCGGCATTCAGGTCGTGCGCATGGATGGGGGCGAAAGCCCTGCAGCCACTCACGATGCCGACATCCATTTCACGTTTGTGATGGATGGCACCATGACGCTGAGCGCCAAAGGTCAGGACGACCGCGACCTGCAAGCCGGAGACGCCTTTGTGATCCCGCCGGGCATGGAAACGCGCTATCACGCCTGTTCCGACGATCTGGAACTGCTTGAAGTCGCATTGCGCGGGGATTTTGCGACAAAACTGTTAGGGTGAATGGGCCGTCCCGTAGTATCGCGAAAAAGCGTTACCAAAATTCGTCTACGCGTGCCGTTTCGTAACATTTACCTTGTCTCAAAAGGTTTCATCGCCTAGTTTTCCCTGAATCAGGGAGAACATCATGCAGGCATTCATCTGTGACGCGCAGCGCACACCCATCGGTCGTTTCGGCGGCGCATTGGCATCGGTCCGCACGGATGATCTGGCAGCGGTCCCGATTGCCGCCTTGATGGCGCGCAACCCCGATGTGGATTGGACGCGGGTCGATGATGTTATCATGGGCTGCGCCAACCAAGCGGGCGAAGACAACCGCAACGTCGCGCGCATGGCTGCATTGCTGGCGGGCCTGCCCGTCGATGTGCCGGGTTCAACAATCAACCGTTTGTGCGCCTCAGGTATGGATGCAGTTGGCAACGCGGCCCGCGCAATTCGCGCCGGTGACATGGATCTGGCAATTGCCGGCGGTGTCGAAAGCATGACGCGCGCACCTTTTGTGATGCCCAAGGCCGACACTGCGTTCTCTCGCAACAATGCCGTTTATGACACCACTATCGGCTGGCGCTTTGTGAACCCCAAGATGAAGGCGCAATATGGCGTCGATTCAATGCCCCAGACCGCAGACAATGTCGCAGCAGACCATGATGTGAACCGCGCAGACCAAGACGCCTTTGCCGCGCGCAGTCAGGACCGTTGGGAAGCAGCAGACGCCGCAGGTCTTTTTGTGGATGAAATCACACCCGTCACGATCCCCCAGCGCAAAGGCGACGCGATCATCGTGGACCGCGACGAACACCCGCGCCCCGGTACAACCGTTGATAAGCTGGGCAAACTGCGCGGCATCAACGGCCCTGATTTGACTGTGACCGCTGGCAACGCGTCCGGCGTAAATGACGGTGCTGCCGCCTTGCTGATCGCCTCCGAAGAAGCCGCCAAAACGCATAAACTGACACCCATCGCGCGTGTTGTCGCCATGTCTGCCGCAGGCGTGGAACCCCGCGTTATGGGCATCGGTCCGATCCCCGCGTGTCGCAAGGTTCTGGCCCGTGCGGGTCTGACCATCGACCAGATGGACGTGATCGAGTTGAACGAGGCCTTCGCATCCCAAGGCATCGCAACCCTGCGCGCGTTGGGTGTTCCCGATGACGCGCCGCATGTGAACGCCAATGGCGGGGCCATCGCCATCGGTCATCCCCTCGGCATGTCGGGTGCGCGTCTGGTGATGACAGCCGCATTGCAACTGAAACGCACCGGTGGTCGCTATGCCCTATGCACGATGTGTGTGGGCGTGGGCCAAGGTGTTGCCCTCATTCTTGAAAGGACCTGAACGATGTATGCACAGATGATCAAGTCGACCGGCGAGGGCGTAAAATCCCTCGACGAGATGGAGCCGCAAGAGCGCGCCTTTCAGGAACGCATCAATGCGGGTGGCAAGATTGAACCAAAAGACTGGATGCCCGACGGTTATCGCAAGAACCTGATCCGCCAGATCGGCCAGCACGCGCATTCCGAAATCGTCGGCCAATTGCCCGAAGGCAACTGGATCACCCGCGCGCCCACGCTGGAACGCAAGGCGATCCTGCTGGCCAAAGTGCAGGACGAGGCAGGCCACGGTCTGTATCTGTATTGTGCCGCTGAAACACTTGGCGTGACCCGCGATCAACTGACCCGCGACCTGCTGTCGGGCAAGATGAAATATTCGTCGATCTTTAACTATCCGACCCTGACATGGGCCGACATGGGTGCCGTCGGCTGGTTGGTTGATGGGGCCGCAATCATGAACCAGGTGCCGCTGCAACGCACGTCCTACGGTCCATATGCCCGCGCGATGGTCCGCATCTGCAAAGAGGAATCGTTCCACCAGCGTCAGGGTTTCGACATCATGATGAAGATGGCGAATGGCACGAACGCGCAACGCAAAATGGCCCAGGACGCACTGAACCGCTTTTGGGGACCAGCTTTGATGATGTTCGGCCCGTCTGATGCGGAATCGGTACATTCCGCGCAAAGCATGGCATGGAAGATCAAGATGAACTCAAACGACGAGCTGCGTCAGAAGTTCGTCGATCTGACCGCCCCGCAAGCGGCATACCTTGGCCTGACCATCCCCGATGACAAGCTGAAGTTTAACGAAGAAACTGGTCACTACGATTATTCCGAACCCGACTGGGACGAATTCTTTGACGTGCTCAAGGGCAATGGCCCCTGCAACACCGACCGGCTGGAGGCCCGCAACAAAGCGTGGGACGACGGTGCGTGGGTGCGCGATGGCATGATGGCGCATGCGGCCAAGAAACGTGCCGCGAAAATGGCAGCGGAGTAGGATCATGAGCACATCAAACGAATGGCCCCTTTGGGAAATTTTCATCCGTGGACAGCATGGGTTAAGCCACCGCCATGTCGGGTCGCTTCACGCACCGGACGCCGAAATGGCGATCAAAAACGCCCGTGACGTATACACCCGCCGCAATGAGGGCGTCAGCATTTGGGCCGTTGAGGCGCATCACATCGCCGCTTCCTCGCCCGAGGAAAAAGGATCGCTTTACGAGCCGTCCAACGACAAGGTTTACCGCCACCCGACGTTCTTTGACATCCCTGACGAAGTGGGTGCGATGTGAGCGATCCACTGTTCGAATACCTCTGCCGCATGGGTGACAACACGCTGGTGTTGGGCCACCGCGTATCGGAATGGTGCGGTGTCGCGCCTGTGCTGGAAGAAGACATTGCGCTGGCGAATACCGCGCTGGACCTGATCGGTCAGACGCAATTGTGGCTGGGTCTGGCGGGCGAAGTTGAGGGCAAAGGCCGCGACGCGGATAAGCTTGCGTACCATCGCGACGTTTGGGATTTCCGCAATGTGCTGTTGGTCGAACAACCCAACGGGGATTTCGGGCGCACGATGATGCGTCAGTTCCTGTTTGACGGTTGGCATCTGGCGTATCTTAAGGCGCTGACTGCATCCTCCAACGACCGGATCGCCGCGATTGCGGAAAAGTCGGTCAAGGAAGTCACCTATCATTTTGAGCGATCCACTGACACGGTTATCGGGCTTGGCGACGGCACCGAAGAAAGCCACCGCAGGATGCAAGACGCGCTTGACCGTCTGTGGCCTTATGTGGGTGAGATGTTCCTGTCTGACGATGTCGATGCCGCGATGATCGCGCAAGGCATCGCGCCTGATCCGACTGCACTGCGCGGGGCTTATGACACACAATTAGACGGCATTCTGGCCGAGGCAACGCTGACCAAACCCGCAGATAATTTCACGCATAAGGGCGGCAAAACCGGCGTGCGGCACACCGAACATCTGGGTCACATCCTGACGCAAATGCAATGGTTGCAACGCGCCTATCCGGATGCGACATGGTAGATCAAACCACCAAATTTTCCGAGGCCCCCGACCTGCTGAAAGAGCTGGAGCGCGCCAAGGTTCAGGGTGCACCGCTTACTGAGAAACCAACGGTCGAGACAGTTTGGGCATGGTTGTCTGTGATCCCGGACCCCGAAATTCCGGTGATCTCGCTGACCGATCTGGGCATCATCCGCGATGTTGCATGGGACGGTGACACGCTGGTTGTCACGGTCACGCCCACCTATTCCGGCTGCCCCGCGACCAGCATCATCAACCTTGATATTGAGACCGCTTTGCGCGGGCATGGCATCGAAAACCTGACGCTGAAACGCCAGATATCGCCGCCATGGACCACCGATTGGCTGACCGACGCGGGCCGCGCCAAGCTGGAGGCTTATGGCATCGCGCCGCCCCGCGCCGCTGGCGGTCCGCAGCACTGCCCGCATTGCAAATCAACCCGCGTGGAAAAGATCAGCCAGTTCGGGTCGACCCCCTGCAAGGCGCAATGGCAGTGCACCGATTGCCTAGAACCATTCGATTATTTCAAATGCATTTGATGCCCAGCCTCGCTACGTTTTTTCGCTTTTTCATATGTGCCGGTTTGGGCGTCAAAATCGCTGTGATCACCGCCAGCTTTCACCCGTTGATCGGTGCAGGCGTCGGCGCGGTCATCGGATTTGCGACGCTTCCTATTGGCAAAGGATCACCCCAATGAGCAAGTTTCACCCCCTTACCGTCACCGAAATTCACCACACAATCCGCGATGCGGTGGTTCTGACGCTTGAGCCATCTGACCCGCAGGCGTTTGAATTCACGCAAGGGCAGTATCTGACATTCAAGCAGGATTTTGACGGCACAGAATTGCGCCGCAACTATTCGATCTGCGCGGGTCTGGATGATGGCAAACTGCAAGTCGGTATCAAACGTGTCGACGGTGGCGCGTTTTCGACCTTTGCCAATACCGCGCTCAAGGTCGGGGACACGCTGCACGCGATGCCGCCGCAGGGCAAATTCAACACACCGATTGAACCGGACCACGCCAAGAATTACCTCGGGTTTGCGGGTGGCTCCGGTGTCACGCCGGTGCTGTCGATCCTAAAAACGGTGCTAAAACGTGAACCGCTTAGCAAGTTTACCCTCGTCTATGCCAACCGCGCCGTGAACACGATCATGTTCCGCGAGGAATTGGAGGATCTGAAGAACCGCTATATGGGGCGGTTGAAGATCATCCACATGCTGGAATCCGGTCAGGATATTGATCTGTTCACAGGGCGCGTCGATCAGGACAAATGTGCCGCGCTTTTCAAACAATGGATTGATATCAAAGCCATCGACACCGCGTTTATCTGCGGACCAGAGCCGATGATGCTGGCGATTTCAGAAAGCCTCGTCACGCATGGGTTACGCGACGATCAGATCAAGTTCGAGCTGTTCTCCGAAAGCCAGCAAGGACAGCTGGCCAAACAAGAGATGGCCAAACGCAGCGAGGGGCAAAAGGGCACCGAACTGACCGTGATCATCGACGGGGCACACCGCACGTTCGAGATGCCAAAAGGCCAATCGGTGCTGGAGGCCGCGTTGGAAAACGGCCAAGACGCGCCTTTTGCCTGCAAGGCCGGCGTCTGTTCGACCTGCATGTGCAAGGTGATCGAAGGCGAGGTCGAGATGATCAGCAACAACGCGCTTGAGGATTACGAGGTCGAGCGCGGCTATATCCTGTCGTGCCAGTCCTACCCGCTGACGGATAAACTGGTCGTCGAATACGATACACACTAACGGAGATACCCCATGCTGAACGTCCAGAGTTTTGCTGCCGGTCAGTGGGTTATGCCCGGTGCTGGTGCCCGAAATATCGCAAGCGCGATTACCGGCAATGTGATTGCGCAGGCGGGCAATGACGCGCTCGATGTGCAGGCGATGCTTGGCTATGCGCGGGACGTGGGCGGCCCTGCCCTGCGCAAGATGACATTCCATGACCGCGCACGCATGCTCAAGGCGGTCGCGATGTACCTGATGGAGCGCAAACAGGCGCTGTATGAATTAAGCTATGACACCGGCGCTACCCTGTCAGATCACAAGATCGACGTAGATGGTGGCATTGGCACGATGATGGTTTTCGCCTCCAAGGGACGGCGCGAAATGCCGGACGGGCATGTCTATCTGGACGGCCCACCAGAGCAGTTGGGGCGCACAGGTGCGTTTATGGGGCGGCATATTTGTACGCCACTACAAGGGGTTGCGGTGCATATCAACGCTTTCAACTTTCCGGTTTGGGGCATGTTGGAGAAACTCGCTCCAACGCTTTTGGCCGGCGTTCCGGCAATTGTGAAACCTGCGACATCAACGTGCTACGTCACAGAGGCCTGCGTGCGGATGATGCTGGACAGTGGCCTGCTGCCTGTGGGTGCGCTGCAACTGGTGTCGGGCGGTTTGGGCGACATGCTGGACCATCTCGACTGTCAGGATGCGGTGGCGTTCACGGGGTCTGCGGAAACCGCGCTCAAGCTGCGCGGAAACCCAAAACTGATGGAAAACTCGGTCCGGTTCGCGTCCGAGCAGGACAGCTTGAACGCTTCTGTCCTTGGTCCGGATGCCGTGGCAGGAACGCCGGAATTTGATCTCTTCGTGAAAGAAGTGCAGCGCGAAATGACCGCAAAAGCAGGTCAGAAATGTACCGCAATCCGGCGTATTATGGTACCCGAAGCGCAAATTGATGCTGTGATTTCAGCGCTTAGCGCGCGTTTGGCGAAAACCACCATCGGTGATCCGCGACTTGAGACAACCCGCATGGGCGCGCTGGTCTCGGCAGGTCAAAAGCGCGATGTGCTGGAAAAGGCCGCATTGATCGGGGCAGAGGCCGAGCAGGTCTTTGGCGATATGGACGGCTTTGACGTGATGGGTGCTGACAAGGACAAAGGCGCGTTCGTGCCGCCGATGTTGTTTCATTGCGCAGACCCTGATGCCGCCCGGCGCGTGCATGACACCGAAGCATTCGGGCCAGTCGCCACCATCATGTCCTACCGCGATCTGACCCACGCAGTCAGCCTGTTAAACAAGGGCAAAGGGTCGCTGGTGGCGTCTGTTATCACCAACGATGGCGATGTTGCACGCGAGATCACCTTGGGCGCAGCAGCATTCCACGGACGGCTTTATTTCAACAATCGTACGTCAATGGCCGAGGCAACGGGCCACGGTGCGCCGCTGCCCCATATGGTACACGGCGGACCGGGGCGCGCAGGCGGTGGTGAGGAACTTGGCGGGATCAGGGGTGTCATGCACTATATGCAACGCACCGCGATCCAAGGCAGCCCCGACATTCTGACCGCGATTGGCGCGCAATGGGTGCCCGGCGCGGTGGAGGTGTCGCACGGTGCACATCCGTTCACGCGAACCTTCAACGAGGTTGAGCTTGGTGAGACGTTCAATTCCCCGTCTCGCACCATAACGCTGGACGATATCGAAACCTTTGCGCATTTCACCGGCGATACGTTTTATGCCCACATGGACGACGAGGCCGCACGCGCGAACCCGTTTTTTCCCGGTCGTGTGGCGCATGGATATCTGTTGCTCAGCTTTGCGGCGGGTCTGTTTGTGCAGCCTGATCCGGGGCCGGTTATGGCCAATACCGGTTTGGACAATCTGCGGTTCATGGCCCCCGTTGCCGCGGGCGACAGCATCCGTGTGCGCTTGAGCGTGAAACACAAAACCCCGCGAAATGATGAATACGGTGAAGTGCGTTGGCACGTCACACTTTACAACCAAGATGACGCAGTGGCGGCAGAATACGAACTGCTGACAATGAATGCCTACTGATCGTTTCATAGATCAAACGGCTGACCTGCGCGCGCTTGGCGGGCGGCGGGTCTGGTCATTGATGGTCAGCCTGTTTGGCGATCTGGCGCTAGCCGAGGGTGACGCGATTGACGGACCGGTCTTGTCCACGATCATGGGCGCCTTGCAGGTCAAGCCCGAGGCCGTGCGCGTCGCACTCCACCGCTTGCGCAATGATGGCTGGGTCACATCCACCAAGTCGGGGCGCATTTCAGCGCATGCCTTAACCGCAAAGGGCCGCGCCGAAAGCGTTGCTGCCAGCCCGCGCATCTATGCGCGTACGCCTGCCGCAGACATGCCGTGGCAGATTATTGTGGTTGAAAACGCCACCCTGCCTGTTGACGAAGGTTTTACGCCCATTTGCCCGCGCATTTACGTTGGCTCAGGTAAGCTGACCCCGCCACAGGGCGCGTTACGCTTTAGTGGTGCTACAGCGCCAGATTGGCTGCGCGCCCAAGCCGAACCTGTGCACCTGCGCGAGGATTATACCGCCCTGCACAATGCCTTGGCCGGGCTAAAAGACACCCTGCCCGCACCCGGCGCGCTGTCCCCGATTGAAATCGCAGCGTTGCGGTGCCTGATCGTGCACAACTGGCGCAGGCTGGTGCTGAAACATCCGGCCTTGCCTGCCGGTCTGACCAAACCTGATTGGCCCGGACAGCGCTGTCATCTTTTGGTCGATGATCTGTTGCACCGCTTCGCGCGCCCCACGATCGCCGCGATGGATCAGCAGCAAGCAGCGTAGAGCCTATTCCGAGAACCGCCTTAACGACACGCTTTCCCACGCCCTGCATCCGCGTTATAGCGATGCCATGACAAATACAGTTTATAAAAATGACCTGCCCGACGGCCTTGATTTGGGGCCAATCGTGGCGATTGATTGTGAGACGATGGGGCTGCATCCGCACCGCGACCGTCTGTGTGTGGTGCAATTGTCCGGAGGCGACGGAAATGCGCATCTGGTGCAAGTCGCCAAAGGCCAGACAGAGGCACCGAACCTGTGCCGTCTGCTGACAGATCCTGACGTGCTAAAACTGTTCCACTTTGGCCGATTTGACATTGCCGCCATGCAAAACGCGTTCAGCGCGGTCACGGCACCGGTCTATTGCACCAAGATCGCAAGCCGTCTGGTGCGCACCTTTACCGACCGGCACGGGTTGGCGAAACTGCTGCAAGAGCTGTTGCAAATCGACATTTCCAAGCAGCAACAATCCAGCGACTGGGGGGCGGGTACACTGACCACGGCCCAGATCGACTATGCCGCATCTGACGTGCTGTACCTGCACAAACTGCGCGAAAAGCTGAATGAGATGCTGGTGCGTGAGGACCGGATGGAAGTCGCACAAGCCTGTTTTGACTTCCTGCCCATGCGCGCCAATCTAGACCTGATCGGCTGGCCCGAGACGGACATTTTTGCCCACGCATGAGCACCCCGTTTCTAGATACTGCCCGCAGGGTGATCCGCGCCGAGGCCGAAGCGCTGACGACGCTTGCGGATGGTCTTGATGATCGGTTTCGCGCCGCTATTGATCTGATGCGCACCTGCGAGGGGCGCGTGATTGTGACAGGTATCGGCAAATCCGGCCACATCGCCAAAAAGATCGCCGCGACCTTTGCCAGCACCGGCACGCCTGCGCAATTTGTGCATCCGGCAGAGGCCAGCCATGGCGATCTGGGCATGATCACAGCAGCCGATGTGATTCTGGCGATTTCAAACTCGGGTGAGGCACCTGAACTGGGCAACCTTATCGCGTATTCGCGCCGCCATGCGATCCCGTTGATCGGCATAACCAGCCGCGAAGACAGCGCGCTTGGCAAACATTCTGACGTGATCCTCGCGCTGCCCCAATTGGGCGAAGCATGTGGCACCGGCGTTGTGCCAACCATCTCGACCACAATGACGCTGGCGATGGGTGATGCGCTGGGCGTGGCACTGATGGAAAACCGGGCTTTCACAGCTGAACATTTCCGCGCCTTTCATCCCGGCGGCAAGCTGGGAGCGCAACTCAGCAAGGTCAGCGACCTGATGCACAGCGGCACGTCTATGCCGCTGGTCGATCAGGACGCACCGATGGCCGATGCGTTGAACGAGATTGCTGGCAAAAGCTTTGGCGTGACTGGGGTGACGGATGCGAACGGCAAGCTGGTCGGGATCATCACCAACGGTGACCTGAGCCGCCACATGGAAGGCCTTTTGTCGCTGAAAGCCCGCGATGTCATGACGCCGAACCCCGTGACAATCGCACCTGATTCGCTGGCGGAAAAAGCGGTTGGCATGATGAATGCCCGCAAGATTACCTGCCTGCTGGTCGTTGATCCGCTGCAGCCGCAGATACCTGCCGGGTTGCTGCATATCCATGATTGCCTGCGCGTGGGGCTGGGCTAGGGCGCGGTGCAGGCGGACCGGCATACGCGCCTTGTCTCATGGCTCAAGGTGCTGTTGCCCCTCGCGGCGCTCTCGCTGCTTTCGACATTGTTCTTGCTGTCGCGCGGCGTAGACCCCGAAACAGTGATCCCTTTTGCGGACAAAGAAATACAGGACAGGTTGCGCGACCAGATCGTTACCGGCCCGTTCTATTACGGCACAACGGCCAAGGGCGACCAGATCGCGTTTAGTGCCGAATCTCTGACTACACCGCAGGGCGAAATTGGTGCGAACCAAGCGTTGGCCGTTGACGTTGTGATGGACCTTGCCGGTGGTGCGCAGATCAAAATGATCGCAGATATCGGTCGATTTGACATTGGCCAAGACATCGCTGACCTGAAGGGGAACGTGGTTATAACAACATCGACCGGCTACCAGATCACGAGCGAACGATTGGTTGCGTTGATGTCCCAACTCGACGTGCGTTCGCCCGGTCCCGTTCAGTCCGAGGGGCCCATTGGAACACTGGCCGCCGGTCAAATGATCCTCAGCACACCGCAATCGGACGGACCCGCGCAATTGATTTTCACAAACGGTGTGAAGCTGGTATATGTGCCAAAACAGGACGAAGAGTGACCCACGTGAAATACCTAGCAAAAGTGCTGTTGCCCCTCTTTCTGGTTCTGCCCATCTTTGTGATGCTGCCCGTTTTTCTAATGCTGAATGCGCTGCCTGCCGCAGCACAGGGCACCAATGTGGCCTTTGGCACAATCCAGCAAGACACCGGTCTGCCGGTTGAGGTTACATCGGATAATCTGGCTGTTGATCAGGCAACCGGAACGGCGGTCTTTACGGGAAACGTTCTGATCGGTCAGGGCGAAATGCGCCTGTCCGCCCCGCGTGTGTTGGTTGTCTATGACCAAACCAAAAGCGCCATCGCCAGCCTTGAGGCAACAGGTGGCGTGACACTGGTGTCCGGCCCTGACGCAGCAGAAGCCGAACGCGCCGATTACAGCATCAGCGAAGGCACGATTGTGATGACCGGCAATGTGCTGCTGGATCAGGGTTTGAACGTACTAAGCGCAGACAAGATGACCGTACAATTGGAAACAGGAACCGCGCAAATGGCAGGCCGCGTGCGCACGATCATCCAGACAGGTGGCGACAACTGATGGACACGCCCGAACTGACAATCGCGGGCGGCAGTGCCGGTTTGCGGGTTGAACACCTGCGCAAATCCTACCGGAAAAAAGTCGTTATCCGCGATTTTTCGATGTATCTGGACCGGGGTGAGGTCGTCGCGCTACTTGGCCCTAACGGGTCCGGCAAAACCACAACATTCTACGCAATCGCTGGTCTGGTCACGCCCGAGGGCGGCAGCGTTGTCGTGGATGGCAAGGATGTGACCACCTTGCCGATGTACCGGCGCGCACAGCTTGGCATCGGGTATTTGCCACAAGAGATGAGCATCTTTCGCGGGCTTAGCGTGCAGGACAATATTGCCGCTGTTCTGGATATTTCGATCCCGCACCGTCGGGAACGGCGCGAGCGGTTGGAAGAACTGCTCTCTGAGTTTCATATCGAGCACCTTCGCCGCGCGCCTGCACTGGCCTTGTCGGGCGGTGAACGGCGACGTGTCGAGATTGCACGCTGTTTGGCAGCGAATCCCAAATACCTGCTGTTGGACGAACCTTTTGCCGGGGTTGATCCGATCAGTGTCGGCGATATCCGGCACCTCGTGTCGGACCTCAAGACCCGTGGCATTGGCGTTTTGATCACCGACCACAATGTGCGCGAAACGCTGGAGATCGTTGACCGCGCCTATATTCTGCACGAAGGGCGCGTGCTGATGTCGGGCAATCCGGACGAGGTCGTACAGAATGAAAATGTGCGCCGGGTTTATCTGGGCGACAATTTCCGCATTTCCTAAGAATCCGTTAATTAGCAGACATATTTTTCAGGCTTTGGCCTGTCAGTTATGATTGACTTTATAGCGATTTCAGCGCCTCATACAGGTATGGTAACAACATATTCCTTGATGATATTGCATCGGTCCCTGCACTTGGGATACGATCATAAGTATCTGAACAGATTACCTAATTTTCCCATCTGGCACAATTTATGAACCAATTTTTCGGTGTTAATTGCGTGCCTGATGACACTTAACCAGGAGACTATATGCGGTATCAAATCAGCGGAAAACAGATCGACATTGGCGAAGCGCTTCAGATCCATGTGAAAGAAGAATTAGGTGCATCGGTGCAAAAATATGCGGAGCGACCGACAGATGCTCTGGTCGTATTTTCCAAGTCAGGTCACGAGTTTGTCTGCGAGGCGACCGTCCATCTTTCCACCGGCATGACAGCATCCGCCAAAGCTCATAACAGCGAGATTTATGGCGCGTTCGATGACTGCAACGAGAAGATGGAGAAGCAACTGCGCCGTTACAAGCGTCGGTTGAAGGACCACCATAAAGACCGTGTAGAACCGGTTGAATTTCTCGGAGCTTCCTCGTATATCCTGCAATCACAAACCGAGGCTGAGGCAGAAGAGCCCGAAACACTTCAACCGATGATCATCGCCGAGATGCAGACAAACATCGCTACTTTGTCCGTAGGCGAAGCGGTCATGCAGATGGAGCTTTCTGGTGCCCCAGTATTGGTTTTCCGAAAAGAAGGGAAAGACGGTCTAAATGTTGTATATCGCCGCGACGACGGCAATATCGGCTGGATCGACCCTTAACAACACGCCAGCGGGCCAAACCCGCTTCAACACAGGGTCTTACGCATGGATTTTCTATCGCTCCTCAAGCCAGAGGCTGTGAAAGTGTTGACGTCCGCGTCAAGCAAGAAACGTTTGATGCAAGAACTGGGTGATCTGGTTCATGCTGCGTATGATGTTGATGCCCCACATGTTGTTGAGGCTTTGTTGACACGCGAAGCGCTGGGGCCCACGGGTGTGGGCCACGGCGTGGCTTTGCCGCATGCACGACTAGAAGGTCTGGAGCACGTCGTCGGTGCGTTTGTTCTTTTGGACAAGCCGATTGATTTTTCCTCTGTCGATCGTCAACCTGTTGATCTGGCATTCGCCCTTTTTGCACCTGAAAACGCGGGTGTTGAACATCTCAAGGCGCTGGCGCTGGTGTCACGCACCCTGCGCGATGCGTCCGTTTGTGCAAAGTTGCGGGCAAATCATGATGCGACGACGCTGTACACGATCCTGACAGAAGAGCGGGCCGATCAGGCGGCATAGGGTGGGCCCCGGAATGCCTCAAATATGATCTAGGTCTTACCTATTTCCAGCGATCAAACCCGAAATTCATGTAGTCGCGTTGGTAGGCATCAGCGGCCAGCGCCTCGATCTCGTCATCATATATGGCATCAAGGGCATACGGCTGATCCGAGATGTTTTCCGTCATGGCAGGAACATCGGTTCTGCCCACTGCCTTGGCCAGATCGCGCAATTCTGCCTCAAGCTCCGTTTCCCGGATAATGCGATCCGGCAGACATAATTCCCCGAACCCGGCAAGGGCCTGCGCTTGCGTGCACCAAGCTGCATCGACACGAATTGCCGTCTGCCCCGACAGATTGCCTTTCAGGAATGTCAGGAACGCGGCAAACGCTGTGCGATGTGCATTCAGGTCATACCCAGCGTCAGGGCCATCCACCGGCAACGGCATCTTGTAGCGCCGCATCATCGTGTTGCGCAGTTGGGTATAGCTGCCTTTGCCAGTTGTCAGAATATGGCGGCAAAACGCGTCATGCGCGCGCTGAACCGGATGGCGCAACACAGTGAAACTGCGGTGGCCGGGATTGCCTCGTTTCCATTGCCGCAGGTCTTTTTGCGTCATCTTTGTCCGCAGATCGCCCGGCCCGGCGCCATCAAGATTGGCGAGCCATTCTAGAATATTTGCCTGCGGCCCACTGCGCAGTGGCAGATAAAGCAATGGCGCATCCGCAGCAGCCACATAGGACGGCACATTGGGCCCGCGGCGCGGTTCAAAATTTGGCGTGCGCGTCAGGTCAAACCGGTCCAGTTGTGACAAAGCCTGCAACATCTCATCATAATTGCGCACCTTGTCCGAGATCGGGCTCGGGTTTTGTTTTTTAAGGTTCTTGTCCAGTGCATCTAAACGGGCATCCACACCCAGATAAGCGGCAAGGCCGTTCATCACATCAACGTTTTGCAGGTCTTCGTAAGCCACATAAAACGCGGTTTGACCGCTGATCTGCAAACGGTTCAACAAAGTCACCTGAAACGCCTGAAGCGCCTCGAGATGGGCGGCAAACTCGGGCCCGTCAAATTCCGCCTGTGCCGATTTGAGCGCCTTCATATCAGTCAGTTTCCACTGCCCGGTCGCTTGCGCGATTTTCCAGCTTACATAGCTTTCGACAGGATTGCGGGTCAGGACGATCTTGGCGCAGGTCCGGTCATCCATGATGCGATCAAGAACGCGTGGATCGTGGTCATGGAAATAGCGAAATCCGCTTAGTTGAGCAGTATCGTTTCGTATCGCATCCAGCAGAATTTCAGGTTTCCTGTCTCGCGTTCCATGATCAACGCCAAGAATTGGCTTGTTTTCAGGATAACCCAGAAAATGCGGGTTGAACGCCTCTCCGTGGCAGGCGACACCCTCAAGCTGATTCAGGTTTGCCTCCAGAAAATTCGATCCTGTCCGCATTTCGGCAAAGACCACAAAGCTTTGGAATTCCGGCGACATCCTTACTGAACCAGATACGGTCTGCGTTGTGTTTTTGGCGTCGCCGCAACACCGCGTTCAACCGGGAAATCACCCATGAGATATGGGTGCATGCCCTGGTTCTTGAGGTTCTGCAGGAACTGGCCAAAGCCGCTGAGGTCGACCATTTTGGGGGCCTCGGACAGGCGGCGCAATTTGGTGCGGCCAATCTCGTCCAGAATTCCTTGTAGCGGCTCCATCGGTGCTTCGATAAATTCTGCCATCGTCCAAATGCGCACACGCGCCTTGGTGTAGGGCGAGCGCTGGATGTCCATGTGGTCTGCTTCGTACTTTTGCAACTGCGCGGCCGTCGCACGAATCTCGGCAAAATCAAGGTTTGAACGGAAGAGCGGCACCGCCCATGCGCCCGTTATCACGGAAACTTGCGCATTTGGATCCTTGGCGATACGCCAGTTGATGTCCTGATTGTCTGCTGGGCCAAACTGGAAACATTGCCGTTCGCCGCGCGTATTCCAGATCAAATTGGTCAAAAATGCCTTGGTATTATAGTCGCGCAGGATAGCACTGTTGGACAGCGCACCGTTCATCGCTGACATCTTGTCAGCGTAGTGCACCGCATCGCTCGCAAACAAATGGCCATGCACCCGCGCACCTGTTGCCTTGGCAAGCCACGGTTCAAAATCCTCGAACAGCTCGGCAAAACCCTGAAACATGGAATAGGGCGCAGCCGTGACACCGTTTTCCCAATCCTCGTTTGGAAAGCGGCTTTGCATATAGAGGCCGGACCGCCCACGTGTCCGCCGCTCCACCGCCTTGGAGAAAATGCGGTCAATCTTGCCGGGGTTCGGTTCGGTCTTTTTCATGGCACCCGCCGCGTCAGTCAGAAACGCTTGATACAGCCGGTCCGCATGTGGCCAGATTTTGCGCGCGACAAAGCAATCAGAGCGCCGCAAAAGCTGTAGGTGGTCGTCATAGAAAATGTGCGGCTTGCCCTGAAAGTCGAACTTGGAAAGGGTCAGCGAGCGGCTTTCGATGTGTTCGGAATACTGGCGCGCGAGGGTCTGGAAATAGGACTCATCGGGAATCCACACGTGCTTGAAAAAGCGGTCATAGGTCGGGCGCTCGGGGTCTTGCAAGATCGCCGACAGCGTCCGCCGCGACAGGCACCACCATTGTGACCCCATGTGCGGCACGATCCCGTTGGGCATTTTACGCTTCAGGCCAAAGCGGCGTTGAAAATCAACAAACCGGTCAAACAGAAAGCGGTTCCTTTTCCAAGAGACCGGGAACCGCAGGGTAAAGCGTTCCGCATCCAGCCCCCCAACCGTCCACGGGACATCAGAGGTGGTCGCGCTTTCGATAAAATCGGTCTTGGGGCGGGTGGCAAGGTAGTCGATCAGCTCTTCCACAGGGCGCAGGGGCAGACAGGAACCCGATGCCAGATAGACGTGCCGCACGTCCGGGTGGCTGGCCAACATCAGCTCGGATGCAGCTTGCGACGCGGCGATGATGCCCCACGTGCCCCATTCACAACGGTAGCGCTTGGAAAACTGGATGTTGCGCACGCCAGACAGCGCTTTTACGAATGCATCATATGTCTTGCGCGGCACGGCCTTATCGACATGGATCACCACAGGGCAACCCGCCATAGACCAGTGGCGCGCGACCTGTTCGGCGCGGCCAAGGGCGGTGTGCACCAACATGACAATCCCGACTGTCACGCCCAGTTACCCTTTGACATCAAACCCAAAATCTCAAGCTGGCGCCAGTTTATGTAACGCTCTGACCATTTGCACCACAGTTGCGGATTATCCTTTAGCTGTTCGGCATAAGCCTTGTATTCGACTGAACCGGCATAGTGTTGCGATCTGGTTAATTCTTCAGCAGCTTTCGCCCCGAAGGTATCAAGGAATTTTGCATGCAACAAAACGCCAGACGCCTTTTCACCGCCCCATTCATCGTAAACCTGGTTAAGACCACGCGGCAAAAGCATGTGGGTTGAACTGACGTAAGTGTAGCGTTTATCCCATTTGACCAGTGGCACCTTGTTCAGCGCAGGCGCCTTTTCGGGTTGATCAGGAAAGAACGCGCGGGCGCGTGGCCCCCCCTGAATCCAGAGATTGGCAAAGCTGTAGTTACGCGAAATGGTATAGTTGCCACTGTCGAACCACGACGCGATTTCAATCGGATTGTCGCCCGCTTGATAAGGCTGTTCGTCCAGCCGCCCCTTTGGGTACATGTCCAAAAGCATCGCGGAAAACGATTTGATCGACGACGCATCAAGCCAATCTGTCAACGCGCGCAAGGGTCGCGTGTCACAGAACGGATAAACCAGAAACTCATCTGGATCGACGGTCAATGCCCAATGGCCATGCGCATATTTGCGCTGCAACCAGTTCAGCCAATCCATCCCGAAACGCGCACGCTTGTAGCTTGCCGTCGTGCTCCACACTGACACATCGGGCTGTTCAGCCAGATAGTCAAGCGATCCATCCGTGCTGTCATTGTCCACGAAAAAGAAATGGCCAACACCCATTTCACGGTAATAATCAAGGAAATAGGGCAAGCGTATCGCCTCGTTCCGCTGGGTGCAGAACAACAACAGATCGTCTGACCGGATTTCTCCGGTTCGGTTTACCACGCCCTTTAGCTCACGACGTTTGCGGAACGCACGAATACGCCACCGTTTCCGTTGGAGCCTCAGTCGATATGACTGAAAAATGCCCAAAACTGCCCGCTATCCGCAGAAAACACCCGCTCTGATTACGCGTTATCAGGTTAAGCTTAACACGATCTTGAAGTGATCCCGCCATTGCGGTCCTTCAAAATGTTGCTCGCCCTGCGCGGTCGGCTGGTTTTTTTCCCAATCTTTCAATGTACTTAGCCATAAACTCGGGTCGGATACAGATAGATAATTTGCATTTTCACCGGCAATCTCTTCAAAAACTGGCAGATTGTTGCATAAAACACGCGCTCCGGCCTGCAACGACTCAACCTGAGGAAGACCATAACCCTCAGCCAAGCTGGGAAAGAGAACACCTGCCGCACGTTCGAGCAGCGCACCGATGGCCGCGTCTGTTAACCCTGTGCATTCACGAACGGTGTCTGACGGGCCCAGCGCATCAAGACGTCTGAACACTGCGTCATTGTTCCATCCACGGCTGCCACAGATCAGCAAGGGTGGCGCGTCAGGGCCCATTTGGTCCCATAGATCCAGCAGGAATTTATGGTTCTTGCGCGGCTCTATTGTGCCAAGCGTCATGAAATAGGGCCGTTCCGGCGGCAAACCCGGTGGCAATTCGGTGGCGTCCACGACTGGTGGAATTGCCCCTAAATGCGCAACAGTAAACGGCGGCACACGCCCCATCTGCGACAGATAGGGTTCAGCACGACGTTGCGTATCACGCGAATTATAAATGATGCGATCAGCGTAGGAACTGACCCGCACAATTTTTGCGCGGAAGGGTACGATAGTCTCTGGGCGCTGGTACTGCGGATACTCCAGCGGGATCACATCATGGATCATCGCGTGAACCGTGCCGCCCGCTGATTTGACGCCCGCAAGCATACGTTCGGTCAGGTTGCTGTGGCCAACGTTGTAATATGCGAAACCACCGGGCAGATGTGTGTGCAGCAGATGGGGCAATCGGCTGCGGGTGCAGCGGCCAACAGCAAGCCTGCGCAGATCACTTTCGGCATGTTGCACGGCCCCACTGCGCCCACGCGCAAGTTTCGACAGCAATGTTGCGCGCCCCCAAGCCACCTGCCCCGTGAGCCGCGCTTGAAACGCCTGCAACCCCGCTTTGTCCAGCAGGAGATATCCGAAGGGTGTGCGTATAATGCCGAAAGCAGGAAAATCCGCGCGCGCAAAATGGTTAAGGTAGGCCAGTTCAACACGGTCCACACCTGTTGCCAAACGCCCCGTGCGCCGCAGCGTCCGTGTCAGATCAAGCAGATGTGGCGGCGGCATTTTATTGATCGTAATGGCCGGTCTGGTGCCATTTCCATGCGTCTGCGATCATCTGCTTGAGGGTGGACCGGTATGGCGACCAGCCCAGTTCCGTCTCAGCACGGGCAGAGCCGGACACCAGTTTAGTACAATCGCCAGCCCTGCGCGCACCCTCGTTAACGGGCACCGCGCGATTGGTCACGGCGCGGCTCTGGTCAATCACCTCGCGCACGGAAAACCCGTGGCCGGTGCCAAGGTTAAAGACACGGCTGCCCTTGCCATCTGACAGCCATTTCAGTCCTAGAATGTGCGCATCCACCAGATCGCAGACATGGACATAATCGCGGATGCAGGTGCCATCAGGCGTGTCGTAGTCGGTACCAAAAATGGTCAGTGCGTCACGCTTGCCTTCAATCGCGTCCAGCATGAGGGGAACCAGATGCGTCTCTGGCAGGTGGAATTCACCTACTTCGCCGTCAGGATCGGCACCGGCGACGTTAAAGTAGCGGAAAATCACATGCCGCAAACCATGCGCCGCCTCAAAATCGCGTAGTATGTCCTCAATCGCGCGTTTGGATGCGCCATAGGCGTTGATCGGATGCTGAGCAGAGTTTTCGTCCAGCACTACATTGTCTTGATCACCGTAGGTCGCACAGGTCGATGAGAACACGAAATCCAGACAGTTCGCCGCGACTGCCGCCTCAACCAAATTCAAAGAGCCCATGACATTATTGCGCCAGTACAACCCCGGCATCGACATGCTTTCACCCACTTGGCTGAGGGCGGCAAAATGCATCACGGCAACTGGTTGATATTTAGCAAATACCTCGTCCAGACGCGCGCGGTCCAGCAAGGTTCCCTGCTCAAACGGGCCAAATTTCACGGCGTCCTGCCAACCAGTTTCGAGGTTGTCGAAGGTCACAGGCGTATGTCCTGCGGCCTTGAGCGCCTTGCACGCATGCGACCCGATATATCCAGCCCCGCCTGTCACCAAAACGTTGCCCATGTCGGTCTGCCCTCGCGTTTAGATGCCTGCTTGCATGATATCTTCCAGATACCCCTTCAGATCATCGCGCAGCTCTTCGCGTGCAAGCCCAAATGCGACAGTCGCCTGCAAAAACCCCGATTTGGAGCCACAATCAAAGCGCTGCCCCTTGAACCGGTAGCCGTAAACGTTGTTCGACAGCTCGATGTCACGCGCAATGGCGTCGGTCAGTTGGATTTCGCCGCCTGAGCCGGACTTGATGTTGTTGAGGTTCTGCAACACGGAAGGCGAAAGAATGTAGCGTCCAATCACGGCAAGGTTTGATGGCGCATCTTCGGCCTTTGGCTTTTCGACCATACCTCTGACCTTGACCATCTCGCCCATATCATCTGCAATATCGAGAACACCGTAAGATGACGTGCGTTCCGGGGCGACTTCCATTGCGGCAACCATATTGCCGCCGGTTTCCTCATACGCTTCGATCATCTGCTGCAAACACGGTTTGTCCGCCGCGATCACGTCATCGGGCAGGATCACCGCAAAGGGTTCATCCCCGATCAAGCGCCGCGCGCACCACACCGCGTGGCCAAGGCCCAGCGCCTTGTGCTGGCGGATATAAGCAATCGCACCGCTGTCCATGTTGGTGCTTTCCAGCACCTCCAGCAGCTTTGTCTTGTTCTTGTTCTTCAATTCCTGCTCAAGCTGGGGCGCATGATCGAAATAGTCCTCAAGCGCACCTTTTCCGCGCGAGGTCACAAAGATAAATTCAGTAATGCCAGCCGCACGCGCCTCATCAATGGCGTATTGGATCAGCGGGCGATCCACGAGGGTCATGATTTCCTTCGGCACGGATTTCGTTGCCGGCAAAAACCGTGTTCCCATCCCTGCAACGGGAAATACCGCCTTTGTAACTTTTTGGCCCATACTCAAATTCCCTCTAAAATCCAGCGATATTATCCGCCTTGATTTTTTCCTAGTTATCAAACGTGACCTAAAAACGGCAATTTTGCAAAAAATTTCAAGCAATTATGTCATTTATGCGAAAGACCTCGCTGCAGTGCGACACGTTTACGCTCTTTTTCTGCGCGCCGCGCACGTGTGGTCAGGCGGAATAACGGCGCAGCGCGATCAGAACGACCGAACAGACCACCATACTGCACCCAAACGCCGTCTCCCTCGAACCGCACATGATGGAACAGGGCCGTAGGCGACATGTTCAACAGGGTCACGATCTCGCCGCCTCGCACCCGCGCGGCTGCCTTTGCGCGATCCGCGCGGGCATGTGCGGGGCGGGTGACAATCATCGTACTTTTACGCAACTGGCTTGGAAACCGGTGAAACGGCGACGCAGGATGTATCGGCAGTTTCGCGGGCGTGATCGGGCGCACCAACCCTGCGGCATAGCCATCATCCAGCCGCCGCATCAAACGGCGCACGCCACGAGGCTCCAACCCGCCAGCCACCATATGCCGCAACAAACGCGTTCGTTCGGACGTGCGCAGGCGCGTCCACTGTAATGCGCGCTGATCATTCGCAACATGTTTACGCTGAAACACGGCCCAACTGGCGCCAACATCAAACAGATCGCGTGGCACACGCGTGGCGGTGCGCAGTCTGTTCTCTGCGAACCCATGGTGCACCTCTGCCAAGGGAACAATCGCCGTGGCGTGACCTGCCTTTGCTAGCCGCATGTTCACGTCGGTCTCATCCAGAAAATAATGAAATGCAGGATCGAAACCGCCCAACGCGATCAAGGTTGTGCGCCTAAAGGCCATGTTGGTGCCTTCTGTCTTGACGCCGCGCCCGGCTGGCGGGGTCAGAACGGTCGCCTGCTCGGGGTTCACGTCCATATCCTGCCCCTCGCCCAGCGCATCCAGACTGCGGGCGCGCCATTGGAACGATATGCCGTTGCGCGCGCGCACAAAGCCACCCATCGCAGCAACATCGGCACGCGCGGCAGGGGCCACCAGATGATGTAACCACTGCGGTTCAGGCACAGCATCATCATCAATGAACGCGACCACCTCGCCCGCCGCATGGGTCAGACCAAGGTTGCGCGCGGCAGAAATGTTTGCCTCATGAAACGGGTGCAGCTTTAACTGTGTGGAAAACGGCATCGCACCGGCGGCTTTGATCCCGTCAGGGTCCGCCACAACGACAATCTCGAACGGATCATATTGCAGTTGCGAAACCCCCAGCAGGCACCGCTGTAGCGCATCAGCGCGGCCCCGGCTGACCACAACAACGCTGACCGGGATGCCGGTCATTCCAGACCCATATCCGCCATCATTTGCTCAATTTTTGGCACATCGGAGGGGTTGTTCAATTCCCAGAACTGACGCCCTTTAGCCGCGACCTCCACACACAGAACTGCGCGTCCGTTTTCCATAAAGCGGAGCTGCTCCAACCCTTCGAGATCCTCGAGCGGACCAGACGGCCATGTCGGATATTCGCCCAAAGCACCGGGTCGGTATGCATAAACACCCACGTGATGAAACACCGGCGTCGAGTCCGTGTCGGCATAGGTTTTGGAGGTGAACGGCACCACTTCCTTGGAGAAATAAAGCGCATGGTGGTCGCGGGAAAACACGGCAGTTGTGCCCCCGACCCGCCCTTCCTTGCGATCATTCAGCAAGGAATTCAGTGCCGCGCCATCACAGCGCAAAACAGGCGTAGCAATGTCTGCGTCCGGTGCGTTCTGCAAACCTTCGACTAGGCACTCAACAAACCAATGCGGCGTCAACGGTGCATCGCCTTGCAGGTTCACGACAATATCGTATCCGCCGCCCAGCGCCTTGTGCGCCTCTGTACAGCGTTCGGTCCCGTTCACGCAATTAGTAGAAGTCAACACAACCTCTGCGCCAAAGCTTTCAGCAGCAGTGCGGATACGGTCATCATCGGTAGCAACCACAACGCGGTCGACACCCTGCACTGCGCAGGCCGCATGCCACGACCGTTCAATCAGGCTGCGCGCGACGCCGCTGGCACCCGTCAATGAAACCAATGGCTTGCCGGGATAGCGGGTCGATGCATAGCGGGCGGGTATGACGATAAGAACAGACATCAGGCAGGCTTTAGCGCGACAGAAGGCGCGGTTGCGATAAAGAACGGATTGGCGAAATCAGCCTTGCCATAGGCCAGCGGCGTGTGATCATCAAAGCGCACAACATCACCCCCTGCCCCCTTGAGCACTGCGTGACCAGCGGCGGTATCCCATTCCATCGTGCGGCCCAGACGCGGGTAGACATCCGCCTCACCCGTCGCAACCAGACAGAACTTCAGCGATGATCCGGCACTTGTCATATCGCGCACCGCGTATTTGGCAATGTAATCATCGGTGGCATGATCCCGGTGCGATTTGGAGGCAACGACCATCAACGCAGTATTATCCGCTTGCGACACCTGAATGCGGTGATGCGGACCAACAGTGTCCAACGCCATGGCCCCTGTTTCCTCAACTGATGTCCCATCGGCTTGCGTATAAAACATCCGGTCGCGGGCGGGCGCGTAAACGATACCGCGCGTCGGTGTGCCACCTTCAACCAGCGCAATGTTCACCGTGAAATCCCCGCGCCGGTGGATGAATTCCTTGGTCCCGTCCAGCGGATCAACGATCAAAAAGTTATCACCTCTGGCCTTATGGGTCGCGGATTGTTCTTCTGTGACCAGCATAACGTCCGGAAATGCGGCACGCAGGCCAGCAGAGATAATGGCATCCGCCGCCTTGTCCGCCGCCGTGACAGGGCTGTCATCGGCCTTTGTTTCAACGCCCAAATCATCACGCTTGTAGATATCCATGATCGCAGCACCCGCTTGCAGGGATAGCTTGCGCATCACACTTACCAACTTTTCATAATCCATACCGCGCGTTTCCTTTAGTCTGCGTTGATCGGACGGGCCTTCCCCCTTATGGTGTCACGGTAACGGAACAGCAAGAATTCCGTGCAACACATAAAGCAGTCATGAGGCAGCAGAATGTTCCAGTCTAAGCGCAAGCCGCAAACATCGCTTGGGTCCGCCCTTTCGATGCTTGAAGTCACCTATCACTGCATTGTCCGCAGCGTACGCATTCAGCACAACAACGCATTTATCGCGATCGGCATGAATATGTTGCAAGCGGTCATGTTTGTAGCCGCATTTTACCTGATGTTCTCGATCATGGGCCTGCGCAGCGCCGGACTGCGCGGCGATTTCATGCTTTATATTATGTCAGGTATTTTTATGTACCTGTCCCACATTCGCGCATTGTCGGCGGTCATGGGGGCGGATGGACCAACCAGCGCGATGATGCAGCATGCACCAATGACGACCATAATCTCAATCACAGGGGCCGCGCTTAGCTCACTGTATGCGCAAACGTTTAGCTTGTTCTTGATACTCTTTATCTACCACATGCTGTGGAATCCGATCTACATAGCAGATCCACTTGCGGCTTACGGTATGTTTCTTCTCGCTTGGTTCACGGGCTGCTGTTTCGGACTGATGCTTTTGGTGCTCAAACCCTGGTTCCCTCAAACCGTCCAGATGATCATGATGATTTACATGCGTGTGAATATGCTCGCGTCCGGGAAGATGTTTGTTGCCAACGCACTGCCGGGCTTCATGGTCGCCATGTTCGACTGGAACCCATTGTTTCACATTATTGATCAGGCGCGTGGCTTTACGTTCTCGAACTACTTTCCGCGCAATTCCAATTGGGAATATGCGTTTTGGGTCGGTGTCACATTCCTAGTGATCGGTATGATGGGCGAATTTTACACCCGCAAGCACGCATCCGCCAGTTGGTATGCAAGACGCTAAGGTGATTTTGGGAGACAAATAGACCACTTGGTGCTGGCTGAAATCAAAAACTTCATCGCCTTAAGTAACCACGCGAAGGGTGAGGTTGATCCGCCCTCCCTTGGGCAACAAGGTCGAAGACCCTGCGCGGATTTGGTCCACACCATGATACGTCAAACGCGCGGCGCCACCCATGACCACCACATCCCCGGAGTCCAGCCAGATGGCTTCCGTTTTGCCACCACGTACCGTGTTGCCAATGCGAAAGCGCGCAGCATCACCCAGCGACACAGAAACAACCGGCCACTGGAAATCGGCCTCGTCGCGATCCTGATGCAAACCCATCTTTGCATCGGCGCTGTAATAGTTGATCAAACAGCATTCAGGACGCCGCTCTAGCCCTGTAACCTGATCCCACAACGCTAACACGGGATCAGGTATTTCAGGCCAGGGCCGCCCGTTCGGATGCACAGGCACATAGCGATAACCGGTTTTGTCGGAAAACCAGCCATAGTTGCCAGCCGCGGACATCCGCACCGACATCGGTTTGCCATATGGCGTGTCAGGCCGGAACAACGGGGCCTGCCGCACGACATCACGAACGGCCTCAAGCACCCGCTTTTGATTGGTCGGGTCCAGATAGCCTTTGTGGATTTCAAAGCCCCGAAGCCGCAAAATACCCATATTTACCCCGCGTCTTTCATATTTCGTAACAAATCCATGTAGATTTTCGCAATCACAGCCCCTGCAATGGTTGCGAGCGCCATACCCCCTCACTATATACCCACCGAACCGCTGAGAGCACGCCGCTTTCAGTGTCACCAGATCGGGGCAAGGGTGCCGTAACGGGCCCGTCGCCTCGTGTCATCGCCTTGAATAAATGAGGGATCAAAAATGTCTAAAGTAATTGGTATCGACCTTGGTACAACAAACTCCTGTGTGGCCATCATGGATGGCAGTCAGCCCCGCGTGATCGAAAACGCCGAAGGCGCGCGCACAACACCATCTATCGTCGCCTTCACCGAAGACGAGCGTCTGGTAGGTCAGCCTGCAAAACGTCAGGCTGTCACAAACCCCGACAACACCGTGTTCGGTGTGAAGCGTCTGATTGGCCGTCGCAACGACGATGCCGATCTGGCCAAAGACAAGAAAAACCTGCCCTTTAACGTCATCGACGGCGGCAACGGCGACGCATGGGTTGAGGCACGTGGGGAAAAATATTCGCCCTCTCAGATCTCCGCCTTCATTCTGGGCAAGATGAAAGACACAGCCGAGAAATACCTTGGCGAGGAAGTGACACAAGCGGTCATCACCGTGCCTGCGTATTTCAACGACGCACAGCGTCAGGCCACCAAAGACGCCGGTAAAATCGCGGGCCTCGAAGTGCTGCGCATCATCAACGAGCCGACAGCGGCGGCGTTGGCCTACGGTTTGGACAAAGAGAACACACAAACCATCGCGGTCTATGACCTTGGCGGCGGTACATTCGACGTGACCATTCTTGAGATTGACGACGGTCTTTTCGAAGTGAAATCCACCAATGGTGACACATTCCTTGGCGGTGAAGACTTTGACATGCGTATCGTCAACTACCTTGCCGATGAATTCAAAAAAGAGCACGGCGTCGATCTGAAGAACGACAAAATGGCACTACAGCGTCTGAAAGAAGCTGCAGAGAAAGCCAAGATCGAGCTTTCTTCATCTTCACAGACCGAGATTAACCAGCCGTTTATCTCTATGGGCTCAACTGGCCAGCCACTGCACATGGTGATGAAGCTGACCCGCGCCAAACTGGAAAGCCTTGTCGGTGATCTGATCAAAGCGTCTATGAAGCCTTGCAAAGACGCGTTGAAAGATGCGGGCTTGTCCGCGTCTGACATCGACGAAGTCGTCCTTGTTGGTGGTATGACACGCATGCCGAAGGTCATCGAAGAAGTCACAAAGTTCTTTGGCAAAGCGCCACACAAGGGTGTGAACCCCGATGAGGTTGTGGCCCTTGGTGCCGCGATCCAAGCCGGTGTTCTGCAAGGCGACGTCAAAGATGTGGTTCTGCTGGACGTGACACCGTTGTCCTTGGGCATCGAAACCCTTGGCGGTGTGTTCACACGCCTGATCGACCGCAACACGACGATCCCGACAAAAAAATCGCAGGTTTTCTCAACAGCCGAAGACAACCAGAACGCTGTGACGATCCGCGTATTCCAGGGTGAGCGCGAGATGGCCGCCGATAACAAGATCCTCGGTGCCTTCAACCTCGAAAACATTCCGCCGGCGCCACGTGGCATGCCACAGATCGAAGTAACCTTTGACATCGACGCCAACGGCATCGTTGCAGTGGGCGCGCTTGATAAGGGCACCATGAAAGAGCAAAAGATCACCATTCAGGCTTCTGGTGGTTTGTCTGACGCGGACATCGACCAGATGGTCAAAGACGCCGAAGAGAACGCCGAGGCGGACAAAGAGCGCCGCGAGCTGATCGAGGCGAAAAACCAGGCGGAGAGCCTTATCCACTCGACTGAAAAGTCCGTGGAAGAGCATTCCGATAAGGTTGACCCGACAACTGTTGAGGCAATCGAACTGGCAATCGCCGCGTTGAAAGACGACCTTGAGACCGAAGATGCAGGCAAGATCAAATCCGGCATCCAGAACGTCACCGAAGCCGCGATGAAGCTGGGCGAGGCGATCTATAAGTCTGCAAACGACGCCAGCGAAGACGATATGGCCGCCGCGGCAGATCAGGGCGGACACCCCGATGACGACATCGTCGATGCCGAATTCGAAGACCTCGACGACGACAAGCGCGCGTCGTAAGCCCCGAGGCGAGGAACAAGTGATAGGGCCGGTCCGATCGACGGGCCGGCCCTTCACGTTCCAAGAGAAGGACATGATCCATGGCTAAACGTGATTATTACGAGACTTTAGGCGTCGCCAAAGGCGCCTCGGCGGATGAGATCAAGAAGGGCTATCGCACCAAGGCGAAAGAGCTTCACCCCGACCGCAACAAAGACAAACCCGAGGCCGAAGCACAGTTCAAAGAGGCCAATGAGGCCTACGAAGTTCTCAAAGACGCCGACAAAAAAGCAGCATACGACCGCTATGGCCACGCCGCATTCGAAGGCGGCATGGGCGGCGCCAGACGTCCGGGCGGACAAGGCGGACAGGGCGATTTCTCCTCCGCGTTCTCGGATGTTTTTGACGACCTCTTTGGTGACTTCATGGGCCAGCGCGGCGGGCAAGGGGGCGGTGGACGCCGTGCCTCTCGCGGTGCCGATCTGCGCTACAATCTGGGGATCAGCCTTGAGGACGCCTTTGCCGGCATCCAAAAGTCGATCAATGTCCCGACGTCCATTGCATGCGACGGTTGCTCTGGTACCGGCGCAGAAGGCGGCTCTGAACCAGCGACCTGTCCGACATGTTCGGGTATGGGCAAGGTCCGCGCGCAACAGGGTTTCTTTACCGTTGAACGCACCTGCCCCACCTGCTCCGGTTTGGGCCAGATCATCAAAAACCCTTGCAAATCCTGCCGTGGTGCCGGGCGCGTTCAAAAGGACCGCACGCTGTCTGTCAACATCCCCAAAGGGGTCGAGACCGGCACACGCATCCGTCTGGCAGGTGAGGGTGAAGCGGGCATGCGCGGCGGGCCGTCCGGTGATCTCTATATCTTCATCGAGGTACAGCAGCACGAATTGTTCGAACGTGACGGCGCAAATTTGTTCTGCCGCGTCCCCGTTTCAATGAGCGCCGCTGCCCTTGGCGGCAATATCGAGGTGCCGACCATAGACGGTGGCCGTGGCCGCGTTCAGATACCGGCAGGCAGCCAATCGGGTCGCCAGATGCGACTGCGCAGCAAAGGTATGCCACAACTGCGCGGCGCTGGTGTGGGCGACATGATTATCGAACTGGCAGTCGAAACGCCTGTGAACCTGACCAGCCGTCAAAAAGAGTTGCTTAAGGAATTTCAGGACCTGTCGTCCGAGAATAACCCCGAAAGCAGCAGCTTTTTCTCAAGCGTCAAATCCTTCTGGGACTCGATGAAGGGCTAAATCCAATTTCGGGCCAGTGTTCCGCTGGCCCGAACCCCTCCTTTTTGATTGCAGCATGTTACGTTAACCACATGGTAACGCCATCTGGCGCACATTCTGCACATGAACCATTTTGCCGATCAGCCCCTGCCGTTCCTAACTGACGAAGCAGCGCATGCCGCCCGTTTGCCGGACAAACAGCCCTCCTATATCAAGGACCACCGCCAACGCCTGCGCGCGCGGTTTATGGGCGGTGGCGCTACGGCAATGCCTGATTACGAACTCCTTGAACTGGTCTTGTTCCGCGCCACCCCGCGCCGTGACGTAAAACCACTGGCGCGCGAATTGATGGAACGGTTTGGCGATTTCAACCGCGTCATTACCGCGTCAGAGGCGCGTCTGCGTGACATCAACGGTGTCGCTGACGCCATCATCGTTGAGCTAAAGATCATCGAGGCCGCCGCGCAGCGCCTTGCTCGGGCCCGCGTCATGCAGCAACCTGTAGTATCCAGCTGGGATGCGCTGATCGACTATTGCCATACGGCGATGGCACACCGTGAAACGGAACAGTTTCGGGTGCTCTATCTGGACCGCAAAAACGTGCTGATAGCGGACGAGGAACAAGGCAAAGGCACCGTTGATCATGTTCCCGTCTATCCGCGCGAGGTGGCAAAGCGAGCGCTGGAACTGAATGCTTCTGCCATCATCCTTGTCCACAATCACCCGTCGGGCGACACAACCCCGTCGACCGCTGATATTGACATGACCCGTCAGATTTCAAATGCCTGCGATGCGCTAGGGCTGACGTTGCACGATCATCTCATCATCGGCCAATCCCAGGAACTCAGCTTTCGCAGCGCCGGATACCTTTAACGCACCCACACCTCGACACGGCGGTTCACTTGCCTGCCCCATGCGGTGTCATCACACGCCATCGGCATCGCCTCGCCATAGGCGTCAACGGTCAAATCAACACGGTCAAGGTTCACTGTCACTGCGGCCGCAATCACTGCCCGGCGCACCGCCTCTGCCCGCCGTAGCGCAATATCGCGGTTCGCCTTTGCCGCCCCCTGCCCGTCACTGAACCCGACAAACCGCAACTGGCGGGCATCATAAGTGCCCTGTTCCAGCGCACGCGCCAATTGCTGAACGTTGGAACGGGATTGCGCATCAAGCCGGATCGAGCCTGCCTCAAAGCGGAACGAGGTCGTCAAACGTGCCATCGGCGATAACGTCGCGGTCATCCGCTGCAATTCTTCCAACGAGGTTTCACCACCTGCCGATGCTATCGCATTGGCAAAGCGGTTGCCTTGGCTCTCAATTTTGATCTCTTCGGGGGCTTGATCAACAAAACCTGCACGCCGGATGACATTCTGCGCATCAGGCCCGCGGGTAAACGCCAGAAATTCCCGCGCGATCAAAGGCAAGCGGCGTGCCGGAAAATACAGAAACATCGGTGCAGTCAGCGGATAATCCTCGGTCTTGATGGTGCGGCGTGCGGCATCCAGCGCAAAACCGCATGTTCCGCCAAGCGTCAACACCTGCGTATTGCGCCGCTCTGCATAGCTTGTGATGCCCAACGACAGCGGATCACGCGAAACCGCATCTGCAATCTGGCTGGGCAGCGCATGCCGCTTGATCCCATCCGTCAAAGAAAGCTGAACAGGTGCCATAACCTGATCAAAAATCGCTTGGCTCAGCCCGCTGCCCTCGTCCGGCAAGTGCAGCTCGATCGGGGCGTCGGGGCCACCGAGATCCTGCCAATTCGTGATACGACCCGCAAAAACCTGTGCCAATTGCAGGGGCGATATTCCTTTGACCGGATTGGCAGGGGCCACAACTGGCACCACCGCATCAAGCGCTAAAACACGGCTGCGGTTGATCCCGGTCAGATCAGACATGCCGGCCTCGCGGGCATTGATGCGTTCCTCGGGGCGAATTTCACGCAAGGCCATGACGATGTCAGCTTCGTCTGCCAGCAAATCGGCAAACCCTTCGTCGGTGTTGGTCGCCCTGAACCCGAACCGCGCCACGATCTTGCCAGTATCTTGCCGTGTCAAAAGATAAACGAAATGCGACGCATCAATATCCTCGCGGGTGATGGTATGGCCCGTGCGGCGGCCAAACGCATCAATCAACGCAGGCATCAGTACCGCGCCCATCGTCGCGGAGCCTGACATGTGCACCTCTGCCACAAAATCCTGCAGGTTGGGGCACCCCGGACCAGAGCAGGTTACCCCTGATCCATCGACCGTCAGTTCGCCATATTCCGTCTGCAACCGGTAGAATTCACCGTCAAAGCCGGACAGCGTTCCGGTCAGTTCAACCCGGCCATCGCGCGAGGTCAGCGTGATGTCCTGTGCCCAAACCGGCACGGCGCAAAAAAGAAAAAGTGCGGCGAAAATCGCCGCACGTCCCAAACCTGTCATGTGGCCCCAGCCGCTGCGTTACTTGGCAGCGACTTTCAGGTCTTGCAGCAGATTATTCAACACAAGAAACGTCCCTTGCGCGTCACAATCGGGGATTGGCAGGCTCAAATTGCGGGTTTTGATCCCGCCATCCGCCTGCAGCTCAAGCGATTGCGCTTCAATTTCGATACCGCAGTTCAATTCGGTGATCTCTGCCTCGACGCTTAACGCCACATCGCCTACGCGCGCAGTCGCCGCTTTTGGAAATGTATACACCTCTGCCAACAACGGATCAGCAGCACGTTTATCCCCGTGCCGGGTCAAAACACCACTGTTCCCGACCACGGCATTTGCAACTGTTCCGGGCGCATCAGCCCACAGGTGGCCGGTATCACCGTAGGCCGCGCCAAATTCACGCGCATGTATCTGGAAGCCGGTTTCACCCTTCCATCGCAGGACAGCGCGGTCATATTCGTTAATATCCTCAACCCGCGTTTGGGCAACAGCCCCTTCGCCGTTGGTGAATGCCAGAATGAACACCGCTTCGACAGACAGCGCAGGCAAGGTAAGGTTGATTGTACCCGTGGCCGAAGTGGTCTCAGTGAAAATCATGCCGTTGTGGTGAACGGTCACCCGTTCGTTCGGCAGGCAAGGCGCTTCCATCGTCAGATCCACCATTGCGGCGGCAATTGGCCGCGCGCGCGCTTCGATCTCGCAGGACATATCAGGCACAGGCACCGCTTGCGGCGCTTCTGGTGTTGCCAAAAAACTGGCCGGTGCAGAGGCTTTGACAACTTCTGCATCCGCCTCAGGCAGTGCGATGCCACTGTCGAATTCCGCAGACGTCAGCGTGATTTCCTGCACGTCCAACAGGGGGTTATCTGCGATCTCTGGCAGGCCAGTGTCGGAAAGCGCCACCATCTCGGATGTGGTGACCTGTTGATCAGGCGGGGTGTCGCCATATCGCTGCTCAGCAATGTCAGAGCTTTGCATGACAAAACCGATGCCAATCGCACAGGCCAATGCGCCAGCGCCAGTGATGATTTCTTTCGTATATGCCATTTGCCCAGTTCCCTTCCCGGATTCGTTCAAGGGAAAGATCGCGCAGCATCACGGCGCGGGTATGACCCTCAAATGGGCAAATCTGGGCAAAAGCAGGGCAAGCCCCCCGCGCGAACGCGGAGGACCCAGTCAATCAGGTCAGGCGGCCGTGGCAGTGTTTAAACTTGTCGCCAGAACCGCAAGGACAGGCATCGTTGCGACCCGGGTTGCCCCATGTTGTCGGGTCATCCTCTACAAAACCGGCAAGCGCCTGTTCGGGATTGCCTTGGGGTGCAGGGGTCGCTGCCGCCGTCGTCGCCGCTTGCATCGCGGTTTGGCGCGCCAGCATTTCCTGCATCATCGCGTCACGTTCTTCTGGTGTCATTGGCTGGATCTGGCCCAGCTTTTGAGTCACTTCCTGCCGCAGTGAATCAAGCATGCTTTCAAACAGCTGGAACGATTCGTTTTTGTATTCGTTCAGCGGATCACGTTGCGCATAGCCCCGGAATCCCACGACAGAGCGCAGATGCTCAAGCGTCATCAGGTGTTCCTGCCACTTGGTATCAATCGCTTGCAGCAGCAACTGCTTTTCGATGTTGCGCATGTTTTCTGCACCAAAGATTTCGGCCTTGTCGGCCATCATCTTGTCGGTGCTCTCGACCAGACGCTCACGGATCACATCATCATCGGCGCCGTCTTCTTCGCACCATGCTGCAATCGGCACATCAATGTTCAGCTGCTCAACCGCGGCTTGGTGGAACCCTTCGCTGTCCCACTGATCCGCATAGGTGCGCGGCGGCATGTAGGTGTGGATCAGGTCATCAATCACCTGATGGCGCATGTCGGTCGTCACCTCGTTCAGATCGTCCGCTTCCATGATGTCCCGGCGCTGGCCAAAGATGACCTTGCGCTGTTCGTTCATCACATCGTCAAACTTCAGCAACTGCTTGCGGATGTCAAAGTTGCGGCCCTCGACTTTGGCCTGCGCCCGTTCCAGCGATTTGTTGACCCAAGGGTGAATGATCGCCTCACCCTCTTTCATGCCCAGCGACACCAATACTTTCTCCAGCCGCTCAGAGCCGAAGATGCGCATCAGATCGTCCTCAAGGGACAGGAAAAACGATGTCCGGCCCGGATCGCCCTGACGGCCCGAGCGACCGCGCAACTGGTTGTCGATGCGCCGGCTCTCGTGACGCTCTGAGGCCAGAACATACAGACCGCCTGCTTCGATGACTTTCTTTTTCTCGTCAGCGGTATCCGCCTCGATCTGCGCACGGATGGCCACAGGATCACCTTCGGGATCGGCATCCAGCGCCGCGAGGACACGTAGTTCGACGTTGCCACCCAACTGAATGTCGGTGCCGCGACCCGCCATGTTGGTGGCGATTGTCACCGCGCCCAGCTTGCCCGCATCCCCGATGATCTGCGCTTCTTGTTCATGCTGGCGCGCGTTCAGGACGTTGTGTTCAATGCCCTCCTCGGTCAGCATCACACTCAGCATTTCAGATTTTTCAATGGACGTGGTGCCCACAAGGCAGGGCTGGCCCTTGGCATGCGCTTCCTTGACCTTGTCGATCATCGCTTTGTATTTCTCGGCCGCAGTGCGGTAGACCGCATCATCCTGATCCACACGCGCGATCGGCATGTTGGTGGGAATCTCGACAACACCCAGACCATAGATTTCGGCGAATTCCTCAGCTTCGGTCAGGGCAGTGCCGGTCATGCCGGCCAATTTGTCGTACAGCCGGAAATAGTTCTGAAAGGTGACAGAGGCCAGCGTGACGTTCTCTGGCTGGATTGTCGTGCCTTCCTTGGCCTCAATCGCTTGGTGCAGACCATCAGACAAACGGCGGCCCTGCATCATACGACCGGTGAATTCGTCGATCAGCATGATCTCGCCATCGCGCACGATATAATCTTTGTCCCTCTGGAACAGCTTATGCGCGCGCACGGCCTGGTTCACGTGGTGAACGATTGTCGTACTTTCAGGATCGTACAGGGATTGCCCTTCTTGCATCAGGTCATGCTCGCGCAGCACTTTTTCCAAAAATTCGTTGCCTTCATCGGTAAAGGTAACGTTGCGGGTTTTCTCGTCCAGTTCCACATGTTCGTCACTGAGCATCGGTATGAATTTGTCGATGGTCGCGTACATTTCCGAGCGGTCTTGCGCAGGGCCAGAGATGATCAGCGGGGTCCGTGCCTCGTCGATCAAAATGCTGTCGACCTCGTCTACGATCGCAAAATAGTGGTGTTTCTGCAAAATCTCATCGAGGTTGGATTTCATGTTATCGCGCAGATAATCAAACCCCAACTCGTTGTTGGTGGCATAGGTCACATCTGCGTCATAGGCCGCGCGTTTTTCCGCGATTGGCATATTTGCAATCGCCGCACCGGTTGTCATGCCAAGCGCCCCGAACACTTTGCCCATCCAATCCGCGTCACGTTGCACAAGGTATTCGTTCACCGTGACGATGTGCACACCCTTGCCGGTCAGCGCGTTCAGATAGGCAGCAAGGGCTGCGGTCAGCGTCTTGCCTTCGCCGGTCTTTTGTTCGGAAATGTTGCCCTGATGCAGAAATATCGCGGCCAGCATCTGTGTATCAAATGCACGAATGCCCAAAGTACGGCGCGCCGCCTCGCGGCAGTTTGCAAAGGCTTCGGGCAGCAGATCGTCCAGATTAGCGCCTTCTTTGGCGCGTTTAGCCAATTCTGCGGTCTTGTCTTTCAGCCCTTGATCACTGAGCTTTTCAAACTCGGGCTCCAGCGCGTTGACCTTAGCCACCAGCGGGCGCGTCGCCTTGATTTTGCGATCATTTGGCGTGCCAAAGACCTTTTTGGCGATTGTTCCGATACCCAGCATGTGCTCTCCAGCCGAAGTTGTGATTGTACGCGCCTGCATGCTTGCCCAGCGCACTGTCAGCCCATAGATAGAGGGGAGACGTGGCCGCAGTTTGCGCCCTTTAAGGCGATGTAAGGGCCGTACCAAACGCTGTCAATGTAGCAGCCCCCTAGCAGGGCGTAACGATAGGACATTCCATGCAAAAACCACTCACTTTTCTGGGCGCAGTTGCGCTTGCCGCCTGCCTTGCCCTGCCTGCGATGGCACAGGACGAACCAAACCTGGGTACGGTTGTGGCCACGGTCAATGGCACCGAGATCACTTTGGGCCACATGATTGTTGCCCGCTCCACCCTGCCAGAGCAGTATCAATCCCTGCCTGACGAGGTGCTGTTCGCCGGTATTCTTGATCAGTTGGTGCAGCAAGCCGCACTTGCCGACACATTCACCGGTGAACTACCAGCGCGTGTTCGCTTGTCGCTGGAAAACGAAACCCGTTCTTTGACAGCCGGCGAGGTGATTGAGGGCGTTATGGCGACTGACATCTCCGAGGAAGCGCTGCAAGCCGCCTATGATGCGCAATACACCGATGTCGATGCAGGCACAGAATACAACGCCTCCCACATCTTGGTAGAGACCGAGGAAGAAGCAGCAGCCATCGTCCTAGAACTGGCCGATGGTGCGGATTTTGCGACCGTTGCACGGGCCAGATCAACGGGTCCGTCCGGTCCGGGTGGCGGGTCGCTGGGTTGGTTCGGCACTGGCATGATGGTGCCAACATTTGAACAGGCCGTCGTCGCGATGGAGATTGGAGCAGTGTCTGCGCCCGTCGAAACGCAGTTTGGCTGGCACGTGATCAAGCTGAACGAAACCCGCGCAACTGCCGCCCCGGAACTGGACGAAGTACGCGAAGAGTTGGAATTGCAGATCCGCCAGACAACTGTGCAGCAAACCATTGAGCAGGTGACTGCCGACGCAGACGTAGACCGTTCAGCCGCCGAGGGCATCGACCCTGCAATCATCACAAACATCGAATGGCTGGAATAGAAATTGGGCAAAATCACCAAAGTATCCCCGCTGGCACCCGCACAATTCCCGGAATTGCCGGTCATTGATGGCGTAACCTTTGCAACGGCGTCGGCAGGCGTGAAATATCAGGGCCGCACAGATGTCATGCTGGCGCGGCTCATACAGGGCAGTGTCATCGCGGGGGTTTTCACACGCTCCACGACCCGCGCGGCCCCTGTGCTAGATTGCCAGGCCAAAATTGGCGGCGCATCTGATGGTGGCGCTGCCATTCTGGTGAATTCCGGCAATGCCAACGCTTTTACCGGCAAGGGCGGCGTTGCATCGGTTGAGGCGATCACCGCTGCCGTCGCACAGACCTGCGGCATCCAACAGACCCGCGTTTTCACATCCTCAACCGGTGTGATCGGCGAACCCCTGCCCCACGACCGGATCACAGATGTGCTCAGCACGCTTGCGAATGCCGGTGACGCGGGCGGTATCGCTGCCGCAGCAAAGGCGATCATGACCACAGACACCTTCCCCAAAGGCGCGTCTGCATCGGTCAATATCGGGGGAAAGACGGTTCAAATCGCGGGCATCGCCAAGGGATCCGGCATGATTGCCCCCGACATGGCCACGATGCTGGTCTACATCTTTACCGATGCCGTGATTGCCCAAGACGCGTTGCAGGGGATCGTCTCCAAACATGCCGACAGCACGTTCAACTGCATTACCGTCGACAGTGACACATCGACGTCCGACAGCCTGATCATGGCGGCAACCGGTGCATCCGGCATTGATGCGACGGGCAATGACGCTTTTGCAGATGCTGTGCACGGTCTAATGCTGAACCTTGCCCATCAAGTGGTGCGGGACGGCGAAGGGGCCACCAAGTTCGTTGAAATCGCAATAACCGGTGCCGCCTCAGATGCGGATGCCAAGGTTCACGCGATGGCCATTGCCAACTCCCCCCTGATCAAGACAGCCGTTGCGGGCGAAGACCCGAACTGGGGCCGTGTCGTTATGGCAATCGGTAAATCAGGTGCAGCGGCAGATCGTGATCTGTTGTCGATCCGGTTTGGTGACGTCGAAGTCGCCAAAGACGGCTGGCGCAGCCCGTCCTATTCAGAAGAGGCCGCCACCGCGCATATGAAGGGCGAAAAAATTGCGATTGGCGTCGATCTGGGCCTTGGGAATGGCGCGGCAACCGTTTGGACCTGCGACCTGACTCATGGCTATATTGAAATCAACGCAGATTACCGGTCTTGATGCGGGTTTACAGCAGATGAAAGTTATCCTTGTCTCTGCCGTTGCGTTGATCGACGTGGACGGTCGCGTGCTTTTGGCCCAACGGCCCGAAGGGAAATCCATGGCAGGTCTATGGGAATTTCCCGGCGGGAAAGTTGAGCAGGGCGAAACACCCGAGGCTGCACTGATTCGCGAGTTGGAAGAGGAGTTGGGCATCAATACGTGGTCATCCTGCCTTGCCCCGCTTACCTTTGCCAGCCATAGCTACGATGATTTCCATCTGCTGATGCCGCTTTTCGCCTGCCGCAAGTGGGAAGGAACACCGCAATCGCGTGAAAATCAGGCGCTGAAATGGGTTCGTGCAAAGGATTTACGCGATTATCCTATGCCAGCGGCAGATATCCCGCTCATCCCGATCATTCGGGACTGGTTGTGATTCAGGAACGACCAACATCTGCCAAATCCCGCCTAAAAATACGTCATGGTTGAAATCCACTAGCACCACCATCACGAATGTGTCAGAATTAGGGAACATTTCTGTGGGGGAAAATAACGATGCTGCGCACAATTACACTCGGCTCTACTGTGTCAATCCAAGGTATCTTTGTGAAAGATATGCCAGATGGGCGTGTCGCAGTGAAAGTTGATGATGTCGTCTATTCCGGCAAGCCGGTGACACGTTCAAGCTAGGCGACACCAACACTGCACTATGAAAAAAGGGCTGCGATTTCTCGCAGCCCTTTTTCGTTTTGGGGAAGGTCAACCCTTTCAGGCCGACCTTTACATATCTTAAGAAAGCGTACGTGTGACTTCTTCGCGTGTGAAAATCTCGATGACATCGCCCGGACGGATATCGTCGTAGTTTTCAAACGCCATGCCGCATTCCTGACCGGACTGCACTTCTGGGACCTCGTCCTTGAAACGCTTGAGCGTCTTGAGCGTGCCTTCATGCACAACCACGTTGTCACGCAGCAAACGCACACCAGCAGAACGACGTGCCACACCTTCGGTGACAAGACAACCGGCGACTTTGCCGATACCCGTAACCTTGAACACCTCTTTGATGTTCGCGTAGCCGATAAAGTTCTCTTTGATCTCGTTTGACAACAGACCAGAGGCCGCCGCTTTTACGTCATCCACAAGGTCGTAGATGACCGAATAATAGCGGATTTCGACACCCTTCTGGTTCGCCGTGTTGCGTGCAGAAGCATTCGCTCGGACGTTAAAGCCCATGATCGGCGCGCCAGATGCTTCGGCCAGACCAACGTCGGTTTCCGTGATCGCACCAACACCGGAGTGCAGGACGCGCACGCGCACCTCGTCGTTGCCGATTTTCTCCATCGCCTGAACAATCGCTTCGGCAGAGCCTTGAACGTCCGCCTTGATCAGGATCGGCAGTTCGCTGACGTCCTCATTGGCTTTGGCATTCGCCATCAACTGTTCCAGCGTTGTCGCCGCACCGGCAGCCGCGCGCTTGTCTTTGGCAGCACTTGCACGGTAATCCGCAATTTCACGCGCCTGCGCTTCGGTCTCTGTCACGTTCAACACGTCGCCCGCTTCGGGTGTGCCGTTCAGGCCAAGAACCTCGACAGGAACCGAAGGACCGGCTTCTTTGACGCGGTTGCCCTGATCGTCGATCAACGCACGAACCTTACCGTATTGCTCACCCACAACGAAAATGTCGCCTTGGCGCAATGTACCGTTCTGGATCAGAACCGTCGCGACAGGGCCACGGCCCACGTCCAACTGCGCTTCGATCACGGCACCGACGGCGGCGCGATTCGGGTTTGCTTTGAGTTCAAGAATTTCCGCCTGCAGCGCGATGGCCTCAAGCAGTTGATCCAGACCCTGACCCGTGATGGCAGAAACTTCGACGTCCTGAACATCGCCTGACATTTTCTCAACGACCACTTCGTGCTGAAGCAGGTCGGTGCGTACTTTGTCGGGGTTGGCCGCAGGGCGGTCAATCTTGTTGATCGCCACGATCATCGGCACTTTGGCCGCCTTCGCGTGGGCAATCGCCTCAATCGTCTGGGGCATCACGGCGTCATCTGCTGCAACCACCAGAACCACGATGTCTGTCACCTGTGCACCGCGCGAACGCATGGAGGTAAACGCAGCGTGGCCGGGCGTGTCGAGGAACGACAGAACCTGACCGCTGTCAGTTGTCACCTGATACGCACCGATATGCTGGGTAATGCCGCCGGCCTCGCCTGCGACAACTTTGGCGTTGCGGATCGCGTCCAGCAGCGATGTTTTACCGTGGTCAACGTGACCCATTATCGTAATCACCGGTGGACGGGTTTGCAGATCTTTTGGATCGTCTTCGGACAATTTGATCACGTCCTCGACGTCCGCGTCGGAGACGCGCACAACCTTGTGGCCAAACTCTTCGATGATCAGCTCTGCGGTGTCTGCATCAATCGTTTCGTTCTGTGTGACCATCAGGCCGTTGTTCATCAGCGCCTTGACGACAGCACCGGTTTTCTCGGCCATCCGTGCGGCCAGTTCGGACACAACAATCGCCGGAGGCAAGTTCACGTTACGCACGACCTTTTCGCGCTCGACATTGCCGCCCATCGCTTTTTGACGCGCACGCTCTTGCTTGCGCTTCATCTGCGCCATGGAACGGTGGCGGCCACCTTCGCCGCCCGTCAACGCCTGATTCACTGTCAGCTTGCCAGAACGACGATCATCGACGCGGTTCTTCTTGTTGGTCTCTTCGCGGTCACGCTCGGTCTTGCGCGGCGCGGCAACCGGCACAGCCTTGTTCGGGGCTGGGCGCGGCGCGGAAGGTGTCGCAGGAGACGCAGCAGCTTGCGCCGCTGATTCTGCTTCGCGTTTGGCCAATGCCTCTTCGTCGGCTTTCGCCTTCAGCGCTTCTTCGCGCTCGCGGTCTTCTTTTTCTTTGGCGTCGATTTCAGCACGGCGGCGCTCGCGGTCTTCGGCGCGCGCTTTTTCCTCTGCCTCACGGGCAGCTGCTTCTTCGACTTCGCGCGACTTCGCGGCTTGCACAGCCTTCAGGCGACGCTCCATCTCGGCATCTGTGATGCCTGCGGGACGTTTGGAAGGATCGCCAACAGGACCGGCCCCCGGACCAGATGGCTTTTGGCCACCCGGCTTTGGCACCACAACGCGCTTGCGCTTGGTCTCCACCACGACGTTTTTGGTACGCCCATGGCTAAAGCTCTGCTTTACGTTGCTGGGGCGCGAACCGCCCAGACCCAATGTTTTTCTGCCGTCAGTATCGCTCATTTAGCTCGTCTATCCTTTCGGCTGGCCGCTGCCAGCCTCGTTTTGTCGCACGCCTTTAAGTCGTTGAGCTTCCTCTACAACACGCAGAGTGAGTCCACCAGAGGCGAGCGCCCCATGTATCACAGTTTGGCGACCGAATGCCAAACCCAATTCATCCGCCGTCAGCCAGCCAATATATTGGCCGTAGTGCGGCGTGCTCAGTTTCGTTTTACCGCGCTCCGACCCGTCGATCGCCTGAATAAGCACTTGAGCTTCTTCATTCTGCAGCCAGCTTTTGACCTTTTCGTATCCCGCAACGGCACGTCCGCCCTTGCGTTGCAGCGAAATCAAATCAACCACGCGGCGGGCCAATTGCTTTTCTACTTCGTCTACCAAACCGTCCGGCACCGTGACCTGCATTTTCGCTGCACGGGTAAAGAGTTTCTTCTTTACCGCCAGTTCAATGGCGGCACGGTCCGCCGCCACATACATACCACGTCCTGGCAGTTTTCCCAATATATCGGGAAACACTTGTGCGTCTGGCCCAACAACAAAACGCACAAGCCCATACTTTGGTTGCACTTCGCCCGTGGCAATGCACTTGCGTTCAGGACCGTCTTCCCGGTCTTTGGAGGCGCCACCGCGGCTCATAAGGATACCCTGAGGCCTGAAAATCAGGCCTCAGCTTCCTCTGCGGCTTCGGCGTCCGCTTCAGCAGCATCAGCTTCCAAATCTGCCGGATCAACCCAACCCAGCATCACACGGGCTGTCATAATCATTTTCTGCGCATCTTCCAATGACAGCTCAAACGGCTCAAGCGCACCATCGTCCTTCACGCGCTCCCCGTTAACTGTGGTCCAGCCACCAGCCAGCTCCCAATCCGCACAGGTCGCGAAATCTTCCAGCGTTTTCACGTCATCTTTGGCCAACGCCTCAAGCATTTGGGGTGTTAGGCCCTCAAATTCAACCAGGCTATCCTCGACACCCAATGCACGGGCCGAATCCAGCGCCGCCTTGTTCTGCGCTTCCAGCACATCGCGGGCACGGGCCTGCAATTCGCTTGCGGTGTCTTCATCAACGCCATCAATGACCAGCAGTTCGTCAACTTCGACGTAGGCAACTTCCTCAAGGCTGGTAAAACCTTCGGCGACCAGCAACTGGGCAAAGAATTCGTCCAGATCAAGATTGTCCATGAACAGCTTGGTGCGCAGTTCAAACTCGGCCTGACGGCGCTGGCTTTCCTGCTCTTCTGTCATGATGTCGATGTCCAGACCGGTCAGCTGCGACGCCAGACGCACGTTCTGACCACGGCGACCAATCGCAAGGCTCAACTGCTCTTCGGGCACCACGACCTCGATCTTGCCGGCCTCTTCGTCCAAAACAACCTTTGTTACTTCTGCAGGCTGCAATGCGTTCACAAGGAACGTGGGCTGATCGTCATTCCATGGAATGATGTCGATCTTTTCGCCCTGCAATTCGTTCACAACAGCCTGAACACGCGAACCACGCATACCAACGCAGGCACCGACAGGGTCGATGGAGTTATCATAGCTGATCACGGCAATCTTGGCGCGTGAACCGGGGTCGCGGGCAACCGCTTTGATCTCGATGATACCGTCGTAAATCTCGGGCACTTCCATCTTGAACAATTCGGCCATGAACTCGGGCGCTGTACGGCTCAGGAAAATCTGTGGCCCGCGCTGCTCGCGGCGTACTTCTTTGATATAGACGCGGATACGGTCGTTCGGGCGGTACGATTCGCGCCCGATCTTTTCGTTGCGGCGCAGGATCGCTTCACCAGCACCCACATCAACAATGACGTTGCCGTACTCTTCACGCTTGACCAGACCATTGATGATCGTGCCTGCGCGGTCTTTGAATTCTTCGTACTGGCGGTCACGCTCGGCTTCGCGGACCTTTTGCAAGATCACCTGCTTGGCAGATTGCGCGGCGATTCGGCCCATTTCGACCGGTGGGACTTCTTCAACCAGCTGCTGACCAACTTCGGGGTTTTCCATGTACTGCTTGGCCTGCTCAACGGTGAACTCGGCCTGATAGTTTTCCAGCTCGTCATCTGCGACGACTGTGCGCACGCGTGTGAATTTGGCACGGCCCGTCTTGCGGTCTATGCTGACACGAATGTCCATTTCCGCGCCGTAGCGGGATTTAGCAGCACGGGCGAGCGATTCTTCCATCGCTTCGATAACCAGACCGGGGTCGATCATCTTTTCGCGCGCTACCGCTTCGGCGGTTTGCAACAGCTCAAGCTGGTTTGCAGATGTAATGGCCATTAGGTGTCTCCCTCATCAGACGCTTCGGTCTTGATGTCACCCCCGAGGGGTGCATCCTCTTCAATAGAATCGAAATTATCTTCATCAATCACGCCCGCCGCTTTGCGTTGGCGCAGCATTTCTTTGATCAACTCATCCGTCAGAACCAGCTTGGCGTCCGTCAGCCAGTCAAATTTCAGACCAACAGTTCCCTCAGCCACGTTGATCAGCACTTCATCGCCCTCAACACCGGCCAGCTCACCCTTGAAACGGCGGCGCCCGTCGATCAGCTCTTCAGTCTCAATCTTGGCCTCATAGCCTTCGAACATGTCGAAATCCTTGAGACGCGTCAGCGGCCGGTCAATTCCGGGCGACGACACCTCAAGCGTGTATTCCTCAACAATCGGGTCTTCGACATCCAGTGCCGCGCCCAGCGCCTGCGAGATCAGAGCAAGATCATCAACCTCGATCCCGCCCTCGGGCTTGTCCGCCATAATCTGCAAGATCGTTTCCTTGCCGGACATCAGGCGCACGCGCACCAACTCAAACCCCATATCCTCAATCACCGGTGTGATGATTTCGGCCATGCGGCGGTCAATGGCGGCTTTTGCGATCAAGTCGTTGTTCATAGTATCCAGTCAGGTTTCATCAGGCACAAAAAAACGGGCGCGCGGCCCGTGTTCAAGATCGGTGGAGCGTTTGGTTTGGACCCGAACGCGCCGCTGTTGAAGTCCATATACGGTGCCAATACCGAATCTGCAAGGCCCCACAACATCGCGGCGGTGTTGCACGGCCACATCATATCAAGAAATGCTGCATCGCCCTAGTCAATGCGGCGGTTTGTGTGAAATATACCGCCAAACAATAGAGGCCGGGCAGTGGCCAGCATAAAAGGGTAAAGCCCATGAAAATCGTGGTGGTAGGGACCGGCTATGTCGGTCTGGTCAGTGGCGTGTGTTTTTCCGACTTTGGCCATGAGGTCATTTGCGTCGACAAGGACCAAGCCAAGATAGACATGCTGCGCGGCGGCAAAGTGCCGATCTTCGAGCCGAACCTCGACACGCTCATGCAATCCAACATGGCCGCAGAACGCCTGTCGTTCACCGACAATCTGGCTTCTGCGCTTGAAGGCGTCGGCCGTTGGCACACCGACGCGGCGCGGTGATGGGCACGCAGACCTGCAATATGTCTTTGCTGCCGCCGAAGAGATTGCAAAATCACTGACCGGATATGCCGTGATCGTGACCAAATCCACTGTCCCCGTGGGGACAAACCGCGAGGTGGAAAAGGTCATGCGCGCCGCTGTGCCGGACCTTGATTTTGACGTGTGTTCCAACCCCGAATTCCTGCGCGAAGGGGCGGCGATTGAGGATTTCATGCGCCCCGACCGCGTCGTCATCGGCGTGGAAACGGAACGCGCCGCCGATGTGATGCACGCCATCTATCGCCCGCTGTCCTTGCGCGATTATCCCGTGCTGGAAACCGATCTGGAAACCGCAGAGCTGATCAAATACGCCGCCAACGCGTTTCTGGCGACCAAGATCACCTTTATCAATGAAATGGCGATGCTGTGCGAAAAGGTCGGCGGCGACATCCAGATGGTGGCCAAAGGCATGGGCATGGACGCCCGCATCGGCAACAAATTCCTTCAGGCCGGTCCCGGCTATGGCGGGTCATGCTTTCCAAAAGACACGTTGGCGCTGGCCCGCATTGGTCAAGAACACGCTAGCCCCATGCGGATTGTGGAAACCGTGATCGAGGCCAACGAACGCGTCAAAGCCCGCATGATCGACAAGATTCTGGAGATGTGTGACGACAACCTGCGCGACAAAAAGATCGTGGTGCTGGGCGTCACGTTCAAACCCAATACCGACGACATGCGCGATGCGCCCTCATTGACGATTGTACCCGCACTCATCGGACGCGGTGCCGAAGTCATCGTTGTGGACCCCCAGGGGCAAGCCGAAGGTGAGGCGCTGCTCCCCCACGTCAAATGGATCGAAAACCCCTACCGCGCCGTGAACAACGCCGATGCGGTGGTTGTGCTGACCGAATGGAACGAATTCCGCGGTCTGAACCTGAAACGCATCGCCAAAAAGATGCGCAGCCCCCGCATGGCCGACCTGCGCAACGTCTATAATCGTCAGGATGTGCTGGACGCCGGTTTCGAGGCCTATGTGCCCGTAGGCATCGGTTAACCAGACATGAAAAAGGGCGCCTGTCTGTGACAAGCGCCCTTTTCCTAAACTGACCCAATTTTCAGAATGTGGTGCGGAACCCGATACGGCCCGTCAGGCCCTTTGTGCCGCCATTGCTGACGGACGCGGATGCGCTGAAATCCATGTAGGTGTTCTTGCCGATCTCGCGCACCGCCGTGGCTGACAGATAGCCCCATGTCTGGTCGGGACGTTCCGCTGCGATTGACCCAAGCGTCGCGGACGTGGACCCCAAAGATACAGACAGCGGATCATCGTTCAGATCATGCTCGATCGAGCCGCTGACCCGGAACGACCAATCCGACTGGTTCGCAGGGACGATCATCGCAGCCAGACCCAATGTCAGGCGGTTCGACTTATATTCAGTCTCGCCAAACGCGAGGCTCGCACCGCCCGCGCTCTCTGTGTAGCCGTCAATTGACACGTTTTCATACGTGTAATGTGCAAACGGGTTCAGCGTCATGCTAGAGGAAACAGGCATCATCGCCCCGCCACCCAAACGTGCAAAGCGATAGCTGCCATCTGTTTCGGCGGTGTAGTTTTCAGTCGTGGTACCCAAGGCAAAGGAACGCGTGATGTCGCTGACGTCGATGCTGCCACCGCCCAAAGCCGCGTTCAGATAAAAGGTATCCGTCACCGCAACCTGACCAAAGACCGATCCGACAATCGAACGCGTATCAAACCCGCCACGACCACCGTTGAAATCCACGTCACCGTTTTCGATGCTCAGGCTGGCGCCCAAGGTCGCGTTGTCGGTGACTGCAAAGTCAAACCCGATTCGCGCCACTTGCGTGCTTACGTCATAGCCCGCTGCAACCTGCTGCGCGTCAGTGTCAAAGCTACCGAATTCGAAGCCGCCGAACACATCGACATCGCCAACCGCACGGCGCAGTTTATTGCCATCGCCATCCGTATAGGACAGCGCATCAGGCGTCAGGCGGGTTTCCAGTGTCAGGCTGTGCTGGCGCAGCGCGCTCATCGTGCTGGTGGCAATCGCGCTGGTCTGTGTGGCTGCCTCAAGCTGGGCAAAGAACGCTTGGCCCAACAGCGCATGACTGCGCGACGTGGGGTGTACATCATCGGCAAAGAAGCGTTGTTCACTGTCAGGCAACGCATTGATGCCCTGAACGCAAGTCAGCGAGCTGGTCGCGCAGGCCACAACAGTTGTCGGATTGGGTGCCGTGAAACCGTAGCGCACCGGATCGACCCGAATGGCGGACAACAGTTTTTCTGAATCAATGATCAGGGCCTTGCCGGCAACTGACGCAGTCAAAGCTGCGTTGAATGCATTGGACAACCCGGTGCCCAGCGCCGCGCCAGCAGGACCAGTGGCGATCCCGGATGGTGTCGCACCCGTGTCTGGCACCGTGATCACCACAATCGTAGGGTCACCCGCGGCCCGCAAACGGTCCACCTGCGCAGACAGCTGGAATGCGGCTTGCGCCATATTCGCTGCTGCAACATCGGGAGTGATCGCACCGACACCGACCGCCCCCCCTTGGGCAAAGATGTCGTTGGCACCGCCCCACAGAATGATCAGATCATTCGCGTTCAAGCTCGGCTTGGCTGCCAGCAGACGGTCAACTTGCGTGACCATCGGCGTTGTCGTCACGCCACCCGCCAGATTGTTGCCGCTGCCATTAGGGTCCGTCACCCGAGAGCCGCCTTCGGCAAAGTTGGTCCCGCCAAGGTTCACTGTGGGGATCGCCGCGAGAGGAACACCGCTGTACACGTTTGGCAGGAGGTTAATGCCCAACTCGCGCCCGATCACCTCGGCGTAGGTCAACGAAGATCCGTCAATCGCGTTTGTGAGAAACTTGTAATTAAGCGGCGGCAATGCCCCGCCCGACAACGCAACCGCGACTTGGCTGTACGTACCGCCATCGCTCAGGCTGTCACCAACGACAAACAAATTGTCGTAACGCACGCCCTCTGCTGATGCCGTCGATAAGCCAAGGCCAGCAATCAGAGCAATGGACCCCGCAACATTTTTTGAAAAATTCATACTATTCTCTCTCCCATACGCAATGCGGTTTTACGCATCTTTTTATATGACAGAACTCTGCTTTCTTTCTGGATTTGTGTAAACCAGACTCTGACGACAGCCGCTATAAACACCGTTCCGACAGGAAATGACGTTAGGGAAAGGGGCCGCAAGCCGCACTTTGCCGTGAGGTATCGTCTAATTTCAGCTTGGGAACAGGATCGTTCAAGTCGCGCAATAGGGCCAGCAACTACTTGTCTGCTCTAGCAGATTGCCAAATTCAAATGACCAAAGCGCGTATCAGGCCGCTTCAACCCGCTTGAATACCAAGGCTTCAATCTCGCGTGCTGTATTGTTTTTGTTATTTTCCTGTCGAATAACCTCGACGAATTTGACGGTGTCCGACGTGGCCCATTCAACAAGCGCGACCAATGCTTCTATGGTTGCGCCGAACGGATCCATCTCGTTGATGGTATCGGGGCCATAGCCAGAACCATGATGCAGGATCATCAAACCGCCCGGTTTCAGGCTTTCGCCCCATGCTTTGAATGTCTTGTATGGGTCAAGCGCATGATCCCATGAATTTGAATAGACAAAGTCAGCAGCACCGGCCCATTCACTATTCGCTTCGTTGAAATCCCATTGAATCGTGTTTGGAAATTGCTCTGCGGTATCGGATATTTCCGTACCGATCACTTTAGGGTTTCCGGGAAGCGCCTTTGTGAATTGGGCTTGTTCGCCACCTCTTCGGGTGCCATGGCATATGCCGAAGTTTACCTGCCCATAATTGATGTGAATGTAATGGGCCATGAACCGGATTTGCGGATACCGCACCATCTGCCGGTTCAACTTTCTTTTGTTGGCCGACACCTGAACCTCCGTGTACGCATCAACATCTTTGAAACTATGCAGACCCAGACCCAAGTCTCTGATCTTTTTCGGTATGGTTTTCACTTTGGCCATGTGCTGCTCATTTTGTTTTGTTGTTCTGTCTATTGACGCAACTAACGTGTCGCAAAGTGATCACATTTACCCGTGGTCCTTCAACAACCGCGACTTCTGACGCGACCAATCACGCTTGGCGGCGGTCTCTCGTTTGTCATGGTTCTGTTTACCTTTGGCAACGCCCAGCTTGATCTTGGCCATGCCACGGTGGTTGAAATACATCACCAGCGGCACCAAAGTCATGCCTTTGCGCTGGGTCGCGCTCCACAGATCGGCCAATTGCTTGCGGCTGACCATCAGCTTGCGACGGCGGCGTTCTTCGTGGCCGAACGTCTTGGCCTGTTTATAGGGCGCGATATAGCTGTTCACCAACCACAACTCGCCATCCTCAACCGCGGCATAGCTTTCGGCGATGTTCGCCCCACCCATGCGCAGCGATTTCACCTCTGACCCCTCAAGGATCATGCCGCATTCGATATCGTCCTCGATCGCGTAATCAAACCGCGCGCGGCGGTTCTCGGCGATGACTTTATAGTTTGGGTCCGATTTGGAGGATGATTTTACCTGTGCCATAAAACGGATGTAGGACGCGACGCCCGCCGGTGCAAGATGCGCAACATCATGGACGGCACGGAATTCTGGCAACAATAACCCTGCCACCTCATTGATTGTTCTCAATTTTTAGGTGAGTTCACCATAATATTGCCAGATTCCTGTGTCACAAGTAAGGCAGACTCAAGACGCAAAGGGGATGTCATGCGTTTCTACCTCGCTCTCTTGGGCGCTATTTTGATGCTCGCCCAAACCGCACCTGCCAGTGCACGCGACCAGATGAAAGTTCTGGTGATGGGCGACAGTTTCATGACCTCGAACGGATCAGAAGGTCATGCAGTTCCGCATGCGCTGGCCCGCGATCTGGGTGTGACAGTCAAAAGCACGGCAGTCGCAGGCGCGCGGTTCGGCTACAAGCTGCCCCTGACCGGCGCGCTTGGGTTCAACATCTCCAAACAATACCGCGACGGCAATTGGGACTATGTCGTGATAAACGGCGGCGGCAATGACCTTTGGCTTGGTTGCGGCTGTATGCGCTGCCAAGAACGCCTGAACCGGCTGATCTCTCCTGACGGGACTCAGGGCCAGATCCCGACCGCTGTGCATCGCGCCCGCGCGTCAGGTGCCCGCGTGATTTATGTCGGTTATCTGCGCAGCCCCGGCCTCGGCTCCCCGATCGAGCATTGCAAAAAGGTCGGTGCCGCCCTTGAGGCGCGTATCTCTGTGATGGCGCGTCAGGACGCAGGCGTCAGCTTTGTCTCGCTTGCCGATATGGTGCCCCATGGCGACAGCAGCTTTCACAGCTCTGACATGATCCACCCATCCGCCAAAGGCAGCATCGCAGCCAGCAAACGGATCGCCGCCGCCATTCGCAGTGCCGCCGGGCAGTAGACGCAAGCGATATTAGTCGCCCAGTTTGGCGTGCACTTCGTCAAGGTCGATCTCGGCGATGGGCATCTTGTTGCCCGGATTATGGAAATCGTACTTGAACAGCTCAAAATCACGTTTGTAGATCTCACGCACCAGATGCATCGACAGATCGTCAAAATAATCCTCGACCGGATGCGCGCGCTTGGGCCCATGGCCTTCGCTCTCGTTAAAGCGGGGAATGTCGGCCAGCTTCACCTCGTGCGGCGTCTCGATCGCGTCCAGCACATCTTGCATGCCTTCGTTGAAACTCTCGGTCCAGACAATTTTATCATATGTCCCGCCATTCACGATGAAGGTGCTGACATGACCTGACATGCCGGACCAATGAATATCCGGGTCCATCGGGCGCCGCCACCGGATGGTATCCCGCGCAAACAATAGGAACCGGCGAAAACTGGCGATCTGGTCAAACTCTTGTTTGCCATCATCCCCACCCACATCAATTCCGTATTTCTGGATCAACAGCGGGACCAGGTTGCCGCGATACCGCCGTCCATTGCGCTGAATGCCACAAATCTTGTCGAAAAATGACGACAGGATGCGCGTGTAGGGGTTGCGCACGCAAGTGAACGCATAGGACTGATGCGACTGAACATTGGACGTGATCGGCGCCTGTGACGGCTCAAGCGCCCATTTGTGCATGCCATCCTGCGCATCATGAATATCGCCATCAAAGAACTTGCCATGGTCGGAATAAAACATGATCTGGCCAATCGTCGAACAGGCACATTTGGGCACCACACGGTACACAACGCTCTCGCTCTCTGTCATCCACGTTCCGGGAAAACCCATAAGCTCAAATCTCCTGCTCGGCCTGCCTTATTATTGTGACAGCTTGGCCTTGATGTAAAAAAGCAAATAATTACGGTTTATTCAATCTGTCTTCACGCTTATCTAGGTAAACAATGCGATAAAACAGGGCAGTTCGTTTCATAGATGGCAAAAATCGCGTATATTCTACTGTGTCATAAGGATCCGCTCGCCATAATCCGGCAGGCGGAGCGGCTGACAGCGGTGGGCGATTACATGTCGATCCACTTTGATGCCTCTGCCAATCCGGCGGATTTTCAGCAAATCACCGCGGCGCTTGTGAACAATCCCAATGTTACCTTTGCCAAAAAACGCATCAAATGCGGGTGGGGTGAATGGTCGCTGGTTCAGGCCACGCTGAACGCCGTTCAATCCGCGGTTGAGGCGTTTCCACGCGCCACACATTTCTACATGCTCTCTGGCGACTGTATGGCGGTCAAATCAGCGCAATACACCCACCAGTATCTTGATGACAACGACACCGACTTTGTCGAAAGCTTTGACTACTTCAAAAGCGACTGGATCAAGACAGGCTGGCGCGAAGAGCGGCTGATCTACCGCCACTTCCTGAACGAACGCACAAACAAGCGGCTGTTCTACGCGGCGTTCGAACTGCAAAAACGGCTCAAGCTCACACGCAAGATCCCTGAGGATCTACAGATCATGATCGGCAGCCAATGGTGGTGCCTGCGTCGCCAGACCATAGAGGCGGTGCTTGAGTTTACCCGCCAACGCCGGGACGTCGTTCGGTTCTTTCGCACAACCTGGATTCCCGATGAGACGTTTTTCCAGACGCTGGTGCGCCATCTGGTGCCAGAACAGGAAATCCGTTCGCGCACCCTGACGTTCCTGATGTTCACCGACTACGGCATGCCGGTCACTTTTTACAATGACCACTATGATCTGCTGGTCAGTCAGGACTATCTCTTCGCCCGCAAAATCAGTCCCGAAGCACAAGACCTCAAACGCCGCCTTGGCCTGCTTTATGCTGCAGAAGGTGTGAAATTCCAGATCAGCAACGAAGGGCGCAGCCTCTTTGATTTCCTCTCTGGCAGGGGCCGCATCGGGCGCCGGTTTGCCACGCGCTTTTGGGAAACCGAAAGCACCATGGGCCGTGAACGCGAACTGCTGATCGTGGTTTGCAAAAAATGGCACGTCGCCAAACGCGTCCTTGAACGCATCCGTCAGGTCACCAATGTCCCCGCCATCGAATACCTCTTCAACGAAGAAGACACACCCCTGCCCGATCTTGGCGGCATCCAGAACACGCTTGAAAAACGCCACCGTCACCGCCGCGCCCTGATGCGCATGCTCTTTGACTATTACGAAACCGATAAATTAATCGTCTGCATGGACCCCGGAAACCTAGACCTGCTCAACGATTTTGCCGCGGACCGCTCCGTCACACGTATCCTCGAAATCGAATGTCAGTTTACCGACGATTATTTGACGGGACACGCCATGCGTGTCGGCCTTGCGGGCGATCAAACTTCCAAAGAAACCCTTGAACGCCTCCTGCCAACAATCCGAAACGACATGACCCACGAAAGCGACGGCATCCGCGACGCTCATCTCGAAGGTCACAGTCGCATGCGCGAGGTCGCAAACCCGGAAACCAACGCAGAGGCCCTCAGCGCCTTCCTTGCCGTGCCCAAAGACAAAACAATCGAGATCGCGAAAACCAACTACCTGTTCGCAGACTGATCCTCTTCAATTTTCCAGATAAACCTCTTGGGGGAGTTTGAGGGGGCAAACAGCCCCGTCATCAGCAAAATAAGATCGCGCGCGCGTCAGCGCACCTTTGGCTCACGACCCAGTCACTTCTTACGCTCCGGTCACTTCTTGCGCCACGTGCCCAACCACCGCGTCACAGCACTGGATTTCTCCGCAAAATCATCCTCGATCGCCTCCAGCGTCGGATCAATCCGCGCCATGCGGAACCTGCGCCACCGCACCCAGATCCCGTAGACGACAGCGCCAAACAGCGCCAAAATAAAGATATTCAGATACGGTATCCCCTTGGACGCATCAGGCCCCTCCACAGGACGCAATGAAATCGCATTCGGGAAGATCGTGAAAAACTCGTTCCGCCAACCGTAGTGCTTTACCGCATAATACTGTGGCGCATCTGCTGTGGACCGCGCATCTGCCGCCTCTGCCTGCAAATTCGAGGTATCGAACTTGAAATATGGCGGCCACGACCATCCGGTATCCTCATTCCGGTAGACCATCACATCGCCCTTGGCCCGCCGCGTCTGGATGAAAAACACATCCCGGTTCGCCAGCGTCCCGTCCGTCCCGATATCTGCCTGCGCCCAGAACCACGCATTCTCCCCGATGTCCTGCCGCTTTTCGTAGGTATCCGTCACCCGCACAATATCCACCTGCGGCAGCGTGTAATGAAACACCGCCCCCACCAGCACCCAGAACGTAATCCCGAAAACCCACCTGATCACCGTCAACATCTCTCACACCCTTTCAGGCAAAATTCGTCAGATAAATGATCACCGCGACCACCACCATAGGCACCACATAGACACCCAAAATCAACTTGCGCCGAATGGACCCGTCGTACCGTTCCAGCCCCCGCTGCACAAAGGTATCGCGGTCCACCAATTGCTTGCCGTCATACCATTTCTTGCGCAGCTTGGACCGACGTACAGCCCTCGAATAGAACGACAGGCAGACATAGACCACCGTCAGCGCCACGAAACCCATCACCACCAGACGGATAAATCCGATCATCTGTCTCTCCTCACAGCGCCCCAGGGCCCGACCCGTGCGATCATATCCCGCACCGGTGCAGGGCGGTGTGGCACCGGCTCGTCCATCGACGCCTCATGCCCGAACAACGCCTCACGCGCGCCCGCCTTGTCCACAAGGTACTCGGCCACCAGCAAATCAGCAACATAGGCCTTCTTGGTCTCGGCCCAACCCGCATAGGTGCGATAGAACAACTCCTTGTGACAGATATACATCTGCCGCGCATCCTTGGGCGCAAGTTCGGCCAGCAGCATATTCACAAGACCCGCATCCTTGGTATCGCCCGCCCGCAGCGTATAGAAATACGCCGGATGATCCGACGATATATGCGGCCACTTGCCCCCGTTTTCCGCCCAGTTCACCAACGCAGCAAGCGCATGAAATTCCTCGGGCAACTTATCCGAATGCGCCCGCGCCAACCGCCGCATGTCCGCCCGTGTCGCGCCCGTCAGATCACCGCCCAGATCGGCTACCGCGTCAACCAGAATGAAATCCATCTTTTGTCGCAGGATCGCCGCCGCCGTCGCCTTGCGCCCTTCCACAATCGTCTCGGTCAGGTCGTTGTACTCAAAGAACTTCGCAATCTGGTTCCGGTCCCCCGCATCAAACGTATACTTGATCGGCAGGTCGCCCAGATGCCCCTTGCCGCTGGGCGCAATCACCGCTGGGTGCTCCACATCCTGAAACACATAAAGCCCGCCAAAATGCGCCGTCCAGAAGTTGCGCTGATCAAAGCCCATCGCTTTCAGCCGCACAGGATTGCGCACCACATCCCCGGTCTTGCCCGCCAGCGTGATCATGTCTGCTATCAACAAATCATCAAACCACCCGTCGGGCTCCGTCTTGAACCGCTCCACCATCCCCGCCAGCTTCCCGGCATCCTTCACCGTGCCAGCGGTCGTATCCGCCTCAACCTCCACCCGCCGGTAATCGAACAGGCGCGCAGGCGTGGACACATCATAAACCGAATTCACCAACTCACCCGCCACGGCATCGCGCGCGGTCAGGGCAAACAATTGCGCCTCATTCTCCGCAATAAACTGCTTGAGAATATCCCGCGACGTCGAGAATTTCGCATTTAACAAAGGCGCCGTCCGCTGCTCCATGCTCAGCAAAATAAACTGCCGGTTCACCCCTTGGTGGTTCAGGTAGGCGTGATCGTTGAGGTTGTCCCCCACCTCAGGCGAGTACCCCGAAATGTCGATATGAAAATCGGTAAGGTCCGTGCGCTTGCCCGTCAGATGCTGGAGCGCACGGTTGTAGCGTTCAACAAGCGCGGGGCTATCGACGCGGAACAGGTTGCCGAACATGAGGCCGTGTTTGATTAGGCGGTGCATACCACATCCTCCTGTACCAAACCCACTAGGTCCCGGATCAAGTCCGGGAATGCAAACCCCACCCTTGCAGCCCCGGACTTGATCCGGGGCCTTTCGGCTACAACCCCAACACGCCACCCCCACAAAAGACCCAGTATCTGCAAAGCAGATGCGCGCCCATCCCTTCCCCCCATGGGGAAGGGTGCATCAGTCGATGGGACCAACGAAGTTTCAATCATCATTTTCACTGAGTCCTTGAGCTGCCTTCAAGTCATCCTTTAAGCGGCCCCACTCATTTCTCAGAAAATCATGAGAACACAACGCAAGGTCCACGAGGGCGTCTGTGTCGGCTCCTGTTTCTAACGATTTTGCTCGCGATGCATTTTGCGCATTATTTAAGCCATCAAATAACGCCTTAGCTAGGGGTTCCTTATATTTTTTAGGATCATCTGCCTCGGCCTCAAGGTTTAGCCTTATGCGGATCTTGGTATATAGTTCAAATATCTTGTAGTTATTTTCCTTAGACTTTTCTTCGAAAAGTAACCGCGCGAAAATCGAAAGATCGTCACGCATTTCGATAATCCAAGCTTGCCGGAATTTAGCCAACTGTAGTTCAGTTTGAACTCTCCTGTTTGCTTTCTCGCGAAACTCATTCGCTCGATTTGCCAATTGCTCCCTTTGGTCGGCAGCATTGCCTGCTAGTTCTTCCCGCTGAAGCGCCGCACGATTTGCCATATGCGTTGCCGCAAGACCCAAAATAGCAATTAAAATTGCTGTACCAATGGATATGATTATCCCGTCATACTCTGAAATAAACTGCTCAAATCGTGACAATCCGTGACCGCGATACTCTTGAATGAGAATCGCGGGAGGAATCGTCAAAGCAGCAACTGCAAATATTAGAACAATGACACCAACAACAATCACCCCACGCCCCCACTCAAATACCTTTTCTTAGCCGCATCCATCCGCCCCATATCCCTCACCGCATTCTCAATCGCGACCTCATCCGACTTGTCCGCATACCGGAACTCGCTGTCGGCGTAGCGGTTGATCTCCTGCACCACCATTTTAACCGTGATCGGTTTGCGCATCCCCTCGATCATCGCCTTCTTCTCGTCATACCCTTTGAACAGGAACAAATCAGGCTGCTCCATCCATTCATCGGGCAGCTCAAAGTCCATCGCCCGCACCTTCACCGCGTCCGTGATGTTCTTGATCGCACGGCCGGTAAAGCGCGGGTCCGCCTCCTGAATCCCCTTCAGATAGGTGCCCAATTTGTTGATCGTATCCAGCTCACCAATCTCGCTCCGCACGGCCTCATAGACCTTTAGCAACCCCGCCTCATGCGGCTTTGAATGCCCCTCAAACGACGCGGCGACGGCCTTCTTGATCGCCTGCGCCTCAAACGCCTGATGTTCGCCCAGCGGAATATCGTGGTTCTTACCCATCAGAAGGTACAGAATATCGACGTAATCCTCCCGCGTTTGCGGCCCATCGACAAGGAACCGCGCCCCCGCCCGTTGCCGCAGCGCATCGTCGACATTCTCAGGATAGTTCGAGAACATCCCGAACGTACAATTCCCCCGCACAACGGTATTGGCGCCCGCGAAACTCTCCATCAAAACGGCCGTAATCTCCAACTGCCCCGCCGAGGATTGCCGATCCCCCCGCTTGCCCGCCAACTGGTCAATATCGTCGATGGTGCCAAAGCCAATCACGGACGGATCAATGATATTATTGATAAACGCCTTCGCGTTCTGCCCCGATTTACCCTGATAGCTGTCGATATTGTCTGTCGACAGGTTCTGATACCGAAACGGATAGCCCGCATTCGCACAGTATTCCGAAATCAACCCCGCCATCATCTGGATCAGCGTGGTTTTCCCTGTTCCCGGCGCGCCATCCCCCATGAAGGTAAAGATGAAGCCGCCCAATTCCGCAAACGGGTTCAAGCGGCGACCAAAGTCATAGGCCATCAGCATCTTCGCCAGCTTCATCGACTGATATTTGGCAATATGGTTGCCCACGACCTCGTTCGGTTTCTTGAACGTCATGGTCAGCTTGGTGGACTTGGCCTTGGATGCGGGCGAGAACCCCGAAACGGTGAAATCATCCGCCTCCAACCGCCAGCTCGCAGCGACAAACGCCTCAAGCCTCGGCGCCGTCTGCGCGCGCAACGCAACCTTCTCCATCAACATCTCGGCATAGGCCGCGACTGTCGCCACCAAATGCGCATCATCACTGCCATGGGCGGCAATATCCTGATCCAACTCCCACAACGCACCGTGCAAGGCGACCTGACCATTGTCGGTCAAAACCTCGTCCACATCCCCGACCTCAACAGTCGTCTCGGACAGATGCGACGACAACAAATAGGCACACGCATTGCCAAAGACATACAGCGTCACCAGCGCCTCGGCCGACAGCAACTCCGTGAACTCCCCCTTGCGCGCAAGCGGCAAAGCCCCCTCCAAATTGGCACGCTTCAGATCACCCAGCCCCGCGTGTTCCGCAAAATTCTCGGCCACCGCCAAAGCAATCGCGATTGCCCTCCGCACCCCGTGCATGACCGTTGCCTGCAAGGGTGACACCAAGGCATCCCCCTCATCCACACCCTCGATCCGCGCCAACACCTGCACCGCACCGGACGCCAGGCGCGACCGTGTCACCAACCCCGGTGTCGTGGACCGAAACCGCCGCCGCGTGCCAATGCCGCTCGATTTTTCAACCGCAACTGTCCCGACAGCTTTGCCAATCCGGGGCGCATGATCGAACCCTTCCAACAGGGACAACGCAACGCCCATATGCTTTGCAATATCTTCCTCACGCAGCTCCATCGCATCTGAAATCTGGCTCATGGTTGGCTCCCTTCATTTCTTTTTGGCAAAAAATACTTTCGCCGAAGGCATTAAAACTAATACTGCAACACCCGACCCTTGGCGCTGACCACGAACTTGCGCACCCCAGCAAACCCAGGCGGTCGTCTTTCTTCCAACACCTGATAAGGGCGTTGCGGCAAAATGATGCTCCGCTCCTGTCGTGTCGCGCCCAGATCAGGTCCAGCCGCCCCCATTGGATCCAGCGCAAAAACCTCGCGATCCACAGTGGAAAACCAACCGGATTTCTCTTGGGTCACGCGGTCGCTCAGCAACTCTTCCTCGGTCCAGACAAATGCCCAATCTTGCCCCTCTGGCGCGCGCGCCTCGGCCAAAATCTCCCGCAAGGGGCCTGCTTGCTGTGTATATTGGTGCGAATACATCGGCCCCAAATGAAACCTGCGCAACCGTTTGGGGTGCAAATCATCAAAATCCTGATCAAACCCCTTGGCGATCGTCAGCAATTTCAGCCCGCCCAGCGCTTGGGCAGACAAATGCGCCTGCACTTCGGGCCAGCGCCGCTGGTCCTTTGGCAGACCGATACGCCCCGTGTCCTCCAACTCCATAATGTAGATCACAGGCAGGTTCACCTGACTGTCATAGGTCGCCCAATGCAGCCGAAACTTGCGTCGGCCTTCAGAGATGTTGCCAACCCATTGTGCAGTTGGATCGTTCTGCACCCAAAATAGATCACCCCGCGCAAGCTCCTCATAATAAAGCCGCTGCGACAGCGCGAACTGCAATTTCGTCGGCACTTTCCGGTCACCCAGAATGGTCTGCACCATCTGGTTTTTCAGGGTCTCCGACGATGGCATCTGCGTCAAATGCCCCGACGCCTGCTGCGCGTCATTGGCCATCGTCATCAGCTCTGCCGCGATGGGAAAACCGCTGTCGCGGGTGTCGATAGCAAGAGAGCCGAAAAACCGCCCCGTTTCCCGACCGACCAACAGATACTTCAGGCTCAATGCTTTGAACGTATGCGTCAGCTTGACCGCATACCGCGTGAGGATTTCGACCTCGTCCGCGTTCAGCTTGCCTTCTGCTTCCATCACGCCCGCGACATGCAGCAAATGCTGCATGATCCCCTCGAACTTGCGGAAATAACGGCGCGAAGCGAAGGTGTCGCTTATACCGACGTGGTCGCCCGAAGGATCAGTCATCACATGATCCAGCCCATCAGCGCGCGTCTGAAATATCGCAGGCCCGCGATTTCGCGCGCTCCAATCGTGATGCGGGCTTCATGGTCAGCCATTCGCCACATCAGATCCGCCATCACGCCAGATGTTCCACCCGACCCACGCCATCAAAAAGACGCCCATCACAATGCTCGCGCCCCCGAAAATGGTGAAAAACACACCCAACAATCGGGCCAATCCGCCAAGCGCCGTACCAGCGCCAGCACCCGACAGAAACGCGAACGCCAGCGGGATCGCGATCATCCCTGCGGCAGTAATCAAAGGGACGCGATGTTTTCGTAGATTGCTCATTTAGGCTCCGTACTGGTTGCTGTCATGCTTCTCGATGATCTTCGCAAAGCGCCGTGCAAACCGTTCGTCCGCCTTGGCCTTGGCTTCCAGCACCTCGCGGGCAAAGACCATGTGATCCTCATGTTTTTCCATCATTTCAGCCATGCGCGCGTTGGTGGCCGCACCTATGCCCGCCATGGCTGACTGCGCCTCTTGGTCCGTCTTGACACCGATCTCGTTGATGCGATGCGCGACGTCCTGCTGCTGCGCGGTCTTGAGAGATTTAGTCAGCGCATCGTACAAAACAACCCGCTGCTTGGTGTCGGTTTGCAACTTGTTGATCAGCACCATCTGCGTCGCCGCCTGGTTCTGCAAACTGTCGATCCAGGTCTTGCCCTTTTCGATATACCGCTCAAGCGTTTGGGATTTGGCAAGCTTGACCTGCTCATCTTGTATCAACGCATTATAGCGCGAATTGGCCTCGGCCAATTGCGTCTCCAGCTTGGTGCGCTTGGCGGCGTCAGTTTCATTCCCGATAGCATTTTCCAGCTTGATCACCTCGGGGTCCATATCCCCGATCCGGGTGCGGATGCTCTCCAACTCGCCAACTGTGACTTCGCGCTCATCCAGCGTCTCTGTCAGGTTGTCCTCAACCTTGACCTTCTGCTCTTCCAGCATCGCCAACTGCCCTTCGAGCAATTGCACAATCGTATCGGATTTCGCGATCAAGTCCTGCAGTTTGTCATCAATCGACGCAGACCGCACACGTTCCTGCCGCATGCTGTCGGACTTCGCACCAGAGAATATCCCGACGATGCTTTCCCAGCCCGTCTTGTTGCGCATCTCATCGAAATCACGGCTGAACCCGGCAGTGACATCATCCAGCCCCATGATCAGCTCTGCGATGTTTGCGTTCATCACATCCGTATGTGCATGCACATCTTCCAGCGAGGCGTTTTCGATGTCGATCATCGCCGGTTTTCAGCTTGGCACGCGCGGTCTCGATCCGGGCGGTCAGCTCGGCGATCTTGCTTTGCGCTTCCGCAACTTGGGTTTGGGATTCGCGTACCTGTGCATCCAGATTGGCCATCAAACGCTCCTGTTTTCTAATCCGTTGAACTTGATATAGGGCATGTTAAGGTGATTTACATCTAGCCCTAAGACGATTTTTGTAACTGTTGCAAATGCCCGCACTTATGAAAAGGGGCGTCATTGGTTAGGGTTTCTCAATCTCTACCCGCCGCGAGGCCAGCAACAATCCCCCAAACACGACCAACCCCGCAACGGCATACCACGCCAGCGTTGCCCGAATATCCGCATAGGCCATCGTGCCCGTGGTCGGTGCAATCAGGGATGCGGCGAAAATGCTGCCGGCAAACAACAGCCGCCCCGCGAAACTTTGCAACGACAGAAACGTGGCGCGCCCTGCATCGCTCAACAACGGCTGAACACGCGCCTCTATGAACGGATAGGTCCACGAATCCGGCACCATCCGCAGCAGTAAAACTGCAATCGCAATCGCGCTGTCCGTCAGCGCAAGCACCCCGATCAAACCAATCTGCATTCCAAACGCCAGCAACAAGATCGCAGGCAATCCAATGCGCCTGCGCAACCGCAACGCCACCAAAGACGCCAGCACCGACACCACCATCATCGCCGCACTGACCGCCCCACTGACAATCGGCGCATCGCCCTGCCAGCCACCCGCCTGCATCGCCTGCGCGATGAACGGCTGGCCAAAGACAAACGGCACATGACTGAACCCGTACATCACCACCGACAGCACAAAGAGCCACAACAAAACGGGTTGCCTGAGTGCAGTGCGCAATAACCCCCATTGCGCCCCCAAACCGACCTTGTCACCGTCCGCATGCGGCGGTTCCGTGAACCGCAGGGCCATCAAACCCGCACAACCCAACGCAACAGCAGCCGCCCCAAACGCCAACTCATACGCGACCCCCGCCATCAAACCGCCCGTTACCGCAGACAGCGCCAAACCGGTCAGCGTGAACTGCCACGCGCGGGTGGTCTGCGCCTCCATCTCACCTCCGCGCCCGTCGGCGACCAGTGATTCGTACAAAAACGCCGTATCCGTGCCAGAGGCAAACGCCGCCCCCGCGCCAATACAAATCTGGCCCAGCGCAAAAATCGCAAAACTATCCGCCGTTGCCAGCAAAACCAGCCCGATCAGCCCTGCAACCATCGCCGCGACCAGCGTGCGCTTGCGCCCCAAACGGTCCGACATATAGCCCGACGGCACCTCAAGCGCGGTCGTTGCCACATCGTAAACAACGTAAAGCAACAGGGCCTCGGACGCAGACAGTTCTTGTTGAAAAAACAAGAACCAAACCGACTGCCAGAAAATCAGATTCTGGAAAAACTTGAACCAAGGGTACAGCGCAACGTTCCGCGCCATGCCCCGGTTCGTTGCGGTTTGGCTCACCCCAAGAGTGCCTTGATCATATCGCTTTCGGGATCGGACAATGCCTCAATCACATCGAAATGATGCTTGCCCTCAGCGACAACCTTCTTGGCGCCCCACGCACGGCTCAGGCTTTCAGCTTGCTCCAGAAAGGCAGGCCGCTCGTCTCCGCCGACCCAAACGGTCACGTTTACACCATGCGGCGGACTCATGTTCACAGGGCTTTCCGCCTGCGCCTCTGCCGCATCCAGATGCAAAACCTCGTTCATATGTGTCTCTAACAGGGGCATTAGGTCCGCCACCGGCGATATCGGTACAACCGACCCGATGCGCCCACGCACGTCTGCAGGCAACACCAGCGGATCCATCATCCGCGCAACCAGATGACCACCAGCGGAATGGCCCGCCAAGGCCAGCTTGCCGAAAGTCCGGTTGCCAATCTCTGTAACCGCCGCTGCAATCTGGCGCGTGATATCTGCGATCCGCACATCAGGGCAAAGATCATAGCTTGGCATCGCCACCGCCCAACCCTTGGCCAACGCACCCTCAGCCAGATGCGACCAGACGCTTTTGTCGAACGCCTTCCAATATCCGCCATGCACAAAGATCATGGTGCCGCGCGACACACCTGTCGGCTGGAACATATCGAACTTTTGTCGATCACTGTCACCGTACCGCACACCCATCTGCGCACGCGCACCCAAACCAGCGCGGAACGCTTCCGCCTCGGCCATCCAACGCGGCGGAAAATCAGCAGCCCCTTCGATGTATTCGGCATTTTTATAATCTTCGTCATACTTCATCGGGCGGTCCTTTGGTCTGTCATGGATTCCAATGTGGAACTGGACAATCATACCCATTGTTGATTGAGGTGCCACAAACAAAAGCGGAGTAGAGACATGACCGACGCGACAGACCTTAAATCCAAGCTTAAAGATCCCAGCCTGCTGGAAACACGCGCCTATATCGGCGGCCAATGGGTGGACGGCGATGACGGCACCTTTGACGTCATCAACCCGGCACGCGGCGATGTTATCGCAAAGGTCGCCAACCTCAGCCGCGCCCAAGTGGCAGGCGCCATTGCCCAAGCCGAAGCAGCCCAGAAAGAATGGGCCAAATGGACAGGCAAAGAGCGCGCAGGCGTGATGCGCAAATTCTTTGACCTGATGATGGCGAACCAAGATGACCTTGGCGCGATCCTGACCGCAGAGCAGGGCAAACCACTGGCCGAAGCCAAAGGCGAGATTGCATACGGCGCGTCCTTCATCGAGTTTTTCGGCGAAGAAGCAAAACGCATCTACGGCGAAACCATCCCCGGCCACCAGCGCGACAAGCGTATAACCGTCATTAAACAACCCATCGGCGTCGCAGCCTCCATCACGCCTTGGAACTTCCCCAATGCGATGATCACCCGCAAGGCAGCGCCCGCGTTGGCTGCCGGTTGCGCATTTGTGGCACGCCCTGCTGCTGAAACACCGCTGTCGGCAATCGTTATGGGTGTGCTGGCCGAACGCGCTGGCATCCCCGCAGGCGTGTTCAACGTAGTGCCCTCCTCGTCCTCCTCCGCCGTGGGCAAAGAGTTCTGCGAAAACCCTGCTGTGCGCAAAATCACCTTCACAGGATCCACCGAGGTCGGTCGCATCCTGCTGAAACAAGCCGCCGATCAGGTCATGAAATGCTCAATGGAGCTGGGCGGCAACGCGCCGTTCATCGTGTTTGATGATGCAGACCTTGATGCAGCGGTTGAGGGCGCAATCCTGTGCAAATTCCGCAACAACGGTCAAACCTGCGTCTGTGCAAACCGCATCTATGTGCAGGCTGGCGTCTATGACGCCTTCGCGGAAAAGCTGAAAGCCCGCGTTGAGAAAATGAAGATCGGTGACGGTTTCGAGGCAGGCGTTGAACTTGGCCCCCTGATCAACCCCGCCGCCGGTGAAAAGGTCAAAGAACACATCGACGATGCGCTGGCCAAAGGCGCGACAGTAATCCTTGGCGGTAATGGCGCGATGGACGGTAACTTTTTGCCCCCCACCATCATGACGGGCGTGACCCAAGACATGCTGGTCGCACAGGATGAAACCTTTGGCCCGTTCGCACCGCTGTTCAAATTTGACACCGAAGATGACGTCATCGCAATGGCCAACGACACCATCTTTGGCCTCGCCTCCTACTTCTATGCCAAAGACCTAAGCCGCGTTTACAAAGTTGCCGAGGCACTGGAATACGGCATCGTTGGCGTAAACACCGGGATCATCTCAACCGAGGTAGCGCCGTTCGGTGGCGTCAAGCAATCGGGCCTGGGCCGCGAAGGATCGCACCACGGGATCGAAGATTACCTTGAGATGAAATACATCTGCATGAGTGTCTGAACACACAAAGGGCCGACAGTGCGAACTGTCGGCCCTTTTTCTATCTGCTGCGGCGTCCGCGAAAATCAGTGCCGCGCGTTCATCCAGATCAGCTTTTTGATCTCCATGTCGGTTAACTGCAGGCGCACGTTCTTGCCATAAACTGGGCGGACATGGGTTTTCAGGATAAAGCGACGCGCCTCATCGTTGAACCCTTTGGCAAGATGCACGTGGTACAACACGCTGCCATCATGGCGGCAGTTGATACCGGTGATGTTACCCACAAACGTGCCTTCGTTCGACAGCAGGCTGCGCTTGTTGGTATCACAGACGGCCACTTTCTTGCCCGGCACCTTCTTGGTGTATTTGTCACCCGGCTTTTTGGTTTCCTGGTCCTTGCTTCGGTCACCGGGTTCCTGCGGTGTTGGGTCCGGTGTCGGATCAGGGTCTTTGCCCTTATCGCCGGTGTCACCCTTGCCAGTATCGCCCTTGCCAGTGTCACCCTTACCGGTATCACCCTTACCAGTATCACCTTTTCCAGTGTCGCCTGTCCCGGTGCCAGTATCGCCCTTACCGGTGTCGCCCTTACCCGTATCGCCGGTGCCAGTATCACCTTTGCCGGTATCGCCCTGAGAAGCGTCACTGCCTACGTTCCCACCAGAGAACCCGTTCGCATAAACTGGCGCGGACAGCATCAGTGCCAATAGTGACGTCGCGGTCAAAGCCCCGAGTGATCTGAAGATGGTCATACATTACCCTTTTCGATAACAAAATTACGGCACATTTCCGCCGAATATCTGTCCAGAAATTAACACATTGTGAAGTTGGGCGTCGCAAGAATCTCGGCGCTTGCCGCGTATGATCGCCAGAAACCATGGTGTGCTTTTGGTCAAAATCCACATTAGTACGTTGATTTTAAATGATTATATGATCGCCTCGCAAGGCGCGTATGTATGGTATGTATTTTACACTACATCAGAACCCTACCGCATCCGTTGTTTTCCAGCGCGGGCCAATACACGCAAACAGCCATGATTGCGCACGAATTCGACACGCCTGCAATCAGACGGTGTATGCGAGCGGAGAATCAGTCGCCGCCGCAACGCCACCTTAACTTTCTACCCAAGGGTGAGCTGATGAATATCCCGACTACCTCGGCGGATTGTCCCAAACTGGCAGCCCCCTCTTTCTGTTGAACACAAAAAAAGGCCCGTTGCACAGCAACAGGCCTTCGTTGGGTCAGCGGGGACTGACCATGCTAGCGCACCAAAGCGCTTTCTCGATTAGTGAATGACTACCGGCTGACGCCGGTAGCATCATTTGGAGGAATGTAATTCCAGATACCGCGTGATGATGTCGTCGGTTACATTGCCGGAGGTGGTTGAGAAGTATCCTCGGGCCCAGAAC
>Ga0115563_1000051_pt1 | contig 85081 bp, 78 predicted proteins | sample COGITO_mtgs_1105_2_FD_87198 | JGI IMG/M metagenome (GOLD analysis project Ga0115563, IMG submission 87198) | Pelagic marine microbial communities from North Sea - COGITO_mtgs_110519 | ecosystem: Environmental > Aquatic > Marine > Epipelagic | place: Germany:Helgoland, sampling site Kabeltonne...
CCGGCAAGGGCCATCGCCTCGGGAATGATCGTGTCAAAGGTCACTGGTTTTGCCACGTCCAGACCGTCCGCCGCCAATATCAACGAACCGCCCGCGTCGCGTTCCAACCGGATGTCGGCAGAGGCGGTTTGCAGCACAGGTACAGTTCCGGTGTCGATGGCGAAGCCGAATTTCTTGGGAATGTCAGGGGCATTTTCATGTATCAGGGCAGCCGTGAGTTTGGCGCTCAGATGCTCGGTCTCATCATCCGTCTGCCAGAACGGCGTGACAAGAATATTGCGGCGCGCTTCGGCCTTGGCGGTTTCATCCAGTAACGCCATGTGCCCCAACCCCTCCATCAGGGGGCCATAACTGTGCTCTGACACACCACGCAGTTGGATGTTGGCGCGGCTGGACAGGTCGATCATGCCGTTGCCATGTGCCACCGAAAGCGTGGCGATGCCATCGGCTTGCGCCCTTTGCAAACGTCCACCGAAAGGGCGGATGCGCACGACAAGCCCATCGCCAGATTGCATCGGTTGCAATGCGCCGGGGCAATACCCTTTGATCTCTGGCGCTCTCATTCTGCGGCGTCCATTTGAGCGCTGATCGAATTGCGGCGCGTGGTCCAAAGGCCCGCGTCCCGCAAAGCGGCGAAACGGTCGCGCATTGCTTGCAAGGCAGCGGGGTTTTCGGCTTCCATAAAGGCCACAAGATCATCGCGGCCAAGGGTGGCATCATAGTAAAGATCAAACAGATGCGCGGGCACATCACGGGTCAAATGCGCAAAAGCGGCCAGATTGTCGAGGGTCGCGGCGATTTCGGCGGCCCCGCGAAAGGCGTGACGCATCATCCCGCTGGCCCAGTCCGGGTTGGCCGCACGGGCGCGCACAACGCGGGCGATTTCCTCGGCCATGGTGCGGGCACGAGGCGTGCCGATTTTGGTCGTGTCAACGTGGTACATGCTGGGTTTGGACGCACCAAGGTGCGCCATCGCGGCGGCAAACCCACCCTCGTGACTGGCGTAGTCCGAAGCTAGCAGAACGTCGCTTTCGGTCAGGTCTTGGATGTGCGCAAAGGTGTCGGTGGTCTGTAGGCGCTGCTCAAGAGCAGCACGGTTCTGGTGCGCTTCGCCTTTGGCGTCGATGCTCCATTCCGACGCTTTCAGCCATGCCTCGCCCGCAGCGGCACGCCCTTCGTCGGAATAATCCAGCACCGCGGCTTCCATGTTCATCCCGTAAAGGCCGGGTTTGGGACCAAAAACGCGGGGTGTCTTGGTTTTGTAAGGGTTCATGTCTGCCGCCTCTTCGCGGTCGGCAAGAGCAAGCGCGCCTGCTTCAAACATCTGGGAAAGGCCGGGAAATACGTCCCGGAACAGGCCAGATATGCGGAGTGTGACGTCGATGCGCGGGCGGTTGATCAAAGCTAAAGGTAATATTTCAAAGCCTGAGATCCGGTCGGAGCCTTCATCCCATTTGGGCGCGAGCCCCGCGAGATGCATCGCCATCGCGACCTCTTCGCCCGCCGTGCGCATGGTCGCCGACCCCCAAAGGTCCACAACAAGCCCCTTGGGATAGTCACCTTCTTCTTGGAGGTGTCGGCGGATCAGTTCCTCGGCGAGCTTGACACCTTGGGCGTGGGCCGCACGTGTCGGGACGCTGCGCGGGTCGACGGCATACAGATTTCGCCCTGTCGGCAGCACATCAGAACGGCCGCGGTAAGGCGATCCTGACGGGCCGGGCGTGACGAATTTGCCGTTCAAAGCGCGCAACAGACCGTCGACCTCACCTGTCCCCTGGCCGTAAATGTGCAGGCCATCGCCGTATTGAGATTCTTTGATATCACAGACAAAGCGGTCGATCGCGGTGATCGCTTCGGCCATGCAAGTGTCGTCGTTTATGCCAAGATCGTCTTCGACGCCTGCGGCCCGCGCCTCTGACCGGATCGTGTCGATCAAACGGTCACGGCGGGCGGGGTCAAGGCCATCTGCGGTGGAATATTCATCAAGCAGGCGTTCGAGTTGCAACAGGCCATCAGGGGTAGCGCTGTCTTTCATCGGGGGTGGCAAGTGGCCAAGCGTGACCGCACCGATACGGCGCTTGGCTTGGGCCGCCTCACCGGGATCGTTCACGATGAAAGGATAAATGACCGGCAGATCGGCAGTGAGCGCTTCAGGCCAGCAATCGCCAGACAGCGCAACAGATTTGCCCGGAAGCCATTCAAGCGTGCCATGTGCGCCGATGTGGATCAGAGCGTTCATGCCTTGCGCACGCAGCCAGAGATAGAAGGCAACATAAGAGTGGCGCGGCACACGAGCGAGGTCGTGGTAGTCGGTTTCACGCGCAGATATTGCGCCGCGTTCAGGTTGCAGCGCGACAAGAGTATTCCCGCAGGTTTGGGCCGGAAAGTGGAAGGCATTGTCGGCATAAAGGGGATCTGTGGCAGGTTCGCCCCATGCGGTTTTCAGGTCTTTTTGCAACGCCTCTGGCAAGGTTTCGAGGGCCTGTTCATATGCTGTTAACGGCCATGCGATAGTCGTGTTCGGGAGCGTTTTACCAAAGTTGATTTGTGGTGTCGCGCTGTACCCTGCTGTCGCAAGGTTCAAAAGCATGTCTTCGGTCGAGGCCAACGCATCAAGGCCAACGGCGTGGGCGATCTGGTCCTTGCGACCCGGATAAGTAGACAGGACGAGCGCCAGTTTACGGTCTTGGACGGGCGTTATTGCAAGGCGGTGCCAGCCTGCGATGCGTTCCACAACGGCTTTGATGCGTGGCGCGTTTGCGCGGTGCGAAAAGCGCGAGAACTGGAGGTTGGGATCTTTCTTTTCCGGTGCCTTGAAGCTGACGACGCCAGTAAAAATGCGCCCGTCCACTTCTGGCAAAACGACGTGCATCGCAAGGTCAGCGGGCGAAAGGCCACGTTCGGAACCTACCCATTCCTTTTTGCGCGCCGTGGACAGCGCAACCTGGAAAACCGGGCAACCGGGGGCGTCCAGTGGCGACGCACCATCGGCCCCACGGCCGGAAAACGCGGTGGCGTTCACAATTGCTGACGGCGGATGGTCTGTGAGGGCGGAGGCAAGGAAGACACGGCCTGCTTCGGCTTTTAGCGACGGCACGAACAGGCCCATTGCAGCGAACCCTTTGGCACGCAATTCGAGGATGAGCGCGTCAATCGGGGCCGTGTCGGCGGCGGTCAGGTAGCTGCGGTAGAACGTGAGGGCGATCAAGGGCGCGTCGCCTAAGGTGCTGCGCGGGCACACGGAAACGATGCCGTGATCGGGGTCATAATAGCCACAGGCCGGGACCGTTTTGGTTCCCGTTACCGGGCCTGCATAGAATCCAGCAGCGAGGCTGAGTTGTGCAAGTGCAGCTTGGGCGGCAACTGCGCCCCCTGCATCGCAAAGTGACGACAGGCGGCGCAGGGTACTGATGGGAAGCGTAGAATGTTGATCAAGCGAGGGGTCTTCGCGGCCATCGGCGGGTAGGATCGCAAGCGCAATATCGTTGCGGCGGGCAAAATCCTGCACCTGCATAATGCCGTAGGGCCAGTAGTTTTCGCCTCCGATCAGGCGGATCAAGATACCTTTGGCGCCGGTCAGGGTTTGTTCTACATAATTGTCGACAGAAGCCGGATGCCGCAGCGCTGTCAGATTGCAAAGCCGCAAAGTCGGCAGTTTGCCCGCAGGCCCACCACCCCGATGCCAGCCTGCCGCGAAAGCGCCAAGATCGCTGTCGGAGAACGAGAGCACCACCAGATCGGCGGGCGTCTGGCCCGGATCATACGGGGCCTCATTATCCTCTAGCCCATGGCTTTCGCGGAAGACGACATGCATTTAATCACGCACCCAGAACGGCGCGGATGGCGGCTGTGTCGATGTGATCATGTTCGGCAATGACAACCAGATGACCCTGACGTGCATCAGTGCCCCATGGACGGTCGAACTGCTGGCGGACGCGGGCCCCAACCGCTTGGACCAGCAAACGCATGGGTTTTCCGGTCACGGCGACATACCCTTTGACGCGCAGGATATGCTGTTCGTTGGCAAGCTTTTCAATCGCGGCGACCAGTGTATTCACGTCATCGACCTCTGGCATTGGCACGACGATGGTTTCAAAATCGTCGTGTTCGTGGTCATCGTGGCCGTCATGGTGGGACGGGCGCGCGGCGATATCATCTTCGGCTTTGGCATTCAGGCCGAGGACAACATTGGTGTCCACAACGCCTTCACTCATCGACAGGATCGGGATTTTGCGGGGGCTTTGAACCTCGATAATGGCACGCGCTTTGGCGAGACCCTCTTCGCCCGCAAGATCGGCTTTTGACATCAAAATAATGTCGGCGCAGTTAATCTGATCTTCAAACACTTCGGACAAAGGTGTTTCATGATCAATACTATCATCCGCCTTGCGCTGTTCATCAACAGCACGTTCATCCGCAGCAAACCGGCCGGCGGCAACAGCTTCGGCATCAGCCAACGCAATGACACCATCGACAGTGATTTTGGAACGGATCGCTGGCCAGTCGAACGCTTTGAGCAACGGCTTGGGCAGGGCCAGACCAGAGGTTTCAATCAGGATGTGATCGGGGCGTGTGGGCAGGGCCATCAGCGCCTCAATCGTCGGGATGAAATCATCAGCGACAGTACAACAGATACAGCCGTTCGCCAGTTCTACAATGTTTTCGGCGGGGCAATCGGGGATCGCGCAGGATTTCAGGATGTCGCCATCGACGCCTACGGTGCCGAATTCATTGACCAGAATCGCAAGACGGCGACCGCCAGCGTTTTGCATCAAGTGGCGGATCAACGTGGTTTTACCAGACCCCAGGAAGCCAGTGACAACGGTAACGGGGATTTTCGACAGGTCATTCATTCGGCAGCCTCCAAAGGCATTTGAAACGGGGGGATACGGGCAAGGCTTTGCTTGCGGAAAATCACGGGGCGTTCGCGCCATTTGACGAGGCCATCATCAGTGGCAGCATAGGCGGCGGCACCCGCGAGGATGTCAGGAACATCATCGGTTGTCAGTCGACCATAAACGTAGGTCCACTTGCCGGATTCGGACAAGGCAATAGCGGCCCCTTGGGAACACGCCGACAGGCATTCGACACCGACGACGGTAACACCTGCTGGTGTTTCTTCGGCGTTGATCGCAGCAAAAAGGCGGGCGCCGGGGCGGGCGGCCTCGTCTTCGTGGACTTCGCCAGCTTTGCAGGTTTTGCAGATATATAGGGTTGCGGTCATATCCGTTACTCCGGAACGATCAGCGTGGTGCTGGCAATGATGTTGGCACCATCTATGGCAAGAGGGCGGTGATCATTGCTGTTTAGCGTGACCTCGACAGTGACGTTACCCGCGGGTAACGCCTCAAGGTGCATCCAGTTACTATAGAGCCGCGCAAGTTTCACACCGTTGATATAGACATGCGCATGCCCTTCACCCGGAACATGCGCGAGGCCGGCGTTCTGGGGTGAAAACGCGAAGTTGTCCGTCATGACGTGCAGGTTGTAGCCTGTCATCGGATCGTCCATCACCATGATATCAAGCGTCGGCGTATCGCTGGGGGCTACCTCAATCGGGGTATCGTGCATTGCCGCGTGGTCGGCACTGCCATGGTCCATCGTACTGTGGTCCATCACTACATCGCTATGCTGTGCCGGATCGCCATGATCATGGCCGTCAAAGGTGATGCCATTACCAGCGGCGATGGCAAAACCGATGCCGCCGCCAAACAGCAGTCCGATGATGAAAAGAGGAAGTGTTCGGTCCATCCTGCTCTCCTATGCGCGCGCTGCAGCGTCGGCATGCCTGCCTTCGCGCTGCCATAAAAAGCCCGCGAAACAGCCCAACAGTACCCATGCGGCCAATCCGACGCCCAGCGCGCGGGCTGCAAACAAAGCACCAATTTCTGTCGGCACGGGACCGGTAAAGCTATCAGGTTCGGGCGCGCCGATCAGATGCGGTGCCATAAGCAGAACCGCGGCGGCGCCCCACATGGCCCAATTTCCACCAAACGCCAGCAGCCACATTGCAATCGCAGCAGAAATCACAGTCGCAAACCACCAGACTTGACGCGCAGTGACGTCAGCGGCGGCGACACCGGGCACTTCGGGTGCCAGTGTGAAACCGGGTGCCAAATGGAAGGCGACAAAGCCCGCAACCCCCCAAATAATACCCCAGCGACCATCAATCTGTGCGCCGCGCTCTTCGGCAATATTCATCATGGCAATCATCAGCAGGGCGTAGCCAGTGTAGATCAGCATCGTGAAGATCAGGCTCAGCCCGTCGCGCATGACATCAAAACCGGGCAAGGCAGGGTGGGCAGAGTTTGCAGTGCCGCCGAAGTGGACCAGCTCACCGCTTTCGTAAAGTTCGGCGTGTAAAAGTACCGGCTGCACAAAAATCAGTTGAAGAATGCCAGCAAAAAGACCGGCAGCGGCACCCGCAAAGATCGCGGAAATCAGAATTCTTGAATACATAATTTTGACCCAGCTTGGCTAAGTTTGATTGCAGCCCAAGAACGGCAAACCTGCGCCAAAAAACGCAAAGGCTGCCGAAGGGGCAGCGCACAAACAATGACAATCATGCAATCGAAAGGAAGCGGAGCGGAATGCAGATAACTTAAACCTGCATGCAGCCCTCAAAGCCGCGCTGCACGTCCGCCCAATCGAAAGATTTTAGTGGCAGGGGAAACCTGTCGCGTGGCGCACATCATGTGCTGCGTCATGCAGCGCCGCAGCCTGAACATGGCCGGTCAATGCAATTACGCCGAGGCCCAAAATCACAGCGAAAAGCGCGGGCAAAAAGCGCGCGGTGCCGCGTGTCTGTGCGTGGTTCTGTGTCAGTGTCGTCATAATTATTCTCCTTACCGTCACACCCGACGGCATTATACGTTTCCAGTGCCTGGCAGGTCTCCTGGCTCGCGGGTCGTGACCTTGTCCCGCCTTCCCTGTCGTTTGACAAGTGGCATATCGGGCAAGGCTCACCGCTTACAGTCGCGGGGGCGGCTTCAGCTTGGAGCGCGGCTGGCACACCTTGACTGAATTCCCTCTTCGGTCCCACGCAAGAAACTCATGCGCTTTTCGGAACACCAAGCCCGGTGAATGTCGCACTTTGGCATTGGGGAGGCAAGATGGTTTTACGACATCCAAAGTGCATCTTTCGGCGTTTCGCTGGTTAATATCCGCCGTGTTGCGCATAGTTGCACGATCCGGGTGGCATATCTTGCGAATCCCCCTTCAAACGAAAGCACCCGTAATGAACATAAACCGCACGACGCTCGCGATTTGTTATTCGCTGTTGTCGATTGTCCTGTTCGATGCGATGGGGTTGATCATCAAACACTTGTCAGTTGCCTACACCGCCGCCGAACTGTCGGCGTACCGCAACATATTTGGCCTGATCCCGACGCTGCTGTTCCTTTGGGGATCCGCCGAATGGCACCGCAAGGGGCGCATTTTGCGTGTCCGGCAGTGGCGGCTGGCGATGACGCGCGGTGTGTTCCTGACCGCAGCACAGTTGTCGTTCTACATGTCTTTAGGGCTGCTCAGTTTTGCGACCGCTTCCACCATTGCCTATGCAAATGCGCTGTTTCTTGTCGCGCTGGCCGTGCCGCTTTTAGGTGAAAAAGTCGGCGCGGTGCGGTGGTTTGCGGTGTTGATCGGCTTTGGCGGGGTGGTGATGATTGTCGGACCGGGCCGCGATACGTTTTCTACGCTTGCGTTGCTGCCCCTGATCGCTGCTTTTTGTTATGCCTTGGTCGGCGTAACGGCGCGGATGATGGACGAAGATGTGCCGACACCGCTGATCAACCTCTATTCCTCGGGGATCGCGGCGGTAGGCGCCTTTATTCTGGTTCCGATCATGGGGGGCTTCACCCCGTTGCGCGAGACCACTGATATCTTGTGGATCGCTGCGATGGGCGCGTTCGGAGGATGCGCTGTTTTGCTGCTCGTCACCGCCTACCGCATGGCAGATCAAAGTGATTTGGCGCCGTTCAGCTATTTCGGCATTCCGATTGCGTTCTTTCTTGGTTGGGTCTTCTTTGGAGAGGCGCCCTGGAACGAATTATTCCCCGGCGCGCTGTTGATCATCATGGGTGGCATGCTGATCATCTGGCGGGAACGGCGGTTGAGACAGTCTCAGACCACCACTTCCTCGGCCACCTGATCGCCGACAACGAACACACGTTTGTAGCGGTCGATCTGGTCTTGCGGCCCCATTGCCTTGCGCGGATTGTCAGACAGTTTGACCGTCGGATGTCCATTGGCAGAGACCGCTTTGCATACCAATGAAAACGGCGCAAGCGCGTCGTTCGGGACAAGGCCACGGAAATCATTGGTCAGTAACGTGCCCCAACCAAAGGAAATGTTGGTTTTATCTGCAAACTGTCCATGAAGTGTCTTGATCTTGTCCACGTCCAGACCGTCGCTAAAAATGACCCGCTTTTTCGTCGGATCTTCGCCACGCGATTTCCACCAGTCGATTGCGATGTTCGCCGCTGTCGCCGGGTCACCACTGTCGATACGGATGCCGGTCCACCCGGCCAGCCAGTCGGGCGCATTGTCAAGGAACCCTTTGGTCCCATAGGTGTCGGGCAGGATGATGCGCAGGTTGCCTTCGTGTTCATCATGCCAATCTGACAGAACGTCATAGGGCGCTTGCGCCAAGGCAGCGTCATCCTTGGCCAAAGCGGCATAGACCATTGGCAATTCATGGGCGTTGGTGCCAATCGCTTCGACCTCACGGCTCATCGCGATTTTACAGTTTGACGTACCGGTAAATGCTTTGCCCAAACCTTCGCGCATCGCCTGAACGCACCAGTCTTGCCATAGATATGAATGGCGACGGCGCGTGCCAAAATCGGCAATCGACAGATCAGGCACATCGCGCAGGGTCTCTATCTTTTCCCACACGCGGGTCATGGCGCGGGCATAAAGCACCTGCAATTCGAACTTGCCCATGGTGTCGAGCACGGCGCGCCCGCGCAGTTCCATCAGGATCGCAAGCGCGGGAATTTCCCACAGCATGACCTCGTGCCACTTACCCTCGAACGTCAGCTCGTATTGATCGCCTTTGCGCTCAAGATGGTAGGGCGGAAGGCGCAGACCCTCGAACCATTCCATAAAATCCGAACGAAACATCTGGCGTTTGCCGTAAAATGTATTGCCTCGCAGCCATGTGGATTCCCCACGGCTGAGCGAAAGGGAGCGCACATGATCGAGCTGCTCGCGCAGTTCACCCTCATCAATCAGTTCGGCCAGCGGGATATGTTTGGACCGGTTGATCAGGCTGAACGTGACTTGGGTGTCGGGTTTGTTGCGGAAAATCGACTGGCACATCAGCAGCTTATAGAAATCAGTGTCGATGAGCGACCGCACAATAGGGTCGATCTTCCATTTGTGATTCCATACGCGGGTGGCGATGTCGACCATTTCAAGCTCCGGTAGCTGTTCGGATCGCTTAAATCAAAGCGGTCGCATGCTGGCAAGCGACGAGCGTCTTGGGTAAGTGCGTTGTTAAGTCGAAATAGAAACGCATGGGAAGGACGGGCATGACTTTGCTGGATTTGGCGATACCGGTCATTGGCGCGTTGGCATTCGTCGGATATGTCACCTGTCTGTTGCGGTTTGTTTGGCTGACAGGTGTTGGCACACTGGGCTTTGCGGCGGTGGCCTACCTGCTGCATCCCATTGGCAGCGGTACGCACGTCTATTGGGGGATGGCGGGTGCGGGTTTGATCCTCGCCTTGGGAAGCGCGTGGTTTTTCCGGCCCTCTCACCTTGCTCTTGCGTCATCTGAAAAGCCGACAGACGGCAGCCAGATCGTCATTGACGGCACCAATGTCCTTTATTGGGACAGCGATGGCGCGCAGATGGTGACGCTTCGGATCGTGATTGACGCGCTCAAGAAAAAGGGGCGGACGCCGATTGTTTTCCTTGATGCATCTTCACGGCACCATTTGGGCGACAAGGGGCTGAATGAACAAGGCTTTGCCAAGGCGCTTGGCGTGCCGAAATCGCAAGTCATGGTCTGTCCAGCGCGTACAGAGGCGGATGCGTTTATCCTGAAATATGCCCGCGCAGAAGATCTGCCCGTCGTTTCAAACGATATGTTCAGGGACCGCGCGGCGCAGACAAAAGGGCTGAAATTCGTCAAGGGCGTCATCGTTAAAGGGCGTCCGATTTTTGACGGGTTGTAAGCCTAGACCAGCGTCACACCTGCATTTTGCATGCCATCCATTGCCGCCACAAGTGATCCGTCAAAATCAATCGCACGGCATAGGTTTTGATGAACAGTTACGTCAAACCCCAGCTTTGTAGCGTCTACGGCAGAATAATTTACACAGAAATCCAGCGCCAGACCGACCATCGTCAGCTGTTTGATGCCGCGGGTGCGCAGATAGCCTTCCAATCCGGTGGGCGTCTTGTGATCATTTTCAAAAAACGCAGAATAGCTGTCGATTGCAGGATTATACCCTTTGCGGATGATCAAATCCGCACGGTCCTGTTGCAGTTCCATATGGAACTTCGCGCCCATACTGCCTTGGATACAGTGATCGGGCCACAGCACTTGCGGGCCGTAGGGCATGTCAATCATCGACATCGGCGCGCGGCCCTCATGCGCGGAGGCAAACGAAGAATGCCCCGCCGGGTGCCAGTCTTGCGTCAGGATCACCGCGTCGAAATCGGCCATCAACGCGTTGATGCCTTGCACGATCTCATCCCCGCCGGGAACCGCCAAGGCACCACCGGGGCAAAAGTCATTCTGAACGTCGATCACAATAAGGGCTTGCATGGCGGTCTCCTTTGATTGGGCTAAGGCGTTTTTACCCCAGTCCCCCCTTGCAGAACAGGGCCTGCGGGGCGTATTTGCACGCCCATGTACACAATTGCAGCCCTATACCACTTTACCCGTTTCGATGATCCCGCCGCGATGAAACCCGCGATGCTGGAGCATTGCGTTGCGCAGGGTGTCAAAGGCACGCTTTTGCTGGCGCCCGAAGGGATCAACGGAACCATCGCAGGACCGCGTGCTGGCATTGACGCGGTGCTGGCCTATTTGCGCGCCCTGCCCGGTTGTGCCGGTCTTGAATGGAAGGAAGCCACCAGCGATGTGCCCCCCTTTCCCCGGATGAAAGTACGGATCAAGCGCGAGATTGTGACCATGGGCCAGCCGGATGTGGACCCGGCGGCCAAGGTTGGCAATTACGTGGACGCAAAAGACTGGAACGACCTGATCAACAGCCCCGATGTCGCCGTGATCGACACGCGCAATGACTATGAAGTGGAAATCGGGACGTTTGACGGCGCGATTGACCCGAAAACCAAAAGCTTTGGCGAGTTTCCGGCGTGGTGGGAAGAAAACAAGCATCGGTTCCACAACAAGAAGGTCGCGATGTTCTGCACGGGCGGTATCCGCTGCGAAAAATCAACCAATTACCTGCTGGGTCAGGGGGTTGAGGACGTTTATCATCTGAAGGGCGGTATCCTGAAGTATCTTGAGGAAGTTCCCCAAGAAGACAGCACATGGCAAGGTGATTGCTTTGTCTTTGACGCGCGCGTCAGTGTTGGCCACGGTCTCACCGAAGGGCCGCATATTCTGTGCCACGGGTGCCGCCAGCCAATACTACCTCAGGATATGCACGGCCCTGAATATGAACAGGGCGTCAGTTGCCACAAGTGCCATGCCAAAACCACGGACTGGGACAAGGACCGGTTTCGCGAGCGGCAAAAGCAGATCAAACTGACTGAGGCGCGCAAGGGTCAGGCTTAGGCCGCCTGCGCCATTGCAATAGGTGCGCGGGGTTTGCTGCGCATCAGCAGCCAGAACATGATTGCCATGTTCAGCCCGTTCCAGATGATCCCATTGATGAACGCCCATTGGTACGACCCGGTCCAATCATAAATCTGCCCGGACACCCATCCGCCCAGCGCCATACCCATAATCGTCGCCATCAGGACAAACCCGACCCGTGCGCCTGCCTCTTTGGCGGGCATGTATTCGCGCACGATCAAAGCGTAGCTGGGGACAATCCCGCCTTGGGACAGGCCAAAAACGAGGCTGACCATATAAAGGGACACCAAACCGCCCGCTGGCAGGTAGAGAAACAAGGCGATACATTGCAGCGTAGAGCCGATCAGCAGCGTTCTGACCCCGCCAAGGCGATCCGCAAGCAGCCCCGATACGATCCGCGATCCAACGCCGCCCAGCAGCATAAGCGATAACATCTCTGCACCGACAGCTGGACCAAAACCCATGTCGACGCACAAGGCGACGATGTGAACCTGCGGCATCGACATCGCAACACAACAGGCGATGCCAGCAAAGCAGAGCAGATATTGTAACGCGCGCGGGCTAAGACCGGCAGAGCGCGCGTTGAGCGTTGATGCCGTATGCGCCGCGTCCTGTGTTTCTGCGGATACCCCCCTGCGCAAGAACAAGGCGAGCGGGATCACACCCACAAGCGTCACGATTGCAAGCACGGTGTAACCCGCCCGCCAGCCTTGATTTTGGAACACATCCGCCAAAAGCATCGGCCAGACCGCGCCTGATAGATAGTTTCCGCTGGCGACCAATGCGACTGCAATGCCACGTCTGCGCACAAACCAGTGCGAGATGTCTGCGATCAACGGCCCGAACCCAACGGCAGAAGCAAATCCGACAATGAACTGCGCCAGTGATAACATCAAAATTGACTGGGACAGGACAGCCAGAAAAAGCCCGGCTGCAATCGCGAGCGCGGCCAATATCAACGAAATCGTCACCCCGAACCGGTCCAAAGCGCGGCCAATCGCAAAATTGCCCAGCGCAAAGCCGATCATATTCAACGTGTAAGGCAGCGATGACGCAGCACGAGTTGTGCCGAACTCTGCCTCGATCGCCGGCATGACCACGATAATAATCCACATGCCGGCATTGGCAATCACCGCCACCAGCATGGTGATGACCAGGCGCATCCATGAATACCCGCTGTCTGTTTCGATGGCTGTGCCCATGGTGCGATCCCTTTTCTACGCATCTGGACGAAAATCCTGCCAAGGCGCAAGTGACCACGAAAAATCTGCGCAATTAGAGATGTTAAAGCGTTGGTAAGCCCTGCCCCCTAAACCTGACGATGGGTGAAAAGAGGTGGACGAGATGGGTGCGCAGGCAAATCTGGCGCCAGTCATCATCAAACGAAAAAAGGTTATTAAGGGCGGTGGCCACCATGGTGGTGCCTGGAAAGTCGCAATAAGCATGTTCCTTCAGTCAATGACGCTTTGCGTCTATGATGTTCGACCCCCATCCGGGGTTGAACGAAAAGCCGTTCTGACCAGTGCTTGCGTCTTGAACAACGCCGCGCCACCCGACCTCGGATGCAGGAGAAATATGCACCATCAAACATTAACGATTGCTGAAAACACACAAGCTCTCTCCAGCGCTTTTGACTAAAGGCTTAGCTAACTCAGGCGCGCCGCTCGACAGTGCTTTGTGGTTTAAGGGCAATCTGCTTTCGGCGGCCGTCAGCCCCATAGGTTTCAAGTGACGTCTGAACCTTGCGCAATGCCGCCATCCGGTCGGCCACCGCCCTTATCCCCTGCAAAGCACCATCCAACAGCAGTTGGTTGCGCTTTACCTTATCATCAAGGGCCCGCAGCGCCGCAGTGTCCTGAGGGCTTTCTGCATCAATTTTATCGAACAGGATCTCTTTGGTTTCCAGCAATTTGGTAACTTGATCCAGATCGCCACCTAGCAGCGCGACGCGTTCTGCATCCAGCAATGTGCTCAACTCGGTGATCGGGGTCGCGACTATATCATGCGTCATTCCGGCGTTCCTTCAAAGTTTGAAAAATCATTTCACTCAATCCAATGCCCCCGGCTTGCACAATTGCAGAGGCCTGTTCCTGAACCAGAAACGACGAAAATTGATCCTCTCCGGCGCCACCACCAAAACCCTGCCGCGACTGGCCTAACCCCGCAGCGGTTAACATTTCCGAAAGAAAGCTCGCCTCAAGTGATTGCGCGGCTTTCATCAGATCAGCATTTTTTTGATCGGTTTGGTTCTGCCCGGTCGTTTGTGGGTCAATGGGGAAACGGGATTGCCGCAAAGGTGCATTCATTTGGAAGTGGTCCATCGCATGGTTCCTTAAATTGCCACATACTTTGGGGAATATGCGCCTCATCTGGTAAACAATCAGTAAGGATGTAAGCGCATATTCGCACAATCAGAGAAGAAATCTCAGAGGTGCGCAATGCAGTCGATGCTAATTCAGATCTTGGGTCAAACTACGGGGCAACGTGCGAATGGTGCAGCTTTACTGCCCGCGATAGGTAATGAACAACTGCCCCCCGATACCGGCAATGCCAAGGTTTTCGGCGATGTGTTCATCGAACTCAGCTCATCTGCGCCCATGATTCAGGTTCCAAACGTGACAGAAACAGAACCAACGCTTGCAACAGACGCTGAGCCGGTGCCGAGTACAGACGACGCTGCAGCAGCTGAGCGTGAAGCAGAACTGCTTCTAAAAATAGAAAAGACACCCCTCGAATTACCACGATCCGACAGACCCGAAGTCCATTTGGTCGTTGGCGTTCAAACGGCAGATCAAGTTGAACATGCCAAAGAAATGCACCCTCTCCAACCAAGCGATATAGTGCAGAAACCGTATGTTATGCACCGCTCCGACGTCTCTTTCAGCCCACTTGCAAATGCGCCCAAAGAGCCAACTTTCCTGTCAACGACCGATGCGGCGGAACCTGATCCAGATATCGTTCTGTCAAACTCACCGATAAAGGGCGATGCTGTAGGGCTGAATGATACGACACCTTCGCTGCACTATTCAGCGGACCCTGAACGCACCCCGATGTCTAACCAAAAAGCAGATGCGACACCTCAACCAATTCAGGCGATCAGATCCTCTACTTTCTCTGACGCTGCAAAGGCTGAATTTACACTGAATGCGCCAGCAAAAGCTGCGCTAGGGGTATTCACGAATTTTGGGCAAGCGTCCGTTAAAACAGCTACGATGTTGGCCGAACCTCCAGCGCAACAGTTGACCCATATACCCATTTTCTACTCAGCCCATCCCAAAGACCGCGCCCGTAGAAATCAAGACAGAAACCATGACAACTGGCGCAGCTTCGAAAGTGGCGGACCAACCACGTCAGATCGATGCGGGACCAACTTTAAGGGCAGAACGCGCAAGCCTCAGTTACGAGCCACGCGCAACGGTTCGGGCACTCCTGACAGCGCCTTCAGAAAGCGTCACAAACACGGTCAAGCCAACTTCAAACGCCCCCTCATTGTTGAACGCAAACCCTGCGGCTCTAGCCAAGCCTTCGCCTGCAACCCATCCTATCGCACCAACTCCGCCGGGTCAGCCAGACGCGCGGCCTGCAACCATGGCTCCCTTGACCCCGCAGGTTAATCCCGTATTCGCGTCAATCGCAGCAAAAGATGGGTCTGAGCCCCTGCAAAATCCCAAGCCGTCCAGAGATACGCCCGCGCCACCGGGGATCACCAAAGCTGATCGCGCATCCCTCTTTCAGCCAAGCCCTCAGTTTGCAAACGCGCGCACAACGGCTGATGTGTCGGCCAATCTACCACAGTCACGAAACAGCCAGAATAGTGTCCAGCCAAGTGCCGACGCACCAATCCGGGCGACCCCGAAAATGGATCTGCAACAAATAGCGGCAAAACCCGATCTTATGATCAAAGATCAACCCATTGTAATCACCGGCAATGTGTCTCGGAATGCAGCACAACCGCGCCTATTGCAAGGCTTTGAAAACCCGACAAAACTGAACAATATTCCACAGCAGCGGATCACCAGATCAACCAGCGACACCGCTGCGCCAGCCGCTCAGCCGATCCAACTGCAACCTCAAGCTGCATCTTTTCAAGCAAAGCCAGCGACCTCACCCCAATTAGAAAGCAAGCAACAGGCGGTCTCCCAACAGTTTTTCTCGCCTCGCGGCCTTGGCGAGATTTCTCAGCAGGAAAATTTGAAACCGATCCGGGATGTTCAACCCAGCCAGATGTTAGCTGCATCTGCTACGGTGCGTGAAGCACTAGCTATGCCGATGCAGGATAGTAAGATTGCATCCTTTAACACGGCGCAATTGACGGTTCCCAAACAGCCAGAGACATCTGGAAATGCACAACCCAACACTGAGAAAACCATCACAGAAGCAATCCGCCAAGCACCATCGCAAAGCACTCAGCATCAGGTCGGGATTCCAGCCACAGAACAGTGGGTTGTGCCGGTAAAGCCGTCGACACCAGATATAAATCGACGCTTTGAGCGGTTCGATTCAACGCCACAAAACACGCCTGCGACAACGCAGGTCATTCATTCTCAGGCGGGCTTGGCCCAACCGCTGCCGACGCAGCAGATTTCAAACAAGCTGGGCGACAAGGACAGCAGCCATTCTGTTGGTCAATCAACGTTGTCGGACGCAGCGCTTTCACTAAAGGCAGACGGCCCAAACGCCCCGGCTTCGCACACGCAATCAGCCGCGACCCGCATGGAGGTGCCGGCGCATGTGGCACGCCAGATGATGGACGTAGTGCAGCATTTGCCAAACAAACCTGTTGAGATTTCTCTCAATCCCGAAGAACTCGGGAAACTGCGACTTTCCGTGTCCACATCTGACGCCGGCTTGATCGTTAGCGTTATGGCAGAACGGCCTGAAACACTCGATCTGTTGCGCCGACACATTGCGACCTTAGGGCAGGAATTTCAGGCGATGGGATACAAGGAAGTATCATTTTCGTTCAACGGCAATAGCTCAAATGATTCCCAACCAGACGACCGTCCGGATCAATCCGCGAGTTACGCACAGGGGGATGCACCCCCCGGCGATCCAACCCAAATCAATCCAGATACTTTGAAATCGTCGCCCCAAACCGGGCTTGATCTGCGTCTTTAGAAAGGACCAAACATGGGGCTTGCACCAACACTCACCGGCGCTGGCGTGTCGCCGACCGCTCAACCGGACCCAGCGATTGCGACGGCGGCGACCTTGCCTTCGTCTGAGGCCAACACAGTGCTTAGTTCGGATTTTGAGACATTTCTCAAAATGCTTACCGCACAGGCAAAGTACCAAGATCCGCTTGAGCCGATTGATTCGTCTGAATACGCCGCGCAACTTGCACAGTTTTCCATGGTGGAGCAGCAGGTTCTTGCCAATGACCGGTTGGCAGAAATGACCGCCCAGATGACTGTTTCCAACATGACGCAGATCGCCGCTCTTATCGGGATGGAAGCGCGCACAACGCAAGCCGTCTATTACACAGGCGATGCGCTGACCGTTGATACCAAACCTGCGACAGGCGCGGATGAAGCACATCTGATCGTAAAAAACAAAGACGGCTTTGTCGTCGAGCGCAGCCAGATCCCCGTTTCCGATGACCCCATTCAATGGACCGGGCGCGACGAGAACGGCGCGCCGCTGGGTAATGGGTTCTACAAATTCGACGTCGAAAGCTCTGCTAGAGGCGAGGTGATATCAACACTGCCCGCTTCAACTTTCGCACGCATCACCGAAGCCAGATCACTTGATGGCGCCCCGTCCCTGGTCTTGCAAGGTGGAACCGAAATCCTTGCCGCTAGCTTGACAGGGCTCCGCGCACCAACCTAGGGATTTTTTGAAAAAGATTGAATATCTCAATGTTGCATAATTAAATGATTTCAACGCGCTAAGCGATGGACCATGTCTAAATCACTCCGGGGACCGCTTTAACGATCCGCGAGGGCGAAACCGGCGTAGGCCAAAGGCATGACCAACCGCCGCAAGCGGCCAAGCTCAAACTTGGCAAGCGGTCGCTTTATCGCATCGGGATAAATCATGTCCGGTGTCTTGCCCTGCACCACCGCGCTCAGCAGTGCGCCGCAATAACTGGCCATCGCGACGCCATTTCCGTGATAACACAGGCTGGTAAAAACACCGGGCTGACCCGGAACTTCGCCTACAAAAGGCATCCTATCGCGGGCGATACAGACCATACCCGACCACGTGTAAGGCGTTTCGACATCGCGCCAAGCCGGAAACATCTGATCAAAATCAGCACGGGCGCGCCGGATCGCCCGCGCCTCGGACGCGGTGTTCGACAACAAACCGCCGCGCACACCAAACAGCATGCGGTTGTCGGGCATTAGCCGGAAATAATGCAGCAGATGCTTGGTGTCGTAGGACGCCTGACCGCTGGTCCAACCTTGGGCCCCCAGTTCCGACTGGGTCATAGGGCGCGTGACAATGATACTGGATTGCGTCGGCATATACCGCGCGCCGAGCCATTTCGGTAGGTCCTCGGACGAATAGCCGTTGGTAGAAACGATCACCTTGTCCGCTTTCACACTGCCATTCTGCGTGCGCAGGACATAGCCAGATTGTTGCTGCTCGATACCTGTAACAGCGCTTTTATGATAGATTTTGGCACCTGCACCCTCGGCTGCCTGTGCCAAACCGGCAATGTATTTCCGCGGATTCAAGGCAAACCCGATCGGGATCGTCAACGCACCATGATAGCCTGCGTTCATCCCCTCGGACGCCAAACCGGCCTTGTCGGTCAGCCGCGCCTCAATCCCGTAATTTTCAGAGTAATACGCGAGCTGTCCCCGCATCGCCTCAAAATCGCGCGGGCGGTGCGCAAACTGGGTTTCTCCCGCTGAATGTCTGTCAACGTCGATGCCGAACCGCTTAACGATCCCTTCAACAAAGTTAACAGCAGCCACTTCCGTCTGGCGCCACACAAGCCGACCATCGCGACCAAACGCCCGGTCAAGAGCTGTGTTGTCCAACATACCCCCGCCCAAACAACAAAAGCCGCCATTGCGCCCTGACGCGCCCCAGCCGACATATTCGCTTTCTAAAACTGCAACGCTGACCCCGGCTTCAGCCAGATGAAGAGCCGCATAAATACCCGTGAACCCGCCGCCAATGATCGCGACATCATACTGCTGATCACCATTCAGCGCAGGGCGGTCCGGCAACGCACAGGTTTCGTCCCACCAGCAACCTGCACGCGGAGCGTCGGAATAGGCATAGTCGCCATAGATGCGTTTCACGCTTCGGCGCGTTCTGCGGCACGGGCATCCTTTTGCGCTTTGACGGCGTTGCGCTTGCTGATCAATGATGCGCTGATCACGCCAACCGTCACAATCGCGATCATGATCGTGGATAATGCGTTAATCTCTGGCGAGACACCCAAGCGCACTGCCGAGAATATCTTGATCGGCAAGGTTGTTCCACCCGGCCCCGCGGTAAAGGACGCGATTACCAGATCATCAAGCGACAGCGTGAACGCCAGCAACCAACCGGCAATGACCGCAGGCGCGATCAGCGGCAATGTTACCAGACGAAATGCTTCCCATGCGGAGGAGCCAAGGTCGAGGGCAGCTTCCTCGAGCGAGCGATCAAATGACACCAGCCGCGAGGACACGACGACTGACACGTAACACATTGAAAACGTTGTATGTGCCAGCACAATTGTCATCACACCACGGTCCAGCCCAATGCCGATGAACAACAAAAGCAGCGACAAACCTGTGATCACTTCGGGCATCACCAAGGGCGCGTAGATCATGCCCGAAAACAGCGTTCTTCCCAAAAACCGGCCACCGCGCACCAGCACATAGGCTGCCATTGTGCCCAAAACGGTAGCAAATGTGGATGAGATCACCGCAACCTTGATCGTCACCCAAGCCGCATCCAGAAACGCATCATTCTGCAGCAGTTCGCCGTACCATTTGGTCGAAAAGCCTGCCCAGACCGTGACGAGTTTGGACTCGTTAAAGCTGTAGATGACGAGGATCACCATCGGCAGATACAGGAACGCAAAGCCAACTGTCAGCGAGGTGATGTTGAACCACGAAAGCCGCTTCATTGTTCGGCCTCCTGCTGTTTTTGCTGGTTGCGCTGGAACAGCACGATGGGGATCACGAGGATCAGCAACAAGACAACAGCCACCGCCGAAGCAACCGGCCAATCGCGGTTGTTGAAGAACTCTTCCCACAGAACTTTGCCGATCATCAGCGTGCCCGACCCACCCAGCAGCGAAGGGATCACAAATTCGCCCAGCGCCGGGATAAACACAAGGAAAGAGCCTGCGATGATGCCGTTCTTTGACAGCGGGATTGTGACCAGCCAAAACGCTTGCATCCGCGAACAGCCAAGGTCTTCGGCGGCCTCGTTCAGCGATGTGTCCATCCGGTCAAGCGCTGCATAGATGGGCAAGATCATGAACGGCAAATAGGTGTAAACGATGCCGATGTAGACCGCGATTGTCGTGTTCAGGATCACCAGCGGGTCGGAAATCAGGCCAAGCCAGATCAGGAACTGGTTCAGCAACCCTTCGTTGCTGAGAATGCCCATCCATGCGTAAACGCGGATCAGGAACGAGGTCCAGAATGGCAGGATCACCAGCATCATCAGCGTCGCGCGCCATTCATCGGGCGCGCGCGCCATGCCGTATGCGATAGGATAGCCCACAAGAAGGGTCAAAAATGTCGACAGAACAGCGATGCGCAGCGAGCTAAGGTAGGCCTTCCAGTAGAGATCATCCTGGGTGAGGAAGACGAAGTTCTCGAAATCCAGTTCTGACAAAAGCGTTGCAAATCCATCGCGCATGGTCGGCGCATAGGGTGGGATGGCAAGGGCCGCGTCTGACAGCGAGATTTTGAAAACAATCAGGAAGGGGACCATAAAGAGGACCAGCAACCAGACGTAGGGCACAGCGATCAGGGTAAACCGGCGCATCATTTGAACCCGCCTTGCGCGGGGATATTGCGGGAACGAGGGGCCAACCCCTCGCGCACCCCGAAATATTTAAGGCCAAAAAGAAAGAAAGTCTCCGTGCATCTGGTCATTGGGCGAGCAACACGCCGGCGGTCGCGCTCCATGATATCCAGACGGGATCTTCCCATGTGATGTCGCGACGCGCGATGCGGCGGGTGTTGGCGGTTTGCGCCTTGATGATTTGACCACCGGGCAGTTGCACATGGTACGTGCTGAGGTTGCCGAGATAGGCAATGTCGAGGACCTTACCTTGCAGCGCATTATCCGCGTTCTCGGGTTTTTGTGCGGAAATACCAATTTTTTCAGGACGAATGGCAAGATGCGCCTCCTGCCCTTCTGAAAAAGAGGTTTTGGAGGTGGCTGTTACCGGCGCTTGGCCATCTGCCCATGTTATTGCGTAGGTTTCTGGCCCTTTCGCGGCGGCGGTTCCTTGGATGATGTTCACATCCCCGATGAAGTCCGCAACATAAACTGAATTGGGGTATTCGTAGATATTCGCCGGTGTGGCGACCTGAATGATACGGCCTTCGTCCATCACAGCGACGCGGGATGCGACTGTCATCGCTTCTTCCTGGTCATGGGTCACGATGACAAAGGTTGTGCCCGTGGTTTCCTGAATGTCCATCAGTTCAAACTGAGTGTCCTGCCGCAGCTTTTTGTCCAACGCGCCTAAAGGTTCGTCCAGCAGCAGCAATTTCGGCGCCTTGGCCAGTGACCGTGCCAGCGCAACACGTTGCCTTTGACCGCCCGAGATTTGATGCGGCTTGCGTTTGCTGAATTTTTCCAACCGGGTGAGCTTGAGCATCTCGTCCACGCGCGCGTCGATTTCGGCCTTGGACTTGCGGTCACGTTTCAAGCCAAAAGCGATGTTTTCCCAAACGCTCAAGTGTGGAAACAGCGCATAGGATTGGAACATCATGTTCACGGCGCGTTTGTTGGGTGGCACATGTCCAATGTCAGCGCCCGACAGTTCGATCTTGCCTTCGGTAACGGATTCGAACCCCGCCAGCATACGCATCATCGTCGTCTTGCCACAGCCCGACGGGCCGAGCAGGGCAAAGAATTCCTGTGCGAAAATATCAAGCGTCAGATCGTCGATGGCGACAAATTCACCAAAGCGTTTCGTGACGTTCCGAAACCGGATCAGCGGTTTCTGGTTCGGATCATCCCATGGGGCAAAGACGGTTTGGCTCACGATGGTGCGTTCCTTGAAAAACGGCATGAGGGCGCAAGCGGCATGCCTGCGCCCCCGACAATCAGTTTAGGTGCCTGATTTGATCTTTGTCCACATCCGCGTCACGACCCGCTGAACTTTGGGGCCATAAGGCGAAGTCGTGTAGAGGTTATCGAGCGTCGCTGCATCAGGATAGATCGCGGTATCGCCGATCACGTCTTCGGCCAGGAATTCCTGAGACGCCTCGTTGCCGTTCGCATAATAGACGTAGTTTGACGCTGCTGCCATGTTTTGCGCGTCCATGATAAAGTTCAGGAACTTGTGCGCAGCTTCAGGGTTCGGTGCATCGACCGGGATCGCCATGTTGTCGAACCACATCAGCGCGCCTTCTTTTGGCGCGTAATATTCAATCTCTACGCCATTGTCGGCCTCTGCTGCACGGTCGCGCGCCTGCAGAATATCGCCGGACCAGCCAACCGCGACGCAGATGTCACCATTTGCCAGCGCGTTGATATATTCGGAGCTGTGGAATTTCTGCACAAACGGCGCGATGGCAGACAGAACCGGCTCCGTCTTGGCAATTACATCGGGGTCTTGGCTGTCTGGGTCTTCGCCAATGTACGCGAGTGTCGCGGGGATGATCTCAGCCGGTGCATCCAGGAAATGCACGCCACAGGTCGCCAGTTTTTCCATGTTCACGGGATCAAGAACCAAGGCAAGGCTGTCAACCGGCGCATCTTCGCCAAGGACTTCCTTAACCTTGTTGATGTTCACACCGATGCCCGTGGTGCCCCACATGTAGTTGATCGCATAGGCGCCTTCGGGATCGTATTTCTTGAGGCGGTCGTTGATCACGCCCCACATGTTGCCGATGTTGGGCAATTGTGACTGGTCCAGTTTCTGAAACGCACCCGCTGTGATCTGGCGCTGCAGGAACGTGCCAGATGGCACGACAACGTCATAACCGGAACCACCGGCAAGCAGCTTTGTCTCAAGCACTTCGTTGCTGTCAAAAACGTCATAGATCAGGTCGATGCCCGTCTCGGTCTCGAATTTTTCCAGCAACGCTTCGTCGATATAATCGGACCAATTGTACACGCGCACTTCATCGGCAAGCGCCGATGTCGCGATCAAAGCTGTGAGGGCGACGCCACTCAGAATGGAATTTTCCATGTCTTACTCCCTGAAGATCACCGGGTTTTCCCGGCATTAGTTTAATTTGATCAAGTTTTGCCTCTGTCGGCAAGATGGTTTATGCTTTCACGCAGGTCCGGTGCATGCAACCCGACCACGTTGTGTGAATTTTGGGCAGTGCGTTATGAAGATTGATGTGATCACCCCCACCAATCCGTTTCTATCCGATGACGCCGGCAAAATGCCCGCACATCAGATGGTTTATGAAAAGCTGCGTGTAATGATTCTGTTCGGGGATCTGGCGCCCGGTCAGGCCGTCACCATTCAGGGGCTGACGACAGAATTGGGTGCGGGCATGACCCCTGTGCGCGAGGCCATCCGCCGCCTGATTGCCGAAGGCGCGCTGACCCATCAAGGCAACCGGCGCGTCAGCGTCGCGTTGCTGACCGCTGTTTGCGTGGATGAGCTTGGTTTTATGAGGAAAACGCTGGAACCAGAGCTGACGCGTCGTGCCACAACACGCATGACGGACGCAGGGTTGGACGCGCTGCGCACCAGCGACGCCGACCTGAATGCAGCGATCACAAGGGGCGATGTTGGGGCCTATCTGACCCACAACTACCGCTTTCACACACAGATTTATGCCTTGGCACAGGCCCCGATCATGGCTGCAACTGTCGACCGGCTTTGGCTCCGCTTTGGTCCCTCGCTACGAGTGGTATGCGGGCGGTTTGGAACGCTGAACCTGCCTGACAAACACATGGACCTGCTGGCTGCATTTGCCCGCAAAGACGCATCAGCAGCGGCCAAGGCAATGGCAGAGGATGTGACCCAAGGCATGAAACAGATCAGGGCGGCGCTGGACGAGGTCTGATTGCCGCCGATTCGGTTGACTTCGCATAATTTGATCATATTCTTGGCGCAAAGATTTCTCCCGTTGAAAGGGCCTGAGCCATGTCCACCATCACGAACCATTTGCCCACCGCAGAATTGCAGGCGCTGGATGCCGCACACCACATGCATCCGTTCACCACGAATGATGAACTGGCCGCAAAAGGCGCCCGCGTGATCACACGCGCCAAAGGCATTTACCTTACCGACAGTGACGGCAATGAAATTCTGGACGCGATGGCGGGCCTGTGGTGCGTTAACCTTGGCTATGGCCGTCCTGAAATGGGGCAGGTTGCGATGCGCCAGATGAACGAGCTTCCGTTCTACAACACGTTCTTTCAAACCACACATGTACCCGCGATTGCCCTGGCCGCTGAGTTGGCAAAACTGGCCCCCGGCAATCTGAACCACGTCTTTTATGCCGGTTCAGGCTCAGAGGCGAACGATACAAACCTGCGCATGGTCCGCGTCTATTGGGCGCAAAAAGGCCAGCCAGAAAAAAGCCACATCATCAGCCGCAAGAATGCCTATCACGGGTCTTCGGTTGGGTCAGGGTCTTTGGGTGGCATGACTTATATGCATGAACAGGGCGGCCTGCCGATCCCCGGCATCCATCACATCGGTCAACCCGATTGGTGGGCAGAGGGCGGCGATCATACGCCAGAGGCATTCGGCCTTGCCCGCGCGCAGGAACTTGAAGCGAAAATTCTCGAACTGGGCGCGGACAAAGTGGCGGCATTCATCGCAGAACCTGTCCAAGGTGCCGGCGGTGTGATCATTCCACCGTCAACCTATTGGCCCGAAATTCAGCGCATCTGTAAGGCACACAACGTGCTGTTGATCGCGGATGAGGTCATCTGTGGCTTTGGCCGGACCGGCAATTGGTTTGGCTCAGAAACCATGGGAATCCAGCCTGACATCATGACCATCGCCAAGGGCCTCAGTTCTGGCTATGCGCCCATCGGCGGGTCCATCGTGTCGGATGAGATCGCCGAAGTGATCAACGCTTGCGAATTCAACCACGGCTACACCTATTCAGGCCATCCGGTTTGTGCCGCTGTGGCGATGGAAAACCTGCGCATCATGCAGGAAGAAAACATCCTGTCCCACGTGCGCAACACCGCAGTGCCTGCGTTCCATGCGGCGCTTGATGAACTGGGCGAACACCCGTTGGTTGGTGGCGTGAACGTGTCGGGCATGATGGCATCGCTGCCGTTAACCCCGCACAAGGAAAGCCGCGCCAAGTTTGCCAGCGATGGCGGCACCGTCGGCTACATGTGCCGCGAGCATTGCTTTGCCAACAATCTGGTGATGCGCCATGTGGGCGACCGCATGATCATCTCGCCCCCGCTGGTAATCACGCCTGAGGAAATCGACGTTTTCTCAGCCCGCGCCAAGCTGGCGCTGGATGCGACCTACAAAGACCTCAAGGAAAAAGACATGCTGAAGGCGGCGTCTTGATCTGATCCCCGGCTTTTTAACTAATTGATAAGATTTCAGAATGTTTCGCATGCGAAACATTCTGAGCCATCAAAGTTCGCGCAGCTTCGCCAGCAGTTGCAGCGATGGATACCCGTCCGCCAGCATGCCCTGAGACACCTGAAACCGCCGCACCGCGTTGATCGTCAGCGGTCCCATCTTGGCGTCGATCTTGACCGTATCAAACCCCGCTGCGGTCAGCCGCTCCTGCAATTCGATCCGTTCCGGTTTGCTTAACGCGCGCAGATCACGCGGCCAATCTTGTTTGATCGCGGCACCGCCTTTGATCCGGTCACTCAAATGGCCGACACCCACGACATAGGCGTCCGCCGTGTTGTACTTTTCCAGCACTTCGAAATTGTCAAAAATCATGAACGCCGCACCGCGCGCACCACCGGGCAACAGGACGGACGCCTGCCCATGATCCGGTACCGCGTCGCCTTGCGTATCCACCACCCCCATCGCGGCCCAGACACTGGGCAGCTTGACCACCTCGCGGTCGGCCAGCAGATAATCGAACCCTTCAGGCAATTGCACCTCAACGCCCCAAGGTTGCCCCTTGATCCAGCCAAAGTGTTTCAGATACGCACCTGTTGAGGCCAGCGCATCACGCGGATCGTCGCCCCAGATGTTGCGCCTGCCGTCCCCGTCAAAATCAACCGCATGCGCCTGAAACGAAGATGGCATGAACTGGGTATGCCCCATCGCGCCGGCCCAAGACCCTTTCAAGTTTGCAGACGTCGTATCCCTCGCTTGCAGGATTTTCAGCGCGTCCAGCAGCTCCCCCTCAAAGAACTCCGCCCGCCGCGCATCATAGGCCAGTGTCGCCAGCGAATTGATCACTAATGATCCACCGCGAAACGTGCCATAAGCGCTTTCCAACCCCCAGATCGCAACGATCACTTCTTTCTCAACCCCATAAGTCGCCTCGACCTTGGTTAACGTGTCATCCCACGTCGCCAAGGCGCCGCGCCCGTTTGCAATGCGCAGGTCCGACACGGCGGTATCGAGATAATCCCAGATAGTCTTGGTAAACTCTGCCTGATTGCGGTCGCGCTTGATGACGTCTGCGTCATAGCTGACGCCGTTCAACGCCGCGTCAAATACCGCAGGCGTGATCCCTGCGGCCATCGCCCGTGGGCGGAACTCTGTGACCCAGTCGCGCAACCCTGCATTGGTCGCGGCGCGCGTTTGGGATGCTGAGGCCAACACCGTCTGGCTGCGTTCGGTGGGGCGCGATGAACTGTCGGGACCTGCGGCGAATGCGGGTGCCGCAAACGCCAGTGTAATCGCCGTGATGAAACAACTCTTGTGCATTGCCTACCTCCCTTTGGATCTGCCGCGCTGTGCAGCCTAGACCGCTTTGACGAACCGCAACAGAGCTCAGGCTTTGCTTGCGCGTTCGTCCGCCCGTGCCAGCGCTTCTGCGCGCAACCGCGCCGTATAGTCGCGCAACATCGGAACGCGGCGCGGGCGAAAGCTGCGCCCTGTTCGGATCAGATCATCCATCCGGTCCAGACGAAAAACCCGAAAATCCTGGCGCAGATGACAAAACGCCATCAGCATATGGGTGTTTTGCAAATAGACGATGCCCAAAGGGTCCGCCTCTCGGGTCGAGGTGCGCCCTTGGCCGTCGGTGTAGGCAAAGGCGATGGTTTCTTCGTCCCATGTCGCAGACCGCAGGTCAGCCGCGTCAATGCGTGGCGGTTCGGGACGCACAAACCGGCGGGCGTCCAAAATCGCATGTTGCAAGCGGTGCGCCTGACGCGGAGGGACGCGCGCGGTCAGTTTCGCAAGCGCAGATTCCGCTGCCTTGGCAAGCGCAGGATCACCAATCACTGCAACATCACGCAGGCCAAGAACCAGTGCTTCCAGCTCATCATCCTCGAACCCCAACGGCGGCAATGCCGCGTCTTCGATCAGGGTGTAGCCGAACCCCGCCTCTCCGTCGATCACCGCGCCAAGACCACGCAACGCATCAATGTCTCGGTAAATCGTGCGCAGCGAAACCTGCATTTCACCGGCCAGTTGCGTGGCACGCACCGGGGGCGACAAACGGCGCATTGCAGTCATCAATTGAAACAGACGGTGGGTTTTGGTCATGCTATGAGGTTAATGGATACTGACAGAAATTGACAGTACCCCATGTTAGACCTTGCTCAACACTTAGCAGGAGCCCCTATGATCACCCTCGTCACTTTCGCCCCTTCCTTTGGACAACCCGCCGCCAGCCCGTTTTGTATCAAAGCGATCTGGCTGCTCAACATGTCAGGTCAAAAATGGCAACGCGAAGACATCGCAGACCCGCGCAAGATGCCGAAACAGAAACTGCCCGCGATCCGCGTGGGCAACAAGGTCATTGGCGACAGCGACAACATTCGGGCCTACCTGGAAACACAGGGCGCCGACTTTGATACAGGCCTGTCAGACATGGAAAAGGCGACCTCGCGCGCGTTCATCCGCATGGCCGAAGAGCACATGTATTTTCACGTGGTGATGGACCGCTGGGGTGACGATACGGTTTGGCCAGTCATTAGAGACACTTACTTTGACCAAATCCCCAAGCTGGTGCGGGGGATCATCACGAACGGTCTGCGCAAATCACTGATGAAGGGGATGCACGCCCAAGGCCTTGGGCGTTTGACGCCAGAGGAGCGGTTGACGCGGATTGAACCGGACTTGCTAGCGATCACCACGCGGCTGTGGCACGGGCCGTTCCTGTTTGGCGACAGGCCAACAGCAGCAGATGCGTCGGTCGCTGCGATGTTGCAGAACATGCGCGCAACGCCGGGCAAAACCCTGTTGAAAATGCGGGTGGCAGAGGATGAAATCCTGTGCCGCTACATTGACCGCGCAGGCGATGCGATGGGGATCAGTTCCGCGAGCGGCTGACCTTGCGCTTGACCTTGTCTTTCTTGCGCTTGTGTTTGGTCGCTTTGCCGCGCGGCCCGCGACCGGCGGGGGATTGGCGGCCTTGCTTGACCTGCTGGTCGTCAATTTCGAGCAACTCCAGCGCGATACCCCCCGTGATGGGCACCACTTCGGACAGGCGGACTTTTACACGTTGGCCGATGCCGATGATCATACCGGTGTCGGACCCCGTCAGCGTGTTCGCGTCGGCGTCATGGTGAAAATATTCACGCCCCAGCGACCGCATCGGCAACAGACCGTCCGCGCCGGTTTCGTCCAGTTTCACAAAGGCACCAAAGCGGGCGATGCCACTGATCCGGCCCGTCATTTCGTTACCAACACGTTCTGACAAATAGGCGGCCAGATAGCGGTCGGTCGTGTCACGTTCAGCCATCATAGAGCGGCGTTCGGTGTCGGAAATATGCGCGCCGGTCTCGTCAAGCGTATCCAGATCCTCAATACGCAGCCCATCTTTGCCCCACTTGTGCGCCGTGATCAGCGCGCGGTGCACGATCAGGTCGGCATAGCGGCGGATCGGTGACGTAAAGTGCGCGTAGGACCGCAGGGCAAGGCCGAAGTGACCGATGTGCTGCGGGCCGTAATAGGCTTGGGTGAGCGAGCGCAGGGTAGAGATGTTGATCAACTCCGCATCGTCGGTGCCCGCAGCCTGATCCAAAAGACGGTTAAGGTGCGAGGTTTGCAACACTTGACCCTTGGCAAGGGTCAAGCCCGCCGCTTGGACGGTTTCGCGCAGAGCATCGAGTTTCGCTGGTGTCGGTTCCTCGTGGATACGGAACAGCAGCGGGGTTTTCTTGGCCAGCAGGGTTTCGGCAGCGGCGACATTTGCCAGCACCATGAACTCTTCGATCAGGCGGTGCGCGTCTAGGCGGTCTTTGAAATTGACCGAAGTTACTGTGCCTTTTTCGTCCAGCACAATTTGGCGTTCGGGCAAGTCAAGTTCAAGCGGTTGCCGCTTTTCACGCGCGATTTTCAGCGCAGCGTAGGCGTTATAAATAGGCTCTAGAACAGGCTCTAACAGGGGCTTTGTTGCCTCGTTCGGACGGCCATCTATCGCGTCTTGCACCTCTTCGTAGTTCAATGAGGCGGGCGAATTCATCAAGCCGCGGTGAAAGCTGTGCACGATCTTTTGACCTTCGGCGTCCAGCACCATGCGCACCGCGATGCAGGCGCGATCGACGCCTTCGTGCAGGGAACACAGGTCGCCCGACAGCACGTCCGGCAGCATCGGCACCACACGGTCAGGGAAGTAGGTGGAGTTGCCGCGTTTTCGTGCCTCGCGGTCAAGGTTGGACCCCGGTGTGACGTAGGCCGCAACATCCGCGATGGCGACCCAGACGACATGACCGCCCTTGTTTGTGGGGTCATCGTCGGCATGGGCATAGCAGGCGTCATCGTGGTCGCGGGCGTCCCATGGGTCGATGGTGATGAGAGGCAATTCGCGCAGGTCTTCGCGGCCCTTCAGGGTTGGCGGTTTGGCGGCATCGGCCTCTGCCACAACTTCGTCAGGGAAACTGTCGGGGATGCCATGCTGGTGGATCGCGATGAGGGAAACAGCTTTGGGGGCGGACGGATCGCCCAGGCGTTCAACAATGCGGGCGCGGGGCAGTCCCATCCGGCCCTTGGGTCCAGCCTGTTCAGCCTCGACAAGTTCGCCATCTTTCGCGCCGTTTACGTCCGCCTCTGACACGGCCCATTCGCGGTCTGCGCCCTTGTCGATGGGCACAATGCGGCCCCCTTCGGCGCGTTTGCGGAACACGCCCATGACGCGTTTGGGGTTGGTGCCGATGCGGCGGATCAGGCGGCCTTCGTACTGGTAATCCTCGCCTTGGACGAGGGTAAGACGCGCAAGAATGCGGTCGCCGATCCCCAGCGCAGGATCAGAAGGTTTGGTGATTAGCAGGATGCGGGGTTCATTACCCTCGCCGCCAAATTCCATCGGTTTGGCAAAAAGATCACCGTCTTTGTCCGCCTGCGTCACAGCCAGCACGCTGACCGGCGGTAGGCGGTCGGGGTCATTGTAGCTACGCTTGCGCTTTTCCAGATGGCCTTCGGCCTCCAGTTCTTTGAGCATGCGTTTGAGGTCGATGCGGGCCGCACCCTTGATGCCGAACGCCTTTGCGATGTCACGCTTTGCGGTCAGGGTGGGGTTCTGTTCGATCCATTCGAGGATCTCGGGTTTTGTAGGTATCTGGTTCATGCAAGGGCACGTAGCACGCGGACCCGCTTTCGTCATGGTAAATCGGCGATTGTATCCACGTCGCGCAGGCTGGTGATTTTGGCGATGCGCCTGCCGGGCAGGGTTGCGGCGCTGTCATTAAGGGCGGTGTCGGTGGACCATGCGACCCCTTGCAGAAAGCCCGAGGGTTGGCGTGCGGGGTGTTTCAGCCCGATCAACCAGTAGCCGCCATCAGGTGCCGGGCCAAAGGTGGCATCGTGGTTACCGAGCGCCTTGAAGGCGTCTGCGATGTGGCGGCGGGTGATGCCAGGAATGTCGGCGCCGATGACGCAAGCGGGCGCGCCGTGGGCGGTGCGCAACATGCGGGCCATGCGGTCGCCCAAATGTCCGGTGCCTTGACCCCAGCGGGGAATATGGGCGGGCCAGATCCGGCTTTGGGAACCTTCAATGTCGGGCGACACGGCGAGGATTATGCGCCAACGGGGGTCTTGGATACGGCGCAAAAGGCGGCGCGTCTGGTGGCGGAACCACCATGCGGCAGGAACCATCCCGATGTCGCGGCCAAGGCGGGTTTTGACGCGGCCGGGACGCGGTTCTTTGACCATGATGATCAGCGTTGGTTTCACAAGGGTTGCACCATGTCGCGGTGGTCGATGCCTGCATCGTCATAAACGGGTCCGGTTGCGGTAAAGCCCAGCGCCTCGTAGAACCCGATGGCGTGGACCTGTGCGCCAAGTTTGGCGGCGGTGGCCTTGCCTTTGGACACGGTCATTGCCTCACGGATCAGCGCCGCGCCAAGGCCGGTGCCCCGGTTGGATTGCAACACGCAGACGCGGCCGATTTTGGCGATACCGTCCTTGATCAGAACGCGTGCGGTGCCGATGGGTTGGCCGTCTCGGGTGGCCAGCAGGTGCAGGCAAACGGGGTCGAGGTCATCAATTTCATCCGCCTCGGAGACGCCCTGTTCCTCGATGAACACTGTTCTGCGCAGGGCGCGGCAGGCGTCGATGTGATCAGTCAGCTGAATCGTCTCTATCATGCGTAATAGTCTCGCAGAATGCGGCCATAGATCGACTTGAGCTGTTGGATGTGTTCGACCCTAACGTGTTCATCCACTTGGTGCATTGACTGGCCAACCAGACCGAATTCGACCACGGGGCAATGCGCTTTGACAAAGCGCGCGTCAGACGTACCGCCCGTGGTGGACAGCGTTGGTGTGATGCCGGTCTCTGCTTGCACGGCATTAGACACTAACGTGGATAATGCGCCCGGCGGTGTGATAAAACTCTCGCCTGATATCGAGATTTTCAGATCGATCTGCACGCCATAAGCTTCGCGGATCTGCGCCACTTCGCCCTCGACCCATTCGGTCAAGGACGCGCCCGAATGGGTGTCGTTAAAGCGGATATTCACGGCAGAGGAACAGTTTGCCGGGATCACGTTTGTGGCGGGGTTTCCGGTGTCCACGGTGACGACCGCCAAAGTGGATGCGTCGAAATGGTCGGTGCCCTGATCCAGTTCGTGGGATGCCAGCCGGTCCATCAGGCGCATCATCGCAGGCAGCGGATTATTTGCGCGGTGGGGGTAGGCGGAATGGCCTTGCTTGCCGGTCACAGTGAACCACGCCGTCATGGACCCGCGCCGCCCGATTTTGATCATGTCGCCCATGCGTTCGGGGCAGGTCGGTTCGCCCACCAGACAAACGTCCATGCGTTCGCCGTTCTGTTCCATATATTCCAGCAAGGCGGTTGTGCCATCCTGCGCGTCGCCCTCCTCGTCACCCGTAATGGTGATGACCACGGACCCGTCTGGCGGCGTGTCACGGACAAAATCCACGGCTGCCGCGACAAAGGCAGCAACGCCGGATTTCATGTCTGTGGTGCCCCGGCCATACATGATGCCATCCTTTATCTCGGCACCGAAAGGGGGCATTGTCCAGTCGTCAGGGTTGCCGATGGGCACCACATCAGTGTGGCCGTTGAACCCGAACGCCTTGCCGTTTCCTTTGGTGCCCCAGCGCGCGAAGAGGTTGCGAATGCCACCACGATCTGCCCAAGCGCAGACAAATCCAGCCTCTGTCAACACACCCTCAAGTATCTCAAGCGCGCCTTCGTTGGCAGGGGTGACAGAGGCGCAACGCACCAGCTTTGCCGTCAATTCTACAGGGTCGAGGCCGGACATATTGGATGCTCCTATCGTGCAAGAAATTGTAATAATTCCCTTTTGTGGCGAAAAGGACGCGGTGCCAAGGGGGCATTGCAATGATATGCTTAACAGAGCCCCCTGCCCCGTGTTAAGAAAGTGTTAATAATGTGACCCGAGGCAGGGCATAAGCAGTATATCCGCAGACCCGAGCACCTGAAAACAGGGCCGACGATGCGCTATTTTCCAGAACAAAAAGGAACGCTCCTTTTTATCTGCTGCTTGGTCCATGCCTCGATCCAGTGGTTGGGGCATCGGTATGGTACGGGGCAGAACACTTCCCATTCGAACGGTCGACGAGGGCACGACCGCAGAAGATATGGCGAACAACATCTTCGGGGATGGTGTTACCGTTGTGGGCGCAAGCTATACCGGCGATAGCGAAAGCGCAGGCATCTACACCAATGGTGACAATCGGGGCCAAGGTGTCACACCGGGCGATACGGGTGTGATCATGTCCACAGGCAACGCAGAGGATTTCACCAACCGCAACGGTGATGCGAACCAAGAAACAAACACGGCCTCGGATACTTCCGGCACGGACGGATTTCAGCAGTACGACACTGCGGCCGGCGGAAGCACCTTTGATGCGGCCACACTCGACATCGACTTTTATTCAGAACATTCACTGATGACGATGAAGTTCGTCTTTTCGTCAGAAGAATACCCGGAATTCCAGAATTCGATCTATCAGGACTTTGTTGGCGTCTGGATCAACGGCGCGCTTGTTCCGATGGCTGTTGGCAACGGGGACGTAGACCCCGGCAACATCAACACAATCAACAACATCAACATGTATGTTGATAACCAGAACAGTGATTTCAACACTGAGATGGATGGTTTCACAATCACCCTGACGTTAACGATGAACGTCAAGACCGGAACGAACCCCGCCGACCTCAATTCAATGCGGATCGCAATTGCTGACGTTTCAGACAGTAACTACGATTCCAATCTTTTGATTGCAGGGAATTCGGTGCAATCCGCGCTGGTGGCCCAAGCGGATTACGTCAACGTCGATGCCAATAGCACTGCAACAATCGACGTTTTGAACAATGATGTCGTCACCAGTGGCAATGCGCTGACCATCACGCACATCAACGGCCAAGCGGTCAATGTCGGGACTACAATTACGCTGCCAACCGGCCAAACCGTCAAATTGAACGCAAACGGAACGTTTGATGTTACCGGTGACGGTGACGTCGAGGACTTTAACTTTACCTATACGATTGATGACGGAAACAACACTGACATCGGTTTAGTCAACGCGACCAGCGTGCCGTGTTTTGTGGCAGGGACGCTGATCGCGACGCCCGCAGGCGAGGTCGCGGCAGAGCGGTTGAACCCCGGAGATCTGGTGCTGACCCAAGACGACGGACCGCAGCCTTTACGCTGGATTGGCCAGCGCACCGTTGAGGCAGAAGGCGATTTTGCACCGATCCACATCCGTGCGAACACGTTTGGGACACACCGTGATTTGCTGGTTTCGCCACTGCACCGCGTGCTGATCCGCGACAACCTTGCGGAGTTGCTGTTTGGCGAGGCGGAGGTGCTGGTTGCCGCGCGTGATCTGGTCAATGACCGGTCCGTTATGCGCCGCGCGGGCGGGCGGGTCACATATGTGCATCTGTTGTTTGACCGGCATCAGGTGGTGTTTTCCGAAGGACTGGAGACCGAGAGTTTTCTGCCCGGTCCGCAGACCACCAAAAGCCTTGAGCGCGAAATTGTTGCAGAGATTTGTGCAATCTTTCCCGAGATGGACCCCGAAACCGGGCATGGCTATTCGCCCTCTGCACGGCGCACCTTGAAACGTTATGAGGCGGGCATTCTGCGCGCCGCACAGGTGGCTTGATATGACATGGCTTGCACTGACAGATCACAACGACCGGCGGTTTTCGCCCCGCGGCCTTGGCACTGATAAAAAGCCGGATCCGCAGATTGATACCAAGAGCAGCGCGTTGCTGACCCGTGGGACGATCATGTTCGAGACACGGCTATCGGCGGATGGCCGTCCGCAGGTGCTGTTCGGGTACAAGAACACCTTTCCCGCGCTGCGCAGCCTGACGTTTCAGGCCATCCCCGGCGGCGGCATTGCGATGGTGCAGGTCCAAGGCAGTGCCATCACCCACGCCGCGATCGAGCACAAAGAAGCCGGGCGCACAGATGTGGTGCGGATCACTTATTCATGGGACAGCACCGCCAAATGGGGCCGGATGACGCTGGAAAAGCCCGAAGAAACGGCAATTGTCACCGTCAAGGTAGATCATCCAAAGCCACTTTCGGTGGATGACATTCGTGATCTGATGCTGGGGCGCGGGGATCATTCCTTTGCCAGCGACATGATTTTTGCAGCACTCTCAGACCAGATTGAACCGATTGGTCCGATGCCCACGATGCTTGCGGAAACCCCGCTTGAGACCCCTTGGGGCTACAAGCTGCTGCGCAGTCTCAAACGCGGCGATACCGTGAACACCCGCAATACCGGTGTTGTGCCGGTACTTGAGCGCATTGAACGCACCGTGCCCGCGCGGGGCAGCTACCGGCCCATCCGCCTGCGCGCGCCCTATTTCGGGTTGCAGCAGGATATCATCGTCAGCCCAGATCAGCGGTTGATCATTGACGGGCCCGAAGTGGAGTATCTTTTTAATCGGGAGGCGGTGTTGGTCCCCGCGCGGCATCTGGTCAACGGGTTCGCGGCCATCGAAGAGGCGTCAGGCCCGACGATCACCTATGCACAATTGCTTTTGCCCCAGCACGAGACGCTGATTGCAGCAGGAACCGCGGTTGAGAGCCTCTATATCGGACGTATTCGCCGCGACGCCCAATTGCTGCCCAGCACCGTTCTGGGGAGTCTAGAGGGCGCCCATTTACCGGAACATCGCCAGCCCGTACATCAGGTTCTGCGCTGGTACGATGCCATTCATCTGGCCCGGCGAAGGGCGGCTTAGACTTTAGGGCAGTTCATCGCTGGCATCATCATCGCCAAAGAACGGCGTCATGTGGGCGACGATGACAGAATTTTCTTCCAGCGCACGTTGCATTAGCGCACGCTCTTCTGTGTCGATCTCGTGGCCTTCAGCCTCGCGTTCAGCCAGCGTCCCATACCCTGTGACATCAAGCGGATTAGTATCGGCCTGTTTCAGGATCGCGACGGTTTCGCGCACGGCTTCGGCCTCATCAATGCCCGACGCATAGCACACAAGTGCGGCACCGGTTGCGCCCTCCGGCAGTCCATCACCGTCTTTGCGACCAATCTGGACCAACAGCGTATAGACCTGCTGGCGCGAGGGTTTTTTGGGCTTTTTGGTGTCGGACATGACAAGGGCCGCCTTTCGTGATGAGAGGCAGCCCTAGCGCGATCTGTAGGTTTTGAAAAGCGGTTTGCGTCAGTCGCGCAGCAGCTCGTTGATCGAAGTTTTGGAGCGGGTCCGCTCGTCCACGCGCTTGACGATCACGGCGCAATAGAGGTGAACACCATTCTTGGAGGGCATGGAACCCGCCACAACCACAGAGCCGGAAGGCACTTCGCCGTACATGACTTCACCGGTTTCGCGGTCCAGGATTTTGGTGGATTGGCCGATGAATACGCCCATGCCCAGAACCGAACCCTCGCGCACGATGCAGCCTTCGACCACTTCGGAGCGGGCACCGATGAAACAATTGTCTTCGATGATTGTCGGGCCTGCCTGCATCGGCTCAAGCACACCGCCAATGCCGACGCCACCCGACAGGTGTACGTTCTTGCCGATTTGCGCGCAGGAACCGACCGTGGCCCATGTGTCAACCATCGTCCCTGAATCAACATAAGCGCCGATGTTCACAAACGATGGCATCAGCACAACGCCGGGCGCGATATAGGCAGAACGGCGCACGACGCAGTTGGGCACAGCACGGAAACCGGCCTCTTTCCATTCGGCATCGCCCCAGCCTTTGAATTTGCTGTCGACCTTGTCCCACCATCCGGCACCCTGCGGGCCACCTTCCTGATGCTCCATGTCCTTGATGCGAAAGCCCAGCAGCACCGCTTTTTTGGCCCATTGGTTTACATGCCAACTGCCGTCGTCCTGCTTTTCGGCAACGCGCAAGGAACCACTGTCCAGAGCATTCAATGTGGTTTCGATGGCATCGCGTGTTTCACCAGTGGTCGCAGAGGTGATCTGATCGCGGGTGTCCCATGCGGCTTCGATGGCTGTTTCGAGTTGGGCGTTGGACATGGGGGCCTCCTGAATAGGGTTTGGTTTGCGCCGCTATACCTGTGGCACGGCCTTGGCGCAATCATTCAGCGCCATTTGATAGAGCAACCCATTGATGGTGTTTGCGTCTTTGGTCCCTGCCCCGTCTGCGCCACCTGCCGCATTGCGTTTAGCAATTCAGGCACGCGGGTGGCCGGGTCATCGCGCATCCCGACATCATCCAGGCGGCCCCGGTATTGCAGCCCACCCGTTGCGTCAAAGCCGAAAAAGTCGGGCGTGCAAACGGCACCATACGCCTGACCAACAGACTGGTCTTCGTCGACAAGATAGGGCGCGGATAGCCCGTGCACCTTGGCAAAGGCAGTCATCTTGTCTGGCGCATCGGCGGGATAGTCCCGATAATCATTCGACATAATCGCAACGCAACCGACCCCATCAGCTTGCAGTGCCTGCATGTCAGCCGCCAACCGGTCAATCAGGGCAATTACATAGGGGCAGTGATTGCAGATAAACGCGACCAGCAACCCTTTGGGGCCCATAGCCTGATCGCGGGTAAAGCGCTGGCCATCAGGTGTGGCGAGGTCGAAATTGGGTGCCTGCCACCCGAAATCGCAAATCTGGGATTTTAACAACATACCGGTGCCCTCTGTCTGAATAACACAGAGTGTCGTCAACGCGCACTCTGCCGTCAATTGTGCATTCGCAGACCATATCGCACGACGCTGCCTTGCAAGTCGGCTGCATCACCGTCACGTTCACCCTCAACTCAAAGCCGGAGACCCCAGAATGACCGAAGATTCACGCAGCCACCCTTTACGCTACGCCTCGACCGACCGCGCGGCGGCAGAGGCGGCGCCTGACACACCCCAGACACGCGCGCCCGCGTACAAACTGGCGTTTACAGATGATGACTTCATGTGCCGCGATGAATTGCGCCCCGTGCGTCTGCAATTGGAACTGCTCAAGCCAGAGATGATATTGGACGAACAGGGGATCGTATCGACAATCGTGCTGTTTGGCGGCGCGCGCATTCCCGCACCTGCCAACAAAAACACGGCGCGCACCGAGACGTTGGCAGAACTGTCGCGGTTCTATGATGAGACCCGCGAATTTGCGCGGCTGATGACGTTGAAATCAATGGCAGGTGGCGGGCATGAGGATGTTATCGTAACCGGCGGTGGTCCCGGCGTGATGGAAGCGGGCAACCGCGGTGCCATAGACGCCGGTGGCAAGTCTATCGGCCTGAACATCGTGCTGCCACACGAGCAGGCGCCAAATGAATATGTCACGCCCGAGTTGTGCTTTAACTTTCACTACTTCGGCATCCGGAAAATGCATTTCCTGATGCGCGCAAAGGCGATCTGTGTCTTTCCCGGTGGTTTCGGCACCATGGACGAGATGTTCGAAGCGCTGACCCTGATCCAGACGGGCCGCATGCAAAGAGTGCCATTCTTGCTGTTCGGCAAGGCGTTTTGGCAAAAAATCATCAACTGGGATGCGCTGGCAGATGCAGGCACAATTTCAGCAGAAGATCTGGACCTGTTCCGCTTTGTTGAAACAGCAGACGAAGCGATGGACGCGATCGAGAACTGGGATGCGCCAACAACGCGGGATAGCATTCCGGGCAGGTAGCACCTTCTAAATCAGGTCAGGCGACCGCGACGGCTGTCGGCAAAACACAAATCTCGGCATGATGCGGAAGGGTCTCAACAACCTGACCACTCTCGGTGTCTTTGATCGCGTAGCCATAGCCGGCCAGACGGTGTTTCCATTCGCGCTGCGAAAGGGAGCTTTCACGCTCGCGCAAAACAAGGTCGATCACCTGCGCGGTGATGAAGGGGTCGCTGTTAAACATGACGGACATAAGATTTCTCCAGATTAAGTTCCGATAGAAACAGTCTGCGCATGGATCATGGCCGCAATGGCGCTGGAATACGGCAGAACAAGGGTCATTTCATGTGCCGAGCGCTGCGCATCATGTGCGGGTTTGTTGTGTTTAACTAAATATTTTCAGATGCTTCCGGCACTGCCACTTTTCAGCTTGGCTGCTAAACCTGCGATAAAACCGGCTTGCTCAACTGTATCGGGAATCGAAACACCGCGCGCGCAGGATACCGTTGCGATGGCCTCGGCACTGCTTTGACCCAGCGCCATCAGAACCCCCGCCGTCACCATTCCCGAACGCCCGATGCCCGCACGGCAATGCACACCGACCCCGTGACCCGCCCGCAATAGCGTCGATATCCGATGAATCAGCGCAGCAAACGCAGCCGCATCCGGCAGCCCGAAATCAACGATCGGATAAGAAATGAAGTCTATTTCGTGATCAATACAATGGCGGGGCTCGTCCAGAACACCCAGATCGGCCATCTCGTCATCCGGCAGCAACGACACCAGCGTGTCGAAACCCAGATCGCCAAAATGGCGGACTGCGCGCTCAAGACCGTCTGCATCGGCGCAAGGCAGAATCCAGAGCTTGCCTGGCAGGTTGTCCGCAACCAGATAGGTCTCGGGTGTCACTTAGCCCGCCACGCCTGCCTCTGCGGCGATCTGTTTGCGCGATTTACGCTCCCGCTCCGTCGCGGACTTCAACTGGCCGCAGGCGGCCATAATGTCTTCGCCACGCGGCTTGCGGATCGGTGAGGCATAGCCCGCTTTATAAATGATGTCGGCAAACGCGCGGATGCGGTTGTTTGACGACCGCGTATACGGCGCACCGGGCCATTCGTTGAAAGGGATCAGGTTGATCTTGGCCGGAATACCGCGAATGAGCTCAATCAGCCGGTGTGCATCCGCGTCACTGTCGTTCACACCGTTCAGCATGACGTACTCGAACGTGATCCGCTCTGAATTTGACACCTTGGGGTACGCGCGCAGTGCCTCGACCAATTCCGCGATGTTCCAGCGCTTGTTGATCGGCACCAGCTTGTCGCGCACCTCATCCGTGGTCGCGTGGAAACTGATCGCCAACTGGCAGCCGATTTCCTGTGCGGTGCGCGCAATCTCCGGCACGACACCAGAAGTGGACAGGGTAATGCGGCGGCGCGAGAGTTGAATGCCCTCTTGGTCCATTGCAATCTTCATCGCGTCACGGACGTTCTCAAAATTATACAGCGGCTCGCCCATGCCCATCAGCACAATGTTCGACAAAAGCCTCGTCTCGTCCTTGGGCGCGCCAACCTCTGGCCATTCGTCCAGATCATCGCGGGCTATCATGACCTGACCTATGATCTCACCAGCGGTAAGGTTGCGCACCAGTTTCTGTGTTCCGGTGTGGCAGAACGAACAGGTCAGCGTACAGCCCACCTGCGACGACACACACAGCGTGCCGCGCCCCTCTTCGGGGATGTAAACAACTTCGACCTCATGCCCGCCTGCAATGCGCACCAGATATTTGCGCGTGCCATCCTCTGACACCTGACGGGTCACAACCTCGGGCACCTCGATCACAAACTTCTCGGCCAGCTCGGCACGAAACCCTTTGGAAAGATTCGTCATCTCGTCAAAGTCGCGCTTTCCCCATTGGTAAATCCACTGCCAGATTTGCCCCACCCGCATCTTGGCCTGTTTCTCCGGCGTCCCCTCGGCAATCAGCGCATCGCGCATCCCTTCGCGGGTCAACCCGACAAGGTTTACCGGCCCATCCGGCAATTTGCGCGGAATGGTATGGACGTCTTGCGTGATGGGGGCATTGGCAGACATTTGATACGACTCACTTAAACAACGGTTGCGTCTTCATACACAAAACACCCCGATAGTAAAAACAAGGGCGGGCTCACACCCCCCTTATGCTTCAATTTTCCAAATAACCTCTGGGGTTTGGGGCAAAGCCCCAAGATGGATCATCCCGCACAACACCCAAATCTGTGCGAAATACTGACCTTATCCACCGCAACGATTTGCCGCATCCTCTACAGCGGCCGTAAACCCAAGCAGCGAAAACGTATCTTTGGTGTTCGTCCCGCGACCGGACCGGGCAGACAATACCGCGTCCGCGCCGCGCTTCATCGCTGCAATGATCTTGGCATCATCATCGGTGGTCGCTGGCCACGCCCATTCACCTTCCGTGAACAATTCAAACGAATCGCCAGAAATATTCATGTTCACGGTCGATCCCGGCGCAAACGGATAACCACCAGTAAAGGCGACCTGACCCTTCGCACCCGCAGACGGCCGATAAAACACCATCAAAAGCGTTTGCCCACGGTTCACAGCAACCACACGCCCATCGCGCGAGTTGACAGTTTCTTTCGGCGTGGACACGCCCCAACACTCTGTCGGATTGTCCTCAACGAAGACGCTCCAGTCGGTCTTGGCTGCAACCCTGTTTGTGCTTTGATCTTGCGCCATCGCACCGGATGCCAACAAGGCCGTCAGCCCAAATGCGCACCCTAACGTCTTTCGAATTCCCATCTTTACAGACTCCAGCTGTCACAAACCTCAATATGCCCCAGACCCCAGCGACGGTATTCGGGTACCGTTCTTATGCAAGCGCCTGTTATCTTGTCGACAACAAGCATATTAACGTCAAACAGGCGACAGGCGAAACCCTGATTGGCAGGTTTTCGCGCAAACAGCAGGTGAAATGATGACCCAACCAGCCCCTTTTGCAGAAATCTGGCGCGGCGCCTTTCTTGAAAGCGTCCATTATGGCCATGCCGTCATCTGCGATGCAGGCGGCGATATCGTCGAAGCGTGGGGCGATCCCGAGAAAGTGATCCTGCCACGGTCGTCGTCAAAGATGATTCAGGGCCTGCCCCTGATCACCTCGGGTGCCGCAGACAAAGCGGGACTGACAACCGAACAACTGGCGCTGGCGTGCGCATCGCATGAGGCGGCCGCGATCCATACCGACCGCGTCGGCGTCTGGCTGAATACGCTGGGACTGGACGACACTGCATTCCGGTGTGGTCCGCAAGAACCACGTGACACGGACGCGCGTAGCGCCTTGATCCGCGCGCATGAAACGCCTTGCAAGATCCACAACAATTGCTCTGGAAAGCACACAGGTTTCCTGACCCTGAACCAGCATCTGGGCGGCGACGCAGACTATATCGACCCCGCCCATCCGGTCCAACGCGCCTGTCTGGAAGCGTTCGAGCGGACCACTGGCGAAACCTCCCCCGGCTTCGGCATCGACGGCTGCTCTGCACCAAACTACGCCTGCACATTGCATGGTATGGCCCGCGCGATGGCCCATTTCGCGGCTGCCCCTGACGGCTCTGCCGAAGCACGCTTGCATCAGGCGATGCGCCTGCATCCCGAACTGGTCGCAGGCGAGGGCCGCGCCTGTACCGAACTGATGCGCGCGATGAACGGTAAAGTAGCGGTGAAAACCGGTGCCGAAGGGTTCTTCATCGCAATTCTACCGGAACAAAAGCTTGGCATCGCGCTCAAGGCCGCTTGCGGCACCACCCGCGCCGCCGAATGTGCAATTGCGGCACTGTTGGTGAAATTGGGTGTGCTTGACGCGAACCACCCCGCAACCCTCAGGCGGATGAACGCCCCGATCGCGAACTGGGGGGGCGTTGTGACGGGCACACTCAAACCCGCAACATCCCTCTTATAATTTCTTTTTGGCCTTAAATACTTTCCGCAGCTCGTTCATGGTGCACCATCGGATCAAGACCGATGGATGCCGAACCATGCGCCCGAACGGTCGCCGCGGTCACGCGGCGAAATCACTCCGGCCATACCCCTGCACAAAAAGCAGGGCGGTCAGGTCGCCGAAATTCACGCGCACATCGCATTGCGCCGCAACAGATGGCTTGGCATGCAATGCCACGCCCAAGCCTGCGCGCCCCAGCATGCCCAGATCATTCGCACCGTCACCCACCGCAATCACATCACCTGCCGCCAAACCCAACCGGGCTGTAATTTCTTCCAGCGCATCCACCTTGGCCTGCTTGCCAAGGATCGGCATCCCGACCTGACCCGTCAGCACACCGTCTTTGATAATCAGTGTATTCGCACGGTTTTCGTCAAACCCCAGCATCTCTGACACCCGCGCCGTAAAGGCCGTGAATCCACCCGATACCAAAGCCGCGTGCGCCCCATGCGCTCTCATGGTGGCCAGCAGTGTTATTCCGCCGGGCATAAGTGTGATCCGCTCTGCCAACACCTTGTCGATGACGCTTGCATCCAGCCCTTTCAGCAAAGCGACCCGCTCGTTCAGCGCCCCCTCAAAATCCAGCTCACCGTTCATGGCCCGCGCGGTGATGGCTTTGACATGCGCACCGACGCCCGCCACCTCGGCCAGCTCGTCAATGCATTCCTGTTCGATCATGGTGCTGTCCATATCGGCCAAAAGCATCCTTTTGCGCCGCGTGGCTGTCTGAACCAAGACTAGATCAACACCCATTGCCTGACAGCTTTCCCAGACTTCTTCAAAATTCGCAGGCGCGACGGGCACCGTGAATTCCGCCGCTTCATCCGCGCTTAACCACAGCGCATCACCACCGCCCCAAGCGTTGCGCAAGCTGTCGACCAATGCGGGATCAAGGGTGCGGGCCTTGGGTGAGGTAAGCAAGATGATGGTAAACATGGGCAAAACTTTCGATCCGCGTCAGGTGTGTCGCCAAAAATACGACCGACCGGCGGTTTAGCCACATTTCAGCGATTGCACCAGAGCGCGCCGCGCCACAGCCGTACTTCTCCAACGAAGGATATGAGGGAAAGGGTTGCGCGGCTGTCGGTCATACGGGGCGACCGGTTCCGGGGCTTTCCCCTCAAACTACCATCACTGTCTGCATCGCGTTACGTCAGAACGCCCATTGATGGCCAACAAGCTTTTCACTTTGATCCCAAAGCCTCTTGGCCGTATCCGCGTCGAGGATATAGGACGCCACTTTTGCGTCACCGACAGGCCCGCGCATGCCCCCCAAACTGGTCGGACCATAATATCCACCGCGTTTCGCCTGCGTCCCTGCGGCGGCCAACGCTGTGGGCAAGGCACCATCGGGTGCGGATTGTGCAAGCAAAGGGTTTGTAATTTTGTAAAGCGCGTTAAAGAAACCCGTCGGGCCGGTACTTTGCAGGTTGGTGTTTGTATATCCCGGATGGCAGCCAATGCTGATCGCCTTTCGCCCTGACGCCAGCAGTCGTCGATCCAGTTCAAGTGCGAACAACAGGTTCGCGCCTTTGCTTTGAAAATATGCGTCCGTCGGGGTGTATTTTTTCCTGCCCATCAGATCATCAAGGCGGATCTTTGCGGTGAGATGCGCAATGCTTGATAGCGTCACAACACGACCGGCAGCCGCCTCGACCGTGTCAATCAGCAGCCCTGACAACAGAAAATGCCCAAGGTGGTTCGTTCCAAACTGCATCTCAAAACCATCGACGGTTTGCAGTTCGGGGGTTTGCATGATGCCGGCATTGTTAATAAGCGCGTCGATTCTGGGATATTTCACGCGTATTTCTTCGGCTGCTTTGCGGACAGAAGATAGATCGCTGAGGTCCAGTTGAATGGTATCCACCTGACCGCGAACATGTGTCCGAAGTCGGCCTGCGGCTTCCTGTGCTTTCTTGTCTGACCGGCATGCCAGAACGATGTCGCCACCCGCTTTTCCAAGGTGCTTGGCAGCCTCCAACCCGATCCCAGAATTGCCACCGGTGATGACATAGACCTTGCCCGTCAAGTCAGGCAATTGATCTGCTGTCCAGTTCGTAAAACCGCTGTCCATCAGGGTCTTGCTCGGTTCTTTGTTCGCCATTTTGCTGTTCTCTCTTGCTAAGACGACGCTGGCATAAACTGCCGTGTCGCCGGTTTTGCGACCTACCGGCCCGCCAGCGTTCGCAGCGGGCTGGCACAGGTGTAACGACAGACTTTGCGCCGCGCTGGTCGGTGCAAACAAAAGCCGATACGTGCGAGCCATTCACTATTGCCTACATTACACCTGCGTTTTGTACTAGTAGACATTAATGATACATATGTCCAAACTGACAATCAAAGCCAGCAAGATGAAGAACAACGCATGAATGACCGGAACCTGATGCTGCTCCAAGCTGCGCAAGCCGTATTTGCGCGATACGGGGTGCGCAAAACCACAATGAACGATATTGCGCGCGAGGCCGGCGTAGCGCGCCAAACCCTCTATAATGCCTACCCAAGCAAGGAGGCCGTGTTGCGGGCGACCTTGCGCTTTGTGTCGGACCAAACGATGGCTGCGGTTGACGCCAAATGGCACTTGCAAAGCAGTCTGAGCGACAAACTGGATACGTTCTTTGAACTGGGACCGTTAAATTGGTACGATATCGTCCAAAACTCGCCAGAGGCCGCTGATCTGATTGATGGTATCAACGCGATTGCACAGGATGAAATGGCCGAAATCGCTAAACAAACCAACGCGCGGTTTGAGGCTCTTGTCCATGCGCACACCCCGAAAGGATCACAGCTTCGGCTTAAGGCTCCGGAAATTGCCGATTTTATCTACTCAAGCAGCATGAACGCGAAACACAACGCGGCAAACCGGGGCGTTCTTGCGACACGTTTGACTGTGTTGAAGCAGGCGGTTTTGGCCTTGCTCAATACCCCCGAAGGCAAGGGCTAGCAGTTTGGACCAGCCACAATTGCACACGCTGGCTAGATTTGCCTTAATGATCCTCGCATAGAGATCGAAACCGCGAGCTCTTGCTTTGCGCCCGTGCTGCGTCCTTCGACCATATCAATCAACTCTTTTGCGGCGATGCATCCCATTTCACGGTGGGGCACATGTACGGTGGTCAGTTGGGGTTGCAGGATGCTGGCCAATTCGATGTCGTCAAAACCGGTAATTGAAACGTCATCGGGGATACGCAACCCAAGCTCGTGCGCCTTGCTGATCGCCCCGGCAGCCAAAACATCGTTTCCGCACATCACAACAGTTGGTTTGGGGTCGATCTGCATCAGCGTCTCGAATGCTGCCGCCCCGTTTTCGATTTCGTAAGACGTTTCGATAACCGGTATCTGGTCAGGATCATGGCCGTGCGCGGCGACGCTTTCCTTGATCCCGCGCAATCGGCCTTCAGCACGGTCATTGCCTTGGATGATACCTGAAATCACCGCGATCCTGATATGCCCCATCGAAAGCACCCGATCCGCAAGCATCCGCATCGCCGCACAATTGTCGAACCCGACCGAAGCGTGATCACGATCAGGCAGCGAGGCCCACGCCAACATTGTCGGAATGCCGCGCCTTTCAAGATAGTCATAGACTTCCTGTCCACGCGCGTACCCGATCAGCAAAAGACCGTCCGCGCCCCGCGCAACAAGGGCGCGGATTTGCTCGGCCTCAAGCTGGGGTTGATAGGCGCTACTTGAAACCAACAGATTATAGCCCGAGGCATACAGGGTCTCCTGAAACGCCTGCAGACCTCTTGCAAAGATCGCGTTTTCCATCGTGGGAATAATTGCACCAATTGTGTTGGTTCGTTTCGCGGCCATCGCCCGCGCGTTAAAGTTGGGCGTATAGCCCAGCTCGTTGATAACCTTCATGACCCGCTCGCGGGTTTTAGCCGATACTTTTTGTTCTTCGTTCAAGCAGCGCGACACGGTCGCTGTCGACACACCAGCGACGCGCGCAACATCATCGAGCGTTGGAATGGACCGCGGCGTGGTCATGGCTGTGACGAACCCTTTCCCGTTGGTTGTTCCAGCATCATAGGACCATATTACACATTGCACACTCGCAATTATGTAAACGCTTGCACGAATCAAGTGTAAGCGCTTACACTCACTCTTGAACCAGTCACCGGGAGGCTTCAGTGTTCCTCATTAGCTCATTCATTGTTTTTGCGGTGTTCTTTGTGAACGTCGCCTTGGGAGCTTTTGCGGACAGTGCGTTCCTCGGGGACATCGGAGAGATGTTGGTTCTGTCTTTCGCGTCGGTGATTTTCGTCGTCGCGATACTAAGAAAAGAAGCTGAACGTTCGAAAAACGACGACAGTTAAGAAGTCCTAAAGGGAGGAGAACCAAATGGATATCCAAGACCGCAAAGAGCTTGCGTCGGCCGAGCGCCGGAATTTCCTGAAGATCGCATCAACAGCCGGTTTCACAACTGCTTTGGTTGCAGGGGCTGCAGGCACGCTTTGGTCAACTGAGGCCGCGGCCCAGTCAGCCAACGAAGAGCGTGACCGCGAGGCCGCAGCCGAGCACACAATGACGCTTGCCACGGCCTATGTGCTGGGCGCATCGCGCAGCTATCCGATCATGCAGCTCGACCTGAAAGAGAACATCCAGAACGCAACCAACGGCAAGATCTACGTTAAACTAGCGCCTGGTGGTCAACTTGGCGCGGGCGGGGCACTTGTGCAGGCCGTACAGGGCGGCACCATTCAAGCCGCACAGCATTCTCTGGCAAACTTTGCGCCGTTTGCATCCGCCGTTGACCTGATCAACATGCCTTACTTGTGCGGGTCCAACCAGCGCTTCACCAACCTGGTGAATTCCGATTTCTGGAGCGCGAACGTGACGCCGAAAATCGAAGAGAACGGCTTTAAGCCCCTGTTCTACGTCAACATCGACCCCCGTGTCGTTGCGGTGCGCAAGGGCGGCGCTGGCGCTGTCATCACACCGTCCGATCTGAACGGGGTGAAGTTCCGCGTACCGGGCTCAGCGATGCTTCAGCAGTATTACCGCCTTGTGGGCGCCAACCCGACGCCGGTCGCTTGGGGTGAAACACCTTCCGCCATCCAGCAAGGTGTGGCCGATGCGCTCGACCCCTCTGTCGGCGCGCTTTATGTGTTCGGCTTCAAGGACATCCTTTCGCATGTCACCTTTACGCAGGCCGTACCGGATTCGCAGGTGTATTCGTGCAACCTCGAATGGTTCAACACCATGCCTGCCGACGTTCAGGAAGGCATTATGTGGGGCTCCGAAATGACGGCGCACCAGAACCTTGCCAAAGTCCCGTCCGCCCGCACCCACGCCATGGCCGAGCTGACCAAAGCCGGCGTTCAATTCCACAGCCTGTCCGAAGATCAACTGGCAGAATGGAAAGCCGCAGGCGGTTACCAGCGTTCCGAATGGGATGAGTTCAAGGTTGAGCTTGCAGGTTCAATGGACGCTTTTGCCAAGATGGAAGAAGCCGCTGGCACGCAGGGCAAATACTACGTCCACGACGCATAAAGTCGGCGCGGGTGCCCACACAGGGTGCCCGCCCTTCCATTTTCTCACCATGATCAAAGCGGATGCGCGCCAGCGTCATCTTTCCTCGTGGGAAACGATTGGGCCAGACATGGATTACCTGCGCAAATTTGACCAGAATGCTGAACGCTGGCTGCTTTTGACTTTCTACGTGATGCTCGTCATCACGATGGCTGTCGAAGTGCTGCGCCGGGAGGTTTTCGCCTACTCGTCCATCTGGGGCGAGGAAATCGTGCGATATTCGTTCATCTACCTCGCCTGGGTTGGTGCCGCGGCAGCCGTAAAAGAACGCGCGCACATCCGCATTGATGTGATCATGCACTACCTCAGCCCACGGCCCAAGGCGCTGCTGTATATGTTTGGTGACATCGTCATGATGGTCGTCGCAGTGATCGCGCTCTATTGGTCGTTTGAATCTGTCCATGTGTCCTACAAGTTTGGGTCCGTGACGGACGGTTTACGCATCTCGAAGGTCTGGTTTTTGATGGCGGTTCCCACCGGGTTCGGCCTGATGATCTGGCGCCTGCTCCAGTCACTCCGTCGAGACTTCATTTCCCTCAAGACGGGCAAACCCGTCTACGAGGGCGACACGCTGTTTGATTGAGGACCGCCGGGATGCTTTGGAATACTGTCGCACAAACCGTTGAACTTGGCTGGGACTTCTACGTTCCTGTCATCCTCTTTGTCGCGCTCATTGCGACAGCTGTGCCCGTCTGGGCCGCCATTGGATCCTCCGCCATTCTGATGTTGCTGATGTCTGGCGACCTGCCTCTGTCGCTTGTCGGCGAGCGGTTGTTCACAGGCATCGACGCCTTTGCGCTTACGGCGATCCCGCTTTTTATCCTGACGGGAGACGTGTTGGTACGAACCGGTCTGTCGCGGAAATTCCTCGACGTGGCCGAAGCTTTGACGTGCTTTACCAAGGGGGGGTTCGGGTCTGCCACCGTGTTGGTCTGTGGCATGTTCGCTGCGATTTCCGGCTCTGATGCAGCAGGGGCCGCTGCGGTGGGTCGCATGACCATCGCACGGCTGGTTGAGGCCGGTTATCCACGCCCCTACGCCTGTGCGCTGGTCGCGGCAGGCGCCTGTACCGGCATCCTGATCCCACCTTCGATTGCCTACATCATTATAGGCCTCGTGTTGGGCATATCTGCCTCTACCTTGTTTCTGGCAGCATTGATCCCGGGTCTGTGCATCCTCGTCTCCATTCTGATCACCAACCTTGTCGTCAACCGCATCTATTCCTACGAGGGCGGCGGTAATCTGACATTCCGCGAATGGCTGCGCAATCTGGGCCGCTCTCTCAAGTCGGGTTGGTATGCGTTCATCGTGCCCGGCATCATCTTTTATGGTATCTTTTCGGGTCGCTTGACCCCGACAGAGGCAGGCGCGTTGGCTGTTGTGGTCACGATTGCCATGGGGTTCATCCTTGGCACGTTACGGTTTGCCGACTTTCCCGCGATGTTGCTTAGCTCTGCCAAAGTCAATGGTGTGATCCTTCCGATCATCGCCTTTTCAGCGCCGCTGGCCGAAGCGCTGGCAATCATGGGCGTCCCGCAAGGTTTTGTGACCTCTGTCACGGGCCTGACAGAAGAGCCTTGGATCCTGATCCTGTTGATGATCGGCATTCTGATCGCGGCGGGCTGTGTGATGGAAACCACGCCCAATATCGTGATCCTCGCCCCGATCCTTCAGCCACTCGCCGAAAACATCGGCATGAACGAAATACAGTTCTGCATCATGATGATTACGGCGTTGGGCGTAGGCTTTATTACGCCGCCCCTCGGCCTGAACCTCTTTGTCGTGTCGGGCATAACAGGCGAATCCATACTCAAGATCGCGGCACGGGCTGTTCCGTTCGTGCTCAGTATGTTCGTGATCGTCTTGTTCATTGCATATGTACCTGCGGTTTCTACAACCCTCCTGCCTGATATTTACAAATAGGATCGCCAAAAGGGCCCAATTGCCAAAGGTCCATGTGCGACAGCTAAAAGGCAAAGTCCTTGGGCCACCTGTCAGATTTGTGCCTATCGGAAACATGCGTTCCGCAATGGCCCAGCAAAAAGCTGCATTTAGCTACATGGCAACATTCTTTGCCTATTGCTGTTTTTACCGGGGGTACGTAATCCCGACCGTGGGACACCCTTCCCCAACGAAGGGCGCATATCTGAGAGGATAGCATTCATGGCTATTACGACATCTGCACCGCACGGCGACGTGCGTGAACCGACAACGCGACCAACAAATCCGCGTTTTTCATCTGGCCCTTGCGCCAAACCCCCCGTTTTTGAATTGAACAATCTCGCAGACGCGCCTTTGGGCCGGTCGCACCGTGCTGCTGTTGGCAAAGCCAAGCTGCTGGAGGCGATCGAGACGACGCGCGAGATTTTGGGCGTGCCTGCCGATTACCGCATCGGCATTGTGCCGGCGTCCGACACTGGCGCCTATGAGATGGCGATGTGGACCATGCTGGGCGAACGCCCCGTGCAAATGGTCGCATGGGAGTCCTTTGGGTCTGGCTGGGTCACCGATGTGGTCAAGCAGCTCAAGATCGAGGCGACCACACACACAGCGGACTACGGCGAGATCGTCGATATGGCTGCGCTGAACTATGATAATGACGTCTGTTTCACATGGAACGGCACGACCTCTGGCGTGCGCATGGCCAATGGTGACGCGATCCCGGCGGACCGTGCGGGCCTGACCTTATGTGATGCGACATCTGCTGCATTCGCGATGGACCTGCCTTGGGACAAGCTGGATGTGACAACGTTCTCTTGGCAGAAAGTGCTGGGCGGCGAGGCCGCGCATGGCATGCTGATCCTGTCGCCCCGCGCGGTTGAGCGGTTGGAGACTTATACACCCGCATGGCCCCTGCCCAAGATTTTCCGCATGACCAAAGGCGGCAAGCTGGTCGAGGGTATCTTTAAAGGTGAGACGATCAACACCCCCTCGATGCTGTGTGTCGAGGATTACTTGCAGGCGCTTAAATGGGCGAAATCTGTGGGCGGTTTGCAAGGTCTGATTGGCCGTGCAGATGCGAACACAAAGGCGATTGCCGATTTTGTCGACACGCATGATTGGCTGGAGTTTCTGGCTGTTGATCCGGCGACGCGGTCGAACACTTCGGTCTGTTTGAAGTTCAACGATCAGCGCATCACGGACGGTGCAGCCTTTGCCAAAGCGGTTGCAAAACGGCTGGCGGACGCGGATGTGGCCCTTGATGTCGGTGCTTACCGCGATGCCCCTGCGGGTCTGCGCATCTGGTGTGGTGGCACGGTTGAAACCTCGGATATCGAGGCGATGCTGCCCTGGCTCAACTGGGCTTTCGAGGCTGAAATTTCCGCATAACGACGGTGTGGCGGTGCGCAATGAATGCGCACCCTACGGCGTACACCCCATCCCTTTATTAGGGTGCGCATTTATCGCGCACCATTTCAACATCACAAAGGAACGCCACAATGGCTCCCAGAGTACTTATCTCCGACAAACTCAGCGACGCGGCTGTGCAAATCTTCAAAGACCGCGGCATCGACGTTGATTTTCAGCCCGACCTTGGCAAAGACAAGGACAAGCTGGCCGAAGTCATTGGCAACTACGATGGTCTTGCCATCCGCTCCGCCACCAAAGTGACCGAAAAGATCCTCGCCAATGCGCCCAACCTCAAAGTGATTGGCCGCGCAGGCATAGGCACCGACAACATCGACAAGGAAGCTGCGTCCAAGAATGGTGTTATCGTGATGAACACGCCTTTTGGGAATATGATCACCACCGCTGAACACGCGATTGCGATGATGTTCGCCGTGGCGCGCCAGCTGCCAGAGGCGTCCGCATCGACCCATGCGGGCAAGTGGGAAAAGTCCAAGTTCATGGGTGTCGAGCTGACCGGCAAGACGCTGGGCGTAATTGGTGCGGGCAACATCGGCGGCATCGTGTGCGACCGTGCGCGTGGCCTGAAAATGAAAGTGATCGCGTTCGATCCTTTCCTTGGCGACGAGAAAGCCCAGAAAATGGGTGTTGAGAAGGTTGATCTGGATGCGCTGCTGGCGCGGGCCGATTTCATTACACTTCACGTGCCGTTTACAGAAACGACCGCCAATATCCTGAGCCGCGAGAACCTTGAGAAAACCAAGAAAGGCGTGCGTATCATCAACTGTGCCCGCGGTGGTCTGGTCGATGAGGAAGCACTGGCTGATCTGCTGAAATCCGGTCACGTCGCCGGTGCGGCCTTTGACGTGTTCAAGACTGAGCCCGCGACAGAGAACCCGCTGTTTAACCTGCCCAACGTTGTTTGCACGCCGCACTTGGGTGCGGCCACAACCGAGGCACAGGAAAATGTCGCCCTGCAAGTTGCAGAGCAGATGTCGGATTATCTGCTGACAGGTGCTGTCAGCAACGCGCTCAACATGCCATCCGTGACAGCCGAAGAGGCCGCCGTTATGGGCCCATGGCTCAAGCTGGCTGGTCACCTTGGCGCGTTTATTGGTCAGTTGACCGATGAGCCGATCAAGGCAATCAACATCCTGTATGATGGCACCGTTGCCGAGATGAATCTGGATGCGCTGAACTGCGGCGTTGTTGCCGGCATCATGAAACGCGCGAACCCTGATGTGAACATGGTCAGTGCGCCGGTTGTAGCCCGTGAAAAGGGCATCCAGATCAGCACAACCAATCAGGATAAGTCGGGCGTTTTTGACGGCTACGTCAAGGTCACTGTCGTCACGGACAAACGTGAGCGGTCCATCGCAGGCACGGTCTTTTCTGACGGAAAGCCGCGTTTCATCCAGATCAAAGGCATCCAGATCGACGCCGAAGTGGGCGCGCACATGCTGTATACCACCAACGAAGACGTGCCGGGCATCATCGGCATGTTGGGTCAGACCATGGGTGAAAACGGCGTGAACATCGCCAACTTTACCCTTGGCCGTGCCGCCGTAAAGGGCGAAGCGATCGCGCTGTTGTATGTCGACGAAGAAGTGCCTGCACCTGTGATTGCCAAGCTAATTAAAACCGGCATGTTCACCCAAGTGAAGCCGCTGCAGTTCGACGTGGCCTGATCCCTACCACCCTGTTAGAAAACACGCAGCCGTCCCACTCATGGGGCGGCTGTTTTAGCTTGAGGACGTCGTTTCATGACCCAGCCCATCTACGCCATTGGTGACATTCACGGACAATTGGCAGAATTGCACCGCGTTCTGGACCTGATCGAGGCGGATGGCGGCAAGGACGCGCATATCGTATTTATGGGCGATTACACCGACCGGGGGCCAGACAGCAAAGGTGTGCTTGATCTGTTGATCAAAGGGCGCGATGAGGGGCGTAACTGGACGTTTTTGATGGGCAACCATGACCGGATGTTTAGCTGGTTTATGGAAGACTATCCCCGCCATGACGCGCATTTGCCGGTTGAACTGTACTGGCTGCATCAACGGCTTGGTGGCGATACGACGATGGCGTCCTATGGCGTTTCAGTTGAACCGTCCTTGCGGAAGACAGCGGTGCATGAAGCCGCGTTAAAGGCGGTCCCACAGGCGCATGTCGATTTTTTGCGCGAACTAAAGCTGACATACGAGACCGAAGACCTGTTCTTTGTGCATGCTGGCATCGACCCGGATGTGGCGCTGGCGGATCAGAAAGAACATGATCTGTTGTGGATCAGGAAAGAGTTTCACAGCATTGACGCCGCGCACCCCAAAATCATCGTGCATGGTCATACCCCGGTTGATCAGGCCACGCATTATGGCAACCGGATCAATCTTGATTCCGGCGCAGGATACGGAAAGCCGCTGACGGCTGCGGTCTTAGAAGGCGCAGCTTGTTCTGTGTTGACCGATCAAGGGCGGGTTCCCCTGCTGCCATAATCCCTGACGGAACGTTTCGGTTTTCAGCAGGGCGCATTTTGTGCAGGCTGCAGAAAAATCGAAAGGAACACCCCATGAGTAAAGACATCGTAATCCTGTCCGGCGCGCGCACGGCCATTGGCACTTTTGGCGGCAGTCTGGCGCAGACACCTCCAACCCGATTGGGTGCTGTTGCCGCAAAGGCGGCGATGGCGCGCGCAGGGGTTGAACCGGGTCAGATCGGGCATGTGTTCTTTGGCAATGTCATCAACACAGAACCGCGCGACATGTACCTGAGCCGTGTGGCTGCGATGGAGGCGGGCGTTCCTGATAGTGTGCCTGCAATGAACGTGAACCGCTTGTGTGGCTCTGGCGTGCAGGCGATTGTGTCGGGCGTACAGGCCCTGATGCTGGGGGATGCAGAGTTTGCCCTGGCCGGGGGCGCAGAGAGCATGTCGCGCGCGCCCTACATAACGCCTGCGGCGCGTTGGGGTCAGAAGATGGGCGATGTGCAATCGCTTGATATGTTGCTGGGGACGCTGAACTGTCCGTTCGGGACCGGGCACATGGGGGTGACTGCAGAGAATGTCGCCGGTGAACATGACGTCAGCCGCGCAGAACAGGACGCCTTTGCGTTGCAAAGCCAACAGCGCGCAGCGGCAGCGATTGCGGCGGGATATTTTGCGGATCAGATCATGCCGGTCGAGGTGAAGGTCAAGCGCGACATGGTGCCGTTTGAGGTGGATGAACATCCCAAGGCGACGACGCTGGAGGCGCTGGCAGGCCTGCGGGCGGTATTCCAGAAGGATGGCAGCGTGACGGCGGGCAATGCGAGCGGCATCAATGATGGTGCAGCGGCTGTTGTCTTGGCGACGGCAGATGCCGCTGAAAAGGCCGGGTTAACGCCCCGCGCGCGGATCTTGGGCTATGCCCATGCGGGCGTGCGGCCAGAAGTGATGGGCATCGGGCCAGTGCCTGCAGTTGAGAAGTTGCTGGCCCGGACCGGATTGAAGGCCAGTGACTTCGATGTGATCGAGAGCAATGAGGCGTTCGCATCACAGGCGCTGGCAGTGTCCAAGAAGCTGGGGTTTGATCCTGCAATCGTGAACCCGAATGGCGGGGCGATCGCACTGGGGCATCCGGTGGGGGCCACAGGCGCGATTATTACTGTGAAGGCGCTGTACGAGTTGGAGCGGATTGGCGGCAAGCGCGCGTTGATCACCATGTGTATTGGCGGTGGTCAGGGGATCGCGATGGCGATTGAGTGGATTGCTTGATTGAGAGCGCTGGGGGTTTTGCACCCCCAGACCCCCGCAGAGGTTTATCTGGAAAATTGAAAGAGGATCAGGTCAACGCGTCGATGAGGGCGATAAGCACGGCAGTGATGCCTGCGCCTGCGATGCCTGACAGGACGTACCAGCGTTTTTGCGGGGGGCGCGGTGCTGCTGGCGGATTACTTTGGCGCAAAAGGGCTGCTTCGACCAGATCAGGGAGGCGTGGCCCAAAGCGGGCAAGTATCATCGCGGTTTTGCCGAAATCGGTGATTACGGCTTGCGGGCCGATGGATTTAGAAATGTAGCTGGTCACGATGGGAGAGGCGACTTCCCAGATGTTGATGTTGGGGTTGAGCGAGCGCGCCACCCCTTCGACGACGACCATGGTGCGTTGTAGGTGGATCAGTTCGGTGCGGGTTTCCATACCAAAGCGTTCAGTAACCTCAAATAGATAGGTGAGCAGGCGCGCCATGGATATCTGGGTGGCGTTCATGCCGAAGATCGGTTCGCCAACAGCACGCAGGGCACGGGCGAATTCTTCGACGTCTTTGTCAGCGGGGACATAGCCCGCTTCAAAATGCACTTTGGCGACACGTTTATAGTCGCGGCGGATGAACCCGTAGAGGATTTCGGCGTAAACACGGCGGGTATATTCGTCGATATAGCCCATAATACCAAAGTCATAGGCGATGATGTCACCGTTTGCGGCAACCTTAAGGTTGCCTTGGTGCATGTCAGCGTGGAAAAATCCGTCGCGCAGGGCGTGGTTGAGGAAGAGTTGCAGCACGCGGTTGCCAAGCTGTGTGCGGTCATGGCCCGCCGCGTCAATCGCTGCATTGTCGCCCATCGGCACGCCATCCGCCCAGCCCAGTGTCATGACCCGGCGCGCTGAATAGTTCCATTTGATTTCCGGCAGTTGGAAACCTTCATCGTTTTCCGTGTTCGCCGCAAATTCGGAGGCGGAAGCGGATTCGAGGCGTAGATCAAGCTCTCCTCTGACGACACCGTCGAAGTGTTCGATCACTTCCATCGGGCGCAGGCGGCGCGATCCCGGCGCACCAAGTTCGATCAATCGCGCGGCGAAGTAGAATGCGTCGACGTCCTTGTAGAAGGCTTTTTCGATGCCGGGGCGCAGCACCTTTACCGCGACCTCTTCGCCTGTGCTGGCAATGCGCGCTTTGTGAACCTGCGCGATGGAGGCTGCCGCGACAGGTTCGCTGAATTCGGAAAAGATTTCATCAACAGGCCGCCCCAGTTCGCGTTCAACCTCGCGCTTTGCGGCCTCGATTGAGAAAGGCGGCAGTTTATCCTGCAAAACCCGCAATTGCAGGGCCAGTTCATCGCCCACCACATCGGGCCGGGTCGACAGGATTTGCCCGAATTTGATGTAGGCAGGGCCAAGAGCGGTCAGCGCGCGGGGGGCAGGTTCAAGCGACGGATCACCGCGGTAGCCCAGCAATTTGAATGGCACGCTGAACGCACGCGCCAGGATGCGCAAGGCGCGCGGGGCCTCAAACGCATCGAGAACCACATTCATGGCACCGGCGCGTTCTAGCGTCGCGCCCGTGCGGATCAGCCGCCAGATGTTATGCGGGCCACGCATTACGCGATCTCTTTTCTCATAGCTTCCAACCGGAATGCAGCGCTGCGATACCCATGCTTAGGTTGCGATACTTGGCCTGTTCGAAACCGGCAGCCTTGACCATGCCAAGGAAGGTTTCCTGATCCGGGAAATTACGGATTGATTCCACCAGATATTGATAGCTATCGCGGTCATTGGCGATGACCTGCCCCATGCGCGGGATCACGTTGAAGCTGTAGAGATCGTAGGCTTTTTGCATCATCGGGTTGGGCAGCTGGCTGAATTCCAGTACCATCAGGCGGCCACCGGGACGCAACACGCGGTACGCCTCGTTCAGCGCCTCTTGGGGACGGGTCACGTTCCGGATGCCAAAGCTGATGGTATAGACGTCGAAAGTGTTGTCCTCAAACGGCAACGCCATCGCGTCACCAACGACCCAATCAAGGCTGTCTTGCATTGCGGCGGCCTCAGCCCGTTTGCGGCCCTCGATCAACATATTCTCGGTCAGATCACAAACGGTCGCGTGGCCAGAGCCCGCGCGGTTTAGGAACTTGAAGGACACATCGCCGGTGCCGCCCGCCACATCCAACAGCTTTTGACCGGCGCGCGGAGCGAGCCAATCCATCATCGCTTCTTTCCAGACGCGATGAATGCCCATGCTCATCACATCGTTCATGATGTCGTATTTGTTGGCCACGTCGCTGAACAGGTCGCGCACCATGCCGACTTTGTCATCCTCGGCCACTGTTTGCGCGCCAAAATGGGTCGTGCCCTGTTGGCCTGCGCCTTTTTCAAAGCTTTTGTCCGTCATGATCACAGTCCCGATATTGTCAAAGTGGGGATATAGCGCCAGACGCTTAGATACAAACTGCCATTTGCCGCAGGGGAGAGACGTCATGCCAGAGCTACCCGAAGTTGAAACCGTGCGTCGCGGGTTGATGCCTGCGATGGAAGGCGTCGTAATTACGCGCGCTGATGTGAACCGGCCTGATCTGCGCTGGCCGTTTCCGGAACAGATGGCGGAACGGTTGACGGGGCAAAAGGTGGAGCGGCTGCGCAGGCGGTCAAAGTATATTCTGGCGGATTTATCTTCGGGGGAATCACTGCTGGTGCATTTGGGGATGTCAGGGCGGATGTTGGTCTCTGGCGATCCTCTAGGTCAATTTGTCCATGATCACCCGCCAGCGGAAAAACACGATCATGTGGTGTTTCACATGGCTAATGGCGCGCGGGTGACGTTCAATGATCCGCGCAGGTTCGGGGCGATGGACCTGCTGGATACCGTCACCGCAGATGCGCATAAATTGCTGGCCTCAATCGGGCCGGAACCCTTGGGTAATGATTTCCACGAAGCGCATTTGATTGCCGCGCTCAGCGGGCGGAACACACCGATCAAATCTGCGCTTTTGGATCAGCGGATCGTGGCGGGGTTGGGAAATATCTATGTCTGCGAAACGCTTTACAGGGCGCGCATACACCCAGCCCGCAAAGCCGGGCAGATTTCAAAAGCACGCGTTGCATCGCTTGTCCCGATCATCCGCGAAGTGCTGGCAGAGGCGATAGAGGCGGGCGGATCATCCTTACGCGATTTTCGTCAGGCGGATGGTGAATTGGGGTATTTCCAGCACAGTTTTGACGTCTATGGTCGTGAGGGAGAGCCGTGCCGCACCCCCGATTGTGGCAAACCGATTGCCAGAATCGTACAGTCAGGACGCTCATCCTTCTACTGTGGTCAATGTCAAAGATAACTTGAACCGCTTTTTCCCCGTGGTATGCACTCACTCCTGAGCGCAGCAAACGAGAGCTTTCTAAATGGCATACGAAACGATCACCTTGGACGTGGAAAACCATGTGGCTTTGGTCACGCTGAACCGTCCCGATGCGATGAACGCGCTGAACGACGAGTTGATGAAAGAGTTGGCCGATTGCCTGAAGGGCTGTCAGGACAACGAAAAGGTCCGCTGCATCGTGATCACCGGCTCGGAAAAGGCATTCGCCGCCGGGGCCGATATTGCGATGATGAAGGACAAGTCTTTCGTCGATGCCTTTGTGGGTGATTTGTTCACGCCAGAAACCGACCAAATCATGCGCGTGCGCAAACCGATCATCGCGGCCGTTTCCGGTTATGCGCTGGGCGGGGGCTGCGAGTTGGCGATGATGTGTGATTTTATCATCTGTTCCGAGACGGCAAAGTTTGGTCAACCTGAGATTAACCTTGGCGTGGTTGCCGGCATCGGTGGCACACAGCGTTTGACGCGGTTGGTCGGGAAATCCAAAGCGATGGACATGAACCTGACGGGTCGTTTCATGGATGCAGAAGAGGCAGAGCGTTCCGGTCTGGTGTCCCGCGTCGTACCGGTGAAAAAGCTGATGGATGAAGCGCTGGGTGCTGCTGGCAAGATCGCCGAGAAGTCGATGATTTCGGTGATGGTGGTTAAGGAAGCCGTGAACCGCGCCTATGAAGTGCCGTTGCGCGAAGGTCTGTTGTTTGAACGGCGCGTGTTCCATTCGCTGTTTGCGACTGAGGATCAGAAGGAAGGCATGTCCGCGTTTCTGGAAAAGCGTGAGGCGCAGTTCCGGGATAAGTAGGTCTGGGATTTGCTTGGCGCACGCCATTGCTCAATCACGGCGGCGTGGCGTTTCCAGTTCACGGCCAATAGCGTAGCTTCTTTCCAAGAGCGCCTGTCGGCGTTCTGCCGAACCCGTGGAACCATGCAGAACTTCGAGTTTGCGCGGCGACAATCCGAAATAGCCGAAGGTTCCCTTTATCCAAGCGGTTTCCAAAGCGGCAAGGTAGCCCGCCTCTTCCATTTCATCAGAGCGTGCACCGGCAGGTACAAGAAGAACACCGGATCGCGTGCGTTGGAGAGATTTTTCAGGATTATCCAACTGATCATACGCCCAACCCCAAGACCAAACCCGGTCGACCCAGCCCTTTGTCATGCTTGGCATGCCCCACCAGAATAGCGGAAAGACAAGACAAATCGCATCCGCGCGCGCGATGCGTTCCTGTTCTTTCAAAACATCCGCTGCGGTGGTTGCGCGACCATCACCCTCGATATCGGCCATGCGGTAACGCGGATCGAATCCTTCTGCATGCAAATCCGCGATCTCAACAGTATGCCCGCTGGAAATTGCGCCCGCCTTGAATTTCTTTGCAACAGCAGCGCTGAACGAGGTCGGGTCAGGGTGGTCTAGAACAGTCAGAACATGCACCGGCAGCTCTCCCAAATTGTCACTCTTCCAATGAAGCCTACAGGTTCAAGATAACTTTAGGTCAAGAGCGATTTCGGCGGGAACCAGCCCTAAACTCAACCGCCCAACTGCGTTCGCATCGCTTGATAGATCACCGCCGTCGCGACGTTCGCCAAATTCAGCGATCTAACACGCGGATTGCGCATCGGCAGGCTGAAAACGCGGTCGTCTTGGCCCTCTAGGATCGACTTGGGCAGACCGGCAGATTCGCAACCAAACACCAGATAGGCGTCAGGTTGATAAACCGGGTCAAAAACGCTTTGCGCGCCGTGTTCTTCGAAAAAGTACATCGCATCACGCGGCGGTTGGCGGGCCTCCAGAAAGCTCTGCCAATCGTCGTATTGCGTCAGATGCACATGTTTCCAATAATCGGTCCCGGCGCGGCGCACTGATTTCTCGTCCAGCGAAAAGCCCAAAGGCTTGATCAGTATCAGCTCAAGATCCAGCGCAACGCATGTCCGCCCGATGGCCCCGGTGTTGAAAGGGATTTCAGGCGTCACCAGCACCATTTTCATATGGAGTTCAGACATAGACAGATACCGGCTTTCCAACGCGCAGGCGCTGAATGGCCCGCTATTTGCCTGCTGATACCCCGAGGAAGGGGTCATTCACAACGTATGGCGCATAAACCCGTTGGTCTGCACCTTTACAACACGGTCCAAACCCCGCTATAGCCGCACAATACATGCGCGTGCAGCCCGCTCAGGCTAGAATCACCTCCCTTTGAATGAAGGGACCGGTTTCCTCCGGCAGGGTTTGGCATCACGTGCCGAAATTTGAACTTTAGACCCAAAAGGGTGATCAGCATGGCCAACACACCACAGGCAAAAAAACGCGCGCGTCAAAACGAAAAGCGTTTCCAGATTAACAAAGCACGTCGCTCGCGCATCCGCACATTCCTGCGCGGCGTTGAAGAGGCAATTACTTCCGGTGATAAAGAATCAGCAACCGCTGCTTTGCGTGCTGCTCAGCCAGAATTGATGCGTGGCGTTACAAAAGGTGTGTTCCATAAAAACACCGCTTCACGGAAAATGTCGCGTCTGGCCGCACGGGTCAAAGCGCTCGGTTAAGCGTCAGATGCTTCCCGCATAGCGGGAAATGTCAAAATAATTCAAGAAAAAGGCATCGTTACGCGGTGCCTTTTTTTATTGGCCAAAGCCTGTGATTTCAGCGCGAGAGATTCTTTTTCAGCAAAGTCAGAGTCAAGTTTGAAGATGTGTTGAAGCAAGCGTTCGGAACTTGGTACCAATGCTAAGCGGAATCATTCCGCGGGGGGACAGGCTGCTGTTTCGGTGCTGATGCGGGGGACGTATCAAAGGCGAACAGATGGTTGTTAAGATTTCTCTGCCAGAGAGGTCTTTGTGGTCTGCGATTGGTGTTTGCACCTCTTGCCCTGTCAACATAGCAGACGGTTGTCTGTGGATAGATGGTCATTACCGGCCCGCATATCCACAACAAACACGTTCTGAAATTGCACACGTCATTGTGGGCGCGTCGCGAGATCTCTCGGGGCCATCACAATTGGGGTGAAACATTGAAATTTGTGAATCACCTGGGGTGGGTGGGACACGTTTAAAGGGCAGAACGAACACATGTTGAAAGAGCAGTGGGATAATATCAGCGCACGTTTGTTAAAGACAATTGGCCAGAACAATCACACGACATGGATTGCGCCGCTAAAAGCGGGAGACGTCACAGACGAAATTGCCACGCTCTATGTACCGACGACCTTTTCCGGCAATTATATCAGCCAGAATTTTTCGGACTTGATCCTGCACGAAGTGAACAAAGCCGGGATGATTGCATCGCGATTGAAATTTGCCTTGGCCAGTACGGTCAACCCTGTTGCCAATAGCCCTGTTCCCACACGTCCTGTTGCAAAGAAACCCAGCAGCGCCGAGGTATTGCATACCGCGCCACTGGACGCCCGATTCAGTTTTGACACTTTTGTTGTCGGCAAACCAAACGAATTGGCCCATGCCGCCGCGCGCCGCGTAGCGGAGGGCGGTCCGGTCACGTTTAACCCGCTGTTCCTGTATGGCGGTGTTGGTTTGGGCAAGACACACCTGATGCACGCAATTGCGCAAGAATTGCGTCTGCGCAAGCCAGAGATGAACGTGCTGTATCTGTCGGCCGAACAATTCATGTACCGGTTTGTACAGGCCTTGCGGGACCGCAAGATGATGGACTTCAAGGAAATATTTCGTTCCGTCGATGTGCTGATGGTTGATGATGTCCAATTCATCGCGGGCAAAGACAGCACCCAAGAAGAGTTCTTTCACACGTTCAACGCGCTGGTGGACCAGAACAAGCAGATCATAATCTCCGCCGACCGCGCGCCGGGTGAGATCAAGGATTTAGAGGACCGCGTTAAATCGCGTCTGCAATGTGGCTTGGTCGTTGACCTGCACCCCACCGATTATGAACTGCGTCTTGGCATCCTCCAAACCAAGGTCGAGGTGCAGCGCGCAACCTATCCGGGACTTGAAGTCGAGGCGGGCGTGCTTGAATTCATGGCCCACCGGATCACACAGAACGTGCGTGTACTGGAAGGGGCTTTGACGCGCCTGTTTGCTTTTGCGTCTTTGGTCGGTCGTGAAATCAACATGGAACTCACCCAAGACTGTCTGGCCGATGTTCTGCGCGAGAGTGAGCGCAAGATTACCGTCGAAGAAATTCAGCGCAAAGTATCGGATCACTATAACATCCGCCTCAGCGACATGATTGGCCCCAAGCGTCTGCGCAGCTATGCGCGGCCCCGTCAGGTGGCAATGTATTTGTGCAAGCAGATGACAACGCGGTCCCTGCCCGAGATTGGCCGCCGCTTTGGCGGGCGCGACCACACCACCGTCATGCACGGGGTGCGCCGGATCGAAGAACTCAAGCAATCCGATATCCAGATTGCCGAGGACGTCGAATTGCTGAGCCGCGCGCTGAAATCCTGAGGCAGCGCGACCACGTAGCCAAGTTGATTGGGGCGGCATGTGTCGCCCCTCTTGCATTCGGAGTGGCAAGCGCTCAAAAGTCTTGTGAAATCAGTCAAACGCGGTAGTTTGCCTGTCCCTGCATCCAGTTGGAGTGATGGCACATGAAATTCAGCATCGAACGCGCCGCGTTGCTTAAGGCCGTCAGTCAGGCCCAGTCCGTCGTTGAACGGCGTAATACAATTCCGATCCTTGCCAACGTGCTGATTGAGGCCGAAGGCAGTGATGTGTCTTTTCGTGCGACTGATCTGGACATCGAAGTTGTTGATAAAGCGCCTGCGCAGGTGGAACGTGCCGGTGCGACAACTGTGTCCGCCACGATGCTGCACGAGATTGTGCGCAAATTGCCCGATGGCGCGTTGATCAGCCTGACGGCAGATACCGCTGCAGGCCGTTTGACGGTTGAGGCCGGGCGCTCCAACTTCTCTCTTGCCACATTGCCGCGTGAAGATTTCCCTGTGATGGCATCCTCTGAATATGCTTCGAACTTCAGCGCGCCCGCCCCTGTGTTGCGCCGTCTGTTCGACAAATCCAAATTTGCGATTTCGACCGAGGAAACACGCTACTACCTCAACGGCGTTTACATGCACATTTCAGATGCGGATGGCGGCAAGGTGCTGCGTTGTGTGGCGACAGATGGCCACCGTTTGGCGCGCATTGATGCGGATATGCCCGAGGGGGCAAGCGACATGCCCGGCGTGATCGTACCGCGCAAGACAGTTAATGAGCTGCGCAAGCTGTTGGATGACGATGATATGAAGATCGCCGTTTCCGTGTCAGAGACCAAAATTCGCTTTGCCACGCCCGGCATCACGCTGACATCCAAAGTCATCGACGGCACCTTTCCCGACTACACCCGCGTTATTCCGCAGGGCAACACCCGCAAGATGGAAGTCGATGCGGCTGATTTCGCCAAGGCTGTTGACCGTGTGGCCACTGTGTCCTCCGAACGCTCGCGCGCGGTCAAGCTGCAGATTGATGAAGACCGTCTGATCCTCTCCGTGAACGCCCCAGATAGCGGTGCTGCCGAAGAAGAGCTGGCCGTAGCTTACGCCGATGAGCGATTGGAGATCGGCTTTAACGCGAAGTATCTCCTTGAAATCGCAAGCCAAGTGGATCGTGAAAACGCAGTCTTTCTGTTCAACTCATCCGGTGACCCGACATTGATGCGCGAGGGCAATGACACCTCAGCCGTTTATGTCGTGATGCCAATGCGTGTTTGACGGGTTCGGACTTTTTGAAAAAGTCCGTCCGTTTTCTTTGAAAGAAAACGGGGCATGCGATGGGTAGTCTTTCCCTCTCCCAGCTGACGCTGTCACACTTCCGTTCTCACAAGCGGGCAGTGATAGACGTTGATACGCGCCCCGTCGCCATCCATGGGCCAAATGGCGCTGGCAAAACCAATATCCTCGAAGCGGTTTCCCTTCTCTCGCCCGGTCGCGGGCTGCGGCGGTCCAGCGCACAGGACATGACCAGACGGCCAGAGGCGCTGGGCTGGAAGGTCACAGCGATCCTGCACGCCCCAGGACAGGTTCATGAGATTGAGGTCTGGTCAGAGGCAGGCAGCGCCCGTCAGGTACGCATTGACGGCAAAGCGGTGCCACAAACAGCACTTGGACGGATTGCGCGGGTCTTGTGGCTGATCCCTGCGATGGACCGCTTGTGGATCGAAGGGGCGGAAGGCAGGCGGCGGTTTCTGGACCGCATGACGCTTAGCCTCTCGCCAGATCATGCTGATCACTCGCTCACCTATGAAAAGGCCATGCGCGAACGTAACCGTCTGCTCAAGGACATGGTCCGCGAGCCGTCGTGGTATGTGGCGCTTGAGGCGCGGATGGCCGAAGCCGGAGCAGCCATTCACCACGAACGTGTGCGGGCGTTATGCGCAATTGCCGCCGCGCAGGATGCCGCGGAAACTACTTTTCCAACGGCCTCACTAGAGTTGCAATGCGACATGCCGACAACGGCAGAAGATTTGCGCGCGGCCTTGGCAGACAACCGGATGCGCGATCTGTCTGCGGGGCGCACGTTGATCGGGCCGCACCGCGCAGATTTGCATGGCGTCTACGAGACCAAAGGCGTGCCTGCGCGCGATTGTTCTACCGGAGAGCAAAAAGCACTGTTGGTGTCGCTCATGCTCGCCAATGCGCGTGCGTTGGCCGCAGATTTTGATGCGCCGCCGCTGTTGTTGCTGGATGAGGTTGCCGCCCATCTGGATGCTGCGCGGCAAGCAGCCCTTTATGACGAGATTTCAGCACTTGGTGCACAGGCATGGATGACCGGCACAGGCGCAGAGCTTTTTACCGCTTTGGGTGCGCGGGGGCAGGGGTTGTATGTCACGGAAACGGATGGAATTTCGACTGTCAGCAGCGTGAAAAACGCTGGTTGAACCGGACACAAAATCTTGTGCCATTTGCGTGACAAGTGCAGGGAAAACCACTATAAATCGTAGGAAATAACAAGGTATTTCCACATGTCCGAGCAAAGCAAGGCGCCAGAAGAATACGGTGCCGATTCTATCAAAGTTCTCAAAGGGTTAGAAGCGGTTCGTAAACGCCCCGGCATGTACATCGGGGACACTGACGATGGCTCGGGTCTGCACCACATGGTCTATGAGGTCGTGGACAACGGAATTGACGAGGCTTTGGCCGGTCATGCCGACCATGTAACAGTAACAATCCACGAAGACAGCTCCATTTCCGTCAGCGACAACGGGCGCGGCGTGCCCGTCGGTATCCACGAGGGCGAAGGCGTTTCCGCCGCCGAGGTTATCATGACCCAACTGCACGCGGGCGGTAAATTCGACAGCAATTCTTACAAGGTGTCAGGCGGTTTGCACGGTGTTGGCGTATCCGTTGTGAACGCGCTGTCGGACTGGTTGGAATTGCGCATCTGGCGCGAGGGCAAGGAACATGTGGCGCGCTTTGAAGGCGGGTTTACCGTTGAGCACCTCAAGGTCGTCGGGCCAACGGACCGCACCGGTACCGAAGTCCGGTTTATGGCATCCACCAGTACCTTCTCGAACCTAGACTATTCATTCGAGACGCTGGAAAAGCGTCTGCGCGAACTGGCGTTCCTGAACTCCGGTGTGCGGATCATTCTGAGCGATGAACGCCCAACTGAGCCGCTGCGCACTGAGCTGTTCTATGAGGGTGGCGTTAAGGAATTCGTAAAGTACCTCGACCGCTCCAAATCCTCTGTCATGCCGGAACCGATCTTTATTACCGGCGAAAGGGACGACATCGGTGTCGAGGTCGCGATGTGGTGGAACGACAGCTATCACGAGAACGTGCTGCCCTTTACCAACAACATTCCACAGCGCGATGGCGGCACGCATATGGCGGGCTTTCGCGGCGCGCTGACGCGGACGATCAACGCTTATGCGCAATCGTCGGGCATCGCCAAGAAAGAAAAGATCAACTTTACCGGCGACGATGCGCGTGAGGGTTTAACATGCGTTTTGTCGGTCAAAGTGCCAGACCCAAAGTTCAGCTCCCAAACCAAAGACAAGCTGGTGTCTTCCGAAGTGCGTCCCGCGGTTGAGGGTCTGGTCAACGAAAAGCTGTCCGAGTGGTTCGAAGAGAACCCCCATGAGGCGCGGATCGTTGTCAGCAAAATCGTCGAGGCCGCCCATGCCCGTGAAGCGGCACGCAAAGCGCGTGACCTGACGCGACGCAAGACGGCGATGGACGTGAACTTCCTTGCTGGCAAGCTGAAGGATTGCTCTGAAAAAGATCCCTCCAAGACCGAAGTGTTTCTGGTGGAGGGGGATTCAGCGGGAGGTTCTGCGCAAACGGGCCGTGACCGTCAGACCCAAGCGATCCTGCCGCTGAAGGGTAAGATTTTGAACGTCGAACGCGCGCGGTTTGACCGCATGCTAGGAAGCCAGGAAATTGGCAACCTCGTTATGGCGCTGGGCACCGGAATTGGCCGCGATGAATTCAACATTGCCAAACTGCGCTATCATAAGATCGTCATCATGACGGACGCGGACGTCGACGGTGCGCACATTCGCACGCTGCTGTTGACGTTCTTTTACCGCCAGATGCCCCAGTTGATCGAAAACGGGCACCTTTATATCGCACAGCCCCCGCTTTACAAAGTGTCGCGTGGCAAGTCCGAAGTGTACCTCAAAGACCAAGGCGCGATGGAGGAATACCTTGTCGAACAGGGTATCGAGGGCGCGATGCTGCGGCAGGGCAATGGTGAGGAAATCATCGGCGCAGACCTCGCGCGCGTCGTTGACCTGGCCCGCCAGATGAAGCGCGTTTTGGAAGCGTTCCCAACGCATTATCCGCGTCACATTCTGGAACAGGCCGCGATTGCGGGCGCCTTCGTTCCGGGCGCTGTAGATGCAGATTTGCAAGGTATCGCCGACAAAGTAGCGGCCCGTCTGAACCTGATTGCGCTGGAGTGGGAGCGTGGCTGGCAAGGCCGGATCACCCAAGATCACGGGGTAAGGCTCGCTCGTATCCTGCGCGGTGTCGAAGAGGTGCGCACATTGGATGGTAAAATCCTGCGGTCGGGCGATGCAAAGCGTTCGGGTGGCTTTACGGAACATTTGCAAGACGTCTACAATCTGCCTGCTACATTGGTGCGCAAGGACCGGACGCAATTGATCCACGGCCCTATGGACCTGTTGAACGCAATCCTGACCGAGGGTGAAAAGGGTCTTTCATTACAACGCTATAAGGGTTTGGGCGAAATGAACCCCGAGCAATTGTGGGAAACCACGCTGGACCCCGATGCGCGCACGTTATTGCAAGTGCGGGTTGAGGATATGGCAGAGGCCGACGATCTGTTTACCAAGCTGATGGGCGACGTCGTTGAACCGCGCCGCGAGTTCATTCAGGCCAATGCGCTGAACGTGGAAAACCTCGACTTCTAAACCGGAGCAGCCGCTATGACCGACAGACTTTCCGCGCTTCGCGCGCTTATGGTTGAACAGGGTGTCGATCTGGTCGCACTTGGACCGGGCGCACATATGGCATGGCTGCTGGGCCTTCATCCACACGGGGATGAGCGGCCTTTGCTGCTGTGCGTCACTGCAAGCTATGCCGGGTTTCTGATGCCAGTGCTTGAGGCCGAAAGCGCGCGGCAACACACCGATCTGCCGTTCCATACGTGGAGCGATGAAGACGGAGCGCAAGCCGCTTTTGATGCGCTGCTGGTGGATGCTGGTGCGCAAAACGCGCGTAGTGTCGTGCTCGATGAAACGATGCGCGCCGATTTTGCGGGGCTGGTGCAGGACACGTTGTTACAAGCGAAACGGCAATTCTCCGTGACAACTGTGGGCGCATTGCGGATGCGCAAGGACGATAGCGAATACCGTATCCTCAAGCAGAACGCACTGACGGCAGACACTGCGATGCGTGCAGCATGGGGCCATATGCATGCTGGCATGACCGAACTCGAGGTGGCGGAGCTGATCCGCGATAGCTTTAAGGATCAGGGTGCCAAACCCATGTTCAACATCGTCGGTGCCGGCGCAAATGGCGCTTTTCCGCATCATCAGACGGGGCAAGCGGTGCTGAAACACGGTGACGCGGTTGTCATGGACATCGGCGGCGGGTTGGACGGCTATTCCAGCGATATGACCCGCATGGCCGTGATTGGCCAAGCGCCCGACGGATACATGGACGTGCATGCTGTGGTTGAGGCTGCGGTTCAGGCAGCACTTGCTGCAGCCAAACCCGGCGTAAAGGCGCATGTGGTCGATGATGCCGCGCGCGGAGTGATCGCTGATGCGGGATATGGTGAGTATTTCATGCACCGCACCGGACACGGCATGGGCGTCGAAATTCACGAACCGCCCTACCTGACAGCGACATCACAAACGGTTTTGGAAACCGGGATGGTGTTCTCAATCGAGCCGGGGATTTATTTGCCGGGTCGTTTTGGTATCCGGTTGGAAGACATCGTGATCCTGCGCGAGGACGGGCCAGAGGTACTATCTGAGCTGCCGCGCGATTTGACTGTGATCAACGCTTAGCGCAGCCCATTCTTGGCCACAAAAGCCGCCAGATCAAGGATCAATTGGCCCCGTGCAGCAGCCAGTGCATTTGGCCCGCCTTTTGGGTCGAACGATACGCTTAGATCAAACAAGCCCGACCGTTCGCGTCCCCCGTCCCGGACACTGACAAAATACTGTCCAGACGTCCGAAATTCACCAGTTGTGTTGGCAACAAGATCAGCAAACCTGATTTCCAGACGCGCGGCTGCGAACTCCTCGAACGGCCATGGCTCTGATGCGACACGGCGCTCTGTCAACCGCGACAGGTTCTGGCTTAGCTCGAGCGCAATCGCCCGCTCTGGCGCATCGGCCCACAGTACATCCGACGATGTGGTCAGCGTGCCGTTCTCTTGCCGAATGGCGATCTCGTCTGCGGCGGCATAGCTGGGCAGCGACACATCGCGCACCTCAACCGAGGCAAAGCTGATGCGCACTTTTTCGGTCACGGCGGGCGGGCTAACCGCATAGCGTTCAGGACTGCCGCACGCGGCAAGCGCCAGAACAAGTCCAGATATCACGGCGCGAAAGGTCAAAGTCATGGTTTACCGTCCCAGCAATAGCGAATTGGGGTTACGTTCAATCGTCTTGGCAAGCGAGGCAAGCGCATCTGCCGCCTTTTGAATGTCGCGCAGCGTCTCTTGGGCAGAGCGGCTGATCTCGTCACCCTTGTTGTAGCCTTCGATGGTACGGCTGGCTTGTGCGAACAGCGTCGTCAAACGGTCCACAACCTGTGGCAGGTCACGCGCGGACAGGGCGATGCTGTCAGCGGCGGTCTTGGCCGATGCCAGCGTCTGGTTCACGTTCTCAATCGCGCCACCTTCCCGCAGTTCTTGAAGGGTAAAATTCACCTCGTCCAAGGCGCGTTTAAGCGATCCGGGCAAGGCGCGGGCATCATCGGTGCTGATCAACGCATCGGCGGAACGTGTCAGCGTGGTCAATTCTGTCAGCAGTTGCTCAACCTCAAGTCCGTCCGCCTTGGCAACGACGCCTTGAATTTGTGTGATCAGTTCCGGCACACCCTCGACCGAGGAATTCACCGTATCGACCGCCTTTGACGCATCGTCCAGAATTGTCGTCATACGGGCCGTCAGCGCAGGCAAATCACGTGAAGATGTGGCAAGGTTGCCCGCAGCCTCATTGGCAAAGGCCAGTGTTTCGTTGATGTTGTTCACCAAACCACCTGCGCGCAATTCCGTCAGCGTCGCGTTAACCTGATCGACCGCGTCCTTGACCGCACCGGGCAGCGCAGCGGTGGCGTCAGAGGCAATCAGGGTTTGCGCTGCGTTAAGTACGGTCGTCACTTCGGCGACCAGTTCTTCAAGCTGTAGCGCTTCGGCCTTTTTGCTGAGGGCGCTCAGGTCCGCAACCAGTTCAGATACCCCTTCGGTAGAGCCTGTGACGGCGGCTGCGGTCACAGAAACCGTATCAATCGCCGCCAGCAAACGTTCGGCAAGGCGTTGCTGTTCAAGTTCAGCCACCAGCGTTTCAACCCGGACCAACGTCGCGTTCAGGGCAACGGGGATGTTTTTCACGTCATTTGACGCAACCAGCCCGGTAACTTCAGCCAGCAACGTGCGCACATCCTGCGGGGTTTCGCGCAGATCTTCGTCGGCAACCAACGCTTCGGCAGAATTGAGGAAGGTGATCGCAGAGTTCAGCAGTTCTTCGATCGGCAAGTTGTTAATGCGCGTAAACACACCCTCAACCGTGGCGGCGGCATCTGACAGCTCGCTCTCGGTCGTTGGCATCACCGGCAGCAGCGAGCCGTTTGTGACCAGCCGCGCGGGTGGTGCGTCAAGGATGTTCACTAATTCAACCTTAAGACCACCGGTTAGAAGGCTGGCGGAGGCAAGGCGCGCGCGCAAGCCACTGACAACACTGTCTTGCAAGAATGCCAGCGCGTTGTCAGCGGTCACTTCGCCCGGCAGGCCAAGGCGTGCGGGCTGGATAGAAATATTAACGTTAAGGCGCACACGGCTGTCGCCGAACTGGTCCACATCGACGATCCCGCCAAGGCTTTCAACTTTACCGATGCGCAATCCGCTAAGTTCCACAGGCGCGCCAACAGACAGACCAGAGATGTTGTCGTCAAAGATCACGCTCAACTCAAGCGGTGCAACCTCGGACGCATTAAAGACAGAGTTGCGCGCGGTTTCCTGATCCGGGAAAATCTCGAAAACAGTACCATCCTGCACACGCCTGCCACCCGAGACAAATGTATTGAACGTGATCCCGCCCCCGACAAGTGTCGCGAGCGAGGAAAAATCAATTTCCGCACCGGCAGGTCCAATGTTGACACTGAACCCCGACGCATCCCAAAAGCGGGTGCTGTCGTTGACTAGAACGCGATGCTCTTCAAAGATCAACGCCTCGACCACGGCGGTATTGTTCCGCGGGTCGATTTTGGCGCGGCCCACGCGGCCGACTTCGATGCCTTTGTAAAGGATCGGTGCGTTGTCCGTCAGCTGACCATTGGCAACGGTGCGAAATATGATCTGCAGGCCGGACTGTCCCGGACGGATCAGCGGCGCTTCTGACGCACCAGTAAAGCGGGTTTCAGGCTGCCCGATTTGGTCATCCCAAGATCCTTCGATATGGACACCGCTCAGGACTGTGCTGAGGCCGGTAATGCCCTGCGCAGTGACCTCTGGCTGGACGACCCAGAAAATCGAACCTGAATCGATGAAGGGGGCGACTTCCTTGTCGACGCGGACGCTTGCGGTGACGCGTTCCAGCCCTAGGGTAAAGCCGACTTTTTCGACCACACCCACGGTCACATCACGGTACTTCAGTTCCGTCTCACCGGATTTGATGCCTGCGGCGCTCTCGAACTCGATCACGATCAACGGACCGCGGTCGTTGTAGGATTGCCACGCAACCCACAAGGCCACGAACAATGCCAGCAAGGGCAGCAGCCATATAACCGACGCGCCGCTCAGGAATGCCTTGCGTGCGGGTGAAACCGACACTTGTGGAACGCTATCGTTCATCGCGTGCAGGACCCCCGTCCTTGGCTTCTGCATCCCAGATCAAGCGGGAATCGAACGCTTGCGCAGACAACATTGTGAAAATCACCGAAAGCGCGAAAAAGATGCTTGCGACGCCCGGATTGATAGATGCCAGCGTCTTGAGTTGCACCAATGCCGATAAAATCGCAACCACAAAGATGTCGATCATCGACCAGCGCCCGATATATTCGACCACCTCATATAGTATTTGACGGCGGTGATTTGTCACTTTGTAGCGTTGCTTGACCGATATCGCCAGGAACGCAACTGCCCAGAATTTGCCCAAAGGGATCACCACTGACGCAATCAGAATAATCGCCGCAATACCAAAGTTGCCGTGATGCGCAATCTCGACGGCACCGCCAATAATTGTGCTTTCCTCAACCTTGAACAGGGTGCGTGTTTTCAGCATCGGATAGATGTTCGCGGGGATGTAGCACATCAACCCAAGCACCCAGAACGCCCAGACCCGCTGCAAGCTAAGCGGTTCGCGCGACTGCAACACATGCCCGCAACGCGGACATGTCTGTGTGCCTAGCGGCTGCGCCTTGGTGCACCGCCGACATGCGACAATACCCATTTCACGCGCGCTCAGGATCTTTTGGTTTTGGGGTGTTCCAGCGAGTTCCATACAGACCATTTACACATAAAGCTATCTTGAGCGACGACAAGGACGACCAGCACGCCAAACATCCAGAACGCAGGGCCAAACCCGACATGCGCAAGATCGGCTACTTTGACCAGCGCCACGGCACAGCCGATGGCGAAAATCTCTGCCATCGACCACGGGCGCATCGCTTCTGAAAGGCGAAAGGCACGGATGGCGTGACGTGCGGGGGGGCGGTCAAGGACTACAGGGACTAGCACATACATCGTCAGGATGACCCGCGCGAGCGGCACGAATATGATCAACGCGGCGGTCGCCAGCGACAAAAAGATCATCGGCCCACCAGAGAATGCAAGTGCCGCATCAAGGATAGACACCGCGTTCCTGTTGCCCGCCGCATCAATCGTCAGAAAAGGAAAAAACGCAGCGCCGATGATCAGAAAAAACACCGCAAGGGCGACGGCGAGGATATGCAAACCCGCATTCCGGCGCGGCGCGATCAGCACTTTGTGGCATCGCTGACAGACGGCCCGCTCACCGTTGGCGGGTTTCTCGAAACGATATGTTGCATCGCAGGTCGGGCACACGATCAGCCCGTCCAGTTCGACATCCAATTCCGAAGAAACCACATCTTTCATTGCGCAACCTTACTGCACCCGAACCCCGGTTGGTACTGCCAAGTCATGCGTTCTTGCCCGCGTCCGCAAGATGCAATTCGGCCAGTATAGCATCCGTATCGGCACCCGTGGCACGCGGATGATCAACATTGCGTGTCTCGGAACGCGAAAACCGCGGGGCCGGGGCAGACTGGGTGACGTTGCCCAATGTCAGCAGGTTCTGGCGGGCGGCCATATGGGGATGCAATGCTGCCTCTGAAAAGGTCAGCACAGGCGCCACACAAGCATCTGTACCGTCAAAACACACAGCCCAGTCATCGCGGGTCTGGCTGGCAAATATCCGGGCAAATTCGGCAGTACGGTCGGGCCAAGTGTCTTTGTCGTTTTGCGAACTGCGGTACGCATCAGGCAGGCCCAGCTTTTCCAACAAGATCGCATAGAACTGCGGTTCCAGCGCGCCGACAGCCACAAAACCCCCACAAGCACAGGTATAGCACCGATAAAACGGGGCTGCGCCGTCCAGCCAATTATCTGCCCGCTGTTCGGTCCACCTGCCCTGCGCCAGCATCCCGTGGATCAGCCCCGTCATCGCGGGCACCCCGTCGACCATGGCGGCATCCACAACCTGTCCTTTGCCGCTGATACCACGTTCGATCACCGCAGAAAGGATGCCAAAAATCAGGAACATCGTTCCGCCACCATAATCGGCAACCAGGTTCATGGGCGGCACAGGCGGGCGGTCCCCGTCCCCCATCGCATGCAATGCACCGGTCAGCGCGAGATAGTTGATGTCGTGGCCTGCCGTTTGCGACCATGGCCCCTGCTGCCCCCAGCCGGTCATGCGCGCGTAAATCAGTTTTTCGGGGCAGGCATCCGGGCCAAGCCCCAGCCGTTCCATCACGCCGGGGCGAAACCCTTCGATCAGGACATCGCTGGCTTGGATCAATCGGCGCGCCGCCTCCAGCCCGTCCTCTGATTTCAGGTCCAGAACCACAGACCGTTTGCCACGACGATTAATGTCGGTGGGGTCGGCGGGCGCGGCTTTGCGGTCTACAGTAATAACCTCGGCACCCAGATCAGCCAGCAATTGCCCCGCCAAGGGCGCAGGGCCAAGGCCGGAAAATTCGACCACCATAAGCGATGACAGCGGTCCCTTTTTCATGCGGCCCCCGGCACCAGCACTTCGCGCGCACCCTCAACAAAATCATCCAATGACAGCGGCCAGACCGTGCCGGGCCAGCGCAGCTCCATCTCTCTTTTACGAGGGCGGTAAACGGCTGTGTAAAGCGTGCCGAACCCTTGGCTGAAAGCCGTCGAATAAAGCGGCGGCTTGAGGAAAGCGCTGATGAATTTCTCTTCGGGGTCTTTGTGCATACGCAGCCTATTCAACAAATATCGTTCACGTTCAACTGTGGCTGTAAACCGCGCGTGGCTGACCCATTCGACGTTTTCCTGATGGTTCGTTGCCACAGCAGCATGGGTGATCATCGTTTCGCGGTCTGGCCCCATCATCGCGGTGGCGTAGTTGCGTTTACGGTCCAGCACGGTGACATTATAGCTCATGTGTGTGGGCACGCGGGCCAATACAGCAGTGGCCTGATCCGTTGTAGTGCAGGTCTGCAAGACATAGCGCAAGATCAAGGGCACGCCGAACCCCTGCCCCACAATGCGCCGCCCGCCAAAGGTCAGCGAAATCGCCAGGCCCGCGTCATTCACACCATCGACCAACCCCCACAGGCCGTCAGACGTGCCCAGAACCCTGCGGCCCTGCCAACTGGTGTGCAGCACAAGTTGATCAAATGAATTCGGGTTGTAGTCATAGTTGCGGACCATCACCGGCTCTTTGCCGGCCCAGATCGCTTGGGAACAGCCTGAAAGATACGGGGGCGGGTTGTAAAAGCTCAGAAAGCGCGCGGCGGTATCACCACCACCTGCCAGCGCGCACAGCTGATCATAAAGCGGCACCATTTCTGGCATATGCGTGTTCAACGCACGACGGCATTGGGCATAGGTCGGGCGCGCAGCCTCACCTTCGGTCAGCCACCATTTACGGTAGTCCGGCCAGTATTCGGCGAAAAGCCCGGCCCATTTCGGTCCGGGCGTTTCTTCTTTTAGCGCGCGCCAGTACATAGCGGCCTTTCAGCGTTAGAGTATCTTGAAAGCCGGATCAGACAACGCCGGACCCGCCTCAGCGGTGGGCAGCGGTTTGCCGTCCACGGCCTGTTTGATCCCGTGAATCCACTTTTTCGCCCGCTCATTCAACTGGAAAGACTTGGTCATAGAACGACCCCGCGTCACGAGGATACCAATATCGGCCCCTTCATAGCGGTAGTCCCCCGGCTGAAGGATGCGCAAAAAGAACGCTTCGTTCTCTGATTCAACCGCACGGCGGTGATAGTCGAAACGGTCGAAATTCACGCTGCCGTCTTCACGCATCTTGTAGATGCCGGTTTCGGGCACGTCTGTGCAGATATCGACGCTGTCATCGGTGTGTTTGATCACCATCTGCGACCAGCTGTCGATCATATCCGGATCGGCCCAGCGGTTGTTCAGCTCAGTCGTGTCCAGATCGAATTTCTTTTTCGAGAATTCAAGCAGGTGGAACAGGAACAAAGGTGCGTCCGCATGGGCAAAGGCGGCGTGGTTCGTCATTGAAGACGCGCCCGTGATGCGCGGATTCAATTCGCCCAGCCAGATATCACCGGATTTCTTGTCGATCAGGAAATCGAGTTCAAAATAGCCACGATAGCCTTCCTTGCGCAGTTGCTCACCAAACTTGAAGGTCAGTTCGCGCGCCTTTTGGCGGACCTTGGGCGGGAACGCGGTGGACAGGATTTCATTGCCACACCATCCACCGCGATAGGGCGTCAGTTCCTTGAAACCGACCAGTTCAGTCATCAGCGGGCCAACAATCGTGCCTTCTTTGGTGGCACATGCCTCAATCGCGGCACCACGACAGTCGATGCGCTTCATGATCTTGATCTCGCCCTCGCCGATGATCTCGCTCTCGTGGCGGCGGAAATCAGCTTCGGATTTGATGAAGAACGTGGTGTGGCCAGAATCGCCAAAGGCCGATTGCAGCACCAGATCGTGCCCGATGCCTGCCTTTTCGCAGGTCTTGCGCAGACCTTCGTAGGATTTGACCTCGGCCAACACGTTCGGCACGGATGGCACGCCCGCCTTGTTGCCGATGCGGACGGTTTCGATCTTGTTGTCCATTGACGTGCGCAATTTGGCCTTGGGGAACCAGACGTCGGCACCCAGTTCTTTTGACAAACGTTCGGTTTCCTCATCGAACATCAGGAATACAAACTTGGGTTTGCCACCGCGGCGCTTAATGAAGTCGATGACTTCCTTGTGTTGCAGCAGATAGTTGTTGATGTCCTCTATGGACTGGAATTCCGCGTGCGGCTGTTCGGACGGGCAGAACACGTTTGGGTGTTTGCCACCGTAGCAGTCGATGTAGCAGATATATTTGAAATTCTTGACCCATTCGTCCAAGCCCAACAGGTTAAAGTTGGTCGCCGAGATGAAATAAATCGGGTCTTCGTTGCGGTGAAAGAACCGGCGGATTTCCGAGATATTCTTGAGAACAGTAGCCATGATTGTGGTCCTTTTACGTTAAGCAGTTTTCTTTGAGACACGATCAGCAGCGACGCCGTCCAATGCCTCTTGGGTAAATACGCGCAGGCCCAGATCAGGGCGATAGCCGTGGATTTCGCTGACATCCAGCGCACGCATAAAGTCAAGGATTTCGTGGCTGATCACCTGTCCGGGGACAAGGATCGGGAAACCCGGTGGATAAGGAATAATAAAGCTGGCCGACACGATGTCCTTGCCTGATTCCATCGCGTCCTTGAGGGAACCATCCAGTTCAAGATAATCGCAATTGTCGTCATTGTAGCTGAGGTAGTAGGCGGTGCGAATGTCACCATCTGTGGTGCTTTCGGCTTTGAACGCGTCATGGAAACGACTGAAATCCGGCAGCGGCGGATAATCTTCCATCAGATTCTTGACCCGCTTTTCAAAACTCAACCGTTCCATCCGGCTTGCATCGTCAAGCTTTTCATCTAGGTCTTTTGCGATCTCGACCAGCACTTCGATCAGATAGGCGACCGAGGACCGCGTCGTTCCGATGTTGGTCATGAACAACACGGTATTGCGCGAGGTTTTGTTGATCTGGATACCGTATTTGTCCATCAGGATATCGGTCTTGAAGGTATCACCGTCCCAGCCGGTGCCGCCAACCGACAAAGTCACGCGGGTCGGGTCCAGCGCGAACTCGTCATGCTCGTAACAATCCCACATGTCCGTCCAGCCCTGTTCGGTATCATAATAGCTGGTTACGCCGCTTTCGCGGTGCTCTTCTGGGATCATATCACCTGCGGTCAGCACCTTGAAATACTTGGACAACAGAGGATGATCCGAAATAGCCCTACGCATCGACATAGCCGCTTCGACTTGACGCTGTACAAACTCGAACCCTTCCAGTTCGACCTGACGACGGCCAACGTCCAATGACGCGATGATCTGGTAGTTGGGCGAGGTTGACGTGTGCGTCATATAAGCCTCGTGAAACGCTTGTTCGACCTCACCTTTAAAGTCCTGATCGTTGACGTGGATCATCGACCCCTGCCGCAGTGATGTCAGCGTTTTGTGGGTCGATTGGGTCGCATAGGCACGGACACGGGCATTCGGCGGCGGCAAGAGGCGCGCGTCAAGCAATTGCTCTTCCGTCGCGCCCTGAAGCGTCGTTTGCTGAGCGTCGTAGATACGCGCATGCTGATCGGATTTCAGCTTCACCCGCAGTGTGTTGGCGGTGTCCATCGCGGTGCGCTGGCGGTAGGTCGGGCTGAACCGGGCAAACGCGAACCACGCCTCGTCCCAAAGGAATATCAGGTCTGGTTTGATTGCCAGACATTCTTCCATCACGCGTTCAACGTTGTAGATCAGGCCATCAAAGGTGCAGTTGGTCAGCAGCAACATGCGCACCTGATCCAGTTTTCCGGCCGCCTTGAGATCCAGCAGACGCTTTTTGATGTCACGCAGCGGCACCGCACCATACATCGAATATTCATTCAGCGGATAGCTATCCAGATAACTGACCTGCGCGCCCGCCAATACCATGCCGTAGTGATGCGATTTATGGCAATCGCGGTCGACCAACACGATATCACCCGGTTTGATCAACGCCTGCACGACGATTTTGTTACAGGTCGATGTGCCGTTGGTGGCAAAAAACGTTTGTTTTGCCCCGAATGCCCGCGCGGCAAGTTCTTGCGCCTCTTTGATGGGGCCATGCGGTTCCAGCAGGCTATCCAATCCCCCCGACGTGGCAGAGGTTTCGGCAAGGAAGATATTAGGCCCATAAAACGCGCCCATATCCTGAATCCAGTGCGACCGCGTAATCGACTTGCCCCGGCTGATCGGCATTGCGTGAAACACGCCCGTTGGCTGTTTGGAATATTCGACAAGCGCGGTAAAGAACGGCGATTTATTACGTGCCTGTACACCGCGCAGGATGTTCAGGTGCAGTTCCATAAAGTCTTCTTGGTTATAGAAGACACGCCTGCAAATCCCCAGATCCAGCCCCGCGATATCCTCGACTGAACGTTCTGTGACAAGGTATGCGTCCAGTTCGGGGCGGACTTTTGCGACCATGCGGCACAATTCGGGTCCATAGCTTTCGGGGTTCACTGCGTCGATCTCGTCCCGGCCACCGGCGCGGGCCAGATAGCTTGTCAGCAGTTCCTGATCTATCTTTGATTTCAGCACCAAACCGGGTCGCACAACGATGGCTTGGATGTTGTGGTTGAACAGAACCGCAATCAACGCGTCCTCAAGGCTGGGCACTACAAGCGGTTCATAAACAAACGGGTCTTCGGGGCGGCGCATGCGGGTCACGTTGCTCTTGATCCAGCGCTCTTGCTGTTCCCCGACGCTGTCAATGATCAGCACCTCGAAATAGGGTTTCGTCAGCGCCCGCGCCTCGGGTGACAGCATTGCCTCGTCTTCATGTTCATCATGGTCAATGCTGTCGCGTTCCAACGGGATTGATCGGCGGCGATAAGCCCCCGTTGTCAGCGCGCGGGTGATGCGGCTGACGGCAAAGGCGAGGTCGTCGAAATTGCCATTGTCAAACTGTCGGCGCAGATGTTCAAACGCTGCCATTCCGGGAAAGGCCCAGTACGGCTCCAGCACGGCGAGCGACGTGAACAGATCTTTGATCTGCTTCTTCAGCTCGTTTTTGTCGCGCGCGCCCGGTTCGCGGGTCAGCGCAGATGACGCCTGTCGCAAGGTGCTCCACCTGTCAGACCGAAGCTGAATGGCTGACGAATAGTCTTTCATCGAATGCATAGATATTCTCCGCGAGGCGGGGATCACTGCAGCATTCAATGCCCGGTGCGAACGTGCACCGGGCGCTTGCAACTGTAGTTACCCGCTGGATGTTTCTTGTGTTCCGGTCAGCACGCCGGGTTTAACAGGTGTGTTCAAAGCGTCCGCTGCTGGTGCGGCAACTGGTGTGACGGGCGGGATAGAAGCCGTGCCCGCCGTTGGATTTGGCATAGGTTCGGGCGCAAAGCCGGTTGGCATGCTGAGACCCTTGAACTGGATTGCATCAGACACCTGTTCGGCGGGTACATCGACATGGATGCCCGAACGGCTGCCTTGCTGCGGCACTTCAAGCGGGCCGAGCGTTTGTAGATATGCGTCTGTGCCACTGGCACGGTCATAAACAGAAAAGTCAGTAGAACGGTCGCGGAAGGATTTCAGAACCTGACCCAGACCCTTCATCCCTGTTTCGCGCTGGCGGCGCACCATCGAAAGGTCGATCTCGATCGGGAACATGTCTTCTTGGCCCGCTGACTGGTGCAGAACCATCGACGTTGGGTCCACCACACAGGATTTACCGACGCCACCGGCGCCCAGACCGTTCACATCAATGATATAACACTGGAACTGCGCCGCAGTTGCACGGGCAATCGCCAGCTCCGCATCGCGGTCAGTGGTGCCTGTCAACACGGGGTGCAACAAGACCTCAACGCCCTGACTGGTCAGTTGGCGCGTGGTTTCAGGGAACCAGATATCATAGCAAATCGACAGACCGAACCGGCCGACTTCAGGCACATCAAACACGCAAAATTCGGTGCCTGCCGCGATCCCTGCCTCGTAGGGGCGGAATGGGAACATCTTGGCATAACGGCGGATCACTTCACCCTCGGGGTTGATCACCACGGAGGTGTTATAGACCCGTCCGTCCTCGGGATGTTTGAGAAACATCGAGCCGGGGATCAGCCAGACGCGGTGCTTTCTAGCGGCTTCCTGAAAACGCTCAATCGTTTCGTTTTCGGGCGGCAAAGCGTATTGATCCAGCGGACCAAATGGTGCCAGCTCGGAAAACAGCACCATCTGCGTCCATGGAAACCGCGCCATCAGGATGTCCAATCGGTGGATCATACCATCGACGTTGGATTGCAGGGCGTGGACGTACATCTGTACGCCTGCGATTGCGAAAGGGGTCATTTCAGGTCACTCCGGTTTGCCGCTGCGCAGGGGCTTGATGCCCCCGGTTCTGCACGGCTTCTCGTATGCTCCCTACGCCGATATCCTGGCAAGGGGAACAGGTGACTTTGCAGTCCCTTTTCGCGTCCCGTAAGGACAGATATTTCGCCCGGACCAAGATATCCGCTACGCCGCTGCGGCCTGACGAGGGGCACGCGCAGCGCGGCCTCTTTGCAGGAACACCACCAATCCAAGCAACAGCAATGCAGGGATGAACATAAGGTATTTCGTCGGCTGCGGCACCGGCTTGAGGACGCGCAGAACCTCCTGATCCCAATCAAGGCCCGCATTCTGTGCCGCACTGTCAAAGCTGACGTCGTCGATAATCATTTTGTCACCATCATTGCGGAAAACAAGGCCCGCGTTCTCAAGTTTTTCCTCACCGGTGGCACCCTCGAGGATCGGCAGAATGGCGACAAATTCAATCGGATCACCCAGATCGTTCATCCCCGCAACCCGCAGGCGCAAATCTTCACCTGTCGCGGTGTCATTAGCGGCCTGAATGATCTCGGACGGCGCGACCTCATCATAGGGCGGTGACACCATGTCCATCCAGAACCCCGGACGGAACAGCGTAAACGCGATCAGCAGCAAAGCGATTGTTTCATAGAACCGGTTCTTGGTCAGGAACCACCCTTGGGTTGCCGCCGCGAACAGCAGCATCGCAAAGGTCGCAATGACAAAGACGAATATGCCCTGCGCCCACCCGACACCGATTAACAAAAGCTCTGTGTTGAAGATGAACAGGAACGGCAATGCAGCGGTGCGCAAGCTGTAGAAAAACGCGACCACACCCGTCTTGATCGGATCACCACCTGAAACCGCCGCAGCGGCAAAAGAAGCAAGGCCCACAGGCGGCGTCACGTCCGCCATGATGCCAAAGTAGAACACAAACAGATGGACCGCGATCAGCGGCACAATCAGGCCGTTTTGCTGACCCAGCGTCACGATCACAGGGGCAAGCAGCGCGGACACGACGATATAGTTCGCGGTGGTCGGCAGACCCATACCAAGGATCAGCGACAGCACAGCCGTCAGCGCCAGAATGGCAAGGATGTTACCGCCCGACAGCACCTCAACCACATCGGCAAGGGCTGAACCCACACCTGTCTGGCTAACCGCGCCCACGATGATACCTGCCGTCGCCGTGGCGATACCGATGCCGATCATATTGCGCGCACCTGTGACCAAACCGTCGATCAGGTCAAGGAAACCGTCTTTGATGTCCGTTAACAATCTGCTTTCGCCCCGGAAAATCGCCATCAGCGGACGCTGCGTCAGCAGGATGAACACCATATAGGCTGACGCCCAGAACGCCGACAGGCTGGGTGACAAACGATCCACCATCAGCGCCCAGACAAGGACAACAACCGGCAGGATGAAATGCAGACCTGACCGCGCGGTCGGACCGGGCAAGGGCAGCGCTGTGACCTCATCATTCGGATCGTCCAGTTTCAGCGGCTCTTCCTTGCTGGCGACATACAGCAGCGCCATGTAAACCAGCGTGATGAAGGCAAAAATGATGTAGGATGCAGTTTCGGGGAACGCTGGACGGATCCAGCCCATGCCGTAGTAGACCGCAAACGACAGCGCGCAGATCGCCGCAATGGCAAATGCCGTGCCGATCAAACGCTGCACAATGGGCTTGGGCGTATACGCGCGGGGCAGGCCCTGCATGCCGGCCTTCATTGCCTCAAGGTGCACGATATAAACCAGCGCGATGTAGGAAATCACCGCAGGCAAAAAGGCGTGTTTGACCACGTCAAAATAGGGAATGCCGACATATTCAACCATCAAGAAGGCCGCAGCCCCCATTACCGGCGGCATGATCTGGCCGTTGACGGAGGAGGCGACTTCGACCGCGCCCGCTTTCTCGGATGAAAAGCCAACCTTCTTCATCAGCGGAATGGTGAATGTACCTGTCGTTACCACGTTGGCGATGGACGAGCCCGAGATCAGGCCCGTCATTGCAGACGCAACAACCGCCGCTTTGGCAGGACCGCCCCGCATGTGGCCCATCAGGCTGAACGCAACCTGGATAAAGTAGTTGCCCGCCCCTGCGCGGTCCAGCAAGGAGCCGAACAGAACGAACAAGAACACGAACGAGGTTGAGACACCCAGCGCGATGCCGAACACACCTTCGGTGGTGATCCACTGGTGGTTCACGATTTCGGACAGGGAATTACCCTTGTGCGCAATGATGCTGGGCATGTTCGGGCCAAGCACGGTGTACAAAAGGAAAACGGATGCCACGATCATGAGGGCAGGGCCAAGCGCGCGGCGCGTCGCCTCAAGCAGGATCAGAATACCGATAACGGCGACGACATAATCTTGCATGATCGGCGCACCGACACGGCCCGCAATGTCGCGGTAAAACATGAATAGATAAAGGGCCGCGAGGGCACCAACGATGGCCAGCGCCCATTCCCAGATCGGAATGCCGTCTTTGGGCGAACCCAGAACAACAGTTGCAGCAACCGCGATGGCGGGGATCGGTATCCACCAGACTGCAACACCGTCTTTGGCGGCGACCATGAACAACACGGCAAGCGCAAGCGGGACAATCACCCCAAGGGCAAGTTGAAATTTTGTGCGCGCCGCAGGAAAGGCAAGGATGCCAAGAAACACCGCAAAGCCGAGGTGAATGGAGCGCGCCAACGTATCGTTAAACAGACCAAAGGGTGACGCGATATAGAGTTGGAACAAGGACCATGCGAGGGCAACCAGCATCAACAGCGTGCCAACAGGACCACCAACAGAACGCCCGCCAGTATCAGAGGATGCGACAAGCTCGTCGAGTTCGCTCTGGCTCAATCCACCGCGACCTGCGGCTTCAGCTTCGACCGCAGCGGCCTGCTGTTGTTCATTGGTTGTCATAATACGTCCCCCTGTCAGCTCTGCTTATGTGCAGATGTCTGAAATATGCTTTGGCTCAAAGCAGCGCAGGGGCGACCAGAGAATAGGCCGCCACTGCGATTATCTTGGGAAAGTCGGGGCTTATTCGATCCAGCCGCGCTCTTTGTAGTACTTTGCCGCACCAGCGTGCAGAGGTGCAGACAAACCGCCAGAGATCATCTCTTCTTCGGTCAGGTTCTCAAATGCGGGGTGCAAACGCTTGAAACGGTCAAAGTTGTCAAAAACGGCTTTGACTACTTGATAGATCGTCTCTTCGTCTACGTCCGCAGATGTGACAAACGTCGCTTTTACGCCGAATGTGCTGACATCGTTGTCTGTGCCTTTGTACATGCCACCGGGGATAGTCGCGGCTGCATAGAAAGCATTGTCCGCGATCAGCTTGTCGATCTCTGGACCGCCCACGTTGACCAATTCAGCGTCAATTGTGGAGACCGCTTCTTGGATGGAACCGTTCGGGTGGCCAACTGTGTAGATGATTGCATCTACTTTGTTGTCGCCCAATGCGGCGGCTTGCTCGGCTGGCTTCAACTCAGAGGCCAGTGCAAAATCATCCAGCGTCCAGCCTTTGGCGTTCATCACGACTTCCATCGTGGCGCGCTGACCGGAACCGGGGTTGCCGATGTTGACCCGCTTGCCCTTGAGATCGTCGAACGATTTGATGCCGCTGTCTTTGCGCGCGATCACATTGAACGGCTCACCATGTACCGAGAAAACAGCACGCAGGTTTTCGAACTTGTCACCCTCGAACTGCGATGTGCCGTTGTAGGCGTGGAACTGCCAGTCGGATTGGGCCACGCCCATGTCCATATCGCCCGCCTTGATCGCGTTGATATTGGCGATGGAACCACCTGTGGACGGTGCCGTACACTTTAGACCGTGATCGGCAGACCCGCGGTTCACAAGGCGACAGATCGACTGACCCACCACAAAGTAAACGCCCGTCTGGCCGCCGGTCCCGATGGTAATGAATTTCTCTTGCGCTGTTGCTGCGGTACCGGCCACGACAGCCCCCGCCAGTGCAAGCATCTTGAACATTTTCTAATGTATCTCCCTGATTTTTCTTTGTAGTCACCTTCTGCATTTTTATTGCAGTTGGCGTCGTATCGTCGGCGTGCCGAACGATTGGATCACAGATAGTCCCGCCTGCACGCCCATCCAATTTACAGAGTGTATCATGAGAAAGCGAAAGCACTGCGAAATTCTAGCACTAAGCCTATGCACGTTTTAATTTACGATCAAGTGAATGACTACCGGCTGACGCCGGTAGCATCATTTGGAGGAATGTAATTCCAGATACCGCGTGATGATGTCGTCGGTTACATTGCCGGAGGTGGTTGAGAAGTATCCTCGGGCCCAGAA
>Ga0115563_1000079_pt1 | contig 71752 bp, 71 predicted proteins | sample COGITO_mtgs_1105_2_FD_87198 | JGI IMG/M metagenome (GOLD analysis project Ga0115563, IMG submission 87198) | Pelagic marine microbial communities from North Sea - COGITO_mtgs_110519 | ecosystem: Environmental > Aquatic > Marine > Epipelagic | place: Germany:Helgoland, sampling site Kabeltonne...
AATAGTCCAGTGCCACCAACGTTTTGCCTGGCTCTGCAACAAAGGCCTCGCGAATGCGGCGGCCTTCCTCGGACCTGATTGGAATGTTCTGCAGGTTCGGATCGGTTGAGGCGAGACGGCCCGTTGAAGCACCTGCGATGGAATAAGACGTGTGTACGCGGCCCGTGTCCGCGTTGATATGGTCCTGCAAAGCGTCTGTGTAGGTGGATTTCAGTTTCGACAACTGCCGCCAATCTAACACGCGTGCGGGCAATTCGTGTTCAGTTGCAAGGTCTTCCAACACATCCGCGCCGGTTGCATAGGCGCCGGTTTTGCCCTTTTTGCCGCCCTCGATGCCCATCTCGTCAAACAGGATTTCACCCAGTTGCTTGGGTGAACCAACATTGAACTTGCGGCCCACCATGCCGTAAATCTCGTCCTCCAGCCCCGCCATTTTCTGGGCAAAGGCATTGGACATCCGGCTGAGTGTATCGCGGTCCACCTTGATACCCGAGCGCTCCATCGCGGCCAGCACCGGCACCAAGGGCCGCTCCATCGTCTCATAGACTTTGGTGACTTGCGCGGTATGCAATTGCGGTTTCAGGAACTGCCACAGGCGCAACGTGATATCGGCGTCCTCGGCTGCGTATCTCACAGCATCCTCAAGCGGGACTTTGTCAAATGTCACGGCCGACTTACCAGACCCCAGCAACGGTTTGATCGGGATCGGTGTGTGGTTCAAATACCGTTCTGACAGGGCATCCATACCGTGATTGTGCAGGCCCGCGTGCTGGGCATAAGACATCAGCATCGTGTCATCAAAGGGCGCGACCGTAATGCCGATCTGTGCGAAAATCTTGGCGTCGTATTTCATGTTTTGCCCGATTTTCAGGATGCTCGGGTCCATCAACATCGGTGTCAGCATCTTGAGCGCGTCTTCGACGCCCATCTGCCCCTCGGCCAGCTCATCCGAACCGAACAGATCATCGCCGCGGTTGGCTTTGTGGATCAGCGGAATGTAACAGGCCTGACCCGGTTCAACGGCCAGCGAAATTCCCACCAGATCGGCGGTCATTTCGTTCAGGCCGGTTGTTTCGGTATCAACGGCGACATAGCCACGCTCATAAATCCGGTCGATCCATTTTTGCAGTGCGGCGGCATCGCCAACCATTTCGTATTTTGAGGGATCAAACGGGACATCATCCAACTTTGGGGCATCCGGCATCGGGGCCGCGTCCACGATGGTGGGCGCTTCCTTGCCCAACGCCTCGGCAATGCGTTTGGTGAGGGTGCGAAATTCCATCTCTGCCAAAAACGCGAGCAGCTTTTCGGGATCAGGCTCCCGTACCACCAGATCGTCCAGCGTAAATTCCAGCGGTGTATTTTCGTCCAGCAAGACCAGTTTGCGTGACAACCTGATCTGATCGGCGTTGTCGATCAATGCCTGTCGGCGTTTGGGCTGCTTGATCTCTTCGGCACGCTCCAACAATGCATCCAGATCGCCGTATTCGTTAATCAACAGGGCCGCGGTTTTAATCCCGATACCGGGCGCGCCGGGCACATTGTCAACCGAATCGCCGGCAAGCGCCTGCACATCGACCACACGTTCCGGATAGACACCGAACTTGGCGAACACGCCTTCGCGGTCGATGCGGTTGTTCTTCATGGCGTCGAACATCTCGACGCCGTCACCGACCAATTGCATCAGGTCTTTGTCAGATGAGATGATCGTGCATTTCCCGCCAGCCGCGCGTGCCTGTACGGCTAGCGTTGCGATGATGTCGTCGGCCTCGTATCCTTCCAGCTCTTCGCACGCGATGTTGAAGGCAATTGTTGCGGTGCGTGTCAGGGGGATCTGCGGGCGCAGGTCTTCGGGCATCGCCTCGCGGTTGGCTTTGTACAGGTCGTACATGTCGTTGCGGAACGTGTGGCTGCCCTTGTCGAAAATCACGGCAACATGGGTCGGCGCGTCGGGCCCGGTATTGCCCTCAACATAGCGCTGCAACATGTTGCAAAATCCCGATACCGCCCCGATGGGCAGGCCGTCCGATTTGCGCGTCAAAGGCGGCAAGGCGTGATAGGCGCGAAAAATGAACGCGGACCCGTCAATCAGATGTAGATGGTGACCTTTGCCAAAAGTGCCGGACATAAACGCGCTCCCCTACCGATGCGCATTCCTTTTGCCACGAAGCACGCAGCGCTGCCAGCGGCCAATCGTCATGGGCGGTCCGAATGTCAGTTGGATGGGCTGCGCGGCAGGGTGTCAGACCTTGCCTTCGAAATCTGAATGAACAAATTTACAATCGCAATAGCCGCATTCCACAAACCCAGTATCACGCGGGATTTGCAGCCAAACGCGCGGATGACCCAACGCACCTTCACCACCATCACAAGCGATGCGGTACGTGTTCACGATCCGTGTCTCGGGCGCGTCTTGGCTCATCTGGGGTGTCCTTGGCTATAGGCTATGCTGCGCCCTCTTATGCCCAATGCCTGTCCAAGGGACAAGTCCCCGTTAATCGCGGTCCATCCGCACTTGGTAGCAATTGTTGCGCGCGGACCTGACGTGCAGATATGTGACCTTCGGGTCAGTGAATACCTGTGCTGCATGCGCTTCGATATGCGTCGCGGCGACAATAGCGCCTGTGCCGTAAACGATGCGGTCATCGGCATTATAGCCTTTGATCAGATAGTCAGGCGAGGTCTGCAAGATATCAGGCACCTGATGCCCGCCGCCCTGTGCACACGCGTCTGCACACAAGAAAATAGGCCCGGTTTCAGCGTAGGGGTGCAGATCGTCGAACGGTCTGTAAGACAGGATCAACATTTCTGCGCCCTTGGGAATGTCGCGCAGGCAGTGACGGCAGGGATTGGCACTTCCGTTCGATATATGGCGCTCGGGCACTTTGCCATTGGCGTCAGGTGCGCCGGATTGCAGGGTGCGCACGGTTTCCGTGGGAAGGGCGATGTATTGCATGATGTCTCCTTTGTTCCTACCTGAAGTAGGCGCGGGCAGTATCCTGCTCAATCCGTTTTATGCGCATCTGGGTGTGCTGTAACAAATCGGTTCACGCCGCGGGGCCAAGCGCGTAAAAGGGCGGAAAAACAAGAGCAAGCGGAGCGACAAAGGCATGAGCACGCCCAAACCAGTGGTATTGTGTATTCTTGATGGCTGGGGCCAAAGTGACACGCGCGCGGGCAATGCGCCGTTGCTGGCCAAAACACCTACCTTTGACCATATCATGCAGACTTGCCCGCATGCGACGCTGATCACCCATGGTCCGGATGTCGGGCTGCCCAGCGGGCAGATGGGCAATTCCGAGGTGGGCCATACCAACATCGGTGCGGGTCGCGTGGTGGCGATGGACCTTGGTCAGATTGATCTGGCGATTGAAGAGGGACGGTTTGCGCAGAACCCGCCCTTGCAGGACTTTGTCGCTGCGTTGAAAAGGACAGGTGGCACGGCGCATCTGATGGGTGTTGTGTCGGATGGTGGGGTGCATGGGCATTTGACCCACATGATAGCTGCGGCCAAGGCGCTGGATGATGCCGGTCTGCCCGTGGTGATCCATGCGCTGACCGACGGGCGCGATGTCGCGCCACGCTCGGCGCTTGGGTATTTTGAAACACTCGCTGCGGCACTGCCTGAGGGCGTCAAAATCGTGACTGTCATGGGCCGGTATTTCGCGATGGACCGCGATACCCGTTGGGACCGTGTTCAACGCGCGTTCAACGCAATTGTGAACGCGGATGGTTTGAGTGCAGGCAGCGCCAAAATGGCGGTAGATGCCGCTTATGCGCGCGGCGAGGATGATGAGTTCATCCAACCCACCATTGTCGGGGACTATGCGGGTGCCAAAGATTGCGATGCGCTCTTTTGCCTGAATTTTCGCGCGGATCGGGCCCGCGAAATTATGGCGGCACTTGGCGATCCTGCTTTTGACGGTTTCGAAACAGGTCCGCGCCCCGAATGGTCCGCGCTGATGGGGATGGCCCCCTATTCGCAAGCCCATGCCGCTTATATGACGACCATGTATCACAAGCCCGAACTGCCCAACACGTTGGGCGCTTGGGTCGCGCAGCACGGTTTGCGCCAGTTCCGGTTGGCCGAAACCGAAAAGTACCCCCATGTGACATTCTTTCTGAACGGGGGTGAGGAAGCGCCCGCCACTGGCGAAGAGCGCTACATGCCGAAATCCCCCGACGTAGCGACCTATGATTTGCAGCCGGAAATGTCCTGCGCCGAAGTCACGGATCATTTTGTGAGTGCGATTGAGGAAGGCTATGATCTGATCGTCGTGAATTACGCCAACCCCGATATGGTGGGCCATACCGGTGATCTGGACGCCGCAATCGCCGCTTGTGAGGCGGTGGATACGGGCCTTGCGCGGGTTCTGACAGCGCTTGAAAATGCGGACGGTGCGATGATCCTGACAGCAGATCACGGCAATTGCGAAACCATGATTGATCCGGAAACCGGTGGTCCGCATACGGCCCACACGTTGAACCCTGTTCCCGTCGCATTGATCGGCGGTCCCGAAGGAGCAAAGCTGAACAAGGGGCGGTTGGCTGATCTTGCGCCAACGCTTTTGCAATTGATGAACCTGCCACAACCTGACGAGATGACAGGAAAGTCGCTGATTACATGATCCGCCTTTTGGCCTTTTTGTTGGCTCTTTGGCCCCTTGCTGCCCTGTCAGAAACTGACGCCGCTGTGCAGGCGCGCGCCGCAGCAGCAGCATTAGAGGCCGCATCCCGGCAATTGGACGCGGCGGATGGTGCGCGCGACAGGGTGCGTGCATTGACCGAAACGATTCAGGCGTTTGAAACCGGCCTTGGCGCCATGCGCGCCGGTTTGCGTCAGGCTGCCATAAGCGAAAGCCAGATGACCCAGCGCCTTCAATCGCGCGAGGCCGAAGTGGCGCAGTTGCTGGGTGCGTTGCAGAGCATTGGAAATGCTGCGTCGCCGGTCGCATTGTTGCATCCGGACGGGCCTATGGGAACGGCACGTGCCGGCATGTTGCTGGCCGAACTGACGCCCGCGTTGAACGCCCGTGCAGATGCGTTGCGGCAGGATCTGGAGGACGTGAAAACCCTTCGTGCCTTACAGGTGGATGCCGCCGAACGGCTCAAGACAGGGCTTGCGCAGGTTCAGCTTGCGCGCACCACGCTTAACCAGGCGATGGCCAACCGCACAGATTTGCCGCAACGCTTTACCGAAGACCCGGTGCGCACGGCAATTCTGATCGCCTCTACCGAGACGCTGGATGGCTTTGCCAGCGGCCTGTCAGAGATCGTGACAGATGAGGTCGCCCCCGCGCCCGTATCGCTTGATGGGCAGATCGGCGCCCTGCCTTTGCCGGTGCAGGGTTTGGTGTTACGCCGCGCGAATGAAGCGGACGCAGCAGGTGTCAAACGCCCCGGTGTGATCCTTGCCACGCGGCCCCGCGCCATTGTTACAACACCCACCGCCGCGACAGTACGCTATCAGGGGGAGCTGCTGGATTTGGGCAATGTGGTGATTCTCGAACCGCAGGCAAATACGTTATTTGTTCTGGCCGGCCTTGATGTGGTCTACGCAAAAACCGGTCAAGTCATTGCTGCGGGCACGCCAATTGGCCTTATGGGCGGTGCTGCGGCAGAAATCGGCGCTACTTTGTCACCCCTTCGTGAAGGGACTGGCACTGAGCGCACAGAAACGCTCTATATAGAAGTAAGATTAGACAACACCCCAAAGGACCCCGCGACGTGGTTCCAAATGGATGAGGATTGATGACGCGATGAAGAAGTTTATGATGGCAGCCCTTGGCGGCACCGTGGCGGGCGTGATCGCCACCACACAGATCGCCGCGCCCCTGCTGGCGCAAGAAAGCGCCAAGACCGAGAACGTGTATGAGCAGCTTGATCTGTTTGGCGATATTTTTGAACGCATCCGCGCGCAATATGTTGAGGAAGTTGATTCAGCGGATCTGATCGAGGCCGCAATCAACGGCATGCTGACCTCGCTTGATCCTCATTCCAGCTATCTGTCGCCCAAGGACGCGGTGAAAATGCGCGAACAGACGCGTGGTGAATTTGGCGGTCTGGGCATTGAGGTCACGCAAGAAGAGGGATTCGTGAAAGTTGTGTCGCCCATCGACGGCACCCCCGCAGCCGAGGCCGGCATTCAGGCGGGCGATTTTATCACCCACGTGAACGACGAGAGCCTTCTGGGTCTGGCACTGGATGATGCGGTTGAAATGATGCGGGGGCCAGTCGGGTCCGAGATCATCATTCGCGTCGTGCGCGAGGGCGAAGATGAGCCGTTCGACGTGTCCATCATCCGCGACACGATTGAGCTGACCGTGGTGCGGTCGCGCACCGAAGGGGACACGGTGGTATTGCGCCTGTCCACATTCAACGAACAGACGTATCCCAAGATGAAAGAAGCCATTGAAGAGCAGGTCGCCGCCTTGGGTGGCATCGACAATGTGAACGGATTTGTCGTCGACCTGCGCAACAACCCCGGCGGTTTGCTGAACCAGGCGATTGCCGTATCGGATGCCTTCCTTGAGGAGGGTGAGATTGTCAGCACGCGGGGCCGTGAATTGGCCGATGGGGACCGTACAAACGCGACACCTGGTGATCTGGCTCAGGAAAAGCCGATTGTGGTTCTGATCAATGGCGGTTCTGCGTCCGCCTCCGAGATCGTCGCAGGCGCGTTGCAAGACCACCGCCGCGCGATTGTGATCGGCACCAAGAGCTTTGGTAAGGGGTCTGTCCAGACGGTTATGCCGTTGCGTGGCAATGGCGCGATGCGTCTGACAACGGCGCGCTATTACACGCCGTCGGGTCGTTCCATTCAGGCGCTGGGCGTATCGCCGGACATCATCGTCGAACAACCGCGTCCGCGCGTGGATGATGAGGCCGATAACGAGGCCGATCAGCGTCCATCACGTTCCGAGGCGAACCTACGGGGCAGCCTGAACAACGACAGCCTGACAGATGATCAGGTGAAACAAATTCTTGAGGACCGTGCAAAGGCGGAAAAAGCCGCAGAATTGCGTGAGGACGATTATCAGCTGGCCTATGCCATTGATATTCTCAAGGGCCTGTCCGCGCTTGGTCCACGCGACTAAGCACGCGTCCTTAAGGAAACTCACTGCCAAAAACCAAAGGCCCGCATGATCTGCGGGCCTTTTGCGTGTCTGGTTACATGGTTTCCAGACAGTGACGCCTAAATGCGCGCTTGAGCATGTCCAGCTCGGCGCGCAAAAGATCCATCTCGGCGCGGATATCGTCGCCCAGCACATCACCGGCCAGCAATGTAATATGGCCGATCTGCTCTTTCCGGCTGGCGTCAATGATCAACAGTGTCTGGACGCCATCCGCAATCGCATCGGGTGGAATCGGAACGCTCAACATCCACGTATTCTTGGCGTTATGGGCAGCAATAGTGACCCCTTCGACGGGTTTGTCGAGATGCGTAACCTCGATGCTAGGGGTTTCTGCCACGCCAGTGATGACGCCCTGCCACACACCCATTCTCATCGTTGTTTTTGTCAGTTCCAGTGTGCTCACGCGGGCGGCTCCTTAAATCTGGGCGCGCGGACGGCGCGAGAAAGTGAGATCGCGCAAGACCACCTGGTTCATCTGCGGTCTTTCAAAAATGATGTCGATCCATGCCCGTTCCACCCGTTTTTCGTTCAGGTTCGAATAGGCCAGATCAAACTCGACGCGGTGGTTGTCAGACCGAAGAGGCAATTCACGCACGATCTGCTCGGTGTTTGGTCCATTGCGGATGTTGAGGCGTGCAAAAATCTCGAGCGGTTTTTCAAGCTCCACAATTGCATCCATCTGGATGAGGTGGGTGCGTTTGAGCCCTTTGATACCCTCTTCGGGTATGTCGACCACCAGCGATAGAAATGACCCGTCAAACTGGAAAACGTCCAGACGCAAACCGTAAGGTGCAAGGTCTTCCTTGCGCTGGTTACGCAGTTGGCGCAGCGTCAATTCCGAAAATTCGCAGTCATGAAACAAGGTCACTTCATCGCCAAGCCTCGACTTGGTCTGAACCGACGAAAGCCCCGGTGTCGGCAGCGACCCGCGCCACAGTTCAGGCCGCCATGCCCAATCTGCGTTGTGCGGTTTGGGAAAGCTGGTCGATCCGATCATCGGCAACGCAAGCCGTTCATCAGCCGTATGGATCAGCCGGTCGAGGTGGGTTTTCAGCTGTCGCGCCCGATCACGTTGGCGGCGCAGCATGGGCAAATCTGCGTCAGCGGCTTTGCGTGCCGCACGCGCCCAGCGCTGGATGTTCCTAGAGAACACCTTTCCGTCAAGAAAGCCGAAACCAATTTTAGACATAAACAGCAGACACCCATTTTTAGGCAGTGTATCCAGCCAAAGGGTTGCATTCAAATGAATTGGCAACATTCCCGTGGTGTTTGAACGGATTGTTGCCAAATCAGAAACAGACTAATTGGTGCTTTCCTCAGTCCGCCGGATCAGCTCCGCAACCAGCGCGCGTCCCTCGCGGGTGATCGCGGCACCATCGGCAGGGCCGTAAAGGGCGATACCAAGGACTTGGCCGTTAACCAATGCAGAGCCCCGCCAGTGGTCTGGTGACATATCCGGCCCAATTGCATCGCCTGTCGCGCGAAATACTAGGCTTGTATCATTTGCTACGAGGGCGGACACGTCGCGCAGCCCGAATGCGGCTGCCGTCTGGGTCGGTGTGGGTAGTGTTCCGGTCCCACGTGCTTGGGCCACGCTGACCGTCATCACACCAATCGGGGCACCACGACCGCCCCCGTCCGCGCCCAGCTTGTCGCAGCGCGCAAGCAGCGCAAACCGTGGTCTCAGGCTTTCACCGTCGATGCAGTAACCTGTTGGCGGGACGAGCGTCACAACCCCGAACGCCATCGGTGCTTGGGCCAAGGCCTCGGCATTCGGCTTGGCATTGATGCTTGAAAGGCCGCTGATCAGGTCCGTTGTCTGGCTACCTTCGCAGGCAGCCAGAAACGTCAGTAAAATCGCCGCAACGCTGGTTTTACAGGTCCATGTAATCATGCGTTTCGGCCTTGCCGCCGGGGTGCGTGACCGCGCCCAGATAGGTTGGTCCCACCAGCTGCGCATATTTCCACAATGCGCCGGACGCATAATTCGTTGGTTTTGCCCCGGCCCATGCCGCCTTGCGTGTCGCCAACTCATCGTCCGTCAGATCAACGGAAATGGACCCTTCGATTGCGTTCAGCGTGATCATATCACCGTTCTGCAACAACCCGATAGGACCGCCAAGCGCGGCCTCTGGCCCTACGTGACCCACGCAGAAACCGCGCGTCGCCCCCGAGAAACGACCATCAGTGATCAGCGCGACTTTTTTGCCCATACCCTGACCCGACAGGGCGGCCGTGGTCGCCAGCATCTCGCGCATGCCCGGACCGCCTGCAGGGCCTTCGTTGCGGATGACGAACACGTCGCCCTCGGAATAGGTACGGTTCTGCACGGCTTCAAAAGCGTCCTGCTCGCATTCGAACACCAGCGCCGGGCCGGTGAACACGATGTCTTCGTCTGACATGCCCGCAATTTTCACGATGGCACCTTCAGGTGCGAGGTTGCCTTTGAGGCCGACAACGCCGCCGGTTTTCGAAATCGGGTTGTCGATAAAGTGGATCACCTTGCCGTCTGCTTCACGCTCGATCTTGTCCAGTTCTTCGCCCATGGAGTAGCCGGTTACGGTCATGCAATCGGTGTGGATCAGACCCGCTTTGCGCAGTTCTTTCATCACAACCGGCACCCCACCCGCCTCATAGAGGTCTTTGGCGACATAGGCGCCGCCGGGCTTCATATCGACGAAGTGCGGGGTGTCGCGGAAGATTTCACAGACGTCTTCGAGGAAGAATTCAATGCCTGCCTCATGTGCCATCGCAGGCAAGTGCAGACCAGCATTCGTAGAGCCACCGGTGCAGGCCACGATGCGCGCTGCGTTCTCGAACGCCTGACGGGTGCAGATGTCGCGCGCGCGGATGTTCTTTTCAATCAGGTTCATCACGGCGGCACCCGAAGCCACACCGTATTCATCACGTGATTTGTAGGGCGCGGGTGCACCGGATGAGTTTGGCAACGCCAAACCGATCGCCTCGGACACACAGGCCATCGTGTTGGCTGTGAACTGACCGCCGCAGGCACCGGCGGACGGGCACGCCACGCGCTCGAGGATTTCCAACTCTGCTTCGGTCATGGTGCCGCCTTGCCAGTTGCCGACAGCCTCGAACATGTCCTGAACGGTCAGATCACGGTTGGCAAACGCGGCGGGCACATCTGCACCTTCAGGCGCGCGGCCCGGCAGGATTGACCCGCCATACATAAATACGGACGGCACGTTCAGACGGATCATCGCCATCATCATACCCGGCAATGACTTGTCACAACCCGCCAGACCGACTAGCGCATCATAGCAGTGGCCGCGCATTGTCAGCTCAACCGTGTCGGCAATCGCTTCGCGCGATGCCAGCGATGACCGCATGCCCTCGTGACCCATCGCGATTCCATCGGTGACGGTAATCGTGGTGAATTCGCGGGGTGAACCCTGTTCTTGCTTGACGCCGATCTTGACGGCTTGGGCCTGACGGTTCAGCGCGATGTTACAAGGCGCAGCTTCGTTCCAGCAGGTCGCGACCCCGACCAGCGGCTGGTGGATTTCTACATCCGTCATGCCCATTGCATAATAATACGACCGGTGCGGCGCGCGCGCGGGCCCTTCGGTGACGTGACGGCTGGGCAGTTTGGATTTGTCAAAGCGTGGGGTACTGGACATGTTTTTGTGCTCCTCGTAATGCGTTGGTAACGGAATAGTCGTGCAAACGGAGTGCTGCAAGGTAAAGCGGTGATGTTGTAATACGCGACACTTGGCCCTAGGTAGTCTGATGCACGCCGGCGGTCCGTTTCCAGAGACTTGGCATCAGCGAAAGTCCCGCATGGAACGCAGCATATTCTCTTTCATCTGGAAGTACTCCCGGCGCGAACAGATCGCCTTGTTGCTGTTCACGGTTTTCACATTCCCTTTCCTGTATGCCACGCTTGAACTGCCAAAGCGCATTATCAACGATGCCATCGGTGCAGAAAGCGATGTGGTCGACCTGTTCGGCACTCAGATCACGCAGGTGCAATTCCTGTTTGCGCTGTGCTTTGGTTATCTGGCTGCCGTTCTGGTGCACGGACTGCTGAAAATGCGCCTGAACACCATGAAAGGTGTGTTGGCAGAACGTCTTTTGCGCCGGTTCCGGTATCAGCTGGTCAGCCGAATGATGCGTTTCCCGCGCAGTTATTTTCAGAACACGTCGCAGGGTGAGTTGGTCAGTATGGTCACATCCGAGGCCGAACCAATGGGCGGTCTTATGGGCGACGCTGTGGCGCAACCTGCGTTTCAGGCGGGTCAGATGCTGATCATTGTGGTGTTTCTGTTCCTGCAAAGCCCGTGGTTCGGGTTGGCCGGTGTCGCGCTGATCCCGCTTCAGGCGTGGCTGATCCCGTTGTTGCAACGCCAGATCAATCTGCTGAACAAAGAGCGCATCAAGGAAGTGCGTCATTTTGCAGGCGAGATAGGCGAGACCGCAGCGGGGATCACTGATTTGCGCACCAACGGCGGTTGGCGGTTCCGGCTTGCGGGGTTCACAGACCGTTTGGGGCGTCTTTTTGAGGTGCGTTTCCGCATCTATCAGAAAAAGTTCTTCATGAAGTTCCTCAATAACTTCATCACTCAGCTGACACCGTTTTTCTTTTACGCCGTTGGTGGATACCTCGCCATCATGGGTGAGATTACAGTGGGCGCGCTGGTGGCAGCGCTGGCCGCTTACAAAGACCTGAGCAACCCGTGGAAAGAGTTGCTGGCCTACTACAACCAGACGCAGGATATGGCGTTGCGCTGGGACGTGGTGACAGAGCGCTTTGCGCCAGACGGCATGATTGATCCGGCGTTATTCGAGGGTGTCCCGGATGAAATCCCGCAACTGCGTGGTGATATCGAGCTAAACAATATTAGCGTGCGGAATGCAGATGGTAACTTTGTGCTGGAAGACATCTCCCTTCATATTCCGGCGGGAAGTCACGTAGCGATAGAGGTGGCGACACAGTCAGAACGCACCGCACTGGCCGAAGTTCTGACGCGCGAGATTGTGCCAACACGCGGCAACATCAAGATCGCGGACAGAGACCTGTCCAAGTTGCATCAGGCTGTTGTTGCTGCGCGCATCGGCTATGCCAGCGCGCATCCCTATCTGTTTCAAGGCAACATCGGTGACAACCTGTTGATGCCATTGCGTACCAGCCCCAAGACCGTGCTGTGGGATCCAAAACACCGGGACCGCAAGGGGATTGAGGCCAAACGCGCAGGCAACAGCCGCGACAGCACCGCCGCAGACTGGCTTGATCCCGAGATTGCCGGGCTGAACACCACCGACGACGTGCAGCGGTTCTGGTATGAAATTACCGAAGCACTGGGCACGGCTGATATCATTTTTGAACGGATGCTGAACGCGCGCATGGACCCCGAGGTCCACCCCGTATTGGCGCGCCGTTTGGTCGAATTGCGCGATGAGGTTTACGACCGGCTGAAAGCCGAAGGGTTGGACAAGGTCGTCTACCGGTTTGACCCCGATACCTTTAACCCGGCGGTGCCCTTGGGGGGCAACTTGATGTTTGCGACGCCCAAGGAAGACATCAGCCAGCAGGGACTTGCCACCGAGAAACAATTTCTGAGCATGATCATTGAACAGGGTCTGGCAGAACCGGGCATTGCCATATCGCAAACTCTTGTTGAGACGCTGCACCAGACATTTGGCATGGATGGCACGGATCACCCGCTGTTCACCGCGCTCAACATCGACGAGGCGCTGTATGAGCAGCTGGTTGATATTGCGTCGCGGCGGCGCGAAAGCGGCGATGCTGCACTTACCCACGAAGAATTTGCGCTTTTGCTGACGGTGCCTTTTGCCTTTACTGCGGAACAGATCGGTCCTGCATTCCCCGATAGTTTCAAGGAAGAGAGTCTGCGTATCCGGCAGTCGAACGGGGACAACCTGCGCAAATCCGCAGGTGATTTGTTCGTGCCGATCGCGCCCGATAATTATCTGCCCCGTCTCACCATGCTTGAGAACCTGATCTACGGTCGTATTTCTGCGATGGCGGGCCTGCAGGGGGATATGGTTCAGGATGTCGTGACCCAAGTTGTTGAGGCGCATGACCTCAAGCGGCTGGTATCCGCTAATCTGTTTGACGTGCCGACCGCGATTGGTGGATCAAACCTGCCCGCAATTTTTCAGGAACGTGCGGCCTATGGCCGGGCCGCCATCAAGCGCCCTGATGCCTTAGTTTTCAACGAACTTGTCGCGGGCCAAGGGCCTGAGGCGCAGGCACAAATTCGCAATCGGCTGAGCGCGCTGTTGCCGGATACAACGCAAATCTACATCAATGGCAGTTTTGCAGACCCCACCAGTTTCGACATGCATGTCGAAATCCGAAATGGCCGCATTGATGGCCAAGCCGGGCAGGAGACAGCTGAATCCAATGACAGCGGGTCGGATGATCTTCGCCGCAAGTTGCGCATTATCTCAAAGAATGACCTCTTTGCGACTCTCGACGCGCGCAATCGTCGTCTGCTTGCCTTTGCTGCGCAATGGTACACTGTGAAAAAGGGGCAGCGCATATTTGCTGCGGGTGAACGGGCGGATGCCGCCTATTTGTGTTTGTCCGGCAAGGCCGAACTTGGCCACTACGAAGACAATGGCACCAGAAACCACATTTCTGACGTAGGTCCGGGCCGCTTGATTGGCGATTTGGCAATCATTCTGGATCAGCCGCGACAGCTGGACCTTGTCGCAACCGAGGACTCGCAGTTCTTGCGCATCGGCGCTGAACAATTCCGTGCGGTGGTTGAAAATGACAAAACCGTGGTGCTGAGCCTGCTGCGCACAGTTGGTGGGTATTTGTCAGGGGCTGCCGATCTGATGATTGCCGCAGGTATTGAAATACCGCGTGAAGAAGGTCCAGCGCCGCCCCCGTTGGTAGAAGGTGACGTCAAGCCATGAGCCTGCGGCGCGCATATCAGGCCCATGAAATGCTTGTCGCACCCGCGCGTGCGCGTTGCGCGTTATGGCGTTTTGTGGGCGGTTTGATCCTTGCTTTTGTGATTTATGTCGCTCTGAATCAGGCGTTCTTTGCGACGGTTTTTTCATTTGTTGGCAGCAGCGGATCACTGTTCGAAGATGGCATTCTGACAGGCACATCGCCAATGTCGATGTATGTCCTGCTGGTGAGTTTTGCGTTTATGACGGTCGGGATCGGCATAACGGTGCGCATCCTGCACAACCGCAGTCTGCGCAGCGTGCTGGGACCGTTGCCACTGTTGTGGACCGACTTCAGGCGCGTGTCCGTGATGATGGTTGTCTTGCTTGTCGTGCTTGCAGTCCTGCCCCCTTGGGACATGGGGGGCGCTTATGTCAGCAATATGCCGGTGGGCCTATGGGCACTTTTGCTGCCGGTGTCGCTGATTGCCGTGCTGATACAGGTCAGCGCCGAAGAGATCGTTTTTCGTGGCTATATCCAACAACAATTGGCAGCGCGGTTCAAATCCCCTTGGGTTTGGATGGTTCTGCCTGCGGCCCTGTTTGCGCTGGGTCACTATCTGCCGCAAGAAGCGGGGCAGAACGCGCTAAAAATCGCGCTTTGGGCGGGTATCTTTGGCCTACTTATGGCGGATCTGACGGCGCGCTCAGGCACGCTTGGGCCTGCCATTGCCGTTCACCTTTGGAATAACGTCTCTGCCATGCTCTTGGTTGGCCTGCCTGACAACCTTGGTGGGCTCGCGCTTTATCATGCGCCGTTTTCAATGAATGACACGGCGGCGATGGCCGCATGGTTGCCTGTCGACTTTGTCTTGATGTTCGTCTCATGGCTGGCTGCACGTCTCGCGATCCGGCGCTGATTGCATTTTCCTTCCGCGCCGCTTATCTGAAATGCAACAAGCCATCAGGGACCACACATGAACTGGATCAACAACTACGTCCGTCCCCGGATCAATTCGATCTTTTCGCGCCGCGAAACGCCGGACAATCTGTGGACCAAATGCGATGACTGCGGCACGATGCTGTTTCACCGCGAAGTGTCGGAGAACCTGAACGTCTGCACTAACTGTGGCCATCACATGCCCATCGGTGCGCGCGAACGGCTGACGTCGCTTTTTGACGGCGGTGTGTTCAATGAGATCAAGGTGCCAGCACCGACGCCGGACCCTCTGCATTTTCGCGATCAAAAGAAATACCCCGACCGTCTGCGCGCCGCGCAAAAGGAAACCGGTGAGGCAGAGGCGATGTTGGTCGCCGCCGGAGAGATGGGGCGCACGCCGATTATCGCCGTCTGTCAGGACTTCAGCTTTATGGCCGGGTCGATGGGCATGTACGTGGGCAACGCGATCATCGCGGCCGCGCAAGAAGCGGTCAAACTCAAACGCCCGCTGATCCTGTTTTCAGCCGCGGGCGGCGCGCGCATGCAGGAAGGGATTTTATCACTGATGCAGATGCCCCGCACGACCGTTGCCGTGCAGATGCTGAAAGAGGCGGGGCTGCCCTATATCGTTGTTCTGACGCATCCGACAACGGGTGGCGTCACGGCCAGCTATGCGATGTTGGGCGATGTGCATATCGCCGAACCCAATGCGCTGATCTGCTTTGCCGGGCCGCGCGTGATTGAACAAACCATCCGCGAAAAACTGCCTGACGGGTTCCAGCGCGCTGAATACCTGCTGGAACACGGCATGCTGGACCGCGTCACGCCCCGAACGGAATTGCGTGACGAATTGATCAACATCACCCGCATGTTGCTGGGCCTGCCGCCTGCCGTGCGCGGTGATCTTCCGCCGCCACAAGAGGGTGGCGATCTGGATCATGCCCTTTCAGAGACAAAAAGCAGCACCTGAATGACCACGATTTCATCTGACGTGATCCTTGAACGGATGATGGCCCTGCACCCCAAGATCATCGACCTGACCTTGGACCGGATGACCCATTTGCTGACCGCAATGGGCAATCCTGAAAACGATATGCCGCCGGTGATCCATGTCGCAGGCACCAATGGCAAGGGATCAACGCAGGCCATGATTCGCGCCGGGCTAGAGGCGATGGGCAAGTCGGTTCACGCCTACACCAGCCCGCATTTGGCGCGATTCCATGAACGCATTCGTCTGGCCGGAACGCTGATTGCAGAGGATGCGCTGACGGCTGTTCTGGATGAATGCTATGCGGCCAATGACGGCGGCAATATCACCTATTTTGAAATTACGACGGCGGCAGCGCTGCTGGCGTTTGCCCGTACACCTGCGGATTACACCTTGCTTGAGGTCGGCCTTGGCGGGCGTCTGGACGCGACCAATGTGGTTGACCGTCCCTTGATGACCGTAATCACCCCGGTCTCGATCGACCACCAGCAGTACCTTGGCGATACGTTGGGCGCGATTGCAGGCGAAAAGGCCGGCATCATCAAACGCGGTGTGCCCTGCGTAGTCGGCCCACAAGAAGACGAAGGTCTTGAGGTCATTGAAGCACGCGCAAACGCGCTGGGCGCGCCATTGCTGGTGTATGGCCAGCACTGGCATGTAGGTGTTGAGGCGGGGCGGCTGGTCTATCAAGATGAGAGCGGCCTGCTTGATTTGCCGCTGCCCAACTTACCGGGCACGCATCAGGTGATGAACGCGGGCGCAGCGCTTGCCGTTCTACGCCATCTGGGCGCGGATGAGGCCGCATGCCAAGCGGCGGTCACAAAGGCAGAGTGGCCCGCCCGCATGCAGCGTCTAAAACATGGACCGCTGACGGATGCCGCCCCAAAGGCAGAGCTGTGGCTGGACGGCGGTCACAATCCGGCTGCAGGGATCGCGATTGCCGATGTATTAGCCTCAGGTGCTGCCCGCCCTACGCACCTGATTTGCGGCATGCTCAATACCAAGGACATTGCGGGGTATCTGCGCCCACTGGCTGCCGTTGCGCGCAGCCTGCATGCCGTCTCTATTCCGGGCGAAACCGCGACGTTGCCTGCCGCCACAACAGCGGCGGTCGCGCGTGAGGTCGGGCTGGAGGCATTCGAGGCGTCCAGCGTTCAGGATGCTTTGCAGCAAATCATTGCGACTGATCCACAGGCAAAAGTGCTGATCTGCGGATCGCTTTACCTTGCGGGGTCTGTTCTGCGCGAAAACGGATAGGGCTACGCGGCACGGGTCAGCCGCCCCATCCCTTTGCCTGCATCTCGCGAAGGCGCGATGCGGTACGTTCAAATTCAAACGTGCCTTCGCCCTCCAGATACAACACTTCCGGTTTGGCTGCTGCCGACGCGATCAGCCGCACACGCGCCTCATAAAGCGCATCAATCAACGTGACAAAGCGCTTTGCCTCATTGAAATTGTCGCGCCCCAATGCGGGGATATCATCCAGTAACAGAACGCGCACCGCTTCTGCCAACGCCAGATAATCAGCCGCCCCCAACGGTTGTCCACACAGATCGTGAAACCGCGCGCGCGCCATCCCGTTGTGAAAGCGCGGGATTTCAACCTTGCGCCCTTTGACATGCAAGATCAGCGGCGCGTCCTTGTTGCCGGTCAGATCGCTCCAGACACTGTCCATCTCAGTACGGCTTTGGGCGCTGACGGGGGTGAAATAAACGTCACTTCCGGCCAGACGATCCTGACGGTAGTCGGTCGGGCTGGCCAATTCATGCACAACCATCTTTTCTTTGATCATCTCTATGAACGGCACGAACAGGTTTCTGTTCAGGCCGTGCTTGTACAGATCATCCGGCAGGCGGTTGGACGTGGTCACAACCACGACGCCCGCCGCAAACAGCGCCTGAAACAATCGCCCAACGATCATCGCGTCTGTGATGTCCGTAATCTGCATTTCATCAAATGCCAGCAGGCGCACCGTTGCCGCCACATCGGCGGCAACGGGAGCAATCGCATCGTCGACGCCAGTTTTACGGGCCTCATGCATGGCGCTGTGAATTTCTTGCATAAAGGCGTGAAAATGCACCCGTCGCGCAGGGATATCGTCCAGATGTGCGACGAACATGTCCATCAGCATTGATTTGCCGCGCCCCACACCGCCCCACAGGTACAGGCCCTTGGGCGGTTCGGGCGCTTTGCGAAAGAGCCCTTTTTTGACGGGCGTCAGCAGAGCCTCGCGAATGCGATCAAATTCGGGCATCACGGCCTCTTGGGCGGGATCGCGGCGCAGATCACCAGCTGCGATAAGGCGCTCATATGTTTCGCGTAAACGGCTCATGGCGGCAGATGTAGCGGTATGGCTGGCGGTTGAAAAGCATCAAGAACGGGGGTGTGCGCCATCACAAGCAATGATTTGACGCCATCGCAATTCACCGTAGTGTCAGCGGACCAACAGAATAGAATGCCAAGACATGCAGCAGCACCGCGCCCCCCTTTTCACACCCGTCCTGATTGTCAGCTGCGTCATCATCATGATCAGCTTTGCGGTGCGCGCGTCGTTTGGCGTCTTCCAAATCCCGATTGCCGAAGAATTTGGCTGGCTGCGCGCTGAATTCTCGCTGGCCATCGCAATCCAGAACCTTGCATGGGGTGTGGGCCAGCCGATCTTTGGCGCGATGGCGGAAAAGATTGGGGACCGCCGCGCAATCGTGATCGGCGCGGTGGTCTATGCCGTAGGTCTGGTCCTGTCGGCGCAATCCGTCACCCCGTTTGAACATCAGGCCTATGCGTGGCTGGTCGGATTTGGCATCGCAGGCACGGGTTTCGGTGTGGTTCTGGCCGTGGTCGGGCGCGCCTCGTCTGATGAAAACCGCTCAATGTCGCTGGCGATTGTGACGGCGGCGGGCAGCGGTGGGCAAATCTTTGGCGCCCCTGTCGCTGAATGGCTGCTTGGGTTTATGCCATGGCAATCTGTGTTTTTAGTTTTCGCGGCGACGGTCCTGTCGGTGATCCTGACCTTGCCGCTGATGCGCGCGCCCGTTCTGGCCAGCCGTGCGGAGCTGGAGGAAACGCTGGGCGAGATACTTCAAAAGGCGTTCAAAGACCCGACCTATACGCTGATATTCCTCGGTTTTTTCTCCTGCGGCTATCAGCTTGGCTTTATCACCGCGCATTTCCCGGCGTTTGTAACAGAGCTTTGCGGGCCGATCATGGTTGGTGGTGTGTTGCACAACATCGGGATCACGACGACCTCCGCGCTGGGTGCGGTTGCGATTTCGATCATCGGGTTAACCAATATTGCGGGAACACTGATGGCCGGCTGGGCGGGCAAAAGGTATTCGAAAAAGTACCTGCTGGCCGGGATCTACACGGGGCGAACAATCATTGCGGGGCTGTTCATCATGATGCCGATCACGCCGATGTCTGTTGTGCTGTTTTCGGCGGGTATGGGCGCGCTATGGCTGGCGACTGTGCCGCTAACCTCTGGTCTGGTGGCGCATATTTACGGGCTGCGCTACATGGGGACACTTTATGGCATCGTGTTTTTCAGCCACCAATTGGGCAGCTTTCTGGGCGTCTGGCTAGGGGGCCGGATGTATGACGCGTTCGGCAGCTACACTGCGGTGTGGTGGATTGGTGTCGGTGTCGGTGCGTTCAGCGCGGTACTGCATCTGCCCATCCGCGAGCGGCGTTTGGAAGGATTGCGCACCGCCTAAGGTGCGTTCCATCGATCAAGGATATAGCTGCTGGTCATCAAATCCAGATGCGCGCCACCGCCGTTTTTGAACAGTGTGATTTCATCGTCTGATTGCCTGATGAATTGGTCGAGGCTGTAGTAATCCGCGATAATGTCATCACGGGTGATTGCACCTGTCTCAATTGGTATCCTGATCTCACCGATGTGGCCAACAGTCGTGTCAAAGCTGTCAACAAAGATCCGCGCGCGGGTCAGGGCGGTGTCATCAACCTCTCGCATATCTGGCCGGTACGCGCCAATCAGATCAACGTGTTGACCGGGACGAAGCCAATCACCTTTGATCAGCGGTTCGGTCGACATGGTCGCACTTGTGATGATGTCGGCTTGGGCGACCGCTTGTTCCAGATCACTTGCGACCTGCAAACCGGGCAATTCCTGCGCCATGGCTTGCGCATTGGCTTGGGTCCGGTTCCAGACGGTGAACTGGGCCTCTGGAAACGCAGCACTATACGCAGAATGCAGCGCACGGCCCTGATTGCCTGCCCCCACGATCAGGATGTTCTTGCTGTCGGGCCGTGCCAAGCGACGTGCAGCCAGCAGACTGTCGCCCGCAGTTTTCCATTTTGTCACCAGATGGAAGTCGACAATCGCAGCCAATACCCCGCTATCGTCTGCATAAAGATTCAGACCCCCGTTCACGATCGGCTTTCCCGTCTTTGGATTGTCAGGAAAGATTGTCGCGGACTTCACAGCAATCCCCAGACCGTCAATCCACGCAGCCCGGTTGAGCAGCGTGTCTTTGCCACGATATAGAAACGTATCCGCAATTTCGGCGCGGGGCAGGGCGTGACCCGCCGCAATCGCATCCGTCAATCCGATCCAGTCGAGCAAGGCCTCGCCCGCCTCGAACGGTATCATTGCAACATCCGACATGGGCTATCCTTTCGCTGCGGCGCGCAACTCGCGCTCCAACGCTTCTAGAAAACGAGAGCGATCCGCTTTTGTAAAGCCTTTGCCACCACCTTGCCTGAACGGGTCAGCGGCGCGCAGGTCCGTCATCAGATCACGGGTGGCCAGCACATTGCCGATGTTTGCCTGTGTCAGCGCCTCGCCATTGTGCTTGAGAACCCGCGCACCAGCTTCAACGCATTTTGCGGCCAGCGGGATGTCACCGGTGACGACCACATCACCCTTGCCGCAGCGGTCCGCGATCCACATATCCGCCACATCAGGCCCATCCGCGACAATCACCGTTTCAACAAACGGGTTTTGCGACGGGCGCAGCCCCCCGTTTGAGACAACGAACATCTGCACCTTGTGACGTGTCGCGACGCGCTCGGCCTCTTCTTTGACCGGGCAGGCGTCCGCGTCGATGTAAAGCGCGGTCATTTCGCCCAAAGCGCATCGGCATGAAACGCGACGTGGTCTTCCATAAAGGTCGATACAAAGAAATAGCTGTGATCATATCCGGGCTGCATGCGGAAGGTGCCGTTCTGACGCTTGGTGGCCATCGCATGGGACAACGCCTCGGGTTTGAGCAGATCAAGGAACTGATCTGACGCGCCTTGGTCGATCAACACGGGGCCATCAAAACCGGTTTTTTCCATCATCATTGTGGCGTCATGGCGCGCCCAAACCGTCTCATCATCGCCCATATAGGCCGACAACTGCTTGCGACCCCAATCGCTGGCCGCAGGGTTGGTGATGGGCGCAAAGGCCGAAACAGACGCAAACCGTCCGGGCAGGTTCATCGCCAAAGTCAACGCGCCATGCCCGCCCATCGAATGACCGGTAATTGCTTGCCGCTCCATGTCGATCTCAAAGTTTGCGCCGATCAGGGCAGGTAATTCATCGGCGATATAGCTCCACATCTGGAAATGCGGGGCCCAAGGGTCTTGGGTCGCGTTTACATAAAACCCCGCCCCCTTGCCCAGATCATACGCCTCATCGTCTGCTACATCTGCGCCGCGCGGGGACGTGTCGGGAAACACCACCGCGATGCCATGTTCGGCCGCCCAGCCTTGCGCGCCCGCTTTGGTCATCGCGTTTTCGTGCGTGCAGGTCAGGCCGGACAGATACCAAAGGACCGGGACGGGGCCATCACGCGCCTCTTCGGGCAGGAACACCGCAAAGGTCATCTCGCAGTTGCAGACCTTGGAGGTGTGGGAATAGACACCCTGAGTGCCGCCAAAACAGGCATTTTCGGATATGGTTTTCATCGGATGGTCCTTTCGTCGTGTGCGGTTGGGCAAGGGGTAGCGCCCCAATGGCATTTAAGAAAGTTTAAAACGCGCTGACCCAGCCAACGACAAGGCTAACGGTCAGGATGCTGCCAGCGGTCGAGACAAGGATTGCCGTTGAAACCCGCGTGGGCGCGACATTGTAATGCTGAGCCAGCATATAGACATTTCCGGCGACCGGCAGCGCGGCGGCGGCGATGATCACGCCTGCCTTGAACGGATCAACGTTGAATACCAAAAGCGCTGCAAACGCCACAAATGCAGGGTGCAGCACCAGCTTGCAGAAAGACAACCAACCCGCAATCTCCAGCTTTTCGGCTGATTTAAGCGCCAGCGAAGCACCAATCGCAAAAAGCGCGCCGGGGGTGGCCGCACCGCCTAGAATGGCAAGAAATTCGTTCATCGGCTCAGGGATCGGGATGCTGAGGCCGGACCACAGAAACCCGAGCGTCAGCGACACAATCATCGGGTTTTTGAGCAGCCCCAAACCAATGGCCTTGAACGCCTTGACGCTGGCCTGCCCATCGCGCGACACGGTAATAAGGATGACGATCAGGCTGGAAAACACAATCATATCAACGGTCAACACCAGCAAGATCGGACCGATAGCTTCTGGTCCCAAAAGCAGCGTCAGCATGGGGATGCCCAGAAAACCGGCGTTGCCAATCACGGCGCATTGCGCCTCCATCGCGCAGGTCGCCATGTCCAGACGCCGCAGCAGTCCCACAATTGTGGCGATGCCGTAGACAAATGTTGTACCCCAAAGATATGCGACTACCAACCGGGTGTCCCAGACCTCTGCCAGTGACAAATTCGCGGAAAAGCGAAAGATCATCGCGGAAAGCGCAAAGTAAAACACAAATTTCGTCAGATATGCCGTCGCCTCGGCCGTAAAGAACCGCGTGCGGCCCGCCCAATAGCCAAGCCCTATCAGAGCAAAGAAAGGCAAGGTTTTCATAAAGATGGCTATCATGCATTCAGGATTACCCAGCAAGAACAACCGGTGCAAGCTGTGGATTACCTGTCGTCAGCGGAAATTGAGCTTGGAACTGAACGAAACGGTTTATATGTTTGCCGTTCACACGCCGGAGACGCCATGACTGACCTTTCCCCGACCGTCCGCAAGGGCCGCAAGTATGATCAAGTGCTTGCAGGTGCACGGAAGGTGTTCATGTCAGACGGGTTCGAGGGTGCCAGCGTAGACGAGATCGCGCGCGTGGCAGCGGTTTCCAAGGCAACGCTGTACAGTTATTTCCCGGACAAGCGGCATTTGTTCATGGAAGTCGCGAACGCCGAATGTGCGCGGCAAAGCCAAGAAGCGCTTGATAACATTGATATGTCTGCGCCACCACATGAGGTGCTAAGCCAAGCGGGCCAGCATTTTCTGCGGTTTTTGACGTCTACCTTTGGCGTGCAGATTTTCCGGATTTGCGTGGCGGAAACTGACAGGTTCCCGGAACTGGGGCGACGTTTTTACAGTTCTGGCCCTGCGGTAATGCGTGTGGAAATGGCGCTGTATTTTGAGCAGGCCGAAGCACGCGGCGAGCTGCGGATTGATGATTATGTGTTGGCCGCTGACCAGTTTGGCGAATTGTGCAAAGCGGACCTGTGGCCGCGTTTGATATTTGGCGTGATCAAATCGGTAAGCGATGCCGAAATTGACCGTGTCATAGATGGCGCGGTTCAGACGTTTTTGGCGCGCTATGGCGCGTAATCAGGCAGCGATACGATCATTGCGATGACTTGCGGCTGGTCCGGGGGTTAGCCCTTTGGACGCAGATCAACGATGCGCAACGCTTTGCCTTCTGACCGTGCAACGCCACCGACATCTGCGACTTCGACCTTAACGCTGATCCCGACAGTTTGTTTGATCAGCGCCGCCATTACATTTGCAGCCTCGCGCCGCGCTTCGCCTGTCACAGATGCATCTGCGCATTCGCACAGCACACGCATCTGGTCCATACGCCCCGGGCGGCTCAGCTCTATCAGGAAATGCGGGGCCAATCCGCGTGTGGCCATCAGCGCTTCTTCGATCTGGGTCGGAAAAATGTTGACGCCGCGCAGGATGATCATGTCGTCGCTGCGCCCCGTTACCTTTTCCATGCGCCGCATGCTGCGCGCGGTGCCGGGCAGCAGACGGGTCAGATCGCGGGTGCGGTACCGGATGATCGGAAATGCCTCTTTGGTCAGCGAGGTGAATACCAACTCCCCCTGTTCGCCATCGGCCACGGGTTCGCCGGTTTCAGGGTTGATGATCTCTGGATAGAAATGATCCTCCCAGATGTGCAGCCCGTCTTTGCTTTCGACACATTCCATCGACACGCCCGGTCCCATGACTTCCGACAGGCCATAGATATCAACCGCATGCATGTCGAACGCCTGCTCGATCTCCAGCCGCATCGCGTTGGTCCACGGCTCTGCGCCAAAGATGCCGACCTCAAGCGAGCTTTGCCGTGGATCAATGCCTTGGGCCGCAAATTCATCAAGGATCGACAGCGCATAGGACGGCGTTACCGTGATCCCCTTTGGCTTGAAATCATCAATCAGGCGGACTTGGCGCGGGGTCATGCCCCCCGACACAGGATAGGTCGAAAGGCCAAGCGCATCAGCCCCAAGGTGGATGCCCAAACCACCCGTAAACAGCCCGTAACCATAGGCGTTGTGCAGCATATCACCCGGTCGCATCCCCGCCGCCCGCAAAGAACGCGCGACAACACTGGCCCAGTTTTCAAGGTCGGTTTGTGTATAGCCCACGACAGTCGGCTGGCCGGTTGTTCCGCTGGAGGCATGGATGCGCGCCACCTTTTCGCGCGGAACGGCGAACATCTTGAACGGATAATTGTCGCGCAGGTCGGTTTTGACGGTAAAGGGGAATTTTGCCAGATCACTAAGTGATTTCAGGTCATCCGGATGCATGCCCGCCGCGTCAAAGCTTGCCTTGTAGAACGGCACATTGTCGTAAGCGTGGCGGAGGGACCATTTCATCCGTTCCAGCTGAAGCGCTTCAATTTCGTCGCGGCTGGCGATTTCGATGGGGTCGAGGCTGCTTTTCGGGGGCGTCAGGTCTTTCATGCAGGTGTGTCCTCTTCGGAAAAATGCTGCCCTTTGATGCTGCGCGACAGGCCGCGGAACAGGGCGATGGTGCGTGCGTCTTCGCCCTTGACGACGACATCGTAGACGCCGGACCGGCCTGTGCGGGAAACTTCTGTCGCTGTGGCTGTCAGGATTTCACCCTGCTTGCCGGGGGCCAGATAGGTAATCTGGTTCTGCTGCGCGACGGTGTTTTGGTTATAACTGTTGCAGGCAAACGCGAACGCGCTGTCGGCGAGTGTAAAGATATATCCGCCATGGCAAATACGATGCCCGTTCAGCATGTCATCACGGACAATCATGGCCAGCACGGCATGGCCCGGCGCGATTGCAGTCAGGGTCATGCCCAGTCCGGCAGAGGCCGTGTCGTTCGAAAACATGATCTCGGCGCATCGTGCGGCGCGGTCTTGTGGGGTCATTGCTGCATTCTTTATGTTTCAATTTTTCTGATTGATACACGATAATGTAACGCTTTCAAACAAGAACAGCAGCGTCCGGGACTTGATTTGATGCGCGAAGAACGCAACTGTAACGCATGAGCATTCAGATCCCGCCGCAGGTCACCCCGCTGGAGCGGCCGCCCGAACAGGTCGCATTCCACCGTACAGAGCTTTCTGTGATTTTGTCGATCTATGGCCGTATGGTCGCAGCTGGTGAATGGCGCGATTACGGCATTTCCTGTCTGCGCGAAGTCGCGGTTTTTTCGGTGTTTCGGCGCACTGCCGAGGTGCCGCTTTACCGGATCGAAAAACGGCCCAAGCTGCGCAACAAGCAAGGGATGTACGCCGTTATTGGACCGGGTGGTCTGGTGTTGCGCCGGGGCCATGACCTGAAATCAGTCCTGCGTGTGTTGGAGCGGAAACTGATCCGGGCAGTGGACTAGCGCCTAGAGCCGACGATGCGCGCTGACCGGTCCGTCGCCAGATTGTATAATGCGGGAAATCGTCTCAGCGATGCCTTCGTACCGCGTGGACATTGAACCTGCATTCGCATGGATCAGCGTTGTGTCATCGACGACCATGGCAACGTGGCCTTTCCAGAACAAAAGATCATTGCGCTGGTACGCGCCTGTCGCATGAAGGCCAATGGCCTGTTGCTGATCGCTGTCTCCGGGGCATGGAATACCGCATGCCAACAAAGCAGCCTGAACCAGGCCAGAGCAATCAATCCCCCAACGGCTGTTCCCGCCCCATAGATACGGCGTGCCAAGAAAAGCAGCGGCGACTGCCGCCGGATCTGTGGCAAGTGTTTCAACCGGTCTGATATGCTCTGTCGGGATATAACCAGCAGCGGTTTGCGCAAACCTGGCAGTTATACGATCAACCGCAATCAGGCTGCCAAAAGACAATGACATCTTGTCGGGTGATTTGAAATTTGCGTTCGTATAAATATGTGTAGAGGGCGCGCTGACGGCATGGGTCGGCTCGAAAGTCGCGCCAAGGTTTGCGGCGGCGACATGCCCGCAATAGCCGTCTTTTGCTGCCTGAACATAGCACCAACCGTCCGCACGGTTCAGCACTGTGACACCCTCACCAAAGATCAGCTGACGGTCGCGCGGGCCGTTTGGCTGCCGGTTCAGATCCGCAACTGTCACCTGCACAACGGCTGCTTCGTTCAGGACAACCTGTTCAGGGTCTGGTGTCAGCCGCGGGTCGCTCATTTTGCCAATATCGTCTCAAGTGCTGCAAAAAGTGCCCGGGTGCCTTGTCCAACACCGCCTTTTGGACGGGCAGGGGCGTCGGCGGGTTGCCAGCCGTAAATATCGAAATGCGCATACGGGCTGTCGGTAACAAAACGGCGCAGGAACAGTGCGGCTGTAATACACCCGGCAAAACCGCCTTTCGGGGCATTGTCCAGATCGGCGATGCCCGGTTCGATCATCGGTTCATAAGGCGTGTGAAAGGGCAAGCGCCAGACCGGATCGGCGGTGGTCAGTGCTGCGGTCTCCAGCGCGTTCACAAACTGCTGCGCGTCAGAGAAATAGGGCGCGAGGTCGGGACCAACAGCCACGCGCGCCGCACCGGTAAGTGTCGCCATTGAGATGATCTGATCCGGCTTTTCCTCATCCGCCAAGGCGAGCGCGTCAGCCAGCACCAGACGCCCTTCGGCGTCCGTATTGTTGATCTCTACCGTCAACCCCTTGCGGGACGTCAGGATATCGCTGGGTCGAAAGGCATTGCCCGCAACCGAATTCTCAACTGCCGGGATCAGAACGCGCAGTTTGATCTGCATGCCGGTGGCCATGATCATATGTGCCAGACCCAGCACCGCTGCTGCACCGCCCATGTCTTTTTTCATCAACCCCATCGACGCGCCGGGTTTCAGGTTCAAGCCGCCGGTGTCAAAACACACACCCTTGCCGACCAGCGTGAGTGTTGGCCCCGTATCGCCCCAACGCATGTCAATCAGGCGCGGCGCGCGGTCAGCGGCGCGGCCAACCGTGTGGATCATTGGAAAGTTCTGCTCAAGCAACGCGTCACCAATGGTCACGTCAATCTGTGCGCCATGTTCATTGGCCAACTTGCGCGCCGCGTCTTCAAGGTCGGGTGGCCCCATGTCGGATGCGGGTGTGTTGATCAAATCGCGTGTCAGACACTCGCCTGCAACCTGCGCTTCGATCTTGGCGATGTTCACATTTGGTGGTGCAACAAGTTCCGCAAGCAGCGGGGACTGGGTCCGGTATCTGTCAAAACGGTACGACGACAGCAGCCAGCCGATGCATTCAACCTCAAGCACCTCATTGTTTAGCCCTTCGACAATTTCATATGACCCTTTTGGCAGCCCCGCAGCCCCAGCAGCCAGCGCAAAACGATCCCGCGCGCGGCTTTTCGCGTTGCCATACCCCAGTGCAGCCATCATCGGCAGGCCATCAGGCCCCATAATCACCAATGCCTGACCGATACGCCCCTTGAATCCCTGTGCATTTGCCCAGGCCTGCGCAGTATCTGACTGGCCAGAGAGCCAGTCCATGCATTGGTCTTCTGTCAACACGGACAGGGGTATTGCGGTGTCGGTTCTGGCGGCAAATGTCGTTGGCATGGGGCGCTTTCTGAAAAGATTACGCACACAAGCCTAGCGGTTATGCGCGCACCTGCAAGGGGTCAGAAAGGAACATCCTGCAAGTCCCAGACCGCCGTCAGCGACCGTTCACCGATGCGGATCAGGCGTGACAGCGTGGCAGCGGCCGCAATGCCATCGCCATGATCAAGGCAACGGGTCACATCCCGCGCGACACGCGCAACGGCATGCATGCCGATCTGTTCTGCGACACTGACAAGCGCATGAACGTTTTTGCGCAAAGCCAGCCATTCAGCGTTGCTATAAAGCGCATCACAATCGCCCAAACGATGCGCCATTTCTTCTAGCGCGCGGCAAACAACGTCCTCTGCCCCGGCTTCGCCCAATTGATGATACAGGGCGCCCAATTGCTCCTGATCCACGTTGACCTGTTCAACGGGACGAATCTGTTGAACGTGATTTGTGTCCGCCATAGCGCCACCCCTTATTTTGACCCCCACGGCCTGTGAGAGGGTATAGGCGGCAATTATGTCCAAACCCTTGCGCCCGACTGGCATTTTCTCTCGAATTCGCTAAAGATTTGGGATAACGCTCAGCGACGTGAAGTTGAAAAGAGGCGTATATGTACAGAGTCCGGCCACTACCAAGCTATCTGGTTCAGCGCTATCATGGCTGGAAAGCAACGGGTTATGCCGACAACAAGGCTTGGTACAAGCGGCTGGCCTCGGATGGTCAGCACCCGCGCGCGATGGTTATTGCCTGCTGCGACAGTCGCGTGAATGTGATCTCGATCTTCGGGGCCGATCAGGGCGAGTTCTTTATTCATCGCAACATCGCAAATCTGGTGCCGCCCTATCAACCTGATGGCGACCACCATGGCACGTCTGCTGCCGTCGAATATGCGGTACGCGTGCTGAAGGTCAGCAATCTGATCATTCTGGGCCATTCGGGATGTGGCGGCATCAAGGGCTGCATCGACATGTGCAAAGGAAATGCACCCGAGCTGGAGGCCAAAGACAGTTTTGTGGGCCGCTGGATGGGTATTCTGCGCCCCCGTTTTGAACGGGTGGCCGACATCGAAGACGAAGAGGCCCAAGCACAGGCGATGGAAAAACAAGCCATCGTCACATCGCTGGAAAACCTGATGACCTTTCCGTGGATCGGAACATCGGTCGATGCGGGCGAACTGACCTTGCATGGTCTTTGGAATGACATTGGCGAAGGCTCGCTGGAGCATTACAACCCGCAAACCGACAGCTTTCACCAAGTATAAGGCCCCACCATGGAACAATTGTTTGCGCTTGCAGCGGACAACCTGATTTCGCCGATCATCCTCAGCTTTGCGCTGGGTGTGGCGGCCGCATTGGCGCGGTCTGATCTGAGCATCCCCGAGGCTGCCGCAAAGGCGCTGTCGATTTATCTGCTGTTCGCCATCGGATTCAAGGGCGGTGTCAGCGTGGCGGACCACGGAATTGATGGTACGCTGGGGCTGGCGCTGCTGGCTGGTGTCATCTTGTCGGCTGTTTTGCCCTTGGTTGCGTTCGGTTTGCTGAAATCCATGACCAATCTTGGCCGGCTTGATGCGGCTGCGGTTGCCGCGCACTACGGCTCTATCTCTATCGTGACGTTCGTGGCGGGCACCTCAGTGCTGGAAAGTCAGGGCATCGGTGCTGAGGGCTATATGGTTGCCGTTGCTGCCGCGATGGAAGCACCTGCGATCTTGTCCGCCTTGTGGCTGGTGGCGCGCGGCGGTGGGTCGGGATCCAAAGGCATGGATGGCGCGTTGATGCGCGAGATCATGTTGAACGGTTCCATCGTGTTGCTGGTTGGCGCGTTCTTTATCGGCTGGGCCACCGGGCCTGCGGGTCTGGCTGAAATCTCGAGCTTTATTGTCTCGCCGTTCAAAGGCGTCTTGTGCATCTTCCTGTTGGACATGGGGTTGGTTGCGGGCCGTGGCTTGCGACAAGGGGGCGGCATCTTGCGGCCCGGTGTGCTGTTGTTTGGTGTCCTGATGCCCTTGGTCGGATCGGTGTTTGGTCTGACCGCTGGTTTGCTGCTGGGTCTGTCGACGGGTGGCGTCGCCTTGATGATGGTTTTGTCGGCATCTGCGTCATACATCGCGGTCCCTGCTGCGATGCGCGTGGCGCTGCCCGAGGCGAATCCGTCGCTGTACCTGACCTTGTCACTTGGCGTGACATTCCCGTTTAACCTGACCATTGGTCTGCCGCTATATGTGGCAGTTGCCCAAATGATGACCGGAGGCTGAGCCATGCAAACCCACAAGGCAAAACGTGTCGAGATCACGATTGAGGCGGTCATGGAATCGCGTCTGACAGCAGCGCTGCGCAAGGCCGAAGTTACCGGCTATACGGTGTTGCCGGTGCTGGGCGGATCGGGGCGCTCGGGGGAATGGGACCGGGCGGGTCAGGTCAGCCGCGCCTCTGGCATGGTGCAGGTGGTGTGTATCATCAAGCCTGAGCGTCTGGATGCATTGCTGGATGCTGCGTTTGAAGTGGTTGAGCGGCACATCGGTGTGGTGACAGTGCAAGACTGTGATGTTCTGAGGGCCGAAAGATTTTAACGCGGCATTAACTGATTCTCGCTGAGTTTGCGGGGATGAACAGTGAGATTGTAACTCTGAAAATGCCCGAAGCGCTGTTGCGCGATGCCAACAGCGTTGCGGCGGCGCAGGACGTAACCATCGGGCACCTTGTGCGCCAGCTATTGAAGAAAGAGGTGGACCGGCGGTTGAGGGCGAAAACGTCCAACCGGACGGATCAACGGCTCGTCGCGGCGCTTCAAGCGCTCCTTGCGCGCGATATGGCAGAAGCGTGCAATTGGTCCGATCTCGCAGTCAGGTTGCGCAGGCACGGCTATGATCTGCGTCCAGCGGGTTGCGGTCTTACGCTTCATAAGACCAGTTGCGGCACGCAGGTGTGCAAGGCATCCGAACTCGGCTTGCCTACCGTACTTTGGTCGCACGTTTCCAAAGCGGGATATCCGATCACCCTTATGGTGCGCTCAACCTGATATTTGGGGCAGACAGGCGGCCACCCTTCGAGGTGATCGAGCGGGATTAACGCAGCACCATACCCTCAGGCCACTGCATATCCACGTCGATCTTGATCTGCGCAGTAGCGCCCGCCGCAACATCTGTATTCCATTGCAACACACCACGCTTGTCATCCATATCGCGTAGATCCGGCACGGGTGATGCGGCCCATTCAATTTCCAGATCCTCTTGGACGGCATAAGGAACAGCTGCGATCACTTCGACCGTCCAATCGTTCTGACCAATGTTCTGGATATCCATCCGCGTGGTTTCAGACTTCGCATTAGAGCGGCTGATAATGCCGCGATCCCCTTCGGACTGATCCAGAATTGTATAGCTGAGGCGCAAATCTTCTATCGGGCCAAAAGGCAGCGTCACCTCAGCGCCTGCGGGCACCTGATCAAAATACATGCCACCCAAAAGGGTGTTATCCAGATAAAGCGATGCGGATCCGGACGCCAGCAAGGGTTCCTGCGTTTCGTTCTTGAACGCCGCCATCAGGAACGCGGTTTGGTCATAACGGGGTGCCGCGCGGGCAAAACGGCGCGCATCGAACGTCAGTGTGTCCAATGCCACGCGCACAGCGTCCACATCACTTGCCACTGTGACGGGGGCAGGGGCGGTGTACAAAACGCCCGGCCCGTCAAATGATGCTGTTGCGGCTTCTTCAACCATGACGGGGCTCTCCATCATTGCGGCACCGCTCAAGTCCGATGAGGTGGACCGCATCAGGGCTTTCGGGCTGGGGGCCGGTTCGTCTATGCGGCGTGGAATTGGAAACACATCGCTGGGCCGGGTCTGCTGGTCCAGCGCAAATGTAGACAACGTCAGCTCAACTTCCTGCCAGTTCTCCCCGCTCCATTGCGAAACCATTGCACCACGTTTTAAATCCAGCGTGTCGCCCGAAAGATAGACATCATAAACCGGTTCCCAAGTCGCCTGAACCAGATAGCTGAGCGTGATCGTTACCTCACCGGCGGCAGCGGCCTGCAAAGCGATGGTCAGTTGCGACGTCTCCTCTGGCGGTGGAGTCAGCGCGGCCAGTGCGGCGCGAGCGTCTTTCAGATCACGTTCCAGATCAGGCCGTTCATCATTCAATCTGCGCGCCGCGCGCTCCGCTGCAAGCGCGTCCTGCGCTGCATTTAGTGTTTCGGTTCCGATCATTTGTGCAAGCGCGCGCAGGCTGTCCACGTCTGTCGGCAGCCCTTCATTCGCGCCCAGATCACCCAAGAACCCTGATTTTGCATTGGCGGCTACTGCTGCAAGCTGTGCCTCACGGATACGGTCATCAAGACTCCCAAGCGCGCGCTCTGCTGCTTTGATCGCATCTCTTGCGGCTTGAATGGCCCCACTATCTCCGGTGGGTTGTGGCAAAACTGCATCGCGCCGGAACTGCGTTGTGCCAAGTTGAGCGCCGTCAAGGCCGACGCGCAAGAACTGCGGATCAACACTGCGCGGCAACCCCGGCAGGATGACCTCGTGGCGACCCGCTGGCAGTTGAACGCTTATTTCGCGCGTGACTTTTCCTGCGCCCGCATAAACCGTGACTGCGCTGGGCGTTGAGGTCAGAGTGAACGTGTCGGCCAAGGCCGCACCGGGCAGCAGGATCAGGCAAGCAAAGGCAAGGCGCATGGGGTTCTCCAATTCAATTCTGCTGTAGCTTGCACCGCGCCCCACAAAAGAAAAAGGGGACCATGCGGCCCCCTTTCCCCAAAATGAATTTTGAGCGGATATCAGCCCTTTTTCAGACACTCGCGGCCCAACAACTCTGCGATCTGCACGGCATTCAACGCAGCACCTTTGCGCAGGTTGTCCGACACGCACCACAGGTTCAGGCCGTTATCCAGCGTGCTGTCCTGACGGATACGGCTGATGAATGTCGCGAAATCACCGACACATTCGATCGGCGTGACGTATCCACCGTCCTCACGTTTGTCGATCACCATGACGCCGGGCGCTTCGCGCAGGATGTCGCGGGCTTCGTCTTCATCCAGATGATCTTCAAACTCGATGTTGATCGCCTCAGAGTGGCCAACAAACACCGGCACCCGGACGCAAGTCGCGGTGACTTTGATCTTGGGATCAATGATTTTTTTGGTCTCGACGACCATCTTCCACTCTTCCTTGGTGGAGCCGTCTTCCATGAACACATCGATGTGCGGGATCACGTTGAACGCGATCTGTTTGGTGAACTTGTTCGGCGGCACGTCAGAGGTCGGGTTATAGATCGACTTGGTTTGGTCCCACAATTCATCCGCGCCCTCTTTGCCCGCGCCAGACACCGACTGGTAAGTGCTGACGACAACGCGCTTGATCGTGGCGCGATCATGCAGTGGCTTGAGCGCCACAACCATTTGCGCGGTAGAACAATTGGGATTGGCGATGATGTTCTTCTTGGAATAACCGTGAATCGCCTGCGGGTTCACTTCGGGCACAATCAACGGCACCTCGGAATCGTAGCGATAAAGCGAGGAATTGTCGATCACCACGCAGCCCGCTTTGGCCGCACTTGGTGCGTACTTTTTCGTCGCGTCAGAGCCGACTGCGAACAGGGCAATGTCCCACCCCGTAAAGTCGAACGTATCAAGATCCTTACATTTGAGCGTCTTATCCCCAAAGCTGACTTCCGTACCCTGAGAACGACGGCTGGCCAACGCCACGATTTCGTCCACAGGAAACTGGCGTTCAGCCAGAATGTTCAGCATTTCGCGGCCCACATTGCCAGTGGCACCAACGACGGCGATCCGGTAACCCATCTGTAAATCTCCAATATAAATGATGTGATGGTGCGCGGCACTTACACGGGTTGGTGAGGCGTGAAAAGGGTTTGCGCACGGTCGCTGGTTTACGAAGCTGATTATGTGGTACGATAGCCTTAACACAAGGATGTGATACGTGACCAAGCCGGATCAATTCTACGCGCTTTTGCCGCGGATCAACGCCTTTGACCAGTTGACCCAAGAGGCTTGCTATACGCCCTTGCCGCCGGCTTGGTTTATCGGCGCTGCCGACATTGTGAATTCAACAGGGCTGATTGCTGATGGACGCTATAAGACGGTGAATATGGTGGGCGCGGCGGTTATTTCTGCATTGATGAACGCGCTGGATAAGGCCAGCTTTCCCTTCGTATTTGGCGGGGATGGTGCAGGTTTTGCGATTGCGCCCCAAGATGAGGCCGCCGCGCGGGATGCGCTGGCCAAAGTTGCGTGTTGGGCGCGCGGCGAATTCGATATCGGCATGCGCGTTGCGTTGGTGCCGGTCGCCGATGCGCGCAGTGCAGGGTTTGATGTGCGGGTTGCACGTTTTCAAGCCTCGAAGGGCGCGGATTACGCAATGTTTGACGGGCGCGGTCTGCTGTGGGCAGAGGCGCAGATGAAAGCGGGTGCCTATTTGATTGATCCCGCACCTGTAGGGTCTGTGCCGGATTTGACCGGCTTGTCGTGTCGCTGGTCGCATATGCCTGCACGCAACGGGACGATCCTGTCGCTTGTTGTCGCACCGCAGCCGGGTGCATCAGGGGGTGATATTGCCGCGATATATACGCAGATTATCGGGTTGGCCCAAGCGTTGGAACGTGGCGGCCATCCTGCACCGGTGGCGGGGCCGGGGTCAAATTGGCAACCCAAAGGGGCAGAGCTTGAGGCGCATGCTGCGCGTGGAACTGGATCGCTGGGCGCGGCAAAGGCCAAAGCGTTGTTCGAATCCTTTGTGGCGTGGGTGCTCATCCGGACGGGCATCAAGCTAGGCGGATTTGATGCGCGCCGGTATGCCCGGATCGTCGGTGACAATGCCGATTTTCGCAAACTGGATGACGGTTTGAAAATGACGCTGGATTGTGACCCTAAAACGCAGGCCAAGATCGAAGGGGTGTTGTCAGATGCCCAAGGCAGGGGTCTGCTGCGCTATGGCATTGCCACCCAAAGTGAGGCGATGATGACTTGCATCGTGCCGTCGATCATGACGGACGATCACGTGCATTTTATCGACGGAGCGGCGGGTGGATATACCCAAGCTGCGACACAGATGAAGCAGTACTCAAGCTGAGCTGTCGCGGCTGAAAAGGTAGATGATAAAACCCACCAGCAGCGTGCCGGTGAACAGAATGAACACAGCCGTATAGGGTGCAGCAGGGGCGGTGGCCGGCAAGGACGCCGCATAGACGCGGCCCGACAGGAATTGCGCTATACCAACACCACCGATGCTGAACAGGTTCAGCAAGGTGACCCCGCGCCCAATCAGATGTGGTGGTAAAAAGCTGCGGCCATGGGCCATGATCACCGGATAGGTTGCGCCAAAAAACCCGATAATGCACATTAAAATCACAGAAAGAGCGAGCGAGGAGGCAGGCAACGCGATCAACGCGCCGCCAGCGATCAAGGTGATGGCAGTGCCGCCCGCGATCATCCATTTGCGCGATCGAAAAAACGTGTCTACGGGGCCATAAGCCAATGCACCGGCGACCATGGCGATGCCCATGAACAGGCTGGCCTGGCCGATCAGGGTCGTGTCCGCGCCAAAAACATCGCGCAAATACGGGCCGATCCACAGACCACGCACGGCACCTGAAATGGCGTAAGTGACCCCGATCAAGGGAAAGATGAACCACAAGACACGCATGCGCATCAGTTCCGCGAGCGAGCCTTTGGTTTCGCCGATCACCCGCGCCGGATCACGGACAAGGACCAGCGTGCCGAGAGCGACCAGAGACGAAAGGGCGCAAAGCACCCAAAGCGTGTTGCGCCAGCCTATTACATCAGCGGCAAAGGCGGTCGGGTAAGCTGCGACCAGATTGCCGAGACTGCCAAGCCCGACCATGACAGAGGCAAGAAACGCGAACTGCGCGGGCGGATATTCGCGCGCAAAAATGTAGTAGGATGCCATCAGGACTGGCGAACAGCCGACACCGATCAGTGCCATCGCGATGCTGATGTGCAAAGGCGTGGTGGCGAGCGCAAAGAGGGCCGCCCCGCCGCCCCCACCGATGAATAGCAACCACGCTGCTGTGCGCCGTGGTCCGATACTGTCGAGGGCCGCACCAACCGGGATTTGCATCGCTGCAAAGGCTAGAAACCATAGACCGGAGGCAAAGGCGAGGTCGTCAGGCGTGGCACCAACGTCTTGTTCCAGGAGCCCTGCGAGCACAGCCAGAAACGCCCGGAAAAACTGGCTTAGAACATAGGCCAGCCCAAGCAGCAGGATGCCTGCGTTCATGTTGCGGGCGACTTCCATTTGGCAGACAGCGCGCGGGCGTGTTGGCTAAGCAGCAGGACATCTGCGCCAACGGCAACGAATTGCGCGCCTGCTTTCAAAGCGTTATCAGTCATTTCATCAACGGTCGAAAGGATGCCGGGGGCTTTGCCCGCTGCCTTGATACGGGTGATCGCATCCATGATCGCAGCGTGCACATCTACGTGCATTGCGTCGCCCATATGCCCCATGTCAGCGGCCAGATCGGCAGGGCCGATGAACACACCATCAACCCCTTCAACGGCAAGGATTTCATCAAGATTGGCAAGACCGCGCAGGTTTTCGACCTGTACGAGCAGACAGATTTCAGCGTCCGCCGTGGTTCCGTAATCGGTGCGTTTAGAGAACAATCCTGCGCGGGCAACCGCATATCCGACACCCCTGTCGCCATGCGGTGGATAGGTCACATCACGCACCAGTTGGCGGGCTTGGTCGGCGGTTTCCACCATCGGGACCAGCACGGTTTGCGCGCCTGCGTCCAACACCTGTTTGATCAGATAGGTTTCCCCCACGGGCACGCGCACAACTGCATGGCTGTCAGATGTCTCAAGCACCTGAAGCTGCGCGTAGATTGAGCGCAGGTCGTTCGGTCCGTGTTCGCCGTCAATCACCAGCCAGTCAAAACCGGCAGTGCCCATCAACTCTGTGCTGATGGGATTGCCAAGGCCAAGCCAGCAACCAAAGACGGTCTTGCCCTGCTTGAGGGCTTTCTTGAACGGGTTTGTTGGTGCGCGCATCTGGGTCGTCCTCAGCTATAGAATCGCCGCACCCTAGTGCGGGATCATCGGCTTTGACCAGAGGTGCCGTTTCAGGTGGAGGATTTAGAGCGTCCTTAAGATGGGCACGCAGCCTTGCGGTCAAGCGTGGCGCGCGGATGCCTGAGGCGTCGATTGGGTTGGTGGCTTGGGCGATGCCGACCGCACCGGGTGCACGCAGCACGCCGTCCCTTACCATCGTGTCAAACAGCTGTGTCGCGGTGTTTATATCAACGTGCAGATGACGGGCCAGCGTCGCGGGGCTGCATTTGTTTTGCGCACGCGCGATGAGTTGCGCCCATGCATAAGCTCCGGGAGGGAGCGCCGCAGCGGGGGCCGCAGTGGCAAGGATGAATGCACCGAAAGGAAGGGCAGGGGTAGCCGCAAGTGCGGCGATTGAAGCGGTAAATTCACGTCTGTTCATGGCGAGAATATAGACGTTTAACCCGGAATAATCAGGGGAATATTGCGGTCACAGTCACCCCATACAATGACCAAAGGCCCACTTGCGCGGGCCTTTGGTCATTGTATGGGAGGGGGTAGATTTTAGCCTTTGGAGAACTCCGGATAGGCTTCCATCCCCAGTTCCGAGGTGTCCAGACCCATTATCTCTGCTTCTTCGCTGACACGGATGCCGACAGTTGCCTTGAGGATGAACCAGACCAGACCGGATGCGACGACAGTAAAGATGCCAACCACAAGGATGGAATAGAGCTGTGTTCCAAGGTTCGCGTCACCGTTTGTGATTACAACCGCGATGGTCCCCCAGATGCCTGCAAAGAGGTGCACAGGGATCGCGCCGACAACATCGTCGATCTTGAGCTTGTCGAGGAACGGAACCGCGAAGACCACGATCAGACCACCAACACCACCGATGAGGGTCGCCATGCCAAGCGTCGGCGTCAGCGGCTCTGCTGTGATGGACACGAGGCCCGCAAGTGCGCCGTTCAGGATCATCGTCAGGTCAGGCTTTTTGTAGAGCAACTGCGTTGCGATCAGCGCCACAACAGCACCACCGGCAGCGGCAGCATTGGTGTTGGCAAAGATGCGGGAGACGTCAGCGATATCGCCTACAGAACCCATCGCCAGTTGTGAGCCGCCGTTAAAGCCGAACCAGCCCAGCCACAGGATGAACATACCCAGTGTCGCGAGTGCAAGGTTGGAACCCGGCATCGGGTTTACACGACCGTCTTTGTATTTGCCGATACGTGGTCCAAGGATGATAGCGCCTGTCAAAGCAGCCCAACCACCAACGGAGTGCACAACTGTGGAACCCGCAAAGTCGAGGAAACCCATTTCGTCAAGGAAACCACCGCCCCATTTCCAGGAAGCCTGCAAAGGATAGATGATACCCGTCAGGATGATGACGAAGATCAGGAAGGGCCAGAGTTTGATACGCTCAGCCAGCGCACCCGACACGATGGAGGCCGTTGCCGCACAGAACATCAACTGAAAAAAGAAGTCCGAACCGGTTGAAGCATATTCGCCATCGTCGGCACCCGCCAGATCGACGCCTACGGCTTCCAATACGCCCACACCGAACACGCCTGACAGGACACCCTCAACGGACCATGTGCCCAAGGGATACATCAGGTTATATCCGAACGCCCAATAGGCGATGGTGGCCAGCGAAAACAGTGACACGTTTTTGGTCATCTGCATGGTCACGTTCTTGGAGCGGACTAAACCGCCTTCCAGCATCGCAAAACCTGCGGCCATGAAGAACACCAGAAAGCCACCGATAAGAAACAGCAGCGTGTTCATGATCCAGACCATTTCGGCAGTGACTGCCGCCGCGTCCTGGGCCAGCGCAAACGTCGGAGCCAATGTGGCTACGGCGGCGACTGGAATGAGATATTTTTTATTCATCATTTCGTCCTTAATTAGATAGCGTCATCGCCAGTTTCGCCGGTACGCACGCGCACCGCTTGTTCCACGTCGAGGACAAAGATTTTGCCGTCGCCGATTTTGCCGGTCTGTGCTGTGCGCGAGATCACTTCGACCATCTGGTCTGCGACCGCGTCCGCCACGACCAGCTCCAGCTTTACTTTGGGTACGAAGTTCACAACGTACTCTGCCCCGCGATAGATTTCGGTATGGCCCGACTGCGCGCCAAAGCCTTTGATTTCTGTTACCATCAAGCCGCGAACGCCCGCAGTGGTCAGTGCCTCGCGGACTTCCTCCAGCTTGAATGGTTTAATGGTTGCAATGATGAGTTTCACCGATGTTTCCCTCTTCCGGTTGGCAGGTATGGCCTGCATTGTGCCACTGCAGCAAAATCGACCGGGGCGGCAATTTGGAAGGTTCGGCATCGCGCTCTATGCCAAATAGGCGGGATATATGATTAAAAATTAAGCATTGCAGATTAATTGCCTAAATAGTGATCAAAAATTTGATGGAATTGTGGCAAGTGATCGCTAAACAATCTGCCCTGTGCAGACTAAAATGAAAGAAAAAGGGCATGCCGAGCAGTCGATCTTATGAGTGATTCACGTAGACCCAGACGCCCTTTGGTGGCGGACAAACGGTATGGCAAGAGCTCGGGGAAAGCCGCCTCCAAGCCCGCCAAGGCCCGCGCCAAAAAGCCAAGACCGGCAAAACGAACGCCAACACGGCCCAAGGGTCTGCTGGGTTATCTACGTGCCGCGATGTCATGGGTCCTACGGCTGATCTGGAAACTGACATGTCGTCTGACGGCTGTCGCTGTCTTGGTGCTCGCGTTGGCTGTCGGGTATCATTACACAACATTACCGTCGCTTGAGACCTTGCTGGATGGTCGTGCGCGCGGATCAGTGACTTTGCTGGATGATAAGGGTGAGGTTTTCGCATGGCGGGGGGATCAGTTTGGCGGCGTGGTCACAGCCGAAACCGTGTCGAAACACCTGCGCAATGCCGTGATTGCCACAGAAGACCGCCGCTTTTATCGCCACTTTGGCATCAGCCCACGGGGCATCGCGTCTGCTGTCCGTATTAACCTAAGCGAAGGGCGTGGGCCATTGTCGGGGCATGGCGGTTCAACAATTACACAACAAACCGCCAAGCTGATTTGTCTGGGTGAGCCATTTGACCCGTCTGCGGGACAAACTGAACGCGAATATGAGGCGTCCTGCCGGGCTGGAAATGTCCAACGCAAAGCCAAAGAAGCGCTTTATTCAATGGCGATGGAGTTGAAGTATTCCAAGAACGACATCCTTTCGATTTATCTAAACCGGGCCTACATGGGCGGTGGTGCCTATGGTGCAGAAGCTGCGGCACAGCGTTTCTTTGGCAAGCCTGCGGCGACTGTAAACGCGGCTGAGGCTGCGATGTTGGCGGGTCTTTTGACGTCCCCTTCTGTCTTGTCACCAACCAACAGCCTGTTGCGGTCGCAAAACCGCGCCGCAACTGTCGTGCGCTTGATGGAAGAGCAAGGCTATCTGAGTGCAAGCGAGGCGCGTGAGGCACAAACCAACCCTGCCGTTTTGTCCGAAGCTGCAGAAGCGCGCGCAGGGGGGTATTTCGCCGATTGGGTGATGTCCACCGGCCCTGAATTCTTTACCCGCAACACCACAGAAGACGTGATTATCCGCACGACGTTGGACCAGCGCGTTCAAAAAGCGGCTGAGGATGGTCTGAAATACATTTTCGACAACAAAGTGCGCGAAGGATCAAAAGCGCAGGCCGCGATTGTCGTGATGAGCGCGGACGGCGCGGTGCGCGCCATGGTCGGCGGTCGCAAAACCCAAGTGGTCGGTGCGTTCAACCGCGCCACGCAAGCGTTGCGCCAGACGGGATCTGCGTTCAAACCGTTTGTCTATGCCGCCGCCCTCGATCTGGGGTATTCGCCCAACGATCTGGTCGACGACGCGCCATATTGCCTGAATATCGCAGGCTCGGGTGAATGGTGTCCGCGCAATTATACCAACCGTTTTTACGGAATGGTGACGTTGGTTGAGGCGCTCAAGAATTCGCTAAACATTCCAGCGGTCAAAATCTCAGAAAGCGTGGGCCGCGACCTTGTCTCTCGTGTCGCTTCGGAATTTGGCATTGATAGTGACCTCGCCGCTGGCCCCGCCTTGGCACTGGGTGCCTCTGAAAGCACGCTGATCGAGATGACCGGCGCCTATGCAGGCATTCTTAACGGTGGATCGTCGGTAACACCTTACGGGTTGGTCGAACTGCGCCTGCTGGGTGACGATGAACCTTTGATGGGAACGGGTGGCGGTATTGGTGAACGCGTCGTTCAACAAGAGGCTGCGCGTCAGCTTGTCTATATGATGGAAAAGGTCATTTCCGAAGGAACCGGCGCGCGGGCACAGTTTGGTGGGCGTGCATTGGCTGGCAAAACCGGAACCACGTCGGCCGCAAAAGATGCGTGGTTCATCGGATTTTCCGCTGATTATGTTGCGGGTGTCTGGATGGGGTATGACGACAACACGCCGCTGACCGGCGTTACGGGGGGCGGGTTGCCAACAGATATCTGGCGCGAAGTCATGAGCCGTGTGCACGAGGGGCTTCCCCTCAATCCGCTGCCAATGTCCGCGCCAATTTCCCCGACCGACCTTGGTGAAACCGCGCTTGGCCAAAGCGGTGATGCCGGATCAGGCGGCACCAGAGATACCGGCAATATTATTGATCAAGTGCTTCGTGATATTTTTGGTGGCAGCAATGGTTCCGGCAGTTCGTCGCCTTCGCCGGATGCAGGGAACCGGTAAGCGGGGTTGACCCTATCTTAAGTAAACTGTGGCCTATTCGGTTTGGTCAGGGACTGGTTTCCCTGACCTGATCGGGAAAAACACAGGTTACTATGGCCGCAGATACCAACCAGAATGGTGCCGAAGAATTGCGTGCCTTTCGGCGGCAAAGCCGTGCCTTGTATTGGATCGTCGCACTGTTCAGCCTGTTTGCCACGCTGCTGACGCTGACAGGCCCTATTTACATGTTGCAAGTCTACGACCGGGTTCTTGGCTCCGGATCGCAAGAAACACTCTTGGCGTTGTCCTTGCTTGTGGTATTCCTATATTGTGTTTTGGGGTTGCTTGACGGCGCGCGGGCCCGCATTTCGTCCCGGATTGCTGCACGGTTTCAAACTGCGGCTGAGGCGCGGGTTTTTGACGCAACATTGCGCCAGCGGCATCCGGCCGCCGCAACCGGCTTGAACGACCTCGACGCGATTTGTCGCGGATTGAGCGCGCAAATCATTGGCGCGATCTTTGATCTGCCTTGGACGCCAATCTTTTTTGCCGTCATCTTTGTTTTTCACCCGTTACTAGGGTTACTGTCGGTTGCGGGTGCTATTGCACTAATCGTGATCACCTGCGCCAACCAAGTTTTTTCAAGGCGCGATCAAACACATGCCACCGCGGTGGTGATTCAGTCAAAAATAATGCTGTCGCAGTTGCAAGCAGAGGCTGAAACTGTTCAGGCGCTATCCATGCAACAGGCATCTTTTTCGAAATGGAAGCGCATGCGGATGATGGCGTTGACCCACCAATTGCGTGTTGCGGATGTTGGAAGTGGTTTGGCAGCATTGACCCGCATGCTTCGATTGATGCTGCAGTCCGCGATGCTTGGCCTTGGCGCGTGGCTGGTTCTGTCACAGCAAATGACAGCGGGTGGTATCCTTGCCGCATCTGTCTTGTTGGGGCGCGCATTGACGCCCATCGAAACACTGTTGACGCATTGGCCTGTTGTGCAGAATGCACATCAAAGTTGGAAACAACTGGCGTCACTACTGAGCCGTGTACCCAAAGTGGTGCCGCGCATCCAGTTGCCAAAGCCAGATGCAAGGTTATCCCTAACAGGCGTTACCGTTTTCCCACCGGGGGAGCGGCGCGCGGTGCTGCGGGGATTGAATTTCACCCTTGAGCCGGGTCAGGCGCTGGGCATCATCGGTCCATCCGGGTCCGGCAAATCGACACTGGCAAAACTTCTGACTGGCACGTGGCCAGTGGCGGCGGGAACTGTCAGGTTAGGGGGTGCCGCATTGGACCAATATGATCCTGATATGTTGGGTAAGCATATTGGCTATCTTCCGCAGAGACTACAGTTGTTTGATGGCTCTATTGCGCAAAATATTGCGCGCCTTCAGGAGGTTGTTGACCACGAAAAGGTCATTGCTGCCGCAAGGTCGGCTGATGCGCATGATATGATCCTTGCCCTGCCCAAAGGCTACGACACCCTAGTCGTGGACGGTGATGCGCGGCTGTCTGGTGGGCAAATTCAGCGGATTGGGTTGGCGCGCGCGTTGTATCACAATCCTGCGGTTGTCATTCTTGATGAACCCAATTCGAACCTCGACAGCAATGGTTCTGTCGCGCTGAACCACGCCGTTCGCGACCTGAAATCACGGGGTAAACTGGTTCTGATCATGGCGCACCGGCCTGCGGCCATTCAGGAATGTGATCTTTTACTGATGTTGGATGACGGCGCACAAGCGGCCTTTGGACCCAAAGAAGAGGTTATGGGGCGAATGGTCAAGAACGCGAATTCAATCCGGGCCATCCCCAAAAAAGCAGCAGGCGCTGCATGACTGACCATTCCGAATATGACGCGGCTGCCAAAGGCCCGGTTCTGCTTGGGTTGGCAGGGATTTTGGTGCTTGTTTTGGGCTTGGTATTCTGGGGGCTGACGTCGCGGATTGCTGGCGCAGTTGTCGCTCCTGGCCAGATCGAGATCGAACAGAACCGGCAGATTGTGCAGCACCGCGTAGGGGGTGTTGTCACGGCCATCCACGTACAGGACGGGGCTAAAGTGCCCAAAGGTGCAATGCTCTTACAACTGGACAGCACGGCCCTGAAATCACAGCTCGCGACGTTTAACGCGCAACTTTTTGATATATCGGTAAAAATGGCACGCCTTCGCGCGGTATTCGAAGGGGCAGATAGCCTTGTCTTTGCGACAGAACTACGCGCGCGCGCAACGAACGACCCTGCCGCGCAGGAAATGATGGCGGGTCAATACGAGCTTTGGCAGGCCAGCGCCGTCGCGCGCTCGATTGCGCGCGGGGCATATGAAAAGCAAAAAACGCAGCTTGCTGCGCGCATCACTGGCTATAATGCCCAGAAAGCAGCCTTGTCTGCGCAATTGGCATTGTTGCATCTGGACCTCGGAGATCAGCAAGCTCTGTTTGACAAAGGGCTCGCTGTCGCGGCATCGGTCCGCAAGCTGAAGGCGGAAAAAGCGCGTCTTGTGGGTTCATTGGCGGACCTCGATGCAACAAGCGCGCGCATCCGTGAAGAGATGCTCGGGCTTGATTTGTTGATGCAGCGCGATGAGGCCAAAGCAACTGAACAGGCGCTTGGCAGATTTCGAGATCTGCGTAGCCAAGAACGTGCCTTGGACGCGCAAAGCCGCGCCTTGCATGATCGGATCGCCGAACAGGCTGTGCGCGCGCCTGTTGCCGGTGTCGTCTATGGGTTGCGGATACAGACGCCGCAGGCTGTTGTCCAAAGTGCCGAGCCGCTTATGTACATAATCCCGCAGGATCGCCCGCTTTTGATCGCTGCGCAGGTTGACCCGGCCCATATCGCGCAGGTCTTTGTGGGCCAAAGTGTCGGATTGCGCCTGAACGCGTCCGGTCAACAGGCTGTGCCAGAACTGCAAGGGGTCGTGCGCCATATCTCGGCTGATACATTTGCAAACCCACAGACTGGAAGCCGCTATTTCCGGGTTGAAATTTCATTGACGCCAGATCAGATAGACGTGCTTGGGGGGGCATGCTAGGTTTCGACTTGGCATGTCGGTGGATGCGGTCATAAAGCTGCAAGAACGACCGCCGATTGTCTATCTGCTGGAACCTGTCGCCGCGTATTTTTCGCGTGCTTTTCGCGAAAGCTGACGGTGGCCCTTCCTGTTTGTGATTGGCTGCCTTAACGTTTGCAAATCACTTCGCAAAGGAACACCCGATGAACATCACCGCCCGCCTTGCCGAACTTGGCGTCACTCTGCCGGACGCACCTGCCCCAGCGGCGAATTATGTCCCGTTTGTGCAGGTAGGTAACACGCTGTTTGTCTCCGGACAGATATCCAATGGCCCTGATGGTTTGATCGTCGGAAAGCTTGGCGATGGGATGTCGGTCGAAGACGGCGCTGTTGCGGCAAAGTCTTGTGCAATCAGCCTGTTAGCACAGGTCAAAGCCGCTTGCGGTGGCGATATTGAGCGCTTGGTGCGGGTCGTCAAGCTGACGGGCTTTGTGAATTCTACTCAGGATTTTACGGATCAACCCAAGGTCATCAACGGATGTTCTGATTTTCTGGCTGACGCCTTGGGAGATGTAGGGCGGCATGCACGTTCTGCGGTGTCTGCCCCTTCATTGCCATTCGGTGTTGCCGTTGAGATCGAAGGCATTTTTGAAATCAAATGACCCTGCCACGATGTTTTTATGAACGTCCTTTTGCACACCGTGCTTTGCATGATGTGACGGACGGACGGCCCGAAAACAGCCGCGCGGCCATACGCGCGGCTATTGCTGCTGGCTACGGAATTGAAATTGATGTCCAGCTTAGCGCGGATGGGCATGCCATGGTTTTCCATGACTACGGGTTGGAAAGATTGACCGGGACAGAGGGCGATGTCCGCGAACGCACAGCCGAAGATCTGGAAAAAGTCGTTCTGCTTGGCGGGACAGAAGGCATTCCTGATCTTTCAGAGGTCCTGAACCTGATTAACGGTCGCGTGCCGCTGCTGGTTGAGATCAAAGATCAGGACGGTGATATGGGCACAGCAATCGGACCCTTGGAACACGCGGCCGCGCAGGCGTTGGCGTCCTATGATGGCCCCGTTGCCGTGATGTCATTCAACCCCCACTCAGTGGCTGAAATGGCAAGGATTTGCCCCGATATCCCCAGAGGTATCGTAACCAGCGCGTACCGGTCAGAGGATTGGCCGCTTAGCCCCGCAATCTGCAACCGGTTACGTGATATTCCTGACTATGATCGCGTTGGTGCGTGTTTTATCAGCCATGAAGTGGATGATCTTGCGCGCCCACGGGTCGCTGAGCTGAAGGCGCAAGGCGCAATGATTGCCTGCTGGACAGTCACAAACGCAGAGCAAGAGAGAGAAGCGCGTAAAATTGCTGACAATATCACCTTTGAACAGTATCGCGCGAAGCTCAGCGCTTGAACCATGAACGCAACGCCACACATCGTGACGTGAATGATGTGAGGCAGCTATGAGCGCGCAGGAAATCGAGATCAAGATTGTGACGGATCTGGCTGAAATCGGCCAGATCGAATGGGACGCCTGTGCCTGCCCCGAAGCCGCGAGCGGCGCGCGCCCGAATGATCCGTTCACGACCTACCGGTTTTTGTCGGCGCTTGAACAAAGCGGAAGCGTCGGGGCAGGGACAGGCTGGCAACCGCAATATCTGACAGCGAACATTGAAGGCCAACTGATCGCAGCCGCCCCCCTTTATGCGAAATCGCATAGTCAGGGCGAATATGTTTTCGACCACAATTGGGCGCACGCGTTCGAGCGGGCGGGCGGGCGGTATTATCCGAAATTGCAGGTCGCCGTCCCTCATACACCTGCGACTGGGCGGCGTTTTCTGGTGCGTCCGGGGTTTGAGGCCAGCGGAGTTTCTGCGCTGATCCAAGGTGCGGTGCAATTAACCGATAACAACGCGCTGTCATCGCTTCACGTTACCTTTTGCACCGAACAAGAGGCCCGGCAGGCCGAAGAGATGGGTTTGATGGTCCGCAAGAGCCAGCAGTTTCATTGGCGCAATGCGCAGTATACCAGTTTTGATGATTTTCTCGCCAGCCTGAATGCACGCAAGCGCAAGAATATCCGCAAAGAACGCGCCCAAGCGCAAGCCTTTGGCGGTGAAATCCACGCCTTTACCGGTGATCAGATACAACCCGAGCATTGGGATGCGTTCTGGAAGTTTTATCAGGATACCGGTGCCCGCAAATGGGGAACCCCCTATTTGACGCGCAAGTTTTTTGATATTGCTCAGGAAACACTGCGCGATGACATGGTGCTTGTGTTGGCGGCGCGTGAAGGACGATGGGTCGCCGGCGCCCTTAATTTTATTGGGGCAAACGCGCTTTTTGGCCGGTATTGGGGCTGCGTTGAACATCACCCCTGTCTGCATTTTGAGTTGTGCTATTATCAGGCGATAGATTTTGCCATCGCGCAGGGGTTGGCTACGGTCGAGGCAGGCGCGCAGGGTGAACACAAACTGGCGCGCGGTTATCTGCCGACGCCGACATGGTCATTGCATTGGATGCGTGATCAGGGTTTTGCGAATGCCGTCGGTGATTACCTGCAGGCAGAGCGCGAGGCAGTCGATCAGGAGATCGAGATATTGACGGAATACGGCCCTTTCAAACGGGCGAATGTGGAGGAACAAGAATGAGCGAACGATTGAGTGAGGAAACCCGCAAAACGGTGTTGAAGCCGCTGTTCGATACGGGCTGGGCCATGGTCGATGGGCGGGATGCGATCCAGAAAGAGTTCGTGTTTGCGGATTTTGCAGATGCTTTTGGGTGGATGACACGCGTTGCGATCTGGGCCGAAAAGTGGGGCCATCATCCCGAATGGTTCAACGTGTATAAAAGCGTTCAGGTTACACTGACGACCCATGATGTTGACGGGCTTAGTACATTGGATGCGAAATTGGCGCGTAAGATGGACGGGCTTTCAGCAGGGGCCGCGCGCTAGAACCAGAAGATGGAAACTGGGCGCTTTAACAGCGCCCAGTCCAAGTATCACATGCTTGCCAAAAGGCCTTCGCCACCGGAAACGTCGCAGACGCCGGGGTTTTCTTCTTCCTGCAGCAAGGTTACTTTGCCGTCATCGACCAGCATCGCATACCGCTTTGAACGTGCGATCAGGCCGGCCGGCGGCGCATCAAAATCCATGCCAATAGCCTTGGTGAATTCGGATGATGCATCGGCCAGCATCGTGATTCCTGCGGCGGTCGCGCCGGTCGCTTCGCCCCATGCTTTCATCACGAAAGGGTCATTGCAAGAGATGCAGATGATCTCGTCCACGCCTTTGGCGTCAAACTGGTCCTTGGTGCGTACAAAGCTGGGCACATGCGCAGAGTGGCAAGTGGGCGTGAACGCACCCGGTACGGCAAATACCACAACTTTTCTGCCTTTGACCTTGTCGGCCATTTTGACGGGCGCGGGACCGTCGGCGCCCATTTGAACCAAAGTTGCGTCAGGCAGGGTATCCCCTTGGGAAATTGTCATGATGTTTACCTTTCAGGTCATTGTGTTTGATCTTACCCTGCGTATAGGTTTCACAGGCCGCTGCGACCAGTTATTTTACAAGGAAACCTCATGCGCCACATCGTTGTCATCGGAGCAGGTCAGGCCGGATCATCTTGTGTTGTCAAACTTCGCAATGCGGGGTTTGAGGGCCAAATCACCCTGATCGGAGAGGAAAACGTGCCGCCCTATCAGCGCCCGCCGTTGTCCAAGGGATACCTGATGGGTGACATGGTGTTGGAACGGATGTTCCTGCGGCCAGAGGCGTTTTATGCCGAGAACGGTATTGATCTGCGCATGGGGCAACCTGTGGACCGGATCGACCGGGCGGCCAAGATCGTGCATGTCGGTGGCGATGCGATCGGGTATGACGCGTTGGTGTTGACGACAGGGTCCACGCCGAACCGCCTGCCTGCCGCGATTGGCGGTCAGTTGGACGGGGTCCATGTGGTTCGTGGTCTGGCAGATGTTGATGCGATGGCGCCGCGGTTCCAGCCGGGCAAGCGGGTGTTGATCGTTGGCGGTGGCTATATCGGACTTGAGGCGGCAGCGGTTGCGGCCAAACTGGGGCTGAAGGTCGTATTGGTCGAGATGGCAGAGCGTATTTTGCAGCGCGTCGCCGCGCCGGAAACCAGCGATTTCTTCCGCAGGCTCCACACAAAACACGGCGTCGATATTCGCGAAGGTGTCGGGTTGAAAACCCTGATCGGAGAGGGGCATGTCACCGGCGCAACCCTGACGGACGGTTCCGAGAGTGACGTAGATTTTGTGATTGTGGGTGTCGGCATTCAGCCCGCAACCGCGTTAGCGGAGGCAGCGGGCCTAACGCTTGACAACGGGATCAAGGTTGATGCGGCAGGCCGCACGTCAGACCCGCATATATGGTCAGCGGGTGACTGCGCGTCGTTCCCTTATCGGGGGAGGCGCATCCGGTTGGAATCGGTCCCGAACGCGATTGATCAGGCCGAAGTGGTGGCTGAAAACATCATGGGGGCCGCCAAGAACTATGTGGCGACGCCGTGGTTCTGGTCAGACCAATATGATGTGAAACTGCAAATTGCGGGCCTGAATACAGGCTATGACCGGGTCGTCACGCGTGCCTCGGATGCGCAAACTGTGTCGTTCTGGTACTATCGTGGCGATGAACTGCTGGCGGTTGATGCGATGAATGATCCACGCAGCTACATGGTGGGAAAACGGTTGATTGAGGCTGGTAAATCACCTGATCTCGCGCTGATCGCAGACCCCTTACTTGAGCTTAAAACACTGCTGCGCGCATGAGGATTATCGCCGGGCGCAATCGGGGCACGGTGCTGTCCGATGTAGGGCAGGGCGATGCAGCAGCGCATCTGCGGCCCACTTCCGATCGTGTCCGCGAAAGCCTGTTTTCCATGCTTGTCCACCATGACGTCATCACCGGTGCGCGCGTGCTTGACCTGTTCGCAGGTACCGGCGCGCTGGGGCTAGAGGCGGTGTCGCGCGGTGCGGCAGAGGCGGTTTTTGTTGAAAACGGACGTGTCGGGCAGACGTTGATCGCCGAGAATGTCAAGAAACTGCGGGTAGGCGAGCAGACCAAAATGATGCGCAGTGATGCGACGATGCTGGGCACCTGCGCCGCTGCGCCATTTGATCTGGTGTTCCTTGATCCGCCCTATGGCAAGGGGTTGGGCCAGCTTGCTCTGGCCGCTGCCCACGCGGGTGGTTGGTTGGCCAAGGATGCCATGATCGTCTGGGAAGAGAACGCGCCGATGTATGCACCCCAAGGGTTCGCGCGCATCGACAAACGCAAATACGGCGATACCCATGTGACGCTTTTGCGCGTCGCGTGACAGCTACATCTCGGCGCGTATGACCGCCCCCAGACGCTTGATCCCTTCGTTAATCTTGGTGTCATTGGCGAGCGAAAAGCTGAGCCGCAATGTGTTCGCGCCAGAGCGGTCTGCAAAAAATGCCTGACCGGGCACGAATGCCACACGCTGCGTCTCAAGCGAGGCGCGCAGCAGATCGCCGCCGTTCATATGCTTGGGCAGCGTGACCCAAACAAACATCCCGCCTTCGGGCTTGGTCCATGTCACACCAGTTGGCATATGTGTCTCAAGCGCGCCGAGCATCGCGTCGCGTCGCGCCGAGTAAGTGGCGCGCAAAGAAGCGGTGTGTGCGTCAAAGACAGACCGCGCTACAGTGTTGATTGCCATCTGGTTGATGGTCGAAGAATGCAGGTCGGCCGCTTGTTTCATCAGCACCAACTGGCTGATCACATGGCTTGCCCCGCAGACCCAGCCCACGCGCAGACCGGGTGCGAGTGATTTGGAAAAGCTGCCACAATAGAGTGTGCGGCAGTCTTCAATCGACCCTTTGCGCGCAATTTCGAGCGCCAGCATCGGCGGGATCGGATCGCCATCATAACGCAAGGACTGATAGGCGGAATCCTCGATCACTGCGATATCAAGGTCATCGGCAAGTATCAGGATGTTTTCGCGCGCGTTCAGGTCCAGCGTTTCACCGGTCGGGTTTGCGAAATCGACCGATGCATAGGCAAATTTTACCCGGCCTCCCGCCTCGTGCGCTGTTTGCGCATAGTCAGACGCGGACCGGTTGCCGCCGGGGATCAGGCGGTCAAATGTCGGCTCATACGCGTTGAACGCCCCCAGCGCACCCATGTAGGTCGGCCATGTAACCAGTGCCGTATCGTTGGGCGACAGCATCAGTTTGCCAAGGTAATCAAGTGCTTGCTGAGATCCCGATGTGATGATGATGTTATCGCGCGTGCATGGCACACCCAATGCGGCCATCTGGTCCACGATCCAGTCGCGCAGGGGGGCGTACCCTTCGGACACGGAATATTGCAGTGCTGCAGCGCTGTTCTGCGGAGAAAGTGCGTCAACCATAGCGTCCTGAAACGCCTTGGTTGGAAACATCGCAGGATCAGGAATGCCGCCCGCGAATGAGATGATATCAGGTTGATCCAGAAGCTTAAGCAGCTCGCGGATTTCGCTCGCTTTCATGCGACCCATGCGGGTTGCAAATATGTCTTGCCAATTCATGTCAGAATCTCTTCCCTATTTTCAGGCAAGACACCATATCCACGAAACTATGGCAATACTTATTACCTATATTACGCAAGTTTATTGCGCAAGGCGCGCCCGAGCGAGGTTCATTTGGACATGAGGCCGATCCGCAGTATCATCAGTAGATGACAGACGCGAGCATCAACGCAGGCGGTTTCGCGCACAGCACTGCCAAAGAAAAGGCAGAGCCGGTCCGTTTGCCTACGCTTCAACCACTGGGCGCGCCTGTTCTGATCTATGATTGCGTCACCCCGCTGGGCGAAGAGACGCTTTTGTCATTGCTGATGAAACGGATGATGAAGGACGATCAGCCGTAAGTCGGATGAAACGTGCCCGCAGGCGAGAGCGTGAATATCTCGACGCCATCTTCGGTCACGCCGACGGAATGTTCAAACTGGGCGGACAGGGATTTGTCCCGCGTCACTGCGGTCCAATCGTCGGCAAGGGTCTTTGTCTCGGCCCGGCCAAGGTTCACCATCGGCTCAATGGTGAAAAACATCCCCGGTTCCAGCACCGGACCGGTCCCCGGTTTGCCATAGTGCAGCACATTTGGCGGGGAATGAAACACGCGCCCCAAACCGTGCCCGCAGAAGTCCGTCACAACCGACATACGGTGGCTTTCAACAAAGCTTTGGATGGCGTGGCCGATATCACCAAACGTATTGCCGGGTTTGACTGCAGCAATGCCGCGCATCAGACTGTCGTGGGTCACCTCGATCAACCGTTCGGCTTTGCGGGGCAGTTTGCCTGCGACATACATGCGCGAGGTATCGCCAAACCAGCCATCGACAATCACCGTGACGTCGATGTTCAGAATATCGCCATCTTTCAGCTTTTTGTCACCGGGGATGCCGTGGCATACCACATGGTTCACGCTGATGCAGCTGGCGTGTTGATACCCTTTGTAACCGATCGTCGCGGATTTCGCGCCAGCGGCGTTCACCTTGTCTTCGATAATGCGGTCAAGCTCAGCCGTGGTTTGGCCCACGACCACATGCGCGCCAATCTCGTCCAGAATCGTCGCGGCCAGCTTGCCAGCGGCATGCATACCGGCAAAATCGGAGGGGTCGTAAATGCGGATGCCGTCTTTGGTCTGCCGACCTCGGTGCTGTTCGTTCACGTCTTTGTCCAGTCTGATCGTTTGGGTCTGTTTAACTTGCGGGGCGGCCAAGGACCAGAGGGGCGGCCAATGTCACGGCTTGTGGCGAGATATGGGTGCCGATGCACAGGGTTTCCACCCCTGCCAAAGCCGCAGTCGCGTGTGCGGCGGCATAAGTCGGGTCAATGTCTTCTGCCATCGCAACATGCGTGCAATCGGTGCGTTGCACCAGATACAGCAGGATGGCGCGGTGGCCTGATGCCGCGACCTTGGCCAATTCGCCTAAATGTTTAGCACCTCTTGCTGTGACACTGTCGGGAAATTCTGCCAATTCCGCTGTGCGCGACAGCGTCACTGATTTTACCTCGACATAGGCCTCGGGCAGATCATCTGCGCTGAGCAAAAAGTCGATGCGGGAATTCTCGCCGTATTTCACTTCGGGTCGCACCATGGTGTAATCGGCAAGCGCCTCGATTTCGCGCGCTTGCAATGCTGCTTTGACCGCGCGGTTGGGTAGGCCGGTATCGACGCCAGTGAAATGCCCGTTCTCATGGTCTACCAACCGCCAGCCGAATTTGAGCTTTTTTTTGGGGTCATCATTCGGCTCGAGCCAGATTTTGGTCCCGGCTTCAGCCAGCCCCATCATTGAGCCGGGGTTGGCGCAATGGGCAATTACCTCGCGCCCGTCCTCCAGCCTGCAATCCGCCAAAAAGCGTTTGTAGCGGCGGATCAGGCGGGCAGGGACAAGTTCGGTTTGAAAGCGCATGGACGCGGGCCTATACCGTTCACAGACGCACCTCAAGGAGTTCGCAATGCCCAACCCCACTGCCGCCATGATCGTGATCGGAGACGAGATCCTTTCGGGCCGGACCCGCGACAGCAACATGCACCATTTGTCGGGTCAACTGACCGAAGCCGGAATTGATTTGAAAGAAGTACGCGTCATCGGGGATGAGGTTGATACGATTATCAGCGCGGTCCGAGCGATGGCAGCCAGCTATGACCATGTGTTCACCAGCGGCGGGATTGGGCCAACCCATGACGATATCACGGCCAATTGCATAGCTGCGGCTTTCGGCGTGTCCATCGACGTGCGGGACGATGCGCGCGCCATATTGGCGGCCCATTACGCAAAATCCGGCACCGAATTGAACGAGGCCCGTCTGCGCATGGCGCGCATCCCTGAAGGGGCCAGTTTGATCGACAACCCCGTGTCGGCTGCACCGGGGTTCACGTTGCAGAACGTGCATGTGATGGCCGGTGTGCCATCGGTGTTCCAAGCGATGGTGCAAAGCGTTCTGCCAACATTGACGGGTGGCGCGCCGTTGATCAGCAAAACACTGCGAATTGAGCGGGGCGAGGGCGATATCGCCGGGCCGTTGGGCGCGCTGGCAGTTGCATTTCCCGACCTGTCGATGGGATCATATCCGTTTCAAAAAGACGGCAAATACGGTGCGCACATCGTGATCCGCGGCAATGATGACGCGCAGATCGACGAGGCGATGATACAACTTCAAGCAGCCTTCCCGTGACGGCCAGCATCCCCGAACTGTTCGCAGCATCAGAAGCCACATGGCCTGCCGCAAAGACGTGGTCGCAGGGTGGGTTCACTCTGCGTGACGGGCAAGGCGGTGGCCAACGGGTCTCGGCGGCTACAGCCCTTGGCCGGGTCAGTGATGCGCAGATCACGGCGGCAGAAGGCGCAATGCGCGCCATCGGGCAGAAGCCCATTTTCTGCGAACGGGGTTCAACACCTGACCTTGATGCAGCACTTGAAGCGCGCGGATACCGGATCAAAGACCCCATCAGCCTATATGTCTTGCCGATTGAAAACCTGACAGACAAGCCGATCCCGCGCGTCACGGCCTTCACTTTGTGGGAACCGCTGGCGATCATGAAGGAAATCTGGGCAACTGATGGTGTGACCCAGGCACGTCTGGATGTCATGGAACGGGCGGCCACCAAGACGGGCATTCTGGCGCGCTGGAACGAAAAGCCAGGTGGCGCTGCATTTGTCGGCGTGCACCACGATATCTGCATGGTTCACGCGCTTGTCGTTCTGCCCCACCAACGCAGGCAGGGTTTGGCCGAATGGATCATGCGGCGCGCGGCACTGTGGGGACAAGCCCAAGGCGCGCGCCATCTTGCGGTGCTCTGTGTTGATGCGAATGTCGGGGCGAATGCGCTCTACCGTGCTCTGGGCTTTGCGCGTGTGGGCGGCTACCATTACCGGGTAAAGTCAGATTGAAGGACCAAACAGATGCAAGACGACATGCCAACGGCGCTGAACCTGCCGATGATGGACCCGCTGCCAAAAGCGACACAAAAGTATTTCGACATTTGTCAGGACAAACTGGGCATGGTGCCAAATGTCCTGCAGGCCTATGCGTTCGACGCTGAAAAGTTGAACAGTTTTACCGCGCTGTACAATGACCTGATGCTGGGCAACAGCGCGTTGACCAAGCTGGAGCGCGAGATGATCGCGGTCGCGGTTTCCTCGGTCAATAAGTGCTTTTATTGCCTTGTCGCGCATGGTGCCGCCGTGCGCAGCCTGTCGGGCGATCCCGCCTTGGGCGAGGCGCTGGTAATGAATTACAAGGTTGCCAAAATCACTGATAAACAGCGCGCCATGCTGGATTTTGCCGTCAAGATGACCAAAGAAAGCGGCAGCATGGAAGAAGCTGATCGCGAAGCGCTGCGGGCGCAGGGTTTCACAGACCGTGACATCTGGGACATCGCGTCGGTCGCCGCGTTTTTCAACATGACCAACCGCGTGGCAAGCGCGACAGACATGCGGCCCAACGCTGAATATCACGCACAGGCGCGATGATCCGCGCGCTTGCCGTTCTGTGTTTACTGGCGTCGCAGGCTGCGGCGCTGGAACTGACATTGCCGACAGCCGCGCGCGAAACTGTGACGCGCAATACCGCCCCTGATATCTATGCGGCCCCTATGGGTGTTTTCCAGAATGGCAGGGTGCCAACATTGGCCGTTGAGGGCGATGTGCGCCGCACTGCGTGGCGCATTACGTCGCCGGGCCTGACACCTTTGCAAGTCATGCGCCCGCTGCGCGAACAACTGGTAGCGGCTGGGTTGGAGCTGGTGCTTGATTGTGCGGCGGCGGTTTGCGGCGGGTTTGATTTTCGGTTTGCGGCTGAAACGCTGCCGGGGCCGAACATGTATGTGAACATCCGCCGGTACCATTTTGTCACGGCTGTGCGCAGGAAAGATAGCAGAGTGGTCCAAGCCATTACGGTGCTGACCAGCACATCTGCAACGGCAGCCTTTGTGCAGATTATTCAAGCTGGCGAAACCCGGCCCGAGGGGCTTTCGGTGCGCACCACGGCTGAATTGCCGGTCAGCACGCAGACATTTGCCCAAATTGACATCGCTCAACAGTTGCAGGAGCGTGGGCATGTCGTGCTGGATGATCTGGATTTTGCCACGGGCAGCAGCGATCTGGGGCCGGGGCCGTTTGCGTCGCTGACCCAGCTTGCCGCAGTTCTGGCAGCGCAACCTGATATCCGGATCGCACTTGTTGGTCATACCGACAGCGTGGGGGGGCTGGATGGCAACATCGCCATTTCCAGACAGCGGGCACAGTCGGTCCGCGACCGTCTGCTTTCTGTTCACAACGCGAACGCGAGCCGGATTGACGCCGAAGGCATGGGATATCTTGCACCCCGCGCCAACAATCTGACACCAGTCGGCCGAGAACAAAACCGCCGTGTTGAGGCGATCTTGCTAAGTGGCAATTGAACCCTACAGCAGCGTGATGGATGACCGCGCCGATGTTGTTTCACGTGCCAGTTGCGATGCCGCGCTGATGTGCCATTCAAGGCCTGTCTGACCCTGCGCCGCTGCATCACGCAAGTTTTGCGCCGCAAGTTCTGCCTGGGTTGCACTAAGCGTTAGCGCCTCTGCCAACGCAGCGCGGTCTGCTGCAATCTGGGCGATCCTTTTGTCATGCTGTGTTTGGCTGATCGTGCCTGCTGCGATGGCGATAGCCAATGCATCCAGCTCCGCATCCTGTGCGGCCAGCAATGTGGGCAAGCTGACCTCGATATGATCTAGCTGGTCATTGGCTTGGCGGATGTTGCGAACCAGTGCATTGGGCGAGGCGATCTCAACCCGGCGCGTGACATCTTTTTCACCGGCGAGGCGCCCCCGGACAGCACCCGTTACGGCCCCTGTTGCAGCTGATCTGGCGCATCCGCTGATGTTGCCCGCAGACACAAGGCCAATCCCGCATCCAAGGGCAGCACCCAAAGCTGCGCCTTTGCCAGTTGAAGCGCGCACCAATTGCCGCCCGTTTTCTGCCAGCGCCGTTGTCTGCTCAGAGACCTGTCGCGTGACAACCGCATCGTTATGAAACGTCAGCGGGTTGCCGTCAAAACGGGTGGCCTGTTCACTGTTGGGGCTTTGTGCGCAAGCCCCAAGCGTTACGACAAGAGCGAGGGGCGCGATGGTTTTCAGCATTATTTTACCTGTATCAGCTTGTTTGACCCTAGATGCCCCGCAATCGTGACCAATTTGAGGCATTGTCGCCAAAACAGAAAAAAGCCCCCGACGCATATCGCATCGGAGGCCAGTGTGCACCGAGGGGAGCGGTGGTTCGTTACCAGTCGTTCGGGCCCTTGTCCGCAAAGGCATGGACTAGAAAATCAATAAATGCGCGCACTTTAGGCTGGGTAAAGCGGCCCGGCGGATAGACGGCATAGATGCCCTGCATTTCCAGTGGCAGGTCAGGAATAGCGTCCTCAACCAACCCTTTTTCCATCGCCTCCGAGTACAGAAAGCTGGGCAAATACGCGATGCCAAGGCCCGAGATGGCAGCATTCAAAAGGCTTTGCCCGTCGTTTACCGACAGCCAACCAGCGGTTCGAACCTGTCGCTTTTCACCTGATGGGGCCGTCAGTTTCCAGACATTGCCGCTGGATTGGTTTGAATAATGCAGCAGCTTGTGATCATTCAGATCGTCAATTTTTTCGGGCCGCCCGTATTGTTCAAAATACTTGGGACTGGCGATCATGCGCTTGCTGGTCTCGGTTAGTTTGCGGGCACGCAAGGTGCTGTCTTCTAGCTCACCGATGCGCACGGCCATGTCAAAGCCTTCGCTGATCAGTTCAACATAGCGGTTGTTCAGGACCATGTTCACCGTAATGTCGGGAAAATCGCTTAGGAATCCGGACAATGCAGGCGACAGATGGTTGACCCCGAAGTCCGTCGCAACCGAAATGCGCAACAGGCCAGAGGGTGCAGATTGCATCGACGTGACCAAGGCGTCCGCCTCACCCGCATCATTCAGCACCCGACGAGCACGGTCATAATACGCAAGGCCAATTTCGGTTGGTGACACCCGCCGCGTCGTACGGTTCAAGAGCCGTGCACCCAAGCGCGCCTCAAGCGATGAGACGTGTTTGGAAACGGCGGATTTTGAAATCCCCATCTTCTTGGCAGCGTCAGTAAAGCCTCCTTGGTCCACCACAGTGGCGAATGCTTCCATTTCTGTCAGCCGGTCCATACCCGATCCTCTCAAACTCTATTTCAAGGATCAGTTATGCGCGCCAATTCAGGCAGGATAGGGGCAGGGGTGCGACAGTTGCGTGGTATTCGGCGCATCGTTCCACATTCGGAAACGCCGACGGAGCAGGGAAAAACACAGATGTTTAGGGGTGTTGAGACGCAGCTATTCAGTATTTAAAGCGAAAAGAAGGGCAAGAGTCCCGTTTCTTTTCGCTAAAAATACTGAATTCTGCCTTATCTCGACGCGGTGCCGCCGGTGTTAAAGCGATGCAGCGAGCCGGGTGCCTTGATCAATTGCACGTTTCGCATCAAGTTCCGCGGCTACGTCAGCCCCCCCAATCACATGGCAGGTCTTGCCTTTCGCTTCCAGCGCGTCAGCCAGTGACCGGTCCGACAATTGCCCCGCGCACAGCACGATTGTGTCAGCTTCGATAAACGTTGGATTCTCGCGCGCTTCACCGAATGAGATATGCAGGCCATCTGCATCAATCTTTTCATAATTCACACCAGCGATCATTTTGACCTCTTTCATGGTCAGCGACGCGCGGTGGATCCAGCCTGTCGTTTTGCCCAAACCCTTGCCGACCTTCGACGCCTTGCGTTGTAACATTGTGACCTCACGCGCAGGTTTGTGCGGTTGCGGCCCTTCAGGGGACAACCCGGCGCGGTGCTTGCCAGTGTCTGCCACACCCCATTCCACCATCCATTCGGGCAGGTTCAGCGTTGTGCTTTCGCCCTCGCTCACCAAATGTTCGGAGACATCAAAGCCGATGCCACCCGCGCCGATGACCGCGACCTTCTGTCCGACCTTGGCACTGCCATTCAGCACGTCAATGTAGCTGACCACGTTGCCTGCGTTTTGACCGGGAATTTGCGGATCACGCGGAATGACGCCGGTGGCGATGATCACCTCGTCAAACCCATCCAGATCATTGGCCGACACTTCGGTGTTCAGCTTTATGGTCACACCCAGTTCATCCACCATGGTGCGGTACCAATCGACAAAGCCGTAAAATTCCTCTTTGCCCGCCACCTGTTTGGCCAAGTTCAACTGGCCGCCAATCTCTGACGCGCGGTCAAAGACGGTAACTTTGTGCCCGCGTTCCGCCGCTGTCAGAGCCGAGGAAAGCCCCGCAGGACCGGCCCCCACAACCGCGACGTTCTTTACTGTCGCAGTCGTCTCGACTTTCAACTCCGTCTCATAGCAGGCGCGGGGATTGACGAGGCAGCTGGATATTTTGCCGCCGAATGTGTGATCCAGACAGGCTTGGTTGCATGCAATGCAAGGCGCGATCTGTGCTGATTTGCCTGCCATGGCTTTGGCGACGAAATCCGGGTCCGCCAGCATGGGGCGCGCAAGGCTGACCATATCGGCGCACCCGTCAGCAATAACTTCTTCGGCCACGTCAGGTGTGTTGATGCGGTTGGATGCGATCAGCGGAATGCCTACTTTGCCCATCAGCTTTTTCGTGACCCAGGCAAAGGCGGCGCGCGGTACCGAGGTTGCAATCGTCGGGATGCGCGCCTCGTGCCAGCCGATGCCGGTGTTGATGATCGTTGCACCGGCTTTTTCAATCTCGACGGCCAATTGTGCGACCTCGTCATAGGTTGAGCCGTTGGGCACCAGATCAATCATCGACAGACGATAGATGATGATGAAATTCGGCCCCACGGTTTCGCGCACACGTTTCACGACTTCGATCGGCAGGCGCATGCGGTTTTCATAGGATCCGCCCCAGCGGTCTGTGCGCTTGTTCGTATGCGTTACCAGAAACTGGTTCAGGAAATATCCTTCTGACCCCATCACCTCGACACCGTCATAACCTGCTTCTTGGGCGTGGCCCGCACAGGCGGCGATGTCGGAAATCTGTTTCTCGATGCCCTCCTCGTCCAGCTCCTTTGGCGGGAACGGTGAGATCGGTGATTTGATCGCAGAAGGTGCCACGCACGCTGGACCATAAGCATAGCGTCCTGCATGCAAGATCTGCATGGCGATCTTGCCGCCCGCCTCGTGCACACGGTTCGTCACAACCGTATGGTTCGCCACATCCTGATCCGTCACCATCATCGCGGCACCCGGCAAGACCGAACCTTCCATATTTGGCCCTATCCCGCCCGTGACCATCAGCCCGACCTCACCGCGCGCGCGGGTCGCATAAAACTCGGCCACGCGGTTCCAGTCTTTGGTTTCTTCCAGTCCCGTGTGCATCGACCCCATCAGAACGCGGTTCTTCAGCGTTGTGAAACCAAGGTCGAGCGGGGCGAGCATGTGGGGATAGCTGGACATGAAAGTACCTTTCTGGCTGTGCGCATTTGCCTGACATGACCGCAAGGCGTGCCGCGTGTCACGCTAAACGCCGCGTCATTGGATTTAAACGGTTCACGGTCCATGTTATGGCACACTGAACCGACCCTTATAAAAGAGCATCCCACAATGACCCCCGAAGAAATCGCCAAACTGCCCTACCGTCCCTGTGCCGGTGTGATGCTGTTGAATGCAGCGGGCAAGGTGTTCGTTGGCCAGCGCAAAGACCGCTACACCGATGCGTGGCAGATGCCCCAAGGCGGGATCGAGAAAGACGAGGCACCGCAGGAGGCCGCCTTGCGCGAGTTGGAAGAAGAAACCGGCGTTAGTCGTGAACTGGTGACTATTGTGGCAGAGACCAAAGCGTGGGTGCCTTATGAGCTGCCCCATGATCTGGTGCCGCAATTGTGGAAAGGGCGCTTTCGCGGGCAGGAACAGAAATGGTTTCTGATGCGGTTCAACGGCACCGATGATCAGGTCAACATCATGACCGATCATCAGGAGTTTTCCCATTGGAAGTGGATGCCTGTCGCCAGCTTGATCGACAGTATCGTGCCGTTCAAGCGCGCGGTTTACGAGGCTGTTCTGCTGGAGTTCGAGGGACATTTATGATGCGTGTCTTGGCCTTTATCTGTGCGCTGGTGGCCCCGTTGCCGGCCTTCGCGCTTTCCTGTTTGGCCCCTTCGGTCGAGCGTAGTTTTGCCCGCGCCGACGCCGCTGAAGAGCGATATGTCGTTGTGCATGGTCGTTTGACGCTGGATGCCAAGGCGCTTCCCCGTGGGGGAAGCGGTGAAGTCCAACCGCCGGAGATGACGCAGGTCAAGGCGGTGTTGCTGGGAAAATCGCTGAACCTTGAGGGGTTCAAAGTCCCGTTTGACCAAGAAATCACGCTAGAGGTTGCTTGCTTTGGTCCTTGGTGCGGGTCGGTGCAAAACGGTTTGGATGTGTTAGCTTTCGTTCGCAAAGAAGGCGAAGCATATGCACTGGACGTGAACCCCTGCGGCGGCTCTGTGTTTGGTGCACCACAGCGCTCAATGCTGCGTGCGGTCAAAACGTGCATGCGCGGTGGTGACTGTACCGCTGATTAAGCCTCGTCGATCAGCGGCATATGCGGTGCGACAGTGCGTGGCAACAGGCCGGTTACGCGCGGATCATCGCAAATCTCGACCTCGCGTTTGAACGGCACAAACCCGCTGCGCACGTAGAAATCAGGGGCGCGCTGGCTGTCGGCTGTGCAGGTGTGCACATGAAAACGTGTGATAGGCTTTGACCAAGCCCTCTCAACCGCACGGTCCATCAGATACCGCGCTGCACCGGTGCCGATCAGCGCGTCCGCGACACCGAAGTAGGCCAGTTCACACGCGCCATCGACGCGGAAATCAAGTTCCAACAGGGCCTCGGCGCGACCGTCTTTTTCAAGTGTATAGGTCTCCACCAGCGAATCATTCAGAATGTCCATCACCGCCGCTTCCGACAAAAGAAGTCTGCCAAACCAAAGCCACGGCGTGCCAACGCGATCAAATGTGTCGCGATACCAAGCGATGTCAGGCGTCACCTTGCGAAACGTAACGCCGTCGGGCAAAGCCACGCCTTTCAGCGGGCTTTGTGCGGACATTTCCAGATGCGTAGTGATGACAGCCTGCTTGCCCGCTGGCACCTGATACACGCCATCCTCGATCATGCGGGGACCAATCCGGCAGCTTTGAATACGGCCAGCATGTCCTTTTGGGGGCGTGGTCCGATGTGGTTGATCACTTCGCCTGCACACAGGTTGCCCATCTGGCCGCAAACCGTAAGCGAAGCGCCTCGCGACAGACCGTAAAGGAACCCGGCTGCGAACTGGTCGCCCGCGCCCGTAGCGTCAACGGGTGTCACGTTTTCGACCGCAACATCAACGCGTTCACCATCGCGGATCAGGGTCACGCCATCGCCCGACCGGGTGCAGACCACGATCGGGCAAATGGCGGTGGTTTTGGCAATGGCTTCCTCCAGATCGTTTGTCTGGAACAGGGACATCACTTCGGCCTCATTGCCGATGACATAGTCAAGATCGTGTTCGATCAACGACAGGAAATCTGCCCGGTGGCGTTCTACACAAAACGGATCAGAGATTGCGATGCCTGCGATGCCGCCGCCTGCTTTGGTCGCGCGCGCGGCTTCGCGGAATGCGGTTTTGCCAGCGTCCTCATCAAAAAGATAACCCTCAAGGAACATCATCTTGGCGTTGCCTGCGACCTCCTGGGGCACGTCTGCCGACGATAGCCCCGTGGAAATCCCAAGGTAGGTGTTCATCGATCGCTCACCATCGGGTGTCACAAAAATCATACTGCGCGAGGTGGGGTTTTCACCGCCCACAACGGGGGCATTCACGAAATCAATCCCGTGATCGGCCATCGCGCTTGCGTAAAACTGTCCCAGCGTATCGTCACACACACGCCCGATGAATGCCGTCTGCATCCCCAGCGCGCCCGCGCCCGCAATCGTGTTGGCCACGGCACCGCCGGGTGTCTGGACGCGGTCATTCATCGCGGCATAAAGCACCTCGCCACGATCTTTTTCGATCAGCTGCATGATGCCTTTTTCAATGCCCATGTTGCCTAGAAACTGATCATCAGTTTGCGAGATCACGTCCACAACCGCGTTGCCGATCCCGACGAGTTCATAGGTTTTCATATGTTCTTTTCCTCAAAAGGGCACAGGTCCCGGATGATGCAGGTTTTGCACAAAGGTTTGCGCGCCTTGCAATGATAGCGTCCGTGCAGGATCAGCCAATGATGCGCATGGAGCTGAAAATCTGCGGGAATATTGTCTTCGACTGCGCGTTCCACGGCATCGACGGTTTTGCCCGGTGCAATACCCGTGCGGTTGCCAACGCGAAAAATATGCGTGTCCACGGCCTGCGCCGGTTGTTTCCACCACATGTTCAACACGACGTTGGCGGTTTTGCGACCCACACCCGGCAGACCCTGCAACGCGGCGCGTGAATTGGGAACGACGCCGTCATAATCATCCACCAGAATCTGGCTCAGCTTCATGACGTTCTTGGCCTTTTGTCGAAACAAACCGATGGTTTTGATGTGTTCGGTCAGCCCTTCAAGACCCAGATCAAGCATCTTTTGCGGCGTGTCTGCGATTTTGAACAATGCGCGTGTGGCTTTGTTCACGCCCACATCCGTCGCCTGCGCAGACAGGGCGACCGCGACGACCAAGGTGTAGACGTTCACATGTTCCAACTCGCCCTCGGGCTCGGGATCATGTGCTTGAAAGCGGGTAAAAATCTCTCGGATGGCGTGGTAGCCAAGCTGTTTTGCGGGTTTCAATGTCATGCCGAAACATATGCGCGGAATGCGCCATGGGGGCAAGCCGTCCGTGCTGTGTATAGCGTGTTGCGCATGTTTCGGGTCGCAGTGCCGCACATAAGGCCCTAAATTGCCCACATGACACAGAACACGCAAACATCCGACGAGAGCGGCTATCACTATCAGGTGATGCGCCGCGCCATCGACATCCTTGATGCCGCAGAAGACCCCGTTCAACTGGAAGGCATTGCCGCCCAAATGGGCATGTCAGTGGCGCATTTTCAGCGGTTGTTCTCGCGCTGGGTCGGCGTGTCGCCCAAACGCTATCAGCAATACCTGATGCTGGGCCACGCCAAGAGCATGCTGCGCGATAATGCCACCACGCTTGAGGCCGCGCATGAAGTTGGTTTGTCCGGCACGGGACGGTTACATGATCTGTTCCTGCGCTGGGAATCCATGAGCCCCGGAGAATTCGCGCGCCAAGGAGGCGGGCTGACGATCTATTGGGGGTGGTTTGACAGCCCGTTCGGATTGGCGTTGGTCATGGGGGCCGAAAAAGGCATTTGCGGTTTGGCGTTGGCCGCTGAACTGGGTGAAGACTGGGCCATGCAGGATTTGCTGGCGCGCTGGCCCAGGGCGACGTTTGTCGAAGACCCGATGATGTTGCGCCCGTGGGTGCTGACAGCGTTTGGTGCCCAAGACGGTGCGTTGGATAAAGCACCTTTGTATCTTATTGGCGCACCTTTCCAGATCAAGGTGTGGGAGGCGCTTTTGCGAGTGCCATCGGGTCAGGTCACCACCTATTCCGACATTGCGGCGACGGTCGGTAATCCCAAGGCAGTGCGCGCTGTTGGCACCGCAGTAGGGCGCAATCCGGTGTCATGGTTGATCCCCTGCCACCGCGCGCTGCGCAAATCGGGTGAGTTGGGCGGATACCACTGGGGCCTGCCTGTCAAACGCACCATGCTGGCCTATGAGGCGGCCCGCGCCGAAGCCTAAGCGTTTTTGAAGAAACTTGAATCACGCGACGCTGCCTGAAATCGCAGATTTCAACGCGTCGGGTGATCAGACATGCTTCAGGTGTTCTGAAATACGCGGTAATGCGCAAGATGCTGCCGATTACATTTTCCCCCTGATAATGGCCGCGATGGCGTCTTATATATACGCAGTACAAAGACGCCTCGCCCGAACGGGGCCCGTAACCAAAGGCAGTAACTATGATTTCTTCCAAACTTACACTGGCAGTCGCCGTGGCTGGAGCCATGGCGCTGGGGGCGTGCACCGCACCGCAGGGCAATATCCTCGCACAGCCGGGCGATCCGAACCAGAAAACCAAAAACGCCGCATTGATCGGCGCTGGTGCCGGCGCGCTTGTCGGGGCCTTGTCCAAGGGCGACGGCAACCGTGCAGACGCCGCACTTGTCGGCGCGGTCATCGGTGGCGCAATCGGCGCTGGTGTCGGCTATTCGCTGGACAAGCAAGAGGCGGAATTGCGTCAGCAGCTTAATTCCAACGTCTCTATCAACAACACTGGCGACCGGCTGATCGTTACTTTGCCGAACAACCTGTTGTTCGCGACAGACAGTACAGCGGTTTCCGCGACATTGCAGGGTGATCTGCGGGCGCTGGCGCAAAACGTGCAGACCTACGCGAATTCGACCCTGCAGATCATCGGCCACACAGACAGTGATGGCGATGCCGCCTATAATCAGCAATTGTCCGAAGGGCGCGCGCGCGCTGTGGGCAATATCCTGGTTTCCGAAGGCGTGCCGCGAAACCGTCTGCAGACCTTCGGTCGTGGTGAAGCACAGCCCGTTGCCAGCAACCTGACACCTGATGGCAAGGCGCAAAACCGCCGGGTCGAGATTGTGATCCTGCCAAACGCGAACTGATCTACAGCGGTCCATGACCTCTACAAAAACGCACAAAGCCCCTGCATTTCGCGGGGGCTTCTTGCTTTTCGGCCCGGACGAACGACCTTAAGCGCAACGCAACCCTGACTACGGAGCTTTTTGCTTATGTCTTCTCCCAAACTTCTCGGCATTTCTGGCGCTTTGCGCAAAGGATCGACCAACAGCCAACTACTGCTTGAGGCGGCGCGCCTTTTTGGCGATCACGATTACATCGAGGCCGACATCAATTTCCCGCTGTATGATGCGGATGACGAAGAGGCCAGCGGCGTTCCCGCTGTCGTGCAGACCCTTGCGGACCAGATTGCCGCCGCCGATGCGGTGATCATCTCGACGCCTGAGTATAACAAAGGTCCGTCCGGTGCGCTTAAGAACGCGCTGGATTGGGTTAGCCGGACAGAAGGCGCGCCTTGGACGGCCAAGCCGGTCGCGGTGATGTCTGCGGCTGCGGGGCGTGCGGGCGGTGAACGCGCACAGATGGTGCTGCGCGGTTTCATGGTGCCGTTCCGCCCGAACATTTTGCAAGGGCCCGAAATTCACCTCGCGGCCAGCTATGAGGCGTTCGACGAGAACGGCCATTTGAAGGGCGAGATGTACGTCAAGGAACTGACGGTTCTGATGAAAGCGCTGCGTGGGTTGATCTAGGTCACAGGTTGTCTTCAACGCGAAAGCCTGGGGGGATGGCATCAATGCCGTTCAGGATCAGGTCGGCCATCACATGCGCCATTTTTGGTGCCATGCCGAACCCGATCTTGAACCCACCGTTGGCGATAAACTGTCCGGGCCGGTCAGGCCATGCGCCCAGCATCGGTGCCCGGCTGCGCGCACGCGGTCGCACCCCGGCCCAGCGGGCGATCACCGGCGCATGCACCAAGGCAGGCACCGCCGCGCGTGCCTTGGCGATCACATCATCCAGTTGCGTGTCAGTTTCGTCGGGCGAGTCATAGAGCCGCTCTGACGTTGATCCAATGGCGACGGTGCCATCGTGATGCGGGATGATATGAACGCCACCTGCAAAAAGCTGCGGCAATCCTCTGGCGTCATACTGCAGCAGCGCCGCTTGTCCTTTGACCCCGTTGCCAATGCTGCGGTGATGATTTTGGGTCATCTCCTCCAGCCCTGCCACGCCTGTTGCCCATATGATTGCCCCTTGATCGGCGGCATCACCAACCACGTGCACACCCTTGACGGCCAAGGCTTTGACAAGCGCCGCACATCCCTGTCGGGGGTGAACCAGCGCGCTGAGCGTATCGTGGATCAGCCAACCGGTTGAGCTGTTTGGTTCCCAATCTGCGCCTGTCGCCTCTACCACATCCCAGACCGCATTATCCGCCCACAGCGCAACTGCGCTGGCACTGCGCCCTTGCGCCAGCGCCAGTGCAGGGCCATCCGCGATCGGTTGCAAGCGCCCGTTGCGCGCATAGCCCGCTGACCCGCCGCCTGTCGCCTCGACCTCGGTCCAGAATTGTTCTGCCATCAACAGGCTTTCCAACTGAAATGCTTTCTTCGCGTTCCAGTTTTCCGGCACATGCGGCGCAAGTGCACCGACAATCCCGCCACTGCTGCCAGCCGCTGGTCCGTTGGGGTCCACCACCTGCACGCGCGCGCCACGCTGGGCTGCGACCCATGCGACCGACAGACCAAAAATCCCCGCGCCGCGTACCGTCAGATCGTAGCTTGCCAAGTCGCTCTCCTTCGCGCAAATCTGCACGAACCTACTTAGGCGGTGTGTGCGTGCAAAACCAGACAGATCAGATTGAATGGCGCACGGATCATGCCGCGCGGTCGGTGCCGCTGTCGACCCGCTTTGACGATCCGTTCTTCAGCCTTGAGGACGGCGTCGCAGAGACGGAGCATGTCTTTCTGGGCGGCAATGATCTGCCCGCGCGGTTCCGTGAGGGGTTTGATATTGCAGAGCTTGGGTTTGGCACCGGTCTGAACCTGTTGGTCGCATGGGATGCGTGGCAGCGTGCAGGGCAAAGTGGCCCGCTCCGCTTCACCAGTTTTGAGGCCTATCCGATGGCCCCCGCCGATATGCGCCGGGCGCATCAAGCGTTTCCTGAATTTGACGGCAAACGCGATCAATTGTCAGAGGCATGGACTGGCGCTGGTGGCATTTTGGAGCTGCCGGGCCTGCGCGCCAATATCATCATCGGGGATGCCCGTGAGACGTTACCGCTTTGGGAAGGCCGCGCAGACGCCTGGTTTCTGGACGGGTTTTCACCGGCTAAAAATCCGGAACTCTGGTCGCCTGCCCTGATGCAGCAGGTCGCACTTCACACCGCACGCCAAGGCACCGCGGCGACCTATACCGCCGCAGGCCATGTGCGGCGCGGGCTGTCCGATGCAGGGTTCACCGTGTCACGCACCCAAGGCTATGGCCGCAAGCGTCACATGACACGCGCGGTGTTGCCCGCGTGACCCAAAGCAACAACATCCCGCTTGGCATTGCGCTGATGGTAGCCACCACATTCGTTTTTGCGGTGCAAGACGGGCTGTCGCGGCATTTGGCGTCTGAATACAACGTGATGATGGTGGTGATGATCCGCTATTGGTTCTTTGCGGCTTTTGTCATTGCGATTGCCCGGCGCAAGGCGGGCGGCATCCGTGCGGCGGCTAAGACCAGTCAACCCATCCTGCAAAGCATCCGGGGTCTGCTGCTGGCCGCTGAAATATGCGTCATGGTGGCGGCCTTCACGGTGTTGGGACTGGTGGAAAGCCACGCGGTTTTCACCTGCTACCCGCTGCTGGTCGCCGCCCTGTCCGGTCCCGTGCTGGGCGAACAGGTCGGTTGGCGGCGCTGGGCGGCGATTGGCATCGGGTTCATCGGTGTACTGATCATCTTGCAACCTGGCATCACCGTCTTCGACCCTGCTGCGATCCTGCCGCTGGTTTCTGCTATGATGTTCGCGCTTTATGGTTTGCTCACGCGGTTTGCCGCGCGCCAGGACAGCACCGCGACCAGCTTTTTCTGGACCGGCACGACGGGGTGTATCGCCATGACGCTGGTCGGTGTCTGGTACTGGCAACCGATGACGCAGGTGGATTGGGTCTATATGGGCACCCTTTGCATCACCGGTGTGACCGGTCATTGGCTGCTGATCCGCTGTTATGAAGTGGCCGAGGCAAGCGCGGTTCAGCCTTTCGCCTATCTGCAACTGGTGTTTGCCGCGCTCATTGGAATCACGCTGTTCGGGGAAACGATCCGCGCCAATGTTGCCATCGGCGCGGGTCTGATTGTAGCGGCGGGTCTATTCACCTTTTGGCGCGAACGCCTTCAACGTGCTGCCAATTAATTCCTGCGAGAACGGGATCGGCAGCGGGTCTTTGCCCAGTCGCGCGCGATAGATCGGCAGGCTTTCCGTGACGCGCATGATGTAATTCTGGGTTTCGCGAAACGGTACCATTTCGATCCAGTCAACGATGTCGATATCACCTGTGCGTGGATCGCCGTATTCCTCCATCCAGCGGGGCGGGCGCGAAGGACCGGCATTGTAGGCCGCAGAGACCATCACAACATTTCCGCCAAACCGGCCCGCCATTTGCGACAGATACTTTGCACCCAGACGGGCATTATAATCAGGATCGGCGGTCAATCGGTCTGTGGTATGCAATTCAAGCAGTCCCAGATCTTGGGCCACATCGCGCGCCGTTGCGGGCATCACTTGCATCAGACCACGCGCGCCGACACCGCTTTGAACCACCGGGTCAAACTCGCTTTCGCGCCGGGCAATGGCCAGCGTCATTTCGGGTGCCATCGGCAGATCCATCTCGATCAGGGTATGCAACGGATAGTAGGGTGCCGCGACTTCCAGACCCCGCTGTGCCGCGCGTTTGCCGATCATCACGGCCAGATGGGGTTGGTCCATGTCGATGGCAGCCTGTCCCAGCAGCGCGATGTCCTCTGGCATCAATTGCTCTGTCAGATGCGTCCAGAACCGCTCGGCGATGGTCACCTCACCCGAGGCCTGCAGCAACATCCCCGCTTCGAACAAGGGCGCGCTAACCAACGGACTGCTGCGCCAGTCTTGCGCCGGACGTGCGCCGCTTAGCTTTGGGTCGAACGGCAGGCTTGCCTTTTCAGCGGCAAGCAATCCGTAAAACGACGTCTGGTATTTTGCGCCTTCAGCATAGGCGACAGATGCACCTTCGGGATCGCCCATCGCCTCGAGGGCGCGGCCCTGCCAATAGCCTGCTCGCCCCATCGAAATGGGCGATTGCACGGCGTTATCGTGGTTCAGGAAATGCTGGTAGGCATCGTTTGGCTTGTCCAGAAACCGCAGGGCGATATAGCCCGCGAGCCATTCCAGATCAGCGAAATGCGACCCTTCGGTCAGAAAGTGTTTTGACGCCATCTGATACGCGCGTGTTGCATCCCCGTTGCGCATTTCATAGCGCGCCAGCGCGCGCCGCCGGTTGCCCCAGTCTTCTGGCCGTCCCAAAGCATCTGCACCGGTTGAGCGTTCGACCAAGAGCGCAATCGCATCATCGGTAAATCCCTTGCGGACGCGCCATTCAAAGCGGTCATACATCAAGCCGGGATCGTTTGCTTTGCTGGTTGGCAACGCGCGGATCATTGCGTTGACGTCCCCTTCGCGGCGCTGCAGCGCAATGCGGGTCTCGGCCAATGCCTTGTCTGCGGGGCTGACCAGATCAAACATCTGGCGCGCCTCAGAGTGTTCGCGTTCCCAGAGCATGGCATCCAGACGCGCGCCGTGGTGGGGCTGCAAAATCGTCTCATGTTCGGCCAGAAATAGCGCTTGTGATGTGGCGTTCATCGGCATGGTCCGCCACGCCAGTACGATCCCTGTCTGTGCGTCCCCGCTTTGCCCTGCATTTATCAACGCACGGGCATGGGCCAGCACCCCAAGCGAGGTTTGCGGGCGCACCTGAGAAAAGAAACCCAGGATCACCGCATCGCTTTGGTCCAGCACAGCGTCTTCGGATTTTTCGCGCAAGAATGCCTCACCCGGCCAATCGGGCCTGCGGTCCAGAAACGCGCGGACCTCTGGATAGGTGCCAAGTCCTGCACGCAACCGGTGCCATTCGATCACATCGGCTGCAACCGGCCCGTCGCGCGCCGCGATCTGTGCGGCGCTGTCCCAATTGCCCGCGCGCATCGCATCCAGCGCCCAGCCCAAGGGGCGCGGGCGTTCGGCCATTGCGGGCGTGGCAAGCGTGAAAACCAGCAACAGCATCGTCAGAATTCGTGTCATCGCTTGCATTTCCTACGGATCAGGGGCTAGAGCCTTGCAACATATGGCGAACGCGGCAGAGTGCAAATCACGAAGCGCGGATAGACGCCTGTCACCCCGTCCAGCATTCCGCCGGACCAGCACATTAGGAGCGTGCACATGTTTAAAGGTTCTTTACCTGCCCTCGTCACGCCGTTTCGCAACGGCGAGCTGGATCTGGAAACGCTGAAAAAACTCGTGGAATGGCACATAGGCGAAGGCTCGAACGGTCTTGTCCCCGTGGGGACCACGGGCGAATCGCCCACCTTGACCCACCGTGAGCATGAGCAGGTCGTCGAGGAGGTCGTGAAAGCTGCCGCTGGGCGTATTCCTGTGATTGCGGGTGCCGGATCGAACAACACGGTTGAGAGTATCCGTCTGGCGCGCCACGCTGAAAAAGTAGGCGCTGATGCGATTCTGGTGGTTACACCTTATTACAACAAGCCGACCCAACGCGGCTTGATTGCGCATTTCACTGCGGTTCACGATTGCTGTGAACTGCCGATCATTATCTACAACATTCCGCCCCGTTCCGTCATCGACATGACGCCTGCAACTATGGGTGAACTGGCGAAATTACCGCGCATTGTCGGCGTGAAAGACGCGACCGGTGATCTGGCGCGGGTTAGCTATCAACGCATGACCTGTGGTCAAGATTTCTGCCAATTGTCGGGTGAAGATGCGACGGCACACGGGTTCAACGCCCAAGGTGGGGTTGGCTGTATTTCTGTCACGGCGAATGTTGCACCGAAGCTGATCGGCCAGATGCAAGCCGCCTGCGCGGCGGGCGACTACGCCGCAGCGCTGGTGATCCAGGACAAGCTGATGCCATTGCACAAGGCGATCTTTACAGAGCCCGGTCTGGTTGGTGTGAAATACGCGATGTCGCGGCTTGATCTGTGTGCGGATGAGGTGCGCCTGCCGCTGACCGGTCTGTTGGATGAGACAAAAGCACTGGTCGATGACGGTCTGCGCCACGCAGGATTGCTCTGACGCTCTTTTTGGTTTTGGACTTGATGTAGGGTGGGGTTTGGCCCCACCTTACGGACAAATCCATCTGACCGGAGCGC